>ERZ773216.1548-NODE-1548-length-27185-cov-2.923000_pt1 | contig 27185 bp, 29 predicted proteins | sample MGYA00511259_ERZ773216 | MGnify/ENA primary metagenome ERZ773216 (study PRJEB29015, sample SAMEA2737764) | human gut metagenome | biome: human gut; feature: human-associated habitat; material: faeces | place: China | collected 2012 ... | reverse complement strand
ATGAAGATCGACGGACAGCCGAACGCTTTCAGAAATGGGTGGAAATGGGCGTTCTGACCGTTACCGATGGTGCAGAGGTGGATTATCGCTACATCCTCGAAGAGGCCAAAGCGGCGAACAAAATCAGCCCGGTCAGTGAGTCACCCATCGACCCTTTCGGAGCGACCGGGCTCTCACATGACCTTGCTGATGAAGACCTGAACCCCATCACTATCATTCAGAACTACACCAACATGTCCGACCCGATGAAAGAGCTGGAAGCGGCAATTGAATCGGGGCGCTTTCATCATGATGGCAATCCCATCATGACCTGGTGTATCGGCAACGTGGTCGGCAAAACCATTCCGGGTAACGATGATGTGGTGAAGCCCGTCAAAGAGCAGGCGGAAAACAAAATCGATGGTGCAGTTGCGCTGATTATGGCGGTTGGCAGAGCCATGCTGTACGAGAAAGAAGACACGCTGTCTGACCACATTGAGTCCTACGGGATCCGCTCGCTTTAACTGAGGTAATTATGATCATGCTGATTCTCGCGCCTCTGGTAGGCGTGCTGGGGGCGCTTTTGCTGGCGTATGGTGCCTGGCTGATTTATCCCCCGGCGGGGTTTGTTGTTGCCGGGGCGTTGTGCCTGTTCTGGTCGTGGCTGGTGGCGCGATATCTCGACCGTACACAGCTGTCTGTTGGTGGAGGTAAATAGTGTTCTTTTCGGGATTATTTCAACGAAAAAGTGACGCACCGGTGACCACGCCAGCAGAGCTGGCGGATGCCATCGGGTTGTCGTATGACACCTATACCGGAAAGCAGATCAGCAGCCAGCGGGCCATGCGACTGACGGCGGTTTTTTCCTGCGTCAGGGTGCTGGCAGAGTCGGTCGGGATGTTGCCCTGCAATCTGTATCACCTGAACGGCAGCCTGAAACAGAGAGCCACCGGCGAACGTCTGCATAAGCTGATCTCCACGCATCCCAATGGCTATATGACGCCGCAGGAGTTCTGGGAGCTGGTGGTCACCTGTCTGTGCCTGCGGGGCAACTTTTACGCCTACAAAGTGAAAGCATTTGGCGAAGTGGCTGAACTGCTGCCCGTCGATCCCGGTTGTGTGGTACCGAAGCTTAACAGTAGCTGGGAGCCGGTCTATCAGGTCACATTCCCGGACGGCTCCACGGATGTACTGAGCCAGGAAGATATCTGGCATGTGCGCACGCTGACGCTGGACGGACTGGTGGGGCTGAATCCCATCGCCTATGCCCGCGAGGCAATATCGCTGGCAGCTGCGACCGAAGAGCACGGGGCCAGACTGTTCAGCAATGGTGCGGTGACGTCCGGTGTGTTGCGTACAGAGCAGACGCTGTCGGATCAGGCTTATGAGCGCCTGAAGAAAGATTTTGAGGAGCGTCACACCGGGCTTGGCAATGCTCACCGCCCGATGATCCTTGAGATGGGGCTGGACTGGAAGTCGATGGCGCTGAACGCCGAGGACAGCCAGTTCCTGGAAACCCGCAAGTTTCAGCTTGAAGAAATCTGTCGTCTGTTCCGGGTGCCATTGCACATGGTGCAGAACACCGATCGCGCCACCTTCAACAATATCGAAGAGCTGGGGCTGGGATTTATCAACTATTCACTGGTGCCGTATCTGACCCGCATTGAGCAGCGGATCAACACCGGACTGGTACGAAAAAGTAAGCAGGGCGTTTATTACGCCAAATTTAACGCCGGGGCGTTACTGCGCGGGGATATGAAGTCCCGTTTTGAAGCCTACGCCACCGGGATTAACTGGGGAATTTACTCTCCTAATGACTGCCGCGACCTGGAAGATATGAATCCGCGTCCCGGTGGTGATGTCTATCTCACCCCGATGAACATGACCACGAAACCCTCCGATGGCAGTAAAGCCGGTAAGCAGAAGGATAACGCCAATGCAGACGAAACAACGTCTTGATGTACCGCTGAGTCTGAAATCTGTCAGTGACTCCGGTGAGTTTGAAGGGTATGGCTCCGTCTTTGGTGTAAAGGACAGCCACGATGATGTGGTGATGTCCGGGGCATTTGCTGCTTCCCTGCGGGCGTGGAGTGACAGAAAAGCGTTACCTGCGCTGCTCTGGCAGCACCGCATGGATGAGCCCATCGGTGTTTACACCGAAATGAAGGAAGACGATGTCGGGCTTTACGTCAGGGGTCGGTTGCTTATTGATGATGATCCCCTGGCAAAACGCGCACATGCACATATGAAGGCCGGTTCGTTAACCGGCCTTTCTATTGGGTACGTCCTGAAAGACTGGGAATACGACCGGAGCAAAGAAGCCTTTCTGCTGAAAGAAATCGACCTCTGGGAAGTCAGTCTGGTGACGTTTCCGTCTAACGACGAGGCGCGGATCAGCGACGTCAAGAACGCGCTGGCCCGCGGGGAAATCCCCGAACAGAAAAAAATCGAAAGAGTCCTGCGTGATGTCGGACTCTCCCGTACCCAGGCCAAAGCATTCATGGCCGGGGGCTATGGCGCACTGTCTCTGCGCGACGCTGAGGATGTGGGCTCTGCACTGAATGCACTGAAAAATCTGAACTTCTAATCAGGAGAAATACGATGGCGGTTGATATTAAAGATGTCGAACAGGTCGCGCAGGAGCTGCAGCAGAAGTTTGACGACTTCAAAGCAAAGAACGACAAGCGCGTGGATGCGATTGAGCAGGAAAAAGGCAAGCTTGCCGGGCAGGTGGAAACCCTGAACGGAAAACTCAGCGAGCTGGAAAACCTCAAAAGCGATCTTGAAAAAGAGCTGCTTGAGCTGAAACGTCCGGCAGGTGGTGCGCAAAATAAACTGACCACCGAGCATAAAGAAGCGTTTGTGGGCTTCCTGCGTAAAGGCCGTGAAGATGGTCTGCGCGATCTGGAGCGCAAGGCATTGCAGGTGGGCACCGATGAAGACGGCGGCTATGCCGTGCCGGAAGCACTGGATCGCAACATTCTCACCCTGCTGAAAGATGAAGTGGTGATGCGCCAGGAAGCCACGGTGATCACCATTGGTGGTTCCGACTACAAAAAACTGGTGAATCTGGGCGGCACGGCTTCCGGATGGGTTGGCGAGACTGACGCGCGCTCCCAGACTGCCACCTCAAAACTGGGTCTGATTGAACCTTTCATGGGGGAAATCTACGGTAACCCGCAGGCCACCCAGAAAATGCTGGATGATGCCTTTTTCAACGTGGAAGCATGGATCAACAGCGAGCTGGCAACCGAATTTGCCGAACAGGAAGAAATTGCCTTTACCTCAGGCGATGGCACCAAGAAGCCGAAAGGGTTCCTGGCGTATGAATCCACTGATGAAACCGACAAGGTCCGGGCGTTCGGCAAACTTCAGCATATTGTATCCGGCGAAGCGACCGCGGTGACCGCAGACGCCATTATCAAACTGATTTACACGCTGCGTAAGGCACACCGCACTGGCGCGAAGTTCATGATGAACAACAACAGCCTGTTTGCCATCCGTCTGCTGAAAGACACCGAGGGTAACTATCTGTGGCGTCCTGGGCTGGAACTGGGGCAGCCGTCCTCTCTGGCGGGTTACGGTATCGCTGAAAACGAACAGATGCCGGATATCGCCGCTGATGCGAAAGCCATTGCATTTGGTAACTTCAAACGGGGTTACACCATCGTTGACCGTATCGGCACCCGCATTCTGCGTGACCCGTACACCAATAAACCGTTTGTCGGTTTTTATACCACCAAGCGCACCGGCGGGATGCTGGTCGATTCGCAGGCCATCAAACTGCTGAAGATTGCAGCGGCGTAATCACTCAGGGGCGCGGAACCGCGCCCCCTGTTCTGACGGGTGAAGAATCATGATCCTGAAACAAGATCTGAAATGGTCACCGGACGGTATGCGTGTTGAGGTCATTCGGGCCGGTGAGTATGACGACGGGGCGCTTCCTGCCCGGGTGTAGGAGATTGCACTTCAGGCCGGGTTAGCAGAGCGCGGAACCAGTGCAAAAAGCAGTAAAGCGGCAAAAGAGAAAAAAGCCACGACCAGTAAAGAGGTCTGAGTATGCTTCTGACAATGGAAGAGATTAAAGCCCAACTCCGGCTGGATGAGGATTACGATGCTGATGACCGCCATCTGCAACTGCTGGCCTGTGCGGCACAAAAGCGGACGGAAACGTATCTGAACCGGAAGCTCTATGCACCGGATGAAACCATTCCGGACAGCGATCCGGACGGGCTGCACCTGTCGGATGATATTCGTCTGGGGATGCTGATGCTTATCAGCCATTTTTACGAAAACCGCTCGTCGGTTACGGAAGTGGAGAAACTCGACATGCCGCAGAGTTTTGGCTGGCTTGTCGGCCCGTACAGGTACTTTCCGCAATGAAAATTCGTCAGGCGCAGACCAGCGCAACCTACATTCTGCCGGACCCCGGTGAACTGAATAAACGCGTCCTGATCCGCCAGCGGGTGGATATGCCCGCGGATAACTTTGGCGTGGAGCCTCAATACCCGGTTACGTTCCGGACATGGGCGAAGGTTATCCAGACCAGTGCCACCACCTGGCAGGAAACCGCGCAGACCGGGGACGCCATCACCCATTACATCACCATTCGCTACCGCCGGGGGATCACCGCTGATTATGAGGTGGTCTGCGGTGACAGTGTGTACCGGGTGAAACGTCAGCGCGATCTGAACGGGGCGCGGCGCTTTCTGCTGCTGGAGTGTACGGAACTGGGCGAATGTAGGCAGAGTCACGGAGGCAGCAATGGCGACTCCCTTTTTTCACGTTGATGTTCAGCAGCCCGCGGAGATGCGCTTTAACCGTGCCCGTGTCCGGCGGGCGTTTGTCACGATTGGGCAGCGTCATATGCGTGATGCCCGTCGGCTGGTGATGCGCCGTGCGCGGTCGGCACCGGGTGAAAACCCCGGTTATCAGACCGGACGCCTGGCTTGTTCGATTGGTTACATGGTGCCGAGAGCCAGTAAAAAGCGAGCCGGTTTTATGACACGCATTGCCCCTAACCAGCGCAACGGGAAGGGGAACCGGATGATCTCTGGTGACTTCTATCCGGCGTTTCTGTTTTTTGGTGTCCGGGGAGGAGCAAAGCGTCGTCGCAGCCATCATCGTGGTGCATCCGGTGGCAGCGGCTGGCGACTGGCTCCACGTAATAACTTTATGGTGGAAACGCTTGAAAAGAACCGCAGCTGGACACGCTATTTTCTGGCGCGGGAATTGCGTAAATCACTGAAGCCGGAGCGACGATACAGATGAAACTGACGCCTGTTATTGCTGCACTGCGTGCCCGCTGTCCGTATTTTGAAAACCGGGTTGCAGGCGCGGCCCAGTTCAAAAATCTGCCGGAGGTCGGAAAGCTGAAACTCCCGGCGGCATATGTTGTACCGGGTGATGATTCTCCGGGAGAAAACAAAAGCCAGACCGACTACTGGCAGGAGCTGAAAGAGGGTTTCTCCGTGGTTGTCATACTGAGTAACGGGCGTGATGAGCGCGGTCAGTTTGCCTCGTATGATGTGGTGGACGATGTCCGGCAGATGCTCTTTAAGGCTCTGCTGGGCTGGAACCCGGAGGCGTGCGGTAACCCGATTACCTATGACGGCGGCACGCTGCTGGATCTGAATCGTCATGAGCTGATTTATCAGTTCGATTTTTCGGTCATCAGCGAGCTGACTGAAGACGATACCCGCCAGCAGGATGATCTGAACAGTCTGGATGAACTGCAAACGCTGGCGATTGATGTTGATTATCTCGAGCCCGGTAACGGGCCTGACGGCGATATCGAACATCACACCGAAATAACCCTTCCTTCCTGAGGATCCTCATGTTTGTCAAACCTGTTAAAGGGCGGTCAGTTCCTGACCCTGCCCGCGGCGACCTTTTGCCCGCCGAAGGGCGAAATGTTGACGAGAACAACTACTGGCTGCGCCGTGAAGCAGCGGGTGATATCCGGCGCGTGAATAAAAAGGTGAATACCGATGACGACAAGCTTTAACACCATTCCGTCGAATACGCTGGTTCCGTTGTTTTATGCGGAAATGGATAACCAGGCGGCGAATACTGCACAGGACAGCGGAGCATCGCTGCTGATTGGTCATGCCAATAACGGTGCAGAGATTGTTGCCAACAGTCTGGTACTGATGCCGTCGGCAGACTATGCACGCCAGATTTGTGGTGCGGGAAGTCAGCTGGCGCGTATGGTCGAGGCTTATCGCCAGACTGACCCGTTTGGCGAGCTGTATGTGATTGCCGTTCCGGAAGCCACAGGCGCGGCGGCAACGGTTACGCTGACGGTGACCGGGGCGGCAACCGAAACCGGCACGGTGAATGTTTATGTGGGACGTACCCGCGTGCAGGCACCGGTGACCAACGGCGATAACGTCGCGACGATTGCCGGCAGTATCCAGGATGCCATCAATGCCGTTCCGGCCCTGCCGTTTACGGCCTCATCTTCGGCTGGCGTGGTCACACTGACCACGCGTCATAAGGGGCTTTGCGGGAATGAAATTCCTGTCAGCCTCAATTACTACGGCTTCGGTGGGGGCGAAGTGCTGCCTGCGGGCGTACAGATTGCCGTGGCGGCGGGGACCGCCGGAACGGGGGCTCCTGTTCTCACCGGCGCGGTGGCTGCAATGGCGGATGAGCCGTTTGATTATATCGGTCTGCCGTTCAACGACACGGCCTCCGTTAACACGCTGGTGACCGAGATGAACGATACCAGCGGTCGCTGGAGCTATGCGCGTCAGCTGTATGGTCATGTGTATACGGCAAAGATCGGCACGCTGTCAGAACTGGTGACCGCAGGTGACCAGTTTAACCAGCAGCACATTACCCTGGCGGGGTACGAAAAAGAGACCCAGACGCCTGCCGACGAGCTGGCGGCAAGCCGTACCGCCCGCGCAGCGGTGTTTATTCGCAACGATCCGGCACGTCCCACGCAGACCGGTGAGCTGGTGGGTATGCTGCCTGCGCCGAAGGGGAAACGGTTCACGATGACCGAACAACAGACCCTGCTGTCTCATGGCGTGGCAACGGCGTATGTCGAAAGCGGGGTGCTGCGCATTCAGCGTGATGTCACCACGTACAGGAAAAATGCTTACGGGGTTGCGGATAACAGCTACCTCGACAGCGAGACGCTGCATACCAGTGCGTATGTACTGCGCAAACTGAAATCCGTCATTACCAGTAAGTACGGGCGTCACAAGCTTGCCAGTGACGGTACCCGCTTTGGTCCCGGTCAGGCGATTGTCACCCCGGCGGTGATCAAAGGGGAACTGCTGGCAACCTACCGTCAGCTCGAGCGTGCGGGGATCGTGGAAAACTACGAACTGTTCAAGCAGTACCTGGTTGTGGAGCGTGATGCCAGCGATCCGAACCGCCTGAACACGCTGTTCCCGCCTGACTATGTTAACCAGTTGCGTGTTTTTGCCGTGGTTAACCAGTTCCGTCTTCAGTATTCAGAGGAGTCTGCATAATGGCCCGTATCGGGGGAACCTGTTATTTCAAAATTGACGGTCAGCAGCTATCGCTGACCGGCGGCATTGAGGTGCCCATGAACAGGACGGTCAATGATGACATCATCGGCCTGGACGGTTCAGTGGACCGCAAGGAAACTCACCGTGCGCCTTATGTCAAAGGGACCTTCAAGGTGCCGAAGAATTTTCCGGTGAGCAAAATCACCTCGTCTGATGAGATGACCATCACTGCTGAGCTGGCGAACGGTCAGGTCTATGTATTGTCGTCAGCCTGGCTGCACGGCGAAGCGAACCATAATGCCGAAGAAGGCACGGTTGATCTTGAGTTCCACGGTGAAGAAGGGGATTACCAGTAATGAAAGAGCTTGAGTTAAAGAAACCGATTACCGCTCATGGCGAGACACTCTCCGTACTGGAGTTTGATGAGCCCACCGGGAAAGATGTCCGCGAGCTGGGGTATCCCTACCAGATGAATCAGGATGAGTCCGTCAGACTTCTGGCACATGTGGTATCGAAATACATTGTGCGGCTGGCGAAAGTGCCGCAAAGCTCTGTCGACCAGATGTCTCCGGCAGACCTGAATGCAGCGGCGTGGCTTGTGGCTGGTTTTTTCCTCCAGGCCTGACGGCTGAATACCTCACTGATCGCTTCTTTGACTGCGCCAGCTACTGGCGCATTAATCCCTTCGAATTGCTGAATATGCCGATCAGTGAAATTCCCTTGCTGGTCAGTCAGGCAAACAGGATAGAGCAGGAGAAACGCACACATGGCGGAATTTGAGCTTAAGGCGTTGATCACCGGTGTCGACAGGCTTTCTCCCGCGCTGTCGAAAATGCAAAAGAAAATCCGGGGATTTAAACGCCAGGCGGAAGAAGCGTCACAGGGTGGGCTGGCGCTTGGTGGCGGACTGGCAGCGGGTCTGACGCTTTCCCTGAAATCTTATGCCGATCAGGAAAACGCCGCCACCGGGCTGAAAGTCGCCATGATGGATGCGAACGGCGAGGTTGGAAAGAGCTTTCAGGACATCAATAAACTGGCTATTGGCCTGGGTAATCAGCTACCCGGTACAACGGCTGATTTCCAGAACATGATGCAGATGCTGGTGCGTCAGGGGATCCCGGCAGAAAACATTCTTGGCGGTGTGGGTAAAGCGACAGCTTATCTTGCGGTACAACTGAAAAAAACACCGGAAGCGGCTGCCGAGTTTGCCGCAAAGATGCAGGATGCTACCGGAACGGCGTCAGAAGACATGATGGGGCTGTTCGACACTATCCAGAAGGCGTTTTATCTGGGCGTTGACGATACCAACATGTTGTCCTTCTTCACTAAAACCAGCTCTGTTCTGAAGATGGTGAACAAGGACGGTCTTCAGGCTGCACAGAGCCTTGCCCCCATCAGCGTCATGATGGATCAGATGGGGATGAACGGGGAGTCGGCAGGTAACGCCCTGCGAAAAGTTATCCAGTCCGGATTAAGCGTTAAGAAAATCAGGGACGTCAATAAAATCATGGCCCGCCAGAAACTCGGGGTACAGCTCGATTTTACTGACGGCAAAGGAAGTTTTGGCGGTCTTGATAACATGTTCAGGCAACTGGCAAAGTTGCGAAAACTGACCGACGTTAAGCGAACAGGCGTACTTAAGGCAATATTTGGTGATGATGCCGAAACCCTTCAGGTGGTCAATGCCCTGATCGATAAAGGAAAGGATGGCTACGATCAGATCCAGCAGAAGATGAATAAACAGGCCAGCCTGAATAAACGTGTTCAGGCTCAGCTTGGTACGCTGTCCAACCTGTGGGAGGCAATGACGGGGACCGCAACTAACGGTCTTGCAGCTATTGGCGGCGCATTTTCTGGTGACGCTAAAAATATCACGCAATGGCTGGGGGAGTTGGGGGAAAAATTCACGAAGTTTGCGGATGAAAATCCCCGGGTTATTCGCGGCGTCGTCGGGCTTGCTGCCGGTCTTGCGATTCTGAAACTGGGATTGATGGGCGTTGGCGGTGCCATCAGTATTGTCAGCAGGATCATGTCGATGACGCCGATTGGCATGATTGCGACGGCGATAGCCCTGGCTGCGGGATTAATTATCACTAACTGGGATGTTGTCGGACCTTATTTTAAGAAACTCTGGGAAACCATTGGTCCTTATTTTGAGGCTGGCTGGGAACTCCTTAAGAAAGTTTTTGCCTGGTCGCCGCTGGGGATGGTGATCAATAACTGGGGGCAGGTTGTTAAGTGGTTTCAGGATATGTGGGACAAGCTGAAGCCAATTATTGAGTGGTTTACCGACAGTTCCGGTGACACGGTCGATGCCATTAACTCTGCGCAGTGGGGCGCGGGTGCTTATGATGCTTATGGGACGGGAATACCGACGCGGGGATACACACCTTATCCGGCGGTGGATCCGGCTCAGTCAAACAACGCCTCCGATGCCACAGGCCCGAATCCCTTCATGATTAACAAAGCTATTGCGCCAAAAGTTGATGGCGAGATCAAGGTTTCATTTATGAATATGCCACCAGGTATGCGGGTTACGGAAACACGTTCCAGTGGCATTGATATTAATCACGATGTTGGGTACACCAGATTTAGGTAAAGACGAACAGGGAGGGCCGTCCCTCCCTGAACTTACTGTGCGAACACGCAATTTCGGCCTGATGGGGAGCCGACAATTCTGGACATTTTTTCGCAAATAACAGTTACTTGTTCTCCTTTTTTAAGAGCAGCAGCTGTTGATTTTTCAGAGTCTTGCATCTCCATTCTTGCTGGCATGAATTCATTTTCAGTTCTGAATTTAATAATTATAGAGTCAGTAAAGTCCTTATCAATGGATTGTACGATACCTCTAACGGCGATTAATTTACCTTTTAACTGTTCATCGGTAGCGACTTCATTTTCTTCATACTCTTTAAACAGCTGTCGAGCAGTAGTGTTGTAGATTTCTTTTTGCGGTGCCGCAGCTTCCGTATCGGATGAGTATGAAGAATTAGAGCCTTTATCGTTATTGCCTGCAAAATATCCAATAATCACCAACCCGATGAAAATATATAAAATCCATTTTAATAATTTCTTCATGTTATCACCTTAATGCTAATAATTTATATGGTTACAAATGGTAATGGCTACCACTACAAATTATGGCATTACCAGTAAATATTACTACTGATAATAAATATGGGACTTATATGACGTGGAAAGACAGGCTTCAGGATGCGTCATTTCGCAGCGTGCCGTTTAAGGTTGAAGAAGAAAGTGCGGGAACCGGTCGCCGTGTGGAAACACATGAATACCCGAACCGCGACAAGCCCTATACCGAAGATCTGGGAAAAGTCACTTTCCGCCCGTCCATCACAGCTTATGTGGTGGGAGATGACTGCTTTGACCAGCGCGATCGCCTGATTGAAGCGCTGAATAAACCCGGTCCCGGCACGCTTGTCCACCCGACATATGGTGAGCTGAAAGTCTGTGTTGACGGGGAAGTTCGGGTCAGCACATCGAAAAGTGAAGGGCGTATTGTCCGCTTTGACCTGAAGTTTGTCGAAGCAGGAGAACTCTCTTACCCCACATCAGGTGCGGCGACGGCGCAGACGCTGATGTCATCCTGTTCTGCACTGGATGACTGCATCAGTGACAGCTTCAGCGGTTTCAGTATCGATGGTGTGGCGGATTTCGTGCAGAACGACGTTATCGGTAATGCCAGCACAATGCTTGGGTATGTTTCTGATGCGATGAAAGTGGTGGATTCTGCCGTATCGGATGCCGCCAGGCTGTTGCAGGGGGATATCTCGGTACTTCTGCCGCCGCCATCCTCAGGCAAAAATTTCGTTGAGCAGGTGCAGAAAATGTGGCGTACCGGGAAACGCCTTTATGGTAACGCCAGCGACCTGGTCACCATGATCAAAACGCTTTCCGGTGTCAGCCTCGGCAGCGATCTGCAACCGCGCGGCGTCTGGAAAACGGACAGTAAAACCACCGCCACGGCGACGCAGCAGCGTAACGTGGTTGCCAGCACCCTTCGTACGACCGCAATCAGCGAAGCGGCGTATGCCGTCACCCGATTGCCTGCGCCAACAACTTCCGCGGTGATGCAGAATTCCGCAGTGGGGCAGGCAACAACACCCGCGCAGAGCACTGGCTGGCCTTCCGTCACGCATCCGGCACTGAACAATGCACCGGCGGTGAAAAACACGGTTGACCTGCCGACGTGGGAAGAACTGACTGACATTCGCGACACACTGAATACGGCAATTGATAAGGAGTTGTCCCGTACAACCAGTGATGCGCTGTTTCTGGCGCTGCGCCGGGTGAAAGCAGATCTGAATGCGGATATCAACACGCGCCTTGAACAGTCTGCACGGATCATTCAGCGCACACCGGATGAGGTTTTACCCGCGCTGGTGCTGGCGGCGACCTGGTTTGATAACGCGGCGCGTGACGCGGACATTATCCGGCGTAATGCCATTACGCATCCCGGCTTTGTGCCGGTGATCCCTCTGAAGGTGCCAGTGCAATGAACGACAATGTCACGCTACGGGTAAATGGCCGGGAGTGGAATGGCTGGACATCGGTGCGCATCGGTGCCGGTATTGAACGGCTGGCGCGGGATTTCAGTGTGGAGATCACTCGCCAGTGGCCGGGAGATGAGGGTATCACCACGCTTCAGCCGCGCATTAAAAACGGTTCAAAAGTGGAAGTGCTGATTGGTGATGAGCTGGTGATCACCGGCTGGGTGGAGGCGACTCCCGTTCGTTACGATGCCCGTTCGGTCAGCACCGGTATTGCCGGACGTAGTCTGACGGCTGACCTGATTGACTGTGCAGCCGAACCGACACAGTTTAACGGACGCTCGCTGGTGCAGATTGCGCAGGCGCTTGCTGCGCCTTTCGGCATTGAGGTGGTGAACAGCGGTGCGCCATCGGGTGTTATTCCTGATGTTCAGCCTGATCACGGTGAAACGGTGATTGAGGTAATCAACAAAATACTCGGTCAGCAGCAGGCGCTGGCTTACGACGACCCGCACGGCAGGCTGGTGATTGGCGGTATTGGCTCAACGCGGGCACATACCGCGCTGGTACTTGGGGAAAACATCCTTTCCTGTGATACGGAGAAGAGTATCCGGGAGCGGTTTTCTGTTTACCAGGTGGCGGGGCAGCGTGCCGGAAACGACGATGATTTCGGTGAGGCCACCACCACCGCGCTGCGGGCCCGCACAGAGGATGCATTTATTGCCCGTTACCGTCCGATGTATATCCGGCAGACAGGGCAGGCCACGGGGGCAGGTTGTATTGCGCGTGCTGACTTTGAAGCCCGACAACGGGCGGCGCGGACGGATGAAACCACCTATGTGGTGCAGGGCTGGCGACAGGGTAACGGTACGCTGTGGCAGCCCAACCAGCGGGTGATTGTCTTCGATCCGGTCTGTGGTTTCGACAATACCGAACTGCTTGTCTCGGAAGTCACGTTTACTCAGGACCAGAACGGCACCCTGACGGAAATCCGTGTCGGCCCACCTGATGCTTATCTGCCTGAACCCGAAGCCCCCGGCGCGCGGAAAAAGAAAAAAGCCAGAGTACAGGAGGACCCGTTCTGATGAGGACGATTGAAGCCATGCAGCGACAACTTCTCGGCCTGATTGGGCGGGCAGTGGTGAAAAGCATCAGTGCCGCCACGAAATGTCAGACTGTGGATGTGTCCCTGATTGCCGGTGAACCCAAAGCCGGGGTTGAACATCTTGAACCCTACGGTTTTACCGCAAGGGCAAACAGCGGTGCGGAAGCGGTGGTGTTGTTTCCGGATGGCGACCGTTCTCATGCGGTGGTTGTTACGGTGTCGGACCGGCGCTACCGCCTGAAAGGGCTGCAGACGGGTGAGGTGGCTGTCTATGACGATCAGGGGCAGTCTGTGACGCTGACCCGGGAGGGGATCGTGGTGGACGGTGCAGGTAAAACGATCACGTTTCGCAATGCGCCCAGAGCACGTTTTGAAATGGACCTGGAAGTGACCGGACAGGTGAAAGACCTGTGCGACTCCGGCGGTACCACCATGTCAGCGATGCGGCTTGCCTATAACGGGCATCGTCACAGAGAGAACGGTCAGGGCAGTAACACCGACAAACCTGATAAAGCGATGGAGGCATGATGGAACTGTGGCTGACGGTGAACGGTAAACGCACCTGCGCCAGCGCACAGCTGGATCCGCTGACCCGCGCCGTGGTGATTTCCCTGTTTACCTGGCGGCGGGCGGAGCCTGATGACAACGCCGATGTCCCGATGGGATGGTGGGGGGATACCTGGCCTGCGGTACAGAATGACCGTTACGGCTCCCGACTGTGGCTGCTTCAGCGCAGCAAACTGACCAATCAACTGGTGCAGACGGTAAGGGGGTATATCCGCGAATGCCTGCAATGGATGATTGATGACGGCGTGGTGTTCCGTATTGATCTGGATATCCGCCGTACCGGGATTAATGAACTGGGTAACAGTATCACTCTCTGGCGTCGTGACGGACCGGTAATGATTTCTTTTGATGATCTGTGGAGTGCGATAACGCATGGCGGACAGTGAATTTCAGCGCCCGACGCTGGCAGAAAATATCAGTATGCTCCGTAACGATTTATTCGCCAGGCTGGACGTCAGCGACACGCTCCGGCGCATGGATGAAGACGTGCGGGCAAAGGTGTATGCGGCGGCGCTGCATACGGTCTACGGGTACATCGATTATCTGGCAATGAATATGCTGCCTGACCTGTGCGATGAGTCCTGGCTGGCGCGACATGCTGCGATGAAACGGTGTCCGCGCAAGGGGGCCACGGCTGCCAGCGGGTATATGCGCTGGGAAGGTGTCAGCGATGGCCTGAAGGTGACTGCCGGGAGCGTGATTCAGCGCGATGACCTGGTTCAGTACACGGCAACTGCCGATGCAACCAGCTCCGGTGGTGTCCTGCGTGTGCCGATCACTTGCTCAACTACAGGCGCGGTCGGTAACACTGACGACGGTACGGCATTAATCCTGGTCACGCCGGTGAATGGTCTGCCGTCTTCCGGTGTTGCAGATACCCTGACTGGCGGATTCGATACTGAAGATCTGGAAACGTGGCGCGCCCGCGTCATTGAGCGGTATTACTGGACGCCGCAGGGCGGGGCTGACGGGGACTATGTCGTCTGGGCTAAAGAAGTGCCCGGCATTACCCGCGCATGGACATACCGTCACTGGATGGGAACGGGAACTGTCGGTGTGATGATTGCCAGCAGTGACCTGATTAATCCCATTCCGGAAGAATCAACGGAAACGGCGGCAAGACAACATATCGGGCCACTGGCCCCGGTGGCAGGCTCTGACTTGTATGTGTTCAGGCCGGTGGCACATACGGTGGATTTTCATATCCGCGTGACGCCGGATACACCGGAAATACGGGCTGCCATCACCGCGGAGTTGCGTTCGTTCCTGCTGCGTGATGGTTATCCGCAGGGAGAACTGAAGGTGTCGCGTATCAGTGAGGCGATTTCCGGTGCGAACGGGGAATACAGCCATCAGTTGCTTGCACCGGCAGACAATATCTCCATTGCAAAAAATGAACTGGCGGTTCTGGGGACGATTTCATGGACGTGACAAACGATGATTACATCCGTCTGTTGTCTGCACTGTTGCCCCCCGGTCCGGCGTGGTCAGCCAGCGATCCGGCGATTGCCGGTGCGGCACCGTCATTAACCCGCGTTCATCAGCGTGCGGATGCCCTGATGCGGGAGCTGGATCCGCGCACCACCACCGAACTGATAAACCGCTGGGAGCGTCTGTGCGGCCTGCCGGATGAATGTATTCCCGCAGGGACACAGACCCTTCGCCAGCGTCAGCAACGACTGGATGCGAAGGTTAACCTGGCGGGCGGCATCAATGAGGATTTTTACCTTGCACAGCTTGCTGCCCTGGGCAGACCAGACGCTACCATCACGCGATACGACAAAAGCACGTTCACCTGCTCATCAGCCTGCACTGACGCTGTGAATGCGCCGGAATGGCGGTATTACTGGCAGGTCAACATGCCAGCCGCCACCAACACCACCTGGATGACATGTGGCGATCCCTGTGATTCCGCACTGCGTATCTGGGGCGACACCGTTGTCGAGTGTGTGCTTAACAAACTCTGCCCGTCGCATACCTACGTAATTTTTAAATATCCGGAGTAATCCATGCATCGTATAGACACGAAAACCGCGCAGAAGGATAAGTTCGGCGCGGGTAAGAACGGTTTTACCCGTGGTAACCCCCAGACTGGCACACCTGCCACTGGATGATGACTACTTTGATATGTTGCAGGAAGAACTCTGCAGCGTGGTGGAGGCATCCGGTGCCAGCCTGGAGAAGGGGCGAAACGACCAGTTGCTTACCGCGCTTCGTGCTCTGCTGTTAAGCCGCAAGAATCCGTTTGGTGATATCAAATCGGATGGCACGGTGAAAACGGCTCTCGAAAACCGTGGTTTGGGAGAAGGCTCTGCATTACCGGTTGGTGTGCCTGTTCCGTGGCCTTCAGCCACTCCGCCAACAGGCTGGCTGAAATGCAACGGTGCGGCTTTTTCTGCTGAAGAATACCCGGAACTGGCAAAGGCTTACCCGACAAATAAATTGCCTGATTTACGTGGTGAGTTCATTCGTGGCTGGGATGACGGAAGAGGAATAGATACTAACCGTAGCTTGCTTTCGTCACAGGGAGATGCCATTCGAAATATAATTGGTGCATTAGTGGATGTCAGGTTTAATATCTACCCTTCTGATTCTGGCGTTTTTACAACCAGCGTCATCGGAGATGCTTCATCTGATTCAATTAAAGGTGGTTATGCAAAGCGAGTAACATTCGATGCTTCCAGAGTTGTTCCAACTGCAAACGAAAACCGACCTCGTAACATTGCCTTTAATTATATCGTGAGAGCTGCCTGATGAATAAAGCCGTATTAAATAACGAACTCATTGCCATAAAAGCGGGAGACATTACCATTTATAATTATGATGGTGAAACGCGGGAATATATTTCCACATCAACTGAATATCTTGCGGTTGGCGTCGGTATCCCGGCATGTTCTTGTTTAGATGCACCAGTTACACATAAAGCTGGTTATGCAATCTGCCGTTCTGCAGATTTTAACTCATGGGAATATGTGCCAGACCATCGCGGTGAAATCATCTATAGCACCGAAACAGGAGAATCGAAAGAAATCACAGCTCCGGGTGATTACCCTGAAAATACAACCACTATCGCCCCGTTAACGCCATATGATAAATGGGATGGTGAGAAATGGGTGACGGATACTGAGGCACAGCATAGTGCCGCAGTAGACGCGGCAGAAGCACAGCGCCAGTCACTGATTGATGCAGCAATGGCTTCCATTAGTCTGATTCAGCTGAAATTACAGGCCGGACGGAAGTTGACGCAGGCAGAAACAACCCGACTTAACGCCGTGCTGGATTACATTGACGCGGTGACGGCAACAGATACCAGCACCGCGCCGGATGTTATCTGGCCTGAACTGCCGGAGACTGCGCAATAAACTCACCATCAATATATAAATCCCCCTGCTGTGTGTCAGCAGGGCATTCTTTCCATATTAATGATGGATGGAATCTTCCTTCAGGATTAATTTCCGTTATCTCTTCTACTTTATTTTCTTCAATTCTTGCCCACATATGAACCTCACCAGTAAATATAAACTGCGCCATCTGCTCCGGCACCCGACTGACCCGTTGATGAATTAGGACATAATCCAGCACCGCCACCTCCAGGCCCAACTGCTGATACCGCTTTTCCGTTAGCTGTATCTCTGAATGAACCTGCTCCTCCGGGGCCACCACCAGAACCACCATTACCAGCCCCCGATGCGGCAGAAGCAATGGAACCTGGAGAACCTGGCCCAAGCGATGTATTAATTGTTCCCCCGACACCAACTGCGCCTAACCCTCCGGAAGGCTGGCCTCCGCTATAGCCTCCGGAAGCTGACATGTAAGTCCCGAAACTGCTCGAGCCACCATTTTTACCGTTTACAGAAATACCAGACACAGGCGCACCACCGGCACCAACCGTAATCGAAACACTGTTTATACCAGTTAAATCTACCAGTCCCTCAGCAACTCCGCCCCCACCACCCCCTCCGCCACATGTAACGGCTGAAGCGGTTGTTGAACCTATCCCTCCTGACGCACCGCCACCAATAACTTTGACGTAACATTTTCTTCCTTTGCGCAACTCTTCAGGAACAGTCCAGCTTGTTACTCCAGCCGTTGTGAAGGTAACCAGATTTCTGAACCCAAATGAACCTTCTCTCAAACCAACGTTTATGAAAATGCAGAAATAACGAGCAAATGGCATCATTCCTGCTTTTGTCAGGGGGATCTACCATGCTTATTGGCTATGTACGCGTATCAACAAATGACCAGAACACAGATCTACAACGTAATGCGCTGAACTGTGCAGGATGCGAGCTGATTTTTGAAGACAAGGTAAGCGGTACAAAGTCCGAAAGGCCGGGACTGAAAAAACTGCTCAGGACATTATCGACAGGTGACACTCTGGTTGTCTGGAAGCTGGATCGGCTGGGGCGTAGTATGCGGCATCTGGTCATTCTGGTTGAGGAGTTGCGCGAACGTGGCGTTAATTTTCGCAGCCTGACGGATGCTATTGATCCCAGCACACCGATGGGGCGTTTTTTCTTTCATGTGATGGGTGCCCTGGCTGAAATGGAACGAGAACTGATTGTTGAACGAACAAAAGCTGGACTGGAAGCTGCTCGCGCACAGGGACGAATTGGTGGACGTCGTCCCAAACTTACACCAGAACAATGGGCGCAGGCCGGGCGATTAATTGCATCAGGCGTTCCTCGCCAGAAGGTGGCTATTATCTATGATGTTGGTGTGTCAACTTTGTATAAGAGGTTTCCAGCCAGGGTTATATAAAACCGCAGACATGTCGTATGCAGGAGGTGTCGCGGTTGGCTGGTGAACTTTTGATAGTGCGAGTATTGAATGATTTCCAGCCGTTACTGATTTTACGCATTTTTGTATGAGAGGGTTTGCACCTCCTTCCACCGATTCTCCATGACTTTACGCCACTGTCTCTAGAACTGCTATGTGCCAACAGCAGACATTCATAGCACACAGTTTTGTTAACAACTAGAAATAAGTTTAGGAATAGTCGCGATATATCTATTAAAGATACAATCATTCAAATAAATGAGACATTTTCGGCATGCTGGGAAAAGTAATTAAAAATGGTGAAAGCCAATTGTTTTTTATTAATCAACTTTTAAACCATAAGTCATCTCGATAGAGTAGACTAATTTTCGTTGCATCTTTTGATGCTAGAGTCGTACACTCTCCTTTATCAAACTCATCTAGACTCACAAATGTAAATTCGTCACCATTTTTTTCTTTCGGAAACACCATAAAGACTACTTCGAAAGTACAATCACTATACACATTTTTTAAGAATTGCTGAAGTGCTCTATACTTTCCTATTTCACAATCAGTAAGTGTAAAGGAGGTACACCCATCTGTTGAGTGATACTTCGCATCTAAAAGAATATAAGAGGATTCGTCAGCGTCAATAATGAAATCGGGGCGTTTCCCCCCATATGATTTCAAGTTTGCAGATAAGGTATTTATTCCTTGCTCAACATGTTCAAATTTCCACTTGGATTTTTCCAGCCATCTACTAGCATATTTCTCACCATCTTGACCAGCCGTTATAGAGTATTGTTTTCTTAATGCGCTGCACATTTCGTCTAAATTTAACATAAATTCCATGTTCCTTTTTTTTAGTATAATTATTAACATCGGCAGTATTTAATAATTCTTTAAAAATAAATTTTCAGGCTCATACCAATTATATCTTCAAGCATTATTATCAAGCATATTCGAGACCTCTGCAATTCGCTCACAGCGGATCTCGCCTAGCGAGCAGGTCTGCTCAGTGCCATAATTAGTCTCATCAGCAGACTATAGTTGTGCTCAATCGGAGACATGTGGCAAACATGAGGAACATTATGTCCGTCAAAGAGTTTTCGTAGCTTAGGCATTTCGATGCTGGCAACGGGTCAGTGTAACGCTTACTATATCGGTCCACTTTAGTCTTAAGGGTTCAATATGGCGTTGCACCTATTGTCCGCTGACCAAGAATCTTCGGGTGATTCAACTTCTGTTGGGTCATAAGAAACTGGAAAGCACATTCCGTTATCTGGGCATTGAAGTCGATGATGCGTTAGAGATCTCTGAATCGATTGAAGTCTAAGGTTGTCAGGGCTGCAACAGCAGCCCTGTGCCAGGAGCAGACGTTAACGACCAAGCATTGGCGGCAATTGAGCTCAGCGCAATTGCCGTTCAAGTGCAACTCCGTTCTATTTGATTGCTGCATTGATTCGTTTATATCTTTGGGTAAAGGCCTCTTTGCCACCTTCCATCACTCGGCATATCTCATCGCGTATGGAAGGTTCTTGAAGACCCCCTTGCGCCACAATTCTGGTTTGACCAGACCGAATATCAAGGGCAATGACGTTTTCCGCGTCACCATTCACGACGATGTTAGCGTTGTGCGTGACTACTAAAACCTGCCGTTTTTGTTTGATCTCACGCAATTGCGTCACGATAAGATCATAGATTAAGTGGTTATCAAGATCATCCTCAGGCTGATCAAGTATAAGAGGCTCATTGCCATATGAAAGGATAAATGCAAGGAGAGCCGCCGTTTTTTGCCCCGGAGATCCTTGCTCTACGGGTTTGAAACTCTCGCCGTTCTTGAGGCTATATCTGATATCCAGAGAATCGCCTGGAAACCAGCACTGAATTCGATCTATCTGTTCCGGAGTTAGCCCCTGAATGAGGGATACAAAACGTCGATCTTTGCAGGATTCCACCGCCATAGTATCGTTTTCATGGATTGCAAGTAGCGATGATTTTATTTTCTCAATTTTATCATCCATAGTATTGGATTGGTCTTGCGTTAAATAAGCCAGCAAGCCCTCATCCCCGTCAACAACTCCAATGTCGCGGTCAAATCCGCCACCACTGCGGCCGATCAGGTTACGGAATTCTTCCTCAACCGTAATCTTGTTTCCAAACGGAATGACATTGATCTGTACATATGAATTGCCGACGAGAGTATCCTTGAGAAAGTCCTCACGAAGTTTGGTTATCAATGCTCGATGCTCATGGAGTTTGACCAAGTATTCTTCCGCGCTCTTCTGATGCTGCGCAAGAGTTTCTCTCTTTTTGTCGAATCCCTTGAGCTTATCTTCGAAATCTTGTCGCTGCTTAACCAGAACACCATATGCAGATGGATCACCTGCGTCTGCTGCGCTGAGTTGACCGAGGAGGGCGTTGTATTCATGGCTCGCCGCTGTAATTCTTTTCGATATTCCCAAGTCTGATCGAGTTTGATTCCATGAGTTCTTCACATCATCAATCCGCTGCGCGATCGAGTTCATCTCTGTCTGAAGCTTCTCAAACGTCGCACGGATGTCCTTGATGGTATCGAAGAGTTCTTTGTCATCCGCATTCCCAATGTCGAAATATTGTAAATCCAATTCTGCTGGCAGTAGGCTTCCAGAAATATCTCGGACCTGTTCGGCGGAATCCTCCCAAGTCGTTACCCAGTAGTCCATAGCTTTACTCTGGTTCTGTCTGAGTTGGTAAGCCTTAAGGACATCCGCGTGGCCCGCCTTTTCAAAAACATCGAGTTTGCGTTTGACGTCTTCAAGCTGACCTTTGGTTACCGATTCTTCCTGAAGCCCAGCCTGAACTTCACGCTCTTGGGCGCGAAGCGAGAGATATTTGGAAACCAGTTCATCCCACTTAAGCTGCCAATCACGATGATTGACCTCCGGGGCATCATCGACAACCTGCAAGAGTGCTTGGGGATGCTTTGCCAATTCGAATATCTGTTTCTGGCTGTAAATCCTGACAGGAAATCGTTGTGCTATGTCTCCCTCGGAAGCACACCAGACTCCGGGAGCGGTCTCTTCCTCGATGCTGTATATGTCGTCGGTATTAGACCAGGTGATTCGGAAACGGCCACCGTCTTTTCGAAAGCCTACAGTTATTTTCGTGGAATCTTTTAACAGCCCTTCATCTTGGCGGTCTTTCGAAGTTTGACTGTATTTGGTAAATTCCTTTTCAAGGCTCTTGGGGATTTCTCCCTTTCGTTTAAGAGCAATCCGCAGGAATTCCAACGAAGTCGATTTCCCAGTGCCTCGTCCACCAATGATAGTGTTGAGCCAGGGGTTCAGTTGACAAGTTAAAGATTGCCCTCGTCCTAAGTACTTCGCATCATCAACCACGATACTTTCGATGGCAAGTTGTCCATGGATATTTGGGTCACCAGTGAAGTTGTCCGACCGCTTCAGTGAAAGAGCCCCATCAACGAGCGCCAGCCGTAATCCGTCATAAGATGGCTCCGACATTTTTACCCAAGTGAAATGGCTACCCGGGTAGCGTTGATTTCCGGTACCGGACGGATGATGGGAATCGGTTCCAAGAATCGCTGCCCAATTCAAATTCTTGCCAATATAGAGCTGCGGTTTTGCTTTAGCAAGGTCCGTTACTTCCATAGCAAAAACACATTTGTTGTCAAGCACCTGCTCTAGTGTGTTGCCCGTACAGACCGTAAAAAGTCCGCTAGCCTGATCTACATGAGCAGGTATTGCAAGTCCTCCTGACCTAGCAATTTCGTCGATCACCTCAACTGCTGAGCATTCAGAGCAGCCGTCGCTCTTTCCTTTGGTGCCGCGATACCTGACCGCACCAAGCAGTGAGTCGATATCAGAGGTTGTCTTGTCTTCGCCGAAAATGGCCAGAATATGGATATTCCCCTGAACAGTAAGCTCAACACCTGGGAATAAGTAGAGTGGTCGATAATCTTCATGACTCTCAGATGCCAGTTCCTTGAGTGCCTGCTTGAGCGGATCAATCCAAGCGCCTGAATTATGGTCCGTGACAGCGACACAATCGATGCCTTGTCGCATGTAGTTGAGCAGCCAATCTTTATGAGTGATCTGCATATACTGGGCCTGATTAGGGCCTTTTCCATAATCGTCCGATGCCGGAGTGTGATTATGGAAGTCGAATTTCCACCACCGAGAACCAATCCAGTTCATTTGTACCGTTCCTATTCTTTTTATTAGTGCGTCTGCGCGAGGTCGCTAACTTTGCAAACTAGATTACCTTGTAAGGTTGGAAAGTCCAACGTCCGCTGTTCGTCATAGCAGACATTCACTACAGTTATGGCAGAAAGGTATGCATGTTGAGGTGGGAAAGTCGTGAAAGAAAAGAAAACTGCTGCGCTGTTTGTCGTCACGTTTATCTTCATTGGCTATGCAAGTCATAATACAAGGTGGGACAAAACTGAGACACATAAGGCCTCACAATGGCTTGCAAGGCTTTACATGTTTTGATGTGGTGGGACGTGTGAGCGCAGTGTTGATGGGGTAATGCTTTGAATTAGAAGCGGATTCTTATAATTCGTAATGCGAAGGTCGTAGGTTCGACTCCTATTATCGCACCATTAAAATCAAAGAGTTACCCCATATTTAAATACACCACGTTTCCTCCTGTGCCGCATTTGTGCCATTGTAACCTTGGCAATTCATCAAAATACTGTTCTGACATCAGGCAGTGCAGGTGCAGCTATTTAAACCAATTGCTGCCGCCATTCTTTGACGTAGTCAATCAGGGCGCGGAGCTTTGGTGCAATATTGCGACGCTGTGGGAAATACAGATAGAAGCCCGGAAATTGTGGAAGAAAGTCATCAAGCAGCGATACAAGCTTACCGCTTTCAATATATGGCCTGAAAGTTTCCTGAGTGGCAATTGTTATTCCTCCGCCGGCAAGAGCCAGCCTCAACATCAGACGCAGATCATTAGTCGTAATCTGCGGTTCAATCGCAAGGTCGAAAGTTCTCCCGTTTTCTTCAAATGGCCAGCGATAAGGCGCAACCTCCGGGGACTGACGCCAGCCGATACACTTATGGGTATTTCCCCCGGAGGCGAGAAAGCGCTCTCCACGCCCGGCCGCAAGGATCAGGACGACGGGGGCAGGCATGAATCCTCCTCCTGATGGAGACGTACAGAGGCGACTTCTGCCAGCACGGAGAGTGCCAGAGTATGCGCATCCCGGGCTTTGGGGAATATCCCGACGGGTGCCCGGATTTGCGTTGTTTCCTCCCTGGACCATCCCAGCTCGTGGAGCTTTTGCAGACGTAACGTGTGGGTTCGATAGCTGCCCAATGCGCCGAGATAAAAGGGTTTTGCTTCTCGCGCGGCCTGCAACACTGGCAGCTCCCGGTTGAGATCATGGCACAGCAAAATGACCGCCGTATCGGTATCGATCTGAGCGCTGGCTGAGGCCGGAAAAAGATCGAAGATATGGCTGTCATAGCCTGTGGCTGCTGCAAGACTCGCAGTTGCCTGCGCCTCAAGAGAACGTCCGTAAATCATCAGCCTGACGCATGGCCTGAACCCCACCTCAAAGCCATTGAGATTCCAGCCCGTTCGGGTTTGCGTGGGCAGGCACACCAGCGATTGTGCTTGCGGATCGTAGCGCAGCCCCGCCGGTTTTCTCTGTTCCAGACGGTTCAGCACGGCGAGCAGAGGCTGTGCCGAGCGTAGTTTATGGAGCGTCAGCGTGATCCCACCGCCGCAGGGCAGAACGATGTCAAACCACGGCGAACCTTCGCCATAGCGAATTTCGCGATCGCGGCCTGAGCCCATCATCTCCAGCGCTTCAAAAGCGGCAGCGGCCTCCACGCAGCCGCCAGAGACAAAACCGCAGTAACGACCATCTTCGCGAACCACCATCTGCGCCCCGAGCGGGCGCGCTGCGCCGCCGCGTATCTCCACCAGCGTCACCAGCACCGCTCCTTTACCGGACATTAGCGCCTCTACGGCGAAGCGCAGAATGGTCCGGTGGTCATCGGTGAGAAACGCCTGCTCTGGCTTATGCCAGTGTTCGTCTTTATCAAAAAGCGGGTATGACATTGTTTCTCCTTAAACCACATCCGGCAGCTTATCGAGCAGCTTATCCAGAGTGATGGGATAATCCCGTACCCGAATACCGGTGGAGTTATACACCGCGTTGGCGATAGCCGCGCTCACGCCGCACAGGCCCAGCTCACCGACACCTTTGGCCTTCATCGGGGAGGATATGGGGTCGGTATCATCCAGGAAAATCACCTCCTGTTTTGGGATATCCGCATGGACCGGCACCTCATACCCCGCCATATCGTGATTAACGAAGTAGCCCAAACGGTCATCCACCGCCAGCTCCTCCATCAGTGCCGCGCCCATGCCCATAGTCATTGCGCCAATGACCTGGCTGCGCGCAGTTTTCGGATTCAGGATGCGTCCTGCAGCACACACAGCGAGCATACGCCGGACCCGAACTTCTCCCGTCGCGCTATGCACGCCGACCTCCACAAAATGCCCGGCAAAGGTCGACTGCTGGTACTCTTTGCTCAGTGTTCCGAATTCAATGCTCTCTTCCGCTGTCAGTCTGCCGCCTGCGGTGGCTTCATGTAGCGTGGCGCTTCGGGTACCGTTGGTAATCTTGCCGTCGGCAAACTGCGACTGCTCAGGATCAAACCCGACTGCCGAGGCAATCATTTCGCGAAGCTTCATACAGGCGGCGTAAACGCCGGAGGTGGAGGTATTCGCGCCCCATTGTCCACCAGAACCCGCAGAAACCGGGAAACTGGAATCGCCGAGGTGAACCGCAACCTGCTCCAGCGGTACGCCAAGCATTTCCGCTGCCGTCTGGGCCAGAATGGTGTAGCTGCCGGTGCCAATGTCGGTCATGTCCGTTTCTACGGTAACGGTGCCGTTTTGTTCGAGGTGAACCCGAGCACCCGATTTTTCCAGCAGATTATTGCGAAAGCCCGCCGCAACACCGTGGCCGACTAGCCACTCCCCGTCGCGCACCTGTCCGGGTGTGGCGTTGCGCTGCTTCCAGCCAAATTTATCCGCTCCGGTGCGCAAGCACTCGATAAGCTGACGGCGAGAGAAGCAGCGCGTCGGGTCGGCGGGGTCAACCTGAGTGTCATTCAGGATGCGAAACTCGACGGGATCGATGCCCGCTTTTTCCGCCAGTTCGTCGATCGCGATTTCGAGCGCCATCAGACCGGGGGCTTCGCCGGGCGCACGCATGGCGTTCCCTTCCGGCAAATCAAGCGTGGCGAGCCGCAGGCCGGTATGACGATTCGCCCCGGCGTAGAGTAATTCGCTTTGCTGTACCGCCGTTTCCGGCGTGCCGCCGGGCAGGTTTCCAGACCAGCTTTCATGTGAGATAGCGGTGATTTTCCCGCTCTGGTCGGCACCGATACGCAAGTGCTGAAGGGTGGCGGGGCGGTGCGTGGTGTTATTGGGAATAGAGGGGCGGGGGAGCATCACTTTAACCGGACGTTTCACCGCTCGGGCGGCGAGGGCCGCCAGCAGCGCATCGCTTCTCAGGAACAGCTTGCCGCCAAACCCTCCGCCGATATACGGGGAGATAATACGCACATTCTCCACGGGAACTTTCAGCGTTTTTGCCAGATCGGTGCGGCACCAGTCAATCATCTGATTTGAGGTCCAGAGGGTAAGCTTATTTCCATCCCAGACGGCCATCGAGGCATGCGGCTCCATCGCCATATGGCTCTGGTCCGGGGTCGTGTAGGTAGCATCAATCTTCACCGCAGCGGAGGTGAAAGCCCCGTCAAAGTCACCGACGTTTTTGTCGGGCGTGTCTTCCGGCGGCTGATTGACGGCCTGTTTTTCGTCCGCCAGGGAGTAAGCTCCTTTATTACGGCGATAGTGTGCCTGCACCAGCGAGGCCGCCGCTCGCGCCTGTTCGAAGGTCTCGGCCACTACCAGCGCAATGGCCTGATGATAGTGCTCAATAGTGGGGCCGCCTAACAGTCTGGCGGTGTTTTTGTCGCCTTTGCCGAGTGCCCCGGCGTTACTGGCGGTAATGACAGCCAGTACGCCCGGCGCTTTTTGCGCGGCGTCCGTATCAAGGGCGGTGAGGCGTCCTTTGGCAATGGCGGAACCGACGATATAGCCATAGGCGGCGTTGGGGGCTTCTTCATGCCATTCGTAGGCGTAGCGTGCCGTGCCGGTAGTTTTCAGCGGTCCGTCGATGCGGTCATGGGGACGACCGACAACCTTCAGCTGATCGATCGTGTTTTCCCCTGCGGGTTTATCAAATTTCATGCCTGTGCCCTCGCTTCAGCCAGTACGGAGGCAAGCGTTCGCTTCGCCAACAGGAGTTTAAAGGTGTTTTCAGCGGTGGGATGGGCGCTGGCGAACAGCGTGTCATATACGGCCTGCGCCCCCTGGGATAGCTGAGCATCCGCAGCCTCAATGCGCCAGGGCTTATGTGCTACTCCGCCCAGCGCGACGCGCCCGCTGCCGTCAGGGTGAATAATCGCCGCGACCGATACCAGGGCAAAGGCGTAGGAGGCGCGATCGCGCACCTTACGGTAGATATGTTTTCCGCCGAGCGGTGGAGGTAACGTCACCGCAACGATAAGCTCACCGGGAAGCAGGGCGGTTTCAATGTGCGGCGTTTTCCCCGGTGGGTGATAAAAATCAGCCAGTGTGATACTGCGAGTCTTTCCCTCCGGCGTGATGGTTTCCACCACCGCATCCAGCAACCGCATTGCGACCGCCATATCGCTCGGATGGGTGGCTATGCAGGCTTCACTTACG
>ERZ773216.1543-NODE-1543-length-27215-cov-4.209647_pt1 | contig 27215 bp, 38 predicted proteins | sample MGYA00511259_ERZ773216 | MGnify/ENA primary metagenome ERZ773216 (study PRJEB29015, sample SAMEA2737764) | human gut metagenome | biome: human gut; feature: human-associated habitat; material: faeces | place: China | collected 2012 ... | reverse complement strand
GCTTGTTGCTGTAAATCCTGTTTAATGGTTTCGGCAGCTTCAATCAGGGAATCCGGCGTGCTCTTCGGGAACTCTCCTGCTACACGGACACGGAAGACGTCTGAGTCCTCTCCAAACATCTTGATGATCTTCTCAACGAACTGTTTGGATACGTGGGCGCTGTCTCGGCCGTCGATGTGAATCGCGCTGTACTCTCCGCGTGACTTGTGATGCGAATCATAGAAAAATCCCGACAGCCTTGTCGGGTTCCCCATCATGAGAAGCTTTGCGTCCTCTCCAGTCATCGCGCCGAGTACCGGCTCGAAGACTTTGTCCGAAACACCGGATGCCTCATCAATGATATACAGGACATGCTCTGAATGGAATCCCTGCAGAGCTTCCGGGTTTGTTGCCGTCCGCGGAACCGCAAACCATTCTTCCGGATGCCCCCGCATATAAAGCTTCTCATTCGTCCAGATCAGCTCATCCTTAAATGCCGGATTGTTTCTCATCCATTTGCTGATCTCCGCCCACAGGACGTCCATGAGCTGATGCTCCGTAGGCGCCGTGCACGGGATCTTCGGAAACGGGCGGGTGCAGATGAACCACAGCACTGACCAGGCTTCCACGGCGCTCTTTCCGACTCCGTGCCCCGATCGGACCGAGGTCATGGGATAATCTCGAAGACTCCGCAGAATGTCACGTTGCTTTTCGTCCGGAATTGCTTTTATGATATCCTCCACAAAATAGATCGGCTCATTTGCATAGAACCGGATCGCATCACTGCTCAGTGCTGGCATTCTCCTCATCTCCCTTCATTTCCTTCTGTCTGCGCTCATACGCACCGATAATCGTCTCGGCAAGCTTTTGCTGGTTTCCGGTTCCCATCGCCATATGATCCGCCAGCCACTCCATGGCCTTCATCGCATCATACAGTTCGATGCTGGCACCGTCTTTCCCCATTTTGACCTTCTTGATTACGCGGCCGTCCACCTGACCGGATTCACGGAAATCCACATAGTTGACTTCACGCATGACCGGCGCTCCCGTCTTCTTATCCGTGATCGGACCGAAGGCTCCCATCGCCTGAATCTCTTTCCTGCCGAACGTCACGAAATCCGTAATGCTGGCAGTCGCGATATCCAGATACCACTGGAAGACATCATGCTCATCGAACAGCTGGCTTTCAAAGCGCTCTTTTTTCAGACGCTGGATCTCCGCCTTCACTCTGTCATTTCTCAGCAGCCGGAAGCTGTTGGTCATAGCTGATTCATAGCTGCACCCATACGCCTTCATATATGACTGCGTAGCATTCAGCGTCTTCGCATAAAGAATGCAAAAAAGCTGCTGTTCCGCGGTCAGTTCCGTGTTCTCCATCACAGACTCGACCGTCTTCGCATCAGCTTTCGCAACGTTGCGTTTTTCTTTTTTGCAACGCTGCACTTTTTTCTGCAACGTTGCACTCTCAGATTTATCCCATCCATACCGGCTTTTCCAACTTCGGACCGTTCCCGCCGAGCCCTTCAGGATCTCTGCGATTTCAACCAGGCTCTTCCCGGAATCGAATAATTCCTTCGCCTTCACAACCTGTTCATTCGGACTTCTGGCCACTCACCTCACCTTCCAATCTGTCTGATTTTGGGTAAAAGAAAAGAGCCACGCGGTGGTGGCTCTTGTTTCATCTTTTGTTACTCTATCTTTGATGTTATTTCCTTAATAGTGTCTCTACAATTTGTAAGATATTCAGCTTTTATAACTACTCTACGACCTTGAATCACATACGTGCGATTTTCCAATGTATAAAACGGGCATCCTCTTGCTGTAGACACAACTCCTGTGGTCTGAAAATCTCTTGCTTCAACAAGTAATTCACTTTTATCTATTGACGAAAAAATTGCTTCATTTCTAACTTCTTGAAGTAATCCATCAATGACCTCATCAATCGTTTTTAGAACTGCTCCATATGCCGATGCCGCTCCCATATATTGTGTCAGTCTATTTTTTATAATACAATGGACTATTGGAAGTTTTTTTTCGGCTTTTTTCATTTTTGTTGAAAATGCAAATTCTTGATAAATTGGGTGCGGCAACTTAAAACCATATATTAGGGAAAATGCATTTTGAATCGCTCTTCGTGATGAATCATCTGCCATAACAGGAAGAACTAATCTATCTGATGCCGCTAAAGCCATTTGCGTAAAAATAGAGAAGCTTGGATTCATATCAAAAAAAACGGTGTCATAGTACTCTTTCCCAGCATCTAATAAATCAGAAATCCATTCTATTACGCGTATCCATGTATTTGTACCTGGAATTTGTGTATTAGCTAATGTTGAAACGGCGTTTGACTGTAGTTCCAAAATAGGATCTCCACAAACCAACATGACATTTTCAGGAATATTATCATTGTATACTCTTGGAATAGTTACATAATCCATAAAATGAATGTCCATTTCTGAGTACGGGTTTGGCAACTTATCTTGAAAATATCCCCCTATGGTTGCTCTCTTTGACTGAGCCTGTATTTTCATTAAATTTTCGCTTCCAGCTCCTACAAGTCCACCTAGTAAAAGTTCTGATAAATTAGCCTGAGGGCATACATCAACAGCCAGTATCTTCTGTTGTGGGTGATCTATAGCATACTGGCATAGAGTCTGAAAACACAGTGTGGTTTTTCCTGTTCCACCTTTATTATTCCAAAAAGCGTATTTATACATGAATTTCCTCCTGATTCTTATTATTGGTTATAGTTTATGGTATTTTTTTTACCTTGTCAAGTAATCTTTTTACCTGTTCGAATGTTTTTTATTCGCTAACAGCTCTATATATAATCAAAAAGCACCCATCTTCCGACAGGTGCCTCATCCAGGAGGATACTATGAAAAAATTATGACAACATAGCGAGAGCAGGATTTGAACCTGCGACCTCCAGGGTATGAACCCGACGAGCTTCCAGGCTGCTCTACTCCGCGAACCAGGACGGAAGGTCTTGCACCCTCGACACTCTGATTAAGTATCAGCTGCTCTGCTTACTGAGCTACGCCCTGATAATTGGCGGCCGCTCTGCCTAACGGCCGCCCACGTATACCTTCACTTGAGGAAGGTGTAGGAAGCCGCCGGCTGTATGCCCTTGGCTTCAAGCACGATACCATAATATCACGAAAGTACCCCCTCGTAGTTACCCACTTTTTACATCTCTTTCTTTTTCCTTGCCCGCTCATCGCAAATTCCATGGGTGCGTCCTAAGTTATAAAACAATGATGCTGCAAATGCTCCGCTTGCATCGGTTCCTTTTAATCGCCAATATTCTACCATTGCCTCATATAAGTCTCCCATCTCTGAACCTTTTAAGAATGAGACTGGCTGATAATTAGAGATTCTTAATTCCTCCTGAATGTTCATCATGCCACCTCCCCGTAAACAACCTTGCATTTATTGCTGTTGCCATTGGAAAGCTCCAGCTTAATTACGGTCGGGTAATCATTCTCGATCAGCCATTCTCTGACCTTTTCCAGGACGCTGCCTTTATACTGGACCGTGACGCCGTCATGCCCATTTCGGCTGTATGCAGTTCTCACAATCTCGTCTGTGAAGAGATCCAGTTTCTGGATGATTGCGCTGACAGCCTTATCATGCGGTCTGCCATTCTCCGAATATATTCCCAGATTCTTTGCGATACTGGTGCAGTCCCAAAGCTCTGGAACATCAGAAATCAATTTTGTCTTTACCGGATAGCCGGAGTCGGAATAGATCCGCACCACTTCTGCAGCTATGTACTTGGAATCCACACCAGCGTCATGCAAGGCTTCCTTGATGTTCTTTACCATCATGTTTATGGAAGGCAGTTTCTCTTTCTTCGGCTTGTCCTGTTTTGGCATCTCGTAAGAGCCGGTCTTACGGAGAGTCGGGAGAACCTCATCTGCGATCCAGTCTGTGAAAGCTTCTGCATTTGGCTTGTGGCTCTTGAACACCAGCTTGTACACGCCGCTTTCAGTAAGGAAATTCTCACCTGCATTGTTCAATTTCCGGATATGCAGATTGTGCATATCCGAATTTTTTATCTTAATTACCTGTTTTTCATTAAAATTTCTGATACTACTATTTACATCAGTAATATTTAAGCATTCAGCCACATGCTTCGGATTAAACAAGACCTGTCCATTCAGTTCAAATACTTCTACATCATGTCCTTCAAAAATCATTAAATTTTGCATAAAATGTATCCTTTCTCACACTGAGGCAAACAGGCTTTTACAAATTTTTTCTTGCATTATAGAAAGTGCGTTTGAGCCTTGAAAATACGGGAAAAGCTGGAAAATTCTTAGGGAAAAATCGGAACCATGATTTGCATTATAGCAAGTCCGGAAACGCCTTAAAAACAAGGCATTTCTGGAAAATTTATAGGGAAAAACGGGAACTATGTATAGAATGTATTATATACCGACAGGTATACATCAAGCTAACAGCTTAACAAGTACCCCATCATCATCCTTGTCACAAGTACCATTCACAGTTTTATTTTCAGTGGATTTCTTCGATTTTGTCTTTTTCGTTTTCTTGTCATTGTATGTGATGTCATCGTATTCATTAGTATGTTTCTGTGAATACAAATTGTACCAGTTCCCCTTATTGCTTCTGTTTTGGATCACATCAATGCACTGTGCAGATTGGAGATTTTTAATTGCTTCGACAATATGTGATGTTCCCATGTGGAGAACACGGTCCATCTCTTCTATTGTGCAACTTTTACCATTTTTCATATTGTTTACAATGCAAAGAAAAACCTTGAATTCATTCTGCGTGATCTGCTTCGAAATGAACGCCCTTGCTGCACTATAATAGAACTCGATGTACCTGTCATTGAAGTCTTTTAGACCTCTTTTAATCTTAATTTTCGTGTTATCATACACCTGTTTTTCTCCTTCTGACGGCTCGATTAGCTCTATGCACTGATGTTCCACCAGACTATCTAAAGTGGTCTTAAACGTCTTTATGTCCATGCAGAGCTGCCATTTTCCACTCTTCTTATACTGCATTTTCATCTTTAAAGTTTTGATTGTAAATGGCATCTTTGCGCCGTTTTTAACGTATTTATATAAAATTGTCATAATTAAATATTCGTATCCTGTCATGCTTGTATCCTTATCATTTCTTAGCTTACTATTGGTGAATAACTTCTGTGACATTTTTACTCCTATGTCCTCTTCTATGGAAATATTTTTCTTCTGCACCGCCTGTAAACAGTGATTCTTGTCGCACTGTGCTTTTACCATTTCTTTAACCCGTTCATCCGGGATCTGTTCCCAACATCCATTTAGTCGGTAAACATTTTCGTGGTTTAGATAAGCTTCAATATCCCTCTTTACCTCACTTGGGTTCTTTGGCGGTCTACATATAGTATTCCAATCAAGACAAACCTCTCTGACCTTTGCTTCTGTATAGCCCTGGAATCTTAGCATGGAAATGATGCGCCCTAACCATGTATTTCTCTGGCCTTCGTCTGCTCCCTCGTGAAGAACTTTTTCAGTACAGAGACACGGATAAATCACCACATCCAGACCATCACCAGCATAATTCCATTTCTTCAATGGCTTGCTCTCCAAAGAGAGTTTTTCTTTCTTCTGTGCGTTTTCTATTCTTCTTCTAATGTAGTCCACGTCACACGTATGGAAGTTCTGGCTCGTCACCTCATGATTCAAATAATGGTCAATCTCTTTCACCATTGGGAACTTGCCATCTTTATCTGGTCGTTTCCTATTATAGGTTCCCGGCACTCTGGCAACCTGTGTGACCTTACAAGCATTCGTATCTGCACCGACTATCTGGCAGATCTCCTTATTTAGCTCACTGAGTTCCTTGACCTTACACGTCGGATCAACAATAACGTAATAATGGTAACCGTGACCGGAATCATAACATGCATGGAGAAATAAATCCGGTAGTTTGTCCTTTATCATCTGCGTAAATTCTTGTGCGGTGTGCAGGTCTTCATAGTCCTTCTTATCGAAATCAATAAACAGGACTCGACGCTGTCGCATATCACTTTCCCGCCGATGAAGCTCACCTGTTCGATTAGCTTTCACTGTTGCCAGCGCAGTATATACATGAAAGTTATACTTGAATTTTTCTACACACTCCTCATACTGCTCAAAGTTTTTTACAAAACGATGGAACGTAATCTCATTCCCATCTGCATCGCACACAGGATTGCCCTCTTCATCCGTTTTCACCACGAAAAGACAAACATATTCGTTTTCTTTCAGTGATTCAGGATAAAGCATATCGTAGTACCTTTTCAAAAAAATATTCATCGTGATATCTCCATTTCTACCAGAATTTATCTGGTACTGTATATTTCTCCGTTTTGATTGCTTCTGAATGAAAAAACATCACGCTGAAAGTCCTGCTGCCACTCCTACATCTTCTGCCATCACTTTTGTTCTAACTATATCCGCAAACAGGCTCTTTGTTGTCACCTGCATGTCAGTAAGAACGTCCGGAATGTCCGGAAAACCGGAAACTGCATCAAATTTCAAACAAAATCTTAAAATTTCTGCGTTTTGGTCCGATAAAGCTACCATCTCTGTATTACTTAGTTTCCTTGTTGGCGTGAAACTTGTGACCAGAATCATACTCATGATCGTTAAAATCACACCTATTACTGTGTTTTGCATCATAAAATCTGCTCCTTCTTGAAGAATTTTTATTTTTGTGAAAGGAATTTCTACTTTCACACTTTGTTGTTCTCCTTTTTGGGCGCAGTTTTTCTAAAAAAATTTCGTTTTGAACGCAAAAAAGCACCGTAAATGGAATTTTTCATCCAAATACAGTGCTTTTCCAGCATTCTATGTAATACTTATTTATATGTATTGCTTATATTTTCTATGTATGACTGAGTTCGCAGTATGATATATGTATGACTGAGTTGTTGGCACATCTATGTAATACAGATATTTTGTTTTTCATTATGTAATACCTACATTGGGGTATTGCACATAATTTCACACCATACATTTCCTAAACTTTTACGAACGGCCTCTTCAAACTCTTTTCCATGCTTCTCTGATAGTCCTTCATTAACAAATTCATTTAAGATCCAATTATCCATAACGCACGATTCCTCTTCTAACGCTGTGTCAATGTCCTCATACAGAAATTCAGCATATATTCTCATAATAGCGTTATGTCGCTCTTGATCGCCGCCTAACATCTCTTCTAATTTCTTATTTTCTTCTGAGCTGATATGTGCCGCACCCTCTTCTACTAAGATCTCTTCTAACAATGCTGCCACCTTTGTGCTCTCACCGTTCTCAAAAAAGGCGTTTATCAGTTTTTTGATGAATGAGTTGGTTGATTGCCCGGTTCTCTCCAAATACGCTGTCATGCGCTCGTAGTCCGCCATATCGGCAGGTGTATACTTAACCGAAACCATCTTTGTTTTCTGATCGTATTTCTTTTGGTAACCCTTCTGTGCTTCTGAAACCTTTCCCATAATACTCCTCCGCAGCTATGTAATACATATTATATGTCATACATAGTTCAGCATGATAGTTATATTTTTGCAAGGGTTTTTGGGCATAAAAATAGCACCCTACATTTCTGTAAGATGCTATCTATACCGTACTATTTAGTTGTCTACTTCTATTTGAATTCCACCTTTTTTAATGACCAGCTTACAATTCCCCTCGTTAAAGAATTTCATAAGTGCTTCTATAACAATATTGGCCTTTAAACCATACTCTTCGCAAGTTGCTTGAAAATTCGCAAGTGTTTCTTCATCATATGTAGAGCTGAACTGTTTCTTTGCCATCATTATTACCTCGTAATCTTATTTATTTAATTCCTTTAAACGTGCTTGCAGTTCCGCGATCTGCTTTTCAAGAGCAAGCTTGTCTGCATTTTGCTTTTTTTCTTCGTATTCTGCGTCCGGAATCCATTCCATAATATCTCCCGGCTGAACCTTGAGATATTCACAGACTTTGTTTACAGTGCTTACATTACAGTTTTCGTTTCTTTGTAGTTTTGCAATAATTGTAGGACTTTGTGACGTTCCATTTTTTAAATCAGTCCATGTAAGGTTTTTTTTCTTCATTAAATCGAAAAGCTTATTATATGTGATCATACTACACCTCCAATTACATATAATATAGCACAATTCTATTTTCTTGTAAATCCATTTTAATTCCACACCCTCCGGAAATCATGAAACGGGTTTTTTCTACATTCGTAGTCCGTGACCTGTTCACAAAATTTTCCTAATCGGACACCGCCAGAACCAGTTTTCCTTTTCCGACTATGTTTCATCATTCCGGCATAATTTACACGGAAAGTTTTACCTTTCCTATGTTCTTCTATCTGATGGGTATGAAATGCCCACAGTTCTTCCGTGAATGTGTTTTTCATCACGCCAGACTTCCAACACCCAGTTTCCCTAACGTAAAGACAAACCGGAATCGGTTCTGTTTTCCGCATATGTGCAAACGTCACACATACGATAGTATCTCCATTTTCTCTTACAAGAACGGTAGATCCCATTGGGAAAGCTTTATTGCAGACGAAATCCGTTCTTACCAGTTCGTAAATTTTCATACTTTTACCTCGCTTTCTAATAATGCGTACTATAAAAGGCAGGAACTTATGTCCTGCCTTCTGAGTGCGTACTATTCTTTTGTGCTTGTTGTCATTCCTCTGTCAATCCTATTGATTGCGTTCTGGATGACCTCTTTTGCCTTTTCTACATTGTCAGTTTCAAGCAACGCAAGAATACTGTCAAGTAGAATGCATAACTCCTGATTCTGCATCTCATCCATGTTCTCACCACTTTCTTCCGTCAACTCGTCCATAAATTCCCTTATGGCCTGCTCCTTTGGCACGAACTCAATCCGCAGCGTTTTTCCCATACCGTCCGCCAGTTTCTTCAGATCCTTGAGCTTTGCACTGTCTATATCATCTGCCACAATCCGCTGAAGTTTTTTCTTCTTGAAACCAAGTAGTTTCGCTTTTCCTTTGAATGTAAGATCCTTCCGGAATCCGGCAAAGGTACGCATGATCTTTTCATCCGGTTGCATCTTAATATACAGATCCCGGAACTTCGGGTTCTCTTCACAGGTCTTTCTGATGTAGTCGCTTACGTTAAATACTTCAAATGGCATATCTTCCCTCTTACTCCACTATGATCTCCAAGTCATTATAGATCCCGGCCTTTACTGCGTCACCGAACGCATATTCCGTCATTGTATCATCAGCAAAATTATAAACGATAATCCTGTCCTTCTCCGGATCTACGATCCAATACTCTCGCACACCTGCAGAACGATACTTGAACAGCTTAATCATGTAGTCCATGCGGCGAGATCCCGGAGAAACAATTTCAATAATCCAGTCTGGTGCGCCGTGGCAGCCATCATCATCTATCTTGTCTGGATCACAAATAACAGAGATATCCGGCTCAACATAGTTCTTTTCATCGTTGAGGAAAACTGCGAACGGTGCAAGTAAGACCTGGCATTTTCCCTTATTTCCGTCAATGTAGTCTGCGATCTTACGGGCCAGTGCAAACGCAAGCATCTGATGTCTTGTTGTCGGCGGTGCCATCATGTAAATGTTCCCGTCGATCAGCTCCGCTCTCTGTCCGTCTGGAAGGGCGTATATATCTTTGATGGTATAACTTCCTTGTGTCACAGTGAAATTCCTTTGTCGGTTAGATAATTTCCAACACTTTCTATCACATATGCGGCCGTATTATATTGTTCCTCTGCCTGGTCTTTTGAAGCAATATAGAAATCATCGTAATCGCTTTTCTCTCTCAACTGCTTCAACATTCCCAAACGTCTGCCTAACTCCCGCGGGAATATATTACTTGCTACATATTCTTTATTGAAGTATGCCACAACATCTTTGTGCCGCTTAAAATCAATAGTCCCTAATGCAAGTACCGCTTTTATTGCATAAAATGCAGCATAGTATGAGCGGTTAATGGAATCTTTGTACCATCCTTCTTTCAGACAGTGTTCGGCTACCTTCAAGCTGTTTTTCGCTTCTTGTATTCTATATTTGCTTAATTCTTCCTGCCGATTATCCATTTAAAACCACACCTTCCCTCTGCACATTATTGTAAAACGGCAATGCTCCAAGCCAATAATTGAACTGTTCTTCGTTCTTTATAACGACGCTGATATCCACGCCATAGTCCATGAGGAAGTCAAACGCCAGGTTATAGATATTTGATTCGATCTTTTCTATCTCTTTATCTGTTAGCGTTGTCAAAATCATGAGATCAATATCCGAGTTTTCCGTATAATCCCCCCGCGCATAAGATCCATACAAAATTATTTTTCTTAAACTCTTACCGAGGATTTTCTTTACCTCTTCCGAGAAGTCTATAAGAATATTGCGTGTTACTGCTGGCATAGAATCACCTCTTTATAATAAACATTGTCCTGCTGCCGAATCTCTACCTATATTATACATGACATGGCACAGGATTACAAGGATTCCGTTTGGTAGATCGTATTTTTATTGAACATATGTTCTCTTTATGGTATACTGGGTATGTATAATTGAACAGAAAGTTAATTGAACAGAAATGCAGGATGTGATTTTCCGATTATTAGATGCCCTCTAGTTTACAAAGGAGGGTGATGCCCTATGAACACGCTTGAAGTTTTAACTTTAGTGCTAGTAATTTTTGCGGCTCTGTCTTACATAGATAATCATAATAATAAAAAGAAATAGCATCCCAACCGACCAAAGTTAGATGCTATTTCAAATTTAGTATTCAACTGAGGGCAAAATCGGATATTGCATCCGATTCGCTTTCTAAGTAGATTATACAATGGGGTACTTGAGAAATCAAGTACCCTTTTTTAATTGTCTTGTTTCTTTGCGTTTCTTTCCTTCGTTTTTTCTGACTTCTCATATGCAGCTTTCTTCTCTTCCTCTGTCATATTACGCTTTGATTTACCTTTTAATTCGTCTGGATAATCAATAATATATTCTGTTCCATCTGCCTTATCTTTTAGGATCAGATTCATTTCCAAAGCGTCTGCAATCTCTACTAATTCAAGGGCAGAAAATTTATCTCTGTTCATCTTATTGCTTAGGTTCTGCCTTGTAACATTTATATCATTTGCAAGCTCACTTTGCGTTTTTCCTTTTGCTTCCAATATATTCTTAATAACTGTCGTTGCTGACATATCAATCAAACCTTTCATTTTTATTCGCCTCCATTATACTTGATTTTTCCTATTTTTTCAAGGTCAGCAAAATTTCACTTGATACATGATAACAACAGTATATGAGCGATTTTCCATTTTAACTTGTGCTTTGTGTTCTTTTCTGTCTGGTACATAAAAATGTCATTGATTCGATTCAGAAAATTTTCGGGCAATATATTTCCCTTGAACACATTACACGGCAGACAAGTACAAGCAAGGTTAGAAACATCATCTTCGCCACCCATTGACAGAGGTTTTACATGATCTATGGTCATATCATCAAGTAAAATTTTTCTTCCGCATAACTCACACCGACCGCCAGCATTAAGATATATCAATTTGCGTGTATCTTCTGAATATGTTTTTCTCTTTATCTTTCCATGCTTGCCTTTAGAAATAATAGATCCCCTATTCTTTTGACTGCTACGCATTTCTTCTATTTCCTCTTCTGTCATCCATTTCCACAATACATATTGAGTTTCCGTATCATATACATAATATTTTCGTGTCTTGCTTTCTGCCTTCTTCATTCCCTTTACAGCTTCATTTACATTTTCAAACTGAAAAGCATTTTCTATTTTTGTAGTGGTCATAGTTCCACCATTTTCATTGTATGTAATGTATTTAGTTCCGTTTGTAATTACAATAGCCATAATAATTCCTTCTTTCCATTGGGGACAGCCATTTTTCAGACTGTCCCTTTTATTTCTGCATTGTTTCCGTTTATCGTTCATCGGAAAAACATACTGTCGTGGCATTATCTCCTGTCTTTTCGGAGATTCTATTGGTGATGATCCAGATTTTCCCTTTTGAAGTATCATAAGCAGCTAAAAGGTACAAATCATCTGGGTAATTCAACGCTTCTTCATTTGTCTTTTTATCTTCATCATCCAGATTTCCCCAGTCTTTAACTGCAAATCTCTGTAATGCAACTGTTACCTCAACCGCAAATTTCTGTTCCGCTACCATAAGATCATAGATTGATCTTGTGGTTACTACCTGTCCCATATTGAAAAATTTTGATGTAATCATTTCGCTTTCAGTCCTTTCCTTAATCGTTCAATGTCTTTACTGCCTCTATCATTTTCGCATTGTGTTCATCATAGATTAAAAAGCTAACAATTCTCTTGCCTATACAAATTAAAGCCTCGTGGTTTTTATATACCTCTTCCTTTTTTCCTTGATTGACTTTTCTCATGTTTGAAAAAATACTATTGTCAAACATTTTCTGCTTATATTTTTCAATGGACTTTTCTTTATTAAAATAGACATAATTTTTATACATTCCTTATCACCCATATCCTTATATCAAGCCAACCATGCGAGCCATTTTATACAATGGGTTCTTTGCAAGTTTCCTCGTCTGCTCCGCTTTCTGTTTGGCTTTACGTTCCACCCTGTTCATAAAAGCAAGGCTGTTATCCATTTCCATGTATTCCAACATTTGCGTTGGTGTAAGTGCCTCATATGGAGTTTTTAAGTTTCTATCTATAATCTGGTTTCCGTCTGCTGTATCAATAATTCTAAAATTAAACATTTCGCTTTCCATCCTTCCTATGCTTCCATTACATCGACTACAATTCGCTTTACCTTGTCAAACTGCTTATATACTCGTTTCTGCTTGATTCCGTGATTTTCTGCTATTTCCTTTAATGAATAGCCTTCTACTTTATCCGAAAATATTTTGCGTTGTTCCTCTGTCAATTCTTTTTCTATCTGCTCTACCATTTCCCTATATTCCAGGGATGAAGTATTTTCCATTATAAGCTGATCTTTGAATGAATCTGGTGTGAATAAATCTATGACATTTGTATCAAAGCTCATATCTGCCCCAGCTTCTGTGCTTCTTTTTTGTGCTTTCTGTTTTCTAAAGTAAACAAATACCGCCCTCTTCATGTACATATAGGAAACCGCTTCAAAACTGCATTTCGCTTGTAATTGCGGATCATTCAAATACTTTTCTACTGATAACAGGAAATCAAACACAACAATATCAAAAAATTCTTCTGCATCCAGTTTTGACTTCTTCATAAAGTCCATGATTAGATGGTAATTCTCTTCTGAAAACTTGCGTTCTTCCCTTGTCAATGGTCTTAATTGCTCTTTGTTTTCCATGCGATAACCTTCTTTCTATTGGTGGCAAGTGTGCCATTTCTGACACACCGCCCAACTTTGTCATTGATTAAATACCGAAACACTCTTTGAAGATTTTTCTGAACTTTTCAATGTCATTATCTAAAGCCCAACTATATAAACCATCATCATCACAACCGCCATACTTTTTTAATGTTGCTCTTAAAATCTGCTTCAATGTATAGCCTTCAAGTAACATATCTAATTCAGTCTTTCTAATATCGGATGCCCACGCTTCACGCTCTGTACATTTTCTATAAAATTCTTTGTACAGTTCTTTTAAAATCACCTGTCTTTCAACATTTGTATATGGATCAATCAGACAAAACTCAAAATCTTTTTCTTCATAGCCATTATCAAGTAATGAATCATAACTGAATAACCCACCTTCAGGGCAATTTTTAGGTCTGTTTAAATCTCTCCAATAATTACTCCTAGCACTATCAAGCGTTCTGAAAAATACCTGTTCAAACTTCAACTTGTGCAACCGCTCATACTCATGGTACTTTTTCACTGCCTGCAAATATGGAATGATTAAGCGATCATACCACTCTTCAACATCCAGCTTGTGTACTCTCATGTAACGATACATTAAATCATGATGTTTCTCTGCAAATCTCTTTTCCTGTTCTGTCAATGGACGATCTGTATATGGTGCTTTATACATAGTGTTTACCTCTTCTTTCTTTTCATTGATGGTTAATAGTTTCAGCTTATAAGCGATAGGCAAGTTGTAATTGAATACCACAGTTTGACCGCTTGCCTGGATGGTGTCGGGTGGATTGCTCCACCCTTGCCAACTGCTGATTGCTTGTTATTAGTCGATTCTTAATACTGGGTAAGAACTTACTTTACTTACTTTTGCATAATCATCTTCACTAAGTAATTTTTTTACTTCCTCTTTGTTGACTATTTCACGCTCACGCTTTGAAAGTGTAGCCTTGAAAACATTACCGATAAATCTACGAATAGGTTTACCCTTTTTGTCTACCGTTTCACATTCTTCTGTTTCGTTGAGGAACTCCATAACCTTTGAATTTAAAGCTGTAATATTGTCCTCTGCTTCTTCTTTGATTCTTTTCCACTCCTGAATCTGCTCCATTGCTTCATTCATTTCTTTAGCTGTCATACACATAATGACTACCTCCTTAAATATGTTTGATTGATTTTTGTTAGGTCTGTTTTGTTTGACCTTGTAACTGCATTGTACACTTATTAGTGTATTAAGTCTATTGGCAGAATAGACAATTTGTACACTTATTAGTGTCGTGTTTGTTGTTCATATTCACTATTAAGTGTACAATCTGCACAACGCACTTGTACACTTTTTAGTGAATTTGTATATTGTATTCGTACACTTATAAGTGTACTATAATAGTATCAAATCAATCAATACTATTTATTTTTAAAGGAGGTTTTCTATATGAAATATTTTAAGAATGTAGAAACATTAGAAGAATTAAGAAAACAGTACAAAGAGCTATTAAAGAAGTACCACCCAGACAACCCAAACGGATCAACGGAAGCCACAAAAGAAATAAATGTAGAATATGATACATTATTCAAAACATTAAAAGACAGACACGAACACAACGCAAGCGACACCACCGACAACAAAACAGATTATAATAATATGAAGTATGATTTTTCAGAAGATGAAAAATTAAGGGAAGTATTACAGCATATTGTTACAATGGAAAATATCAATATTGAAATAGTCGGTTGTTGGATATGGGTTGACGGTAACACATACGAACATAAAGACAGTTTAAAGGCTCTAGGGTTTAAATGGGCAAGAGAGAAAAAGAAGTGGTATTTTCATACAGAAGCATTCAGAAAGAGAAGCAAGAAAAAATTATCAATGGATGATATACGGAACTATTACGGAAGTACAGAAGTGCAAACGGAAACAATCAGAAGAATAAAAGAAGCCTAAAAAATAAGGGTGTAGGACTTGCAAGCCTGCACCCGATACATAGAAAAGGAGATAAAAACAATATGAAGAAATCAATAAAAAAAATCGGAATTATCGCAATTATGGTTACTATGTCGGTATGCTCTTACATGGTAGGAACTACACAAGCCAAAACAGAAACAGTTATAAAAGAGATTGAAGTTATCCCACAAAATTATATATCACTTGATAATTGTATACCGCTTGATGATGTGTGCGGTTGGTACTATGATAAATATGATTATATTTGTTTTGAACTAGGAGACATAGGAAAACAGTTAGACAATCCAAACGGAAAAAGTTACAATGATATTATTTCAGACTTGCCACACTTGACAGATTTAGAAGAATAAAGCAATAACATAATATAATTATAATACAATGGTGTAACCGATAAAGTTACACCATATTTTTTTATATGCTCTATTGATATTTTTATTGTTATTATATCCTACTGGTTTAGTAGGAATTATGTAGTCCGGGGTATCAAAAACGAAAAAAGGGAATTGTTTTTCTCCACCGCCCTGTAGTTGGTTCTTCCATACAGCGACTTGAAAATTTTACCCCTACGATATTTCTCAGCTTTCTCATTCTGAGAATCCTGAAGTACCATTCCCACCTAAAGGGAAAATTCCCCTAAGTGAATCAGTTACACTTAGAAGATAAAATTTTTCGCACACTTGTATGCGAAAGATTTTTATTCTTCAAGGTGTGTCCATTTGGACACAAGGCGTTTAAAGTTTTCGCCACTTCTGGCGGTATCTCATGGGGAACGAAATTTAGTTCCCTTCGACTATTGCAAATATGCAACACCTCTAAACCGACACTATCTGTTTCAGGGTAGAGCGCAAAATTGCGCTGTACCACTGTGGACTAACCGCTTTTTCGGAATCTGAAATTCCGATTCATTCTTCCCCAGTTCCCCACGGAGAACTTACCCCATATCCTTAGAGAAAATCAATAGAAATCGCACCAAATCCGCTTCAAAATCCATCATAGATAAACTTGTTCGCCTACACAATTACAAAGCCGATTTGCCCTAAAAATCACTTATTTTCACAAAGGATAATAGCATATAATACAGGGAGGGTGTACACTTAAACTATGCTATATTAAGTACCTAACAGCAGCAGACGTACCAATAAAATTACTCTTCCGTTTTCTTAAACGTCCAATATTTATCCTTAATCAAATACTCTCCATCCTCGTAAACAACATTATATCTGGACTTCTTCGTATCACCTTTATATTCATAATAAAAATATCCCTTTTCTGGAACTAACACTATTTTAGATGGATCATCGACTTTATCTCCATTGCTCAAATATGCACTGTCGTTATCAATGGTGAAAACAAAATCGTACTCCCCATCACCAGTTTTCCATGTGCCATTTATTACTTCTGACATTTCCTCTTTACTCTGGAATTTCACATTTTTATTTATCTTTGTTACAAGTGGAATACAGATAAGCAATATTAAAATAACGGCTGCCATAAAAGCAAAAATTATTTTCTTATTCTTCATGCTCTACCGCCCCTTTCATCGTCTATAAATTGCATTGACACCATACTGTGTATATTGACCTATCTTATAATTCTCTACAAACTCTCGATCAGCTTCCCATTTTGAAATAGCAACTTCCATCCTAGAATTAGAACTCCGCTGGCTGATAAAGAAATCTATGTAACTGATAATTTCACTCTTTGACATGATTTTATTATCTATAATGACCGCAAGAATTTTCTGTCTAGCAGTAGCCGTTAATCCCTCTGTTTGTGATACATTATATCCATATTGCATAAGTAAAGATTCCTGTGCCAGCTTGATTCCGTTTACATAACCGCCTTTCATATAATTTTTTTCATCTGTAACACGACACAAAACCATACCCTTTTTCTTCAAATTTTGGTATGTAGAATCCATAATGAAATATATCTTGCATTGAGAACAATAGCCAGCAGAAATTTTTATTTGTTTCCTCTTTCCATTATCATCAATATTTATCATAGCAACCACATTATCAATTTTATGTTTATTGTGCATACATTTAAAGACATTGGCTCGTACAACAAAATCTTTTAACCCTATTTCTGGTAATGATGGCTCACTTTTACTTGTAATCTCTTTCTTAGGCTCTTTTGCTACAATTTGATTTTCCTGTTTTCTCAAAATCTTTTCAGAATGTTTCTTCATGCGTTCCAAAAACTCATCGTGAAAAATGCAATCAGGATTTTGTAAAGAACAACTTGATAAAAGCATCTGTTCACAAGAATATTTTTCTTTTTCATAGTGTGAACATTTACTTTTGAATATTCCAACAATACACTTTACATTATTTTCTGTTGTATTGTATCTCCTTGCAATTACTGAAATTGATTCTGGTTTAAATTGCAGCTTTTTTCTTTTTTCCTCTTTCAGCATATGTATGAACTGATGATTATGTGGACAGTCAGAGAAAAACACAGTACATGGTCTGTCTTGAAATCTACATGACATTGCAATATTTTTATTCACATATTTACATCTGTTCTGATAATAACCAGCATAATTTTCTATATCTTGTCTTTTGATTCCATACTCTTTTATCAAGTCATTTATATACTGTTCTTTTGCATCTAAAAGTGCATTATATCTTTTTTGTTCTTCTATCTTTTTCTTTCTTTTTGCCTCTTTTTTATCTTCCTTTTCCCGTTTCTTCGTGTTCCGCACACCTTTTGAATATTCAGGTCTAGTTACCATTATAATATGATCTGCTTTCAAATTCTTTGGGTGTGTGTTTTCAATAATATCCACAACCGTTTTTGCATCATATTCAGCATATTTTAATGGCTGATTATCGTATGTTAATTTATTGGCTATGCTATTATGCTTGCCGAGTTTACCATGAACATAATATAACTCAATCTTTTTTCCATTTTTATCCATAGTTGTATATACATTGCTACTTACTCTTACAGTCTTCTCCCATTTCATATAAGGTATCTGTTTAATAATAGTTTCTTCAAAATTCCTACATTGTTGTTCTTCCAGTTCCTGCTTCTGCTTTTCTTTAAGTTCTCGTTTTCTTTTGTCTGATGGGAATAAATTAAACTCAATATCATCAACATTATACTTGTTTTCCAAATATTGAATCAGTATCTTCTCGTAATTATACTTCCTGAAAAATAATATCTTTCCACTGTTATATTCCTTAGTCAATTCAATTTTTTTGTTATCCAAAAAGACCTGTGATACCTTGCTTAATATCTGACTGTTTCTATTCTCTATACATAAATCAAGAACACAATGCTTATCATCAACGTCTGTAAGAAGTTCTTTTATGATTACTTCTTTTACTTGTTCTACAATTTGAGTTGTATTCATAATCTTCCTCTTTTACATAGAGTAATTCATTCCTCTATCTACTCACAAACAAAACAAATCCCACTATTATAATAATCAATGCTGCAAGCAACTGATTAAAAGCACCAATAATACTACATACAATAACTGCAATCAGAAATATTGCTGTCCCATTACCACCGCCACCAGATGAACCACCTGAGTGTCCATAATTCTGTTCATCACAATCGCACCCATATCCTGTACAACTGTGTCCTGCTTTTCCTTCTCCATCATGCGGAAACGGATTATTACTACCATCATGCATAAGCACACCTCCAACGTGAAATGTTTCATGGCTCTTATTGGTAAATTATACCATATCCACCTACAAAAAGGTAAAAAAATAGGGCATATCAGATAAACTAATATCCAATATGCCCTAATCTCTAATCCCACAACGAATAAAACCATTTAGAAAACAATTCCAATGCTTCATTCTTACAATCTTCTCTATACTGTCTCAATGCTTTTTCTTCCGCATAATATTTTTCCTCAATATCCTTATACTCTGGTATTTCACTAGGAAAATGCAAAACTCTACCAAATTTATTCATATTTTCTTCTTCGAGTTTTTCACCAAATAGTCCATATTTTTCTTCAAATTCTTGTAATATATTATCATGCTCTTTCTGATATGGATTTTTCTTCTGACACGTTTCCTCATTCATTTCTCTAAACAAAAATATCATATTATCAAGAATCCTATCCCATTCTGCATGACATTCATCATTGCAGGAAATCCCATGTTCATCCACGTACTCTGTTCCTAAACAACTTGGACTTCCATGTTTTGTATCTTTGAATTGTTGCAACATATCTGGCATTAGATTCATGAACCAATAATCAATACTCCATAAATCTTTATCACAATATCCTTTTGTAATCCTCTGAAAACTGTATTTTATATTTCGCAACACCAAGCCAAACATCTTCCATGGTCTTTTTCTTTCATACCAAAAATCTGTTTTATTCCATACATTATCCATTGTGTAGCACCCTCCATCAAAATAGCAATATCCCCGTCAATGACGAGGATATCTTCTATACTGGTATGTAACACTTTGCTTAGAATCAGCAGATTATCCAAGTTGGGTAACGATTTACCAGAAAGCCATTTATAGACTGCCTGTGGATTTTCAAATCCCATAACTTCTTGAATATCTTTTACTGTATATCCATTATTCAATAAAAGTTCTCTGATTCTGTTTCCTGTTGCTTCTTGTTGGATTGATAAATATATAGGCTTCACATTGCTCCTCCTTATACATCTTCCATCCCGATACACAAACATATTTTATCATTATTTCAATGTTTCTTCCAGTAATTTTATCTGACAGCACCTCGAAATTATATTTAATTTTATGCCTATAAGCATTATCTGTCATTAAACTATTGGTTTAATTCAGTTTTACAACGTTTCCCTCTTTGGAAACGTCAATCTTCATACGGACTATAAGGAAGTACCTCATATTTAATCAATGCATCAAACAGTCTGTCTGGTATCTTATCTCTGTATCTCAATGCCAATACCCTAATCTCCGATTCCTTGAATAACTTATATTCTTGAAACGCTTCTTCCTCTGTGTCCCAATAATGCAGCTTAACTTGTTTGTCATGCCCGAATGGTGTGATCCTTGCAAAGAACTTATCCCTTGCTTTGTCATAATCAACACCGATAGCATAAACCTTTGCTGATTTATAACAGCTTCTTCTCTTTGTAGCACTTGCCAAGGCAGAATTGATAGTCTCCGGCAATATACAACACTTATCTGCTGCATATTCTTTATTGCCACGACATAATAAATCCTTATCAACTGCCATGCGTTCTCCGTCACACTCATAATAGTTAGCAGAATACCATTCAGCAAAAGAATCTCTGCTATTCTTCCAATCGTCACACATATAAGCATCATCGTAGCATTGATTCACCAATAATGAACTACCACCATAACACCTTGCATAAATCCCCTCATAAATTTTATAAGCTGGATTGCCCTTTATCGTATTGTAATCATAATATTCCTGCTCTCTGCCAATCTCTGCAACTGTTTTAACGTGCTTTCTCAACACCTCATACTCTTCCGCAGATACATAAATCAGATTCTTGTAGTAATTATTATTCATATTTTCGTCTATATGCCATATCTTATTGCATCCTGTCGGCTTGATTAAGAAATACTTTGCTACAAGAATTTCTGGACTTGTCTCTTCATGTAAAGCAGTTCCGTCAATATCATAGGTTACAATCGTCCAATGCACACTTCTTTTGGGATCACCGCTATCCATTTTATGAAAGAAGAATGTTTTATCTTTCCTCATATTGTTTGTAAGTCTGCCATGACTTGAAATCCAATAATGCTGTGTATCTTCCAACTGTACAAATATTTCATCATCACCAAGTAAATCTATATTATTCTTTTTTGTGTCAAGCACTTTATCATCTGATAACTTTATGTAATCTCTGAACTCTTTTCGTTCAAATCTTCTTCTATCTTTGACCTTTATATAAGCCATAATTCCTTTTTTCTCCTTTATAAACTGCAAAGAGGCAGCAGGGTTAAATCTGCCACCTCCGATTATTAGTCAATTTCAATCTTATAATTCAGCATACCTTCATACACATAATCTGGTACTTTGTCCTTACACTTTTCTGCAAGGTCACAAATATAATCAATCTTGCCATCTATAAATCCAGTATGCGCTTCTTCCTCTGAATCGAATACACCTATATCCATCTTCTTATTAAGAACTATCATTGATACTGAATATGTACCATCATCATTCTGTTTGATGTTGCTTTCAATTCCTCTATCTTCAAATACTGTATTCAAGAAATGCGTCATAAACGCACACGTTTCTGGACTGTATATATTACCTTCTTTATAGAGTAGGTCTTTGTCCAGATCGACCTTAGTCCCAGGAATATAATGTGCGTCAAACCATATCTTGAAATTCTGGTAGTTCTGCCATTCAATACAAACTTCCTTATCCATGTAATAAGGTTTTAATTTATGTACAACATCGCTATAGCACCTCTGGATCATATTCTTCCACTTTACAAATGAGTATGATTCATAATCAATATCTGAAGTATCAGCACCGACATAACCGACACCTTCATAAGTTCTTTTATTATGCCAAGGTTTCCAATCATCGGGTTTAAACTCTACCGCATTCACAATCTCCATAATCTGCTTATCTGTGATTGTTCCGTCCTGTTCATATATGCTTAAAATCTCATTGTATTGTTTATCTGTGACTGGGAATAAATGCTTATAGTAATTATCCTTTGTATCATTCTTCTTATGCCAAACCATTGTATTATTTTTCATGTCATAATTGACAACGAACATCTGAATTACAAGATCACTGGCAGTTACCTTCTCTTTCCTATATCCCCATCTGTTCTTAGATTTGAAATAAATATTCCTGTCAAGTGTATAGGTCAATTCCTTTGTGGCTCTTGAATATACACCTTTTACAAGCTGGTATGTTCCATCATTCAATCTCTGAATTATCCTACCATAATTAGAAGTCCATACAGATTTATAGTCAAATAAACGCACAAACACTTCATCTTTTGCAATAGTATCAATACCAGATTCCGACCTATACAAGATTTGAAAATGGTATGGTTTCTTATATTTCCTCTGTATCTTCATCAACTTATCTTTATGATATATTTCTATGCCATCTGATAATCTTTGTTGATAACGCTTTTCTCGCATTCCTTCATTAAAACACTCTTTACACATACTTCTTGTATAATTATGGTTTATTCCAAATTTATCTATTGGGAGTTCTCTCCCACATTTCTTACATATTTTTGCTGTATCCATTTATAAAATTTCTCCTTATTCTTCGCATAAAAATAAGACAGCAGAATCAAATTCATACTGTCTTTCAGTCAATCAATATCGAATAGGGGGTAAAAGGGGTGGGTAGTAACATATATATATCTTAGTTACACCCCTACCCTTTTACCTACCCTTACATCTCATCTTCAATTATTATGTAGGGATAGCCGTCTGATTTTATATCAAATTGTTCCTTTAATACCTTATTAGCTTTGACTTTCTTCAATCCATAACAATCCATAATCTCATTTAAACATCGCTTAATCTGTGTCTCTGTGACTTCGTATCTATACTCATTACCAAGAATATAAACAACCTCTTTCTCGGTACAATATCCTTTTCTTTGAATACAATGCAAAATCACTTCTGAAATCTTCAATGTACGCTCATCACTAGCCTTTGTGGTAGTTCTGTTTACAATCTCACCATATTCATTTTTCTTTTTCTTATACTGGGGATATAATGAGGCGGCTACCTCAAAACCTTCAGAACGATAGAACATATCAAACGATACACCACCAATTCTATAACCTTTATCTTTCCAACGGATTCCATTATCTTCTATTGTTTTCAACTGTTGTACTACCCATGATGGGATAGCATAGAAATTGACACGATTCTTATTGCCATTCGTATATTTTAATGCGTTTTTCAATAATTCCTTTGGTATCTGGTCATTATCTAATATTCGTATTAAATCGTGATAGATAAGCATTTTCACATACTTATTGATCTTGTCAATCTTCTTCTGGCTATTACCTTTTCCCATGTATTCAGCCAACTTTTTATTAGTAACATAAAAGATTATTTCTCCATCGTCATTAGAAAACTTCTCGCTATAAATATTGTTTCGTGCAATAGACAGCATCATAAGAAATGTGTCCTTTGCATATTTGATATTTTTATCAGCCTGTGGACATAGTTCTTGAAATTTATTCAGAGTGATATTACTTATCATCATGTCTATGTTTTCACGCTGTTCAATGCTCCATTGAGATTCCTTTATAGACAGATTATAAATATCCATTATGAATTGAATAGCTTTATATTCAGATTTGAAATCTCCCAACATTTCAATCAACTGTTTTATGTTAAGAGTAAGATTTTCAGAACAACATCTATACTTTTGAACTCCATTTTTCGTAGTAAAGATGTTTGCAGAAGGGTTATGATCTTCATGCAGAATACAGCAAAAAGACCTCGGATTATCAATATCTATCAGCTCTGCAATATCCAGTTCTGAATAGATATAATCCCAAAATTCATTTTTTGTATCAAATTCAATCGGTTCATGCGCTAATGCTGTACGCAGATATTCAACATCATGATCCTTAATTGCTTTGACATTTAAGTTTTCATATACAGGTTTTACCTCCGTATCAGCTTTTTCCTTTTTTGCAGCAGGCTTCTTCTTTGATTTTGGCTGTGCATTTGATATATATTGCTCATACTCATCTTTCCAGTATTTATCAATAACTGATTCCGCATTGATTCTACTGTCATAAGATGGATATAATACCTCTCTACCTTTGCCACCGAAAAACAGTCTGTCTCTATTGAAACAAACTTCATCAATTCCACCTACAACACCCATAAGAGTAGCTTGTAGTCTATCTCTGACATTACCATCTGTAATAACAGTATCATTACAGAAAATCATGCGGAATTTATGATGTTCTTCTTTGTGTGAAAATGTTGTGTACATAAAGGATGGTACAATTCCAAGAGAAATGACCTTATTATATGCTTCATCAATGCACATTCCATTATCAAAATCCAAACCAAATAACTGTTGCTGTACCCAGTTATCAGCTTTCATACCGCCCTGTAAAACTCCCGGCTTAAATGATGCTCCATGACATAAAGCATCTGCCAAATCTTCTATTGCAATTTCTGTCTCAACTAAACTTTTCTGCACCCATCCACATTGTTTTCCTTGTGGTTTCTCATTGAATCGTTTATTGAAATACATACATTTAATCTTATTGTCACTAATCATTTTCCTCCTTTTTGATAAATCAGAGGTCAAGAAAAAGGTACGACATAAATGACGCACCATAATAAACTGCTATATTCCACACAGATGTGGAAATATAATCAACCAGCCATTTTTTAGGCTCGTTAAAACAACTCAAAGGAATTATCCCTTCAGTTATATAAACTGCTATATGCAGCAGTCAAATTTATTTAATTTCTCATATTTGGAAATGTGCAGAATTGCACGTTAGATATTCTTGATCTCCGATACAGACTTTCTTTTACTTCCTGCCTGTTGGGAAATATCCATCATATTTTTTGAATCGGTGCATGTCTGCCGATTATTTATCAACTCTAAACTGCACAACCCTTACAATCTGTTTTTTCCCATATGGGTATAAATGTTCAATATTATATACAGAATTTTTGTAATCGCATCTATCAGGGTATAATTCTGTTGCAATCTTTCCAAGTAACATAGCCATTTTATCAAGGTCATTATCATTTTCAAGAGCCACCATAATATTTACTTTGTAAAGATTTTTTACTTCTCTTCCACTTGTAGTAAGAGTATATATCTCTTCTTCATTAACTTCTACAGATATAAACATATCCATATTTGATACTGACATATCATGTGCAAAGATAAAATTATCTTTTATTACTTTTGTTCCATACCTTTTCAAAATATCATTAGCACCATTCTCACGATAATGTTCTTCAAAATATTCCAACACTTCCTCATTGTTTGAAATCTTGTCAATCAGTTCCTTCTTAATGTTTTCAATGCTTAATTCTTTTGTCATATTATTTAATCTCCTTCCAATCCTATACTTCAAGTTCTACTGTTACTACTGCGTTACATTCAGAAATTTTATTCAATTCCAACTTCTTCACACTTTCAATAACTGGTGCAATTTCCTCAATCTCGTTTACTTTGATATTGATATTTAATTTTATCATAATCTTAGTTTTCCTTCTATAATGATAACTTAGCCAATGAGTTTTTAATCTTTTTTCTTGTCCTATTCATATCAAGACTGCCAAATAATCCGACTTTCAAATCTCCAATATTTTCAGTTCTATTTTCTCCCAGATTATTCAAATCCTTGCTAATGTTCTCTCTTGTAGCCTTTGTGTCAATATTTCTCATTACTTCTTCATTCTCCTTTACTTTCTTTGGACACCATATAGGACTGACTTCTGGTGGACAATATACACCAAGCAATCCATATATTTGTGATGGTTCGTTTTCTTCACAACAATAAAAATCATCAAATAAATATTCCATACTTTTACAGCGTTCACATCTACTGCAATCTGGTATATCATTCATGCTTTACGTCCTTTTATATATTTTCTGTATTCTGTTTTCTAATACTATCTTTAAGATTATTACTCGGTGTAATCTTCACAACTTGATATGCCTTATGCTGATACACTTTATCACGCACAATATCATATCTATTTCTAGGCGGTATTGTTACTGGCTCAATCTTCAAAAGATTATTTAGAATAATGGCATTATCATTATCCATTTCCTCATATACCAACTCATTCAATGCAACAAGCATTGCTTTTATATCCTTTTTGTATAAGCCTGTCTTTTCAGATAGCTTGTCTATTACATCTTTCTTGTATAGAATCATTCTGTTTTCCCTCCTTCCTTATACTCTAACTGTAAATCCTTGACTTCTCAAATAAGCAACTGCATCTCTTAACAATGCTCCATTGTCTACAGTATTTGCCATTGTTGCATCCCATACATGCGGTGTGTTAGATGCTAAATTCTTTCCACCATGTAACCCTTCATTCGCCCATGTTGCGACCTGTTGACCAGTTACACCATAGTAATTACTCATATAGTCCACATCAATATAAACCGATGCTATCGCCTTACCTCTGACAATTCTTGCATTAACCTTAAAGCCTGACCTCAAGAAGTCATACTGTCTGCGATAATAAATCGGATCATATGAATCGTAATATCTTTGCAGAAAGAAGTTTAAAGTTTCATATACTCGTTGTGCCATGCCATCTACCATTTTCTTTAATGTCGGTTGTAATGCAATAGCCAAGTCATCCATATTATTTATTACCTTTGCCATGCTGTCTGTTCCTTTCTGGTGCATCAATGACAGATATATCCGCTGCGTTATAATCGCTTCTGTCACTTACAAATGGTCTGAAGAATACATAATATCATCTTTCAATGTATTCGCCATTCAACTTAGACTTATGAATGAAGTAAGACTTTCCATCTTCTCCACGGATAAATCCATATCCTTTGTCATTAAAGTATCGTGTTACTGTTCCAAACATTCATTATCCTCCTGTCGTTTTTTCTGATGAAATCACCATTTCAAATATAGTGTATATAATGGCTCTATAACGCTCTCTGTGGCTCATATAAGCGTTTTAAAGCCATTAGTGAGTATTTCTGTGTCTATGCAAATTAAGGCACTAAAATAAGCCTCATACCATCATATTTCTACAATGATATGGGACTTATTTAGATGTCCTAATATTCTATTTTCCATACCGATGCTCTCTGTTCATTTGTCCTAAAAATGGGCTAAAATCCAATGCTGTATCGCTCAAACCCTAGTAAATAAAGCACTTTTAACAAGAAGTTAGTCTCCTGCCGTGGCAGATAAAGAGTACTTTTATCATTGTTGCATAACCTCGCATTTCTTAGTTTTTCTTGGTTTTTC
>ERZ773216.1527-NODE-1527-length-27438-cov-4.151335_pt1 | contig 27438 bp, 28 predicted proteins | sample MGYA00511259_ERZ773216 | MGnify/ENA primary metagenome ERZ773216 (study PRJEB29015, sample SAMEA2737764) | human gut metagenome | biome: human gut; feature: human-associated habitat; material: faeces | place: China | collected 2012 ... | reverse complement strand
CCGTTTGTGATACCTTTTGATAAGATCTATTTCTTCCTTGGTATGCTCATTGGGAGGACTTTCCATGGCGGTCGGCGGGATCGCGGCGATCTCCCTGATCGTCGGCGGGATCGGGATCATGAACATCATGCTGGTGTCCGTCACGGAGAGGACCAGGGAGATCGGGATCCGGAAAGCGCTGGGCGCGAGGACCAGGGATGTCCTGATCCAGTTCCTCACAGAGTCGGCGATCCTGTCCGCCCTGGGCGGGATCATCGGCGTCGTACTTGCTGTGACCGTTGTGACGGCGGGAGGTGCCGTGTTTGGACTCCCGGTCGTGATCCGGCCGGGGATCATCATTCTTGCAGTGTCATTTTCGGCGGTTGTCGGAATTTTCTTTGGAATCTATCCGGCATCGAAGGCCGCAAAGGCGGATCCGATTGACGCGCTGCGGTACGAGTAAAAAAGTCTGCGATCCCCTTTAACATGCAGCGCTGGCAGCCGGAAACCTGATCCTGGACAGCATGATCCTCGGGATCCTTGTGAGGGGAGGAATTCCTCTCTACGTGGCAAAGGTCATGACGGAATGTACCATGTTCCTATTCAGCTGGATCATGCAGCATCAGATCATATTCAGAAAGAGAGGAAAGCAGTATGGGATGGGAGTTTGATATCTTAAACGGGATCCAGTCGGTATTTCAGTCGGATCTGATGGATCAGATCATGCCTGCAGTCACCGCTCTCGGGAACGGCGGCATCTTCTGGATCGCGGCAGGACTTGTTTTTACTTTATATAAAAAGACGAGAACATTTGGAATCTGTATTCTGACAGCACTGGTCTTTGAGGTACTGAGCTGCAATGTGATTCTGAAACCTCTGGTCGCAAGACCGCGTCCGTTTACTTCAGATCCGGCGAGAATCCTTTTGATCCCGAGACCGGAAGATTATTCGTTTCCGTCCGGACATACGGCGGTATCCTTTGCTGCAGCGTCAGCCGCCTGGTTTATGAAGAAGAGAAAAACAGGTGTGGCTTTTGGGGCTGTCGCATGCCTGATCGCATTTTCGAGACTGTATCTGTACGTCCATTATCCGACGGATGTATTGGCCGGGGCTGTCATTGGAATCCTCTGCGGGGCAGCCGCTTCAAGACTGACAGAGATGGCAGCAGCGGCCCGAGAGGCGCGCAAAGGTTCCGGTCCGGAAATTCCGGTCGGGAAGTTATAACAAGAGGAAAACTTGCCGGAAGCTGAAGCATCGGAAAAGTCCTGTTACAGTGCATGGAAAACGAGTGTCCGTGCATCGCGACAGGTAACAAACCGCGAGTTTGAGCTTCTGAGGTTCATGGCGCAGAATCCGAATGTCGTATTTTCAAAAGAGCGTCTCTTTGAGGCGGTCTGGGGATACGATTACGTCTCGGACGCGGCGACTGTGTCGGTCCATGTGAACAAGATCCGGGAGAAGATTGAGGATGATGCGAGAAATCCGAAGATCCTCGAGACGGTCTGGGGAGCGGGATACCGGCTGAATTCATAATTATAACATGAAAAAACCGCTTACGGATTTCCGGATCCATAAGCGGTTTTGATCAAATTTATTTACGCGAACAACGAGCCAAAGTCCGCGCTTGCGCGAGACCTTGGCGACTGTCGCGATAACAAGGAGAACCTCGCGAAGCGTGTTTTCACTTGTTTCTTTTTTATTCTACAAGAGCTCCATTTACATCAACCGTGTGTCCATCCGGAGTTACACAGTCAACCATGAGAGTTCCCTTGAATCCGTCGCCTTCCTCATGGAAGTAGTACCATTTGCCGCCGATCTCATGCCATCCGGTAAAGAGGGCGCCGGTCTCAAGGTCCATGTAGTACCAGTTGCCGTCATCTTTTACCCAGCCGGTCTGCATGATGTTGTCATGACCGAAATAGTACCAGGTTCCGTCGATCTCCAGCCAGTAGTCAGTTGCTTCGAGACCTTCTGCGAAATGATATTTCCAGGTGCCGTCAGCGAGTTCTTCCCACGCACCGCCAGCCGGGGATTTTAAGCCGCGGAGACGACCGCCGTTTACACTGCGGTACTGTTTAGGATAAGTCGGCTCTGTTGTGTCAGCAGCCTGTGCTGTGATCATTGTTCCGAGTGCCAGAGTTGCAGCGAGAGCTGCGATACAGATCTTTTTCATGAAAAATACCTCCTGGGATTTCCTTTTCCGGTATCAGACTGCATATAAAAAATATGAAATCTGCCGTTTTTTCTACGAACTTATCTATATCCTAATATGGAAACAGAAAAGAGTCAATAAAAAGTGGCAAAATAGAGAGTGAAAAGGCGGCAAAAATGCGGCGGGAGCTCTCACAGGCAGGAAATTTTGGGGTTACTTTTCAGAGGGGAAATAGAAAAGTGTTGTCAAGTTTTCGGGTTTGTGATAAAATGAGTGGCACAGTTTTGTGGATGACACAATTTCGATGAAACCGGCGGTTTTATGGAATTTTCTGCCCGGAATAAGGGCGGACGGACCGCCTTTTTGGATTCACTTTTGCGTTGATGGAGGCAGATATGAAATATAAGTGTCTGATCTTTGATCTCGATGGAACACTGGTAAATTCGATCCATGCGCTGACCTACTGCACGAACCTCGCTCTTGAGAAGTTCGGGCTCGGTCCTCTGACGGAGACTCAGATGAAGACGATCGTCGGGGATGGATATAAGATGCAGATGAAGCGTTCTCTGGCCGCCTGCGGAGATACGGACGAAGCGCATTACGAGGCAATCTTACCTGTATATATGGAGATTTTCGGAAAATACTGTAACTATGAGATGCAGCCCTATGATGGGATCATGGAGCTCACGGCGAGAGCGAAGGAACTCGGTCTTAAGATCGCGGTCGTGTCCAATAAGCCGGACGCTCAGGCGAAAAAGACGGTGGAATACGTGTTTGGAACAAACTATTTCGACACGGTGATCGGGGAGCAGGAAGGTGTCCCGAAGAAGCCGGATCCGTCAGGGGCGCTGAAGGCGGCGAAACTCTGCGGCGCAGATCCGTCGGAGTGCCTGTATTTTGGTGACACGAACACGGACATGAAAACCGGAAAGAATGCGAAGATGACGACCGTTGGAGTTCTCTGGGGATTCCGGGGGCGTGAGGAACTTGCCGCATTTCATCCGGAATTTCTGCTTGAAAAGCCGCAGGATATCTTAAAAGAGATAGTCGGGTGATGATACCGGAGGAGACAGATTGAAATATTTTAAGAAAACAAGACGAAAACGGGTGGAAGCATGGCTCATTGCAGCGATGTTTCTTTTTGGTTCCCTGACCGGGTGCGCTTCTGTCAGGGACACACACGGGAATGTGGGAACTCCAGGAGACGGGAAGCTGAAGGTTGTGACGACCTTGTTTCCGTATTATGATTTCGCAAGACAGATCGCCGGTGACGTCGTGGATCTTTCCATGGTGATTCCTGCCGGTCAGGACAGCCATTCGTTTGAACCAACGCCTGCAGATATCCGACTGATCCAGAATGCGGATCTTCTGATCTGCAACGGCGGAACGATGGAACAGTGGGTGACACAGGTGCTCGGATCCCTGGATGCCCCGGACCTGAAGGTCATCACGATGATGGACTATGTCGATGTCGTTCAGGAGGAAATCGTGGAAGGAATGGAAGATTCCGGCGACGATCATGGACATGATCATGCGCATCATGACGAGGAAGACGGTGACCATGCAGATCATGACCACGATACGGAGGACCATGCAGATCATGACCACGATATGGAGGACCATGACCATGCGGACGACGACCATGCCTACGAGATCGAGTATGACGAGCATATCTGGACGTCTCCGGTGAATGCCATGAAGATCACGCAGGTGATCGCGGATACGCTGGAGGAGATGGATCCGGCGGATGCGGCGGTTTTCCAGGCGAATGAGGCGGATTACCTCGGGAAGCTGAAGAATCTCAACCAGGAATTCCGGGATGTCGTGGACGGTGCGGATCTTGACCTGATCGTCATGGCGGATAAGTTCCCACTCCGCTATTTTGCGGACACCTACGAACTCCGCTACCGGGCAGCGTTTTCCGGCTGTTCGTCCGACACGGAGCCGAGTGCGAAGACGATCGCCTATCTGATCGACAAAGTGCGGGAGGAGCAGATCCCGGCGGTCTACTATCTGGAGCTTTCCAGCCACCGGGTGGCGGAGATCATCAGTGAGGAGACCGGAGCGAAGCCGTTATTATTCCACTCCTGCCACAACGTGACGAGGAGAGAATTTGAGAGCGGCGTTACCTATCTGCAGCTGATGGAACAGAATGTTGTGAATTTACGGGAAGGACTTTATCGATGAACCAGCCTTTATTAAAATGTGAACATGTGGACTTTGGATATGAAAATTACGACGTGGTGAAGGACGTGTCCATGGAGATCGTTCCCGGGGATTATCTCTGTATCGTCGGTGAGAACGGATCCGGAAAGAGTACGCTGATGAAGGGACTTTTAGGGCTCTTAAAGCCGACCGGGGGAGTCCTCACGATCGCGGACGAGTTAAAACGGTCCGGCATCGGATATCTCCCGCAGCAGACGCCGGCGCAGAAGGATTTCCCGGCGACGGTCCAGGAGGTCGTACTTTCCGGCTGTCTCGGAAAGCGCGGAAACCGCCCGTTCTATTCTGCGGCGGAGCGGAAGATCGCACAGATCAACATGGAAAAGCTCGGGATCACGGATCTGAAAAAAAGCTGCTACCGGGATCTCTCCGGCGGCCAGAAACAGAGAACACTGATCGCGAGAGCGCTCTGCGCGACCGACAAGCTCCTGATCTTAGACGAGCCGATCACCGGTCTCGATCCGGCATCGACCCAGGATTTCTATGCGGTGATCCGCCATCTGAACAGGGAGGAAAAGGTTGCAGTCCTGATGGTCTCCCATGATATCGGGAACATCGTGACGCAGGCGAACAAGATCTTACAGTTGAAACAGACAGTCCAGTTCTACGGGACTGTGGAAGAGTATAAAAAATCGGAATTTGGAAGAGAATTCCTCGGAGGTGAGAGCTAAATGGGACTTTTACAGGAAATGTTTTCCTATCCGTTTCTGGTGCGCGCGATGATCGGCGGGATCTGTATCTCTCTGTGCGCGTCGCTTTTAGGCGTCAGCCTTGTATTAAAACGGTATTCGATGATCGGTGACGGACTGTCCCATGTATCGTTCGGTGCCTTATCGATCGCAGTGGCGTTTAACTGGGCGCCTCTCGCGGTGTCGATCCCGGTTGTCGCAGCCGCAGCGGTCCTGCTCCTTCGGATCACGGGAAACGGAAAGATCAAGAGTGACGCGGCGATCGCGATGATCTCTGCAGGTTCCCTGGCGATCGGTATTATCGTGACCTCCCTTACAACGGGAATGACGACCGATGTGAGCAGCTACATGTTCGGAAGTATCCTCGCCATGAGCCGTGAGGACATGTATCTGAGCGTGGTGCTCTCCGTGATCGTCCTCGGAATGTTTGTGATCTGCTATAATAAGGTCTTTGCAGTGACGTTCGACGAGAGCTTCGCGAAGGCGACCGGCGTGCGCGTGTCGGCCTATAACCTTCTGATCGCGGTCCTTACTGCGATCACGATCGTCCTCGGAATGCGGATGATGGGCGCCATGCTGATCTCGAGTCTTGTGATCTTCCCGGCGCTGACTTCCATGCGGATCTTTAAGAGCTTTTTCGGTGTGGTCGTTTCCTCCGGCGCCGTGTCGGTGGTGTGTTTCTTCATCGGACTCGTTCTTTCCTATGTATATTCGATCCCGGCAGGAGCGAGTGTGGTGGTCGTCAATCTCGTGATGTTCGGGGTGTTCTGCATCGTGCAGATCCTGAAGCAGAAGGTGCGGTAGGAAAGATATGCTTTCTTCCGGTCAGCGTAAACAGATGCGCAGATCTGCGGAAAACTTCATAATGAGAAAAAATCTCAGATACTGCCGCTTTCCGAAAAACAAAGGAAAGCGGCAGTACTTGACTTTGCGGGAAAATGTGTTAAAGTTAGTAAATGGTAACGAAAAATGAAAGTGCTATGAGAAGACGGATTCGCAGTGATCTGAAAACTGCGGCATGTGTTCCGGTCTGCGGATGAGAAGAAACACCGGAAAACAGACCTGTCAGAACTACAGAAACATGGCACAGGTGACAAGAAAGAGGTGTCATTATGACAAAGATCGATATTATCTCCGGTTTCCTCGGAGCCGGAAAAACAACATTTATAAAGAAGCTTCTGAAAGAAGCGATCGCGGGCGAGAAAGTAGTCCTGATCGAGAATGAATTTGGTGAGATCGGAATCGACGGCGGATTTTTAAAGGATTCCGGAATTGAGATCCGTGAGATGAACTCCGGATGCATCTGCTGTTCCTTAGTTGGTGATTTCGGACGTTCCTTAAATGAAGTCCTCACAAAATATACACCGGACCGTGTCATTATCGAGCCGTCAGGCGTCGGCAAACTTTCTGATGTCATGAAGGCTGTATGCGACGTTGCAGGTGAGATCGACGTTGTATTAAACGGTTCTGTTACGGTTGTTGACGCACAGAAGTGCAAGATGTACATGAAGAACTTCGGTGAGTTCTTCAACAACCAGATCGAGAGCGCCGGAACGATCGTTTTAAGCCGTACTGATGTCGCTGACGCTGACAAGGTTGCACAGTGCGTTGAGATGATCCGTGAGAAGAACCCGAAGGCAGCGATCGTGACAACTCCGATCGACAAGCTGACCGGTGAGCAGCTTCTTGCGATCATCGAGAAACCGACCGATGATATGGCTGAGAAGCTCCTTGAGGAAGTAAAAGAAGGTCATCACCACCATCATGACGACGACGAGGAGTGCTGCTGTGGCCACCACCATCATCACCATGACGACGATGACGATGAGGACGAGCATGAGCACCACCATCACCACGACGATGACGAGGAGTGCTGCTGCGGCCATCACCATCATCACCATGACGATGATGACGACGAGGATGAGCACGAGCATCATCATGACGGCGAGTGCGGCTGCGGTCATCATCACCATCACCACCATGACCATGATGCCGATGAGGTATTCACAAGCTGGGGTCTTGAGACAAACCGCACGATCACAAAGGAGAAACTCGAGTCCCTGTTACAGGAGCTTGCTCATTCTGAGAAATACGGTCAGGTTCTCCGTGCAAAGGGAATGCTCCCGGATGCAGACGGAACCTGGTACTACTTTGATCTCGTTCCGGAGGAGACGGAAGTCCGCACAGGCGCTCCGATCTACACAGGTAAAGTGTGCGTGATCGGTTCCAACTTAAAGGAAGACGAGTTAAAGAAAGCATTCGAGGCTTAAGAGACGAATGCGCAGTGTCGGGCATGTGCCGGACACGGATATGAAAGAATGCCCGTAGCTGTGAGAGCACTGAACAGTTACGATTACAGGAAATAAAAACGACAGGAGCTTTTTGCGTCATCAGGATCTCGCGAAAAGCTTCTGTCATACAATCAGATAGGAGAATAAAGCATTGAAACAGCAGGAAAAAATGCCGGTATTTGTCATCAATGGCTTTCTGGAAGCAGGAAAGACCCAGTTTATCACAAATACCTTACAGCAGGACTATTTCCAGGCCGACGGAACAACAGTCCTGATCCTCTGCGAAGAGGGAGATACGGAGTATGATAAGGAGATCTTAAAGAAGACAAGAACGAAGATCGTGACGGTTGAAGATGCCTCCGAGATGGATGAAGACTTCTACGGCCGGATCGAAGCGCTCTATGACCCGGACCGTGTCCTCATCGAGTGGAACGGAATGTGGCCGCAGGATCAGCTGCAGCTGCCGGATACCTGGGAGCTCTTCCAGCAGATCACGATCATTGACGGTTCTACCTTTGATCTTTATCTGAACAACATGAAGCCGCTCCTTGCGCTTCTTGTCAAACACTCCGAGCTTGTGATCATGAACCGCTGCGATGAAGTCAGCGACGAGAACATCACCCGCTACCGCCGCGGATTAAAGGCTTTAAACCCGCAGGCAGAGCTGATCTTCGAGGACGCGGAAGGCGAGATCGAGCAGGAAGTCCTGGAAGAGGATCTTCCGTACGATATGAAGGCGGACGTGATCAAGATCGACCCGAAGGATTTCGGTATCTGGTATATCGATGCGCTGGATAAGAAAGACCGCTACGAGGGAAAGGTCGTGGAGTTTACCGGAATGGTATTAAAATCCCCGGAATTCCCGAAGAACTACTTCGTTCCTGGCCGTATGGCGATGACATGCTGCGAGGCGGATATGACGTTCCTGGGCTTCATCTGCAAGGCGCGTGAGGCGAGAAACCTTGAGACAAAGCAGTGGGTCAAAGTCCGCGCGAAGATCGCTTACGAGTTCTGGCAGGACTACGACGGCGTCGGACCGGTCCTCTACGCGGAGAGCGTTGAGCCGGCGGAGGAGATCAAGGAGATCGTGCAGTTCTAAGAAAATTTGACAGACAGAAAATTGGATTCCAATGAAAATAAAAAACAGACTCTTACTCTCGATTTTCAGGAGGAAAGAGTCTGTTTTTTATGTTAGTTCATCGGTGCCACCGGAACCGGCCGCTCGCGGTCGAACACTTCCGACACATCGAAGAGATCGCTCAGATGATCTTTCGTCGGATTCGTCTCCGGGAGATCATAGTACATCCGGTAGCCATCAATATTCCGGCGTCCCTGACGCAGATAATCCGGTCCGAACTGTACCCAGTACCGGCTGGAGTCCACGTTGCAGAAGTAGCGGAAACCGAGCTGGTGGAGATACTCGTATTTCTGATTTTCAGATGTGTACGGGTGCCAGTCGCCGACATCGGAGCCGAACGGATAGAGCAGGATATCGGTCTTTCCGATCAGGGATTCCACGCGGGACGCCCATTTATCGGAATCGGTCTTCACATCTTCAAAGGAGCGCTTTCCGAAGTTGATATGTCCCCAGCTGTGGGAGGCGAGCTCCCAGCCGTTGTCGCGGAGACACTGCGCCACCTGGCGGACCGTCTCCTTATCGGCCTCATAGTTGGGGTTCGTAGTCTCATAGGACGGGTCTGTCCGGTATCCGAGGACACCCTGATATCCTGTGAAAGCGAGGACAGCTCTTGCACCTCGGTAGGAGAAGTCCGGGTGCTCCGTGATAAAGTCTTCCAGAAGCGGGACGAGATCGTAGGAGCCGACGGACACGGAACCGTCATCCATCACCATCTCACAAGTCGGTTTCCCGTCTTCCCCGACGATCATCCGGCTCGCGAAACCGTCGCCGGTCATGTACTCATAGTAGCAGAGATCATCCTGCGACATGACGAATGGGATCTTTCCGGGCGGCAGCAGGATCGTTCCCGGCACCATTTTTGCATTGCCGTTTTCATCGGTCTCCTCATGCGCAATGTCGTGAAGTTTCACGAGGACATAGCCTTTCGCGTACATGGAGTCCAGGATCTTTAAGAATTCACTTTTTGTCGTCATCACCTGATCGTAGCCTTTTTCATCGGCATCCCCGTCAAACGCTTTGGAGTTGTCCATGATGAGGGAATGGAAAAAGATGTGGGTGATCTTATTCACATCAGCAGGAACCAGGGTGGCTTTTGTCTCTTCGCAGGACGCGATCAATGCCTTTACATCCTCGTTTTCGGCATAATCTGTCGCCGAGTTCAGGATCTCAAGGGCGGCATCGTAATCGTAGGTAACAAATTTTGCATGGGCGCTGTTTAAGATCTCGTCCAGCGCAGCATCGCCGGTATTGTAGGCGGCTGTCAGAGCTGTGGAGGAAGGCGTTTCGGAAGATGCATCTCCATCGGATCCGCTCTCCGCCAGTGAAACGTTTGTCTCTCCGTTTCCGGAGGAAGGATCGGAGGAAGTTTCTGTCTCCTTTTTCACAAGTCCGGGAAGCCCGCCATGTTTTTTTATAAGGATCCCGCCGCCGACCAGAAGGAACAGAGCAGCGAGGACCATAAAAAGGATCGTAAGATAAACGGTCCGGCGTCGTTTCCGCATCTTTTCGCGGCTTGAAATATATGCGCGGCGTCTCTCAAAATCGTCGTTGTATTCCAAAGTATCACCTCTTGTAATCAATAAGGATTTTATTACTTCTATCATAACACAACCGCATGTTCGCCGCTATGGAAAATACAAAAATTAAGCATTTTGTAAGCAGTGGCATAATAAGGAATGTCCGCTCCATATTTTATATGGAGAAATCCTGCGTGAGAGCAGGCTGGGCGGGAGAAAAAGCATGAGAGCTGGAAAAAGGATCTTTTGCGGGATCATGGCCGGGATCCTGGTGATGATGGGACCGGTAAACGGATATGCGGGGCCAGGAAACAGCAAAATAGCGGAGAGTGGACGGATTATAGCGAAAACTGCGGCGGGAGCCGATCTCGGCCCGGAGATCACAGCCCCGTCCGCAATCCTCATGGAGGCGTCCACAGGGACCGTGATCTGTGAGAAGAACGCGGATGAGCCGAGAAACCCGGCGAGTGTCACGAAGATCATGACGCTGATCCTGATCTTCGATGCCCTGCAGTCCGGGAAGATCCATCTGACGGATGAGGTGGTGACGAGTGCCCACGCGAAATCCATGGGCGGGTCGCAGGTGTTTCTGGAGGAAGGCGAGATCCAGACGGTGGAGACACTGATCAAGTGCATCGTCATCGCATCGGGGAACGACGCGTCGGTGGCGATGGCGGAGTTTGTCGGCGGAGATGAGGGGACATTTGTGAAGATGATGAATGAGCGGGCGAAAGGACTGGGGATGGAGCACACAAAATTCATCGACTGCTGCGGGCTCACAAATTCCCCGGAACATGTGACGACCGCGCGGGATATTGCACTGATGTCACGGGAACTCATCACAAAATATCCGCAGATCACGAACTACACGACGATCTGGATGGAGAATATCACCCATGTGACCAAACAGGGATCAAAGGAGTTCGGCCTCTCCAACACGAATAAGCTTTTAAAGATGGCGACGAACTTTGAGGTGACAGGATTAAAGACGGGGTCCACGAGCATCGCGAAATACTGTCTCTCCGCCACGGCGAAGAAAGACGGTGTGGAGCTCATCGCCGCGATCATGGCAGCGCCGGATTACAAGGCACGATTTAAAGATGCGGTGACGCTCTTAAATTATGGATATGGGAACTGCAGGCTCTATAAGGACGAGACGCCGCCGGAGCTTCCGAAGCTCCCGGTCAACGGCGGAAAAGAACCGGAAGTGGAACTTTCCTACGGGGAACCTTTTACATATCTCGGGCTCCACGGCGAGGATTTTTCCGGCATGGAGCGGGAACTGACGCTGGAGGAAGACGTAAACGCCCCGGTAAAGGCGGGGGACCGGCTTGGAACCTTAAGTTACCGCCTGAACGGGGAAGAAGTCGGAAACATCCCTGTCATAGCGGCACAGAATGTGGACACTGCCGGATTTGCTGATTATATGAAGTGGATGACAGGGTGGTGGAGAATGAAAGGTGAAGAAGCTGGTGGTACTTTTCACAGGTAGAAATTTTCGGGATTGAAAATTCAATCTGGCGGTTCCATTTTCCGGAAAAATATTGTATGATGGTAACTATTCAGCAGATCGGTGCATTTACTGCACGGACTGTAAAAAACGATAAAGACACTGCGTGCCTGAAACGTGTACTCGCCCGAAGTTGAAGATTGGCGCAGGCAGCCGCGCCCGGAGCGAGAATGTGTCAAGGCACATTTTTTTATAACTGAGGAAGAAAAATGGCGGACAGACAGGAGAATAAAAAGACTGTGGTCGTGGTGGATGACGAACCGATCATCCGGATGGACCTCGGTCAGATGCTGGAAGAGTTAAATTATGAGGTAGTAGCGGAGGGCGCGGACGGATTTGACGCGGTGGAACTCTGCAGAAAGAAGAACCCGGATGTGGTCCTCCTGGACCTTGAAATGCCGGTATTTGACGGAATGACAGCGGCGGAGACGATCATCAATGAGAGTCTTGCTGGATGTGTGGTGATCTGCACTGCTTTCGCGGATGAGGATTTTCTGGAACAGGCCGGCCGGATCGGAGTGTCCGGTTATATCGTGAAGCCGGTCGAAGCGAGAAATCTGCGGCCGACGATCGAGATGGCGTATGCGCAGGGAAGACGGCTTGCGAAACAGAAGCTGGCGATCGGTGAGGCGAACAGAAGACTGGAGGAGAACCGTGTGATCGAACGGGCAAAAGGTCTTCTGGCGAGATCAAAACATATCTCTGAAATGGATGCGTACCGGAAAATGCAGAAGACAGCCATGGAAAAGCGTGCACCGTTAGTTTCCGTGGCCCGTGCGATCATCCGCGTGGAGTCCCAGAGGGACGAGGCAAATCAGGCGAAGAAGTGGCTGATGAAGGAGCGCCGGATGACAGAGCAGGAGGCGTACCGTTACCTCGTAAAGGGAGCGGAAAAGGCCGGGCTTACGGTTTCAGCCTTTGCAAAGCAGCTCCTGGAAGAGGAGGCGTAGCATGACAAAAGAAGAACTCATGAAACGCACCGGACTCTCGGAGGAGAATGCAGAGATTTTAAAACGGACGGAACAGATGCTGCCGATGATGGCGGAGCTTGCGGGGGCCGATCTGTTTATCGACTGTATGGACAAAACGGATGGGATCATGTTTGTCGCAGCCCAGGCAGGACCGAAATATATGCCGTCAGCCTATCAGAAAAGTGTTGTCGGATGTGCAGCTGAGCAAAAGGACGAACCGGCGGTTTACCGGGCGCTCGAGACGAGAACTCCTGTACGGGATATCAAAGCAGTGACTCAGGAGGAAAATACGGTGCGTCAGGATGCAGTCCCGATCCAGGGCGAGGATGGAAGCGTCATCGGGATCCTGATCGGCGAGCGGGACATCAGCAAAGAGATCCGGAAAGAACAGAAATACGAGGCGATGGCGAGACAGCCGGTGGCGTTTGGTTCGGTCGCGTCGAGGACTGAGAGTACCGCAGTCCGGAATGCGAGACGGGAAGTCCATCACCGGGTAAAAAATCATCTTCAGCTCATCGCCAGCATCATGAACATCCAGGCGAGAAAGTCGGAGAGTGAGGAAGTGAAGCAGGCGTTCCGGGAAAACATCGCAAGAGTCCAGAGCATCGCCTCCATCAACGAGATCCTCACGGCAAATGATGAGGGACCGGCGCCTCTGATGCCGTTTCTCGAGAAGTTGAAGAATCAGTTCCTGCTCCTATATGGGGCAGAATATCCCATTGATCTGAAACTTTCCGGCGATGATCTGACGGTTTCCCAGGATCAGGCGACGGACGTTGCGCTTGTGGTGAATGAGCTTGTTTCAAATGCGTACAAACACGCATTTAAGGGAAGAGAAAACGGGGAAATCCGCGTGATCTTAAAGAACGGAGAACGGTACGCATCCGTGACGGTCCAGGACAACGGGACCGGAACGGAAGAGATCCGGAATGAGGGAAATTTCGGTATGATGCTGGTACAGATGACCGTGAAGGACAAATTAAAGGGAAAAGTCTATGTGGAGAGCGGAGAGAACGGAACCTCTGTCACCTTCGATTTTCTGATTGACAAATCCACGGAGACTGGAATATAATAAACGAAGAAATTGAATATTTCACCGCACAACAGGGTACGGTGTAACAGCGATAAGGCTCAGAGCAGGAATTTATTTCTGCTCTGGGTCTTTTGTTCTTTTCTGGGAAAATTTCGGTGAACGGAGGTGAGAATACTGGAACATTCAAAAATGTTGAGCGTTGGGATCGATATCGGGACATCGACATCGCAGGTGATCTTCAGCCACCTGACGATCGAAAATACAGCGGGATACTTCTCGGTTCCTTCTGTGGAGATCGTGGGAAAGGAGATCATCTATAAGAGTCCGGTTTACCGGACACCGCTTCTGGACAGATCCCTGATCGACGGAGCTGCGTTAAAGAAGATCCTCGAAAAAGAGTATCAGAGTGCGGGCGTTGTCCCGGCACAGGTGGAGACGGGAGCCGCCATCATTACCGGTGAATCAGCGAGAAAAGAGAATGCCTCCATGGTCCTCGATGAGCTCAGTGTGTTTGCCGGAGATTTCGTCGTATCGACGGCGGGTCCTGATCTGGAATCCGTGATCGCGGGACAGGGAAGCGGCGCCTGGAAATATTCGGAGGACAACGGCGTTGTCGTTGCGAACCTGGATATTGGAGGCGGAACCACGAACGTGGTCCTCTTTGACGGAGGTGTGATCGGGACGAGAGGCTGCATGGATATCGGCGGTCGTCAGGTGACCGTGGATGAACATGGACGGATCACTTATGTGAGCCCAAGCGCCGCGGCGATCGCAAAGGCGCTGAGACTTTCAATCAATGAGGGTGACCCGGCAGATGAGGCAGTCCTCTCGAGACTCTGTGACGGAATGGCGGAAGTTCTCGAGGAAATGCTCGGGGCGGCGGAACCCACAGAGCTTTTAGAAGAAGTCCGGACAGCGGGTTCCTCAACATTTGAGATCCCCGCAGAACGTCCGATCCGGTACATCTGTTTTTCAGGCGGTGTGGCGGAATGCATCTACCACCCGGGAATGGATGTATTTGCATACGGGGATATCGGGATCCTCTTAGCAGATGCCATCCGGCGGAGCCGCCTGTTCTCAAAATTCCATGTGATCAGCGCGCAGGAGACGATCCGGGCCACAGTGATCGGAGCGGGAACTTACACGACGACGATCTCCGGAAGCACCATCGCTTACGCGGACGGGCTGTTCCCGATGAAGAATATTCCGGTACTCAAACTTTCGGAGGCGGAGGAAAACGACTGCTGGCTGGGAAAGAGCGAAGGACTGAAAGAAAAGATCCTCTGGTTCTTAAAACAGAGTGACAGCTCGAAGATTGTTCTCGCTGTGAACGGAAAGAAAAATCCGGGTTACACGGAATTAAAGACGTTCGCCGCCGCTCTGGGAGATGGAATGCATGCGACGATCCCGACCGGGGAACCGCTTCTCTTTGTTGTCAGGGAGGACATGGCAAAGGCGCTGGGACAGCTTTTGAGACAGAGGTTTTTAAAAGAAAGAAACATTGTGGTGATCGACGAAATCCGCGTGGAGGACAACAACTTCGTGGATTTCGGAAAGCCGGTGATGAACGGTCTCGTCATCCCGGTAGTTGTAAAGACATTATTATTTGGGTAAAAGGAGGAGAGGAAAAAGGAACATGGGATACCATACGATACTTTCCGGACAACGCTTTACCTTTGATTCTGTAAAAGAAGTGATGGCGAAAGCCGGGGAACATAAATCCGGAGATGTCCTGGCCGGTGTGGCGGCCGCATCTGATATCGAACGCATCGCAGCGAAGGATGTTCTCGCAGGAATGACATTGAGAGAACTCTACGAGAATCCGGCGGCGCCCTACGAGGAAGATGAGGTCACAAGGATCAACATCGACGGATTGAACAGGAAAATATTTGGCGAGATCGCCGGCTGGACGGTCAGCGACCTCAGGGAATGGCTCCTCTCCTATGAGGCGGACAATGAGGCGATCCACCGGATCTCCCGGGGACTGACCGCGGAGATGGTCGCTTCCGTCTGTAAGCTCATGACGAATCTGGACCTGATCTACGCGGCACAGAAGATCCGCGTGACGGCTCACTGCAATACCACCGTCGGAGAGCGTGACATCATGGGAACAAGACTTCAGCCGAACCATACGACCGATAATGTCGAAGGGATCACGGCATCCTTATTTGAGGGACTTTCCTACGGATGTGGAGATGTCCTGATCGGACTGAACCCGGTCAATGATACCGTGTCGAGTCTCGCGGAGGTATTAAAGCGGTTTGACGAGGTCAAACACCAGTTTGATATTCCGACGCAGATCTGTGTACTGGGACATATCACCACCCAGATCGAGGCGGTCAAACAGGGAGCGCCGTGTGACATGATCTTCCAGTCCATCGCGGGCAGCGAGAAAGGAAACCGTGCGTTTGGTTTCTCCGCGGAGACTGTGGATGAGGCGCAGGAGCTGATGAGGACGCAGGGTACGGCGGCAGGACCGAATGTTCTCTATTTCGAGACAGGACAGGGAAGTGAACTTTCCTCGAACGCCCACTGGGGAGCGGATCAGGTGACGATGGAGGCGAGATGTTACGCGTTCGCAAGAAAATATCACCCGTTCATGGTCAATACAGTCGTCGGCTTCATCGGACCGGAGTACTTATATGATTCCAAACAGGTCATAAGAGCAGGACTTGAAGACCACTTCATGGCGAAGCTCTCCGGAATCCCGATGGGATGTGACTGCTGCTACACAAACCATATGATGGCAGATCAGAACGACATCGAGAACCTGTCCTTGCTCTTAGGGGCAGCGGGAGTCAATTACATCCTTGGCGTTCCGACCAGCGACGACATCATGTTAAACTATCAGACAAATGCCTACCATGACATCGGAACGATCCGTGAGATCCTGGGGAAACATCCGATCCCGGCATTCGAGCGGTGGCTTGAGAAGATGGGGATCATGGAAAACGGAAGACTTACAAAGTACGCGGGAGATCCGACGATCTTCATGAAGAAAGGGCGGTGATCGGAGTGCTGAGTAAAGAAGAGATCGACCGGATCGCGGAAGAGATCCTGGCCGGGTTTCAGGCGGGAAAGGAAGAGCGAACGTCCGCTCCCAAAACAAAAAAAGAAATTCCGGGGCTCTCCGGAGTCGCTGATGTGAAGGCGGAAGCTTCCGTGAGAGAAAACAGAAAAAAACAGGAACAGGAGATCCTCGAGGCTGCCGCCGGAAGTGTTCCGAAGGCGGAAACAACGGCGAAAGAGTCAGAAAGCGGAGAGGATGAGTTGAAGGAAAAGGACTGGCGGGCGCCTCTCATCGATAGCCCGCAGGATCCGGATGCCCTGCAGAGGATGATGGCGAAGACGACGGCTCGGATTGGAGTCGGAAGATGTGGTCCGAGATTAAAGACCCAGACGCTTTTAAAGCTTCGCGCCGACCACGCGGCTGCGCGGGATGCGGTCATGATGGATGTCAGCGAGGAACTTGTCTCGGAACTGGGACTTTTCCCGGTAAAGACACTCTGCGAGGACAAAAACGTATTCCTCACGAGACCGGATCTCGGAAGAGATTTCTCTGAGGAGACAAAGAAGGCAATCTCCGAACACTGTGTCCATGATATTGATGTCCAGATCATCGTGAGTGACGGACTTTCTTCCTCCTCCATCGAGGCGAATGCGCCGAAGATCCTGCCGATCGTGATGGAAGGACTAAAAGAGAAAGGGATCAGTACGGGAACGCCGATCTTCGTAAAATTCGGAAGAGTCGCTGCCCAGGACCAGATCTCAGAGCTTCTTAACGCAAAGATCGTCTGCTCCTTTATCGGAGAACGGCCGGGTCTCGCAACGGCGGAGAGCATGAGCGCCTACATTTCCTATATGGCGACAGTCGGAATGCCGGAGGCGAGAAGAACCGTTGTTTCCAATATCCACAAAAACGGAGTCCCGGCGGTCGAAGCGGGAGCTTACATCGTTGATCTTTTAGCTCTGATCCTGGAGAAAAAGGCCAGCGGTGTTGACCTGAAAAAATAGGAGGCAGCATGGCAGGAAAACAGCTGAACACAAAGATCCTGGCAGTGCGGATCATCCCGAATGCGGATCCGATGCTCTTAAAGAACCTGGATGTCCGTCCTGGGGATAAGAGTCTCGGAATCTTCACCACCGACTGCGACGATGTGTCCTACACGGCGGTGGATGAAGCGACAAAGAAGGCAGATGTCCATGTGGCCTACGCGAAGAGCATGTACGCGGGTTCTGGAAATGCCAGCACGGCACTTGCGGGAGAGTTTATCGGGATCCTTTCCGGACCGGATCCGGAGGAAGTGAGAAGCGGACTTCAGGCGGCATTCTCCCTGATCGAGAACGACGCGCACTTTTATGAGGCGAATGAAACGGGAACGGTAGTCTACTTTGCCCACTGTATTTCCCGGACAGGAAGCTACCTTTCCAGTCAGGCGGGAGTACCGGAGGGAACACCGATGGCGTATCTGATCGCACCGCCGTTGGAAGCTTCCGTGGGACTCGATGCAGCGTTGAAGGCGGCGGATGTGGAGCTTTCCCTCTACTACGGACCGCCCACGGAGACAAACTTTGCAGGCGGACTTCTGACGGGAAGTCAGGCATCCTGTCAGGCGGCATGCGATGCCTTCGCAGATGCGGTCTGCCGGATCGCTGAGGATCCGTTGGCATATTAGAAAATGAGATAGAACTACAGAACAGAAAGGAGTGGTCAGATCGTGAATATTGATCGTGATCTGCAGTCGATCCAGGAGGTCAGAGACCTGGTCGCAAAAGCAAAAGAGGCAGAAAAAACACTCTGCACATTTCCGCAGGAAAAATTAGATGCCATCTGTGCTTCCATCGCTTCCGCATGTATGGATCATGCGGAGGAGCTGGCGAAGATGGCGGTCCAGGAGACCGGATTTGGAAAATGGGAGGACAAGGTATTAAAGAACAAGCTCGGCAGCGCAATTACCTGGGAGTCCGTAAAGAACATGAAGACGGTCGGAGTCTTAAGGGAGAATGAGGAGACAAAGGTGACCGAGATCGGCGTTCCGATGGGCGTTGTAGCGGCACTGATCCCGTCCACAAACCCGACTTCCACCGTCATGTACAAGAGCATCATTTCCATCAAAGCTGGAAATGCCATCGTGATCAGCCCGCATCCGGGAGCAAAAAACTGTATCACAGCTACATATAAGATCGTGAAAGAGGCGGCGGAACGCGCGGGTGCTCCGGAGGGAACCGTCAACTGTGTGAGCCTCACAACTGTCCAGGCGACGGATGCTCTCTTAAAGCATCCGGATGTAAGCATCATCCTTGCCACAGGCGGCGAAGCGATGGTCCATGCGGCGTATTCTTCCGGAAATCCGGCGCTCGGCGTTGGTCCTGGAAATGGTCCGTCCTATATCGAAAAGAGTGCGGACATCCCGATGGCGGTAAAACGGATCATGGATTCGAAGACCTTTGACAACGGAACGATCTGTGCATCCGAACAGTCCATCGTCACAGAGACTGAGATCGCAGAGAAGGTAAAAGAGGAATTAAAGAAACAGGGCGGCTATTTCCTGACGAAAGAGCAGTCGGACAAGCTTTCCGGATTTCTTCTCAGAGCGAACGGAACGATGAATCCGAAGATCGTCGGAAGAACGGCACTGAAAATTGCTGAGATGGCTGGGATCACGGTTCCGGCGGGAACAAAACTTCTCGTGTCCGAACAGGATCCGATGAATGTCAGCAAGAAGAATCCGTACTCCAGAGAAAAGCTCTGCCCGGTCATCGCATTCTTCACGGTAGACGGCTGGGAGGCCGCATGTGAGCTCAGCATCCGCATCCTTCAGAATGAGGGCGCAGGTCATACCATGACACTCCACACAAAAAATAAGGATGTTGTCCGTGAGTTCGCCTTAAGAAAACCGGTATCGAGGATCCTTGTCAACACCCCGGGTGCGCTCGGCGGAGTCGGAGCGAGCACAGGTCTTGCACCGGCCCTGACGCTTGGCTGCGGAGCAGTCGGTGGAAGTGCAACTTCCGATAACATCACCCCGATGAATCTCATCAACATCCGCCGTGTGGCATGGGGACTCTGCGAACTGGAGGATCTGAGAAAAGGAAGTCCGGTCCCGAAGGATGAGCCAGCCTGCGAATGCGGTACCAAAACAGATCTGACCCCGGAGGATATCGAGGCGATCACACGTGAGATCATGAAACGTCTCGGAGCGGGACTCGGAAAATAATCAAAAAACAAGAAAGAATATATAATTTAAACTATTAGAACAGATAAAACAGGAGGAAATTGATTATGGCAGCATTATTAGCACTTGGAATGGTAGAGACAAAAGGTTTAGTAGGATCCATCGAAGCAGCCGATGCAATGGTAAAGGCAGCAAACGTTACTCTGATCGGTAAAGTACATGTCGGCGGCGGACTTGTGACCGTTATGGTGCGCGGCGATGTCGGAGCAGTCAAGGCAGCGACAGACGCAGGCGCAGCAGCAGCGGGCCGTGTAGGGGAACTCGTATCTGTACATGTAATTCCGCGTCCGCACGCAGAGGTTGAGTCCATTCTTCCGAAGCTTGGGGAATGATCATCTCAGAAGATCTAAGACATGTCACAGCCTGAAAAAGGCTGCGTGAAAGATATCAGGAGGAAACGAACATGGCATCATTACAGGCACTTGGAATGATCGAAACAAAAGGACTTGTCGGCGCGATCGAGGCGGCCGACGCGATGGTAAAGGCAGCAGATGTTACGCTGATCGGCAAAGAGCATATCGGCGGCGGACTCGTAACCGTTATGGTTCGCGGTGATGTCGCAGCAGTCAAGGCAGCGACAGACGCAGGAGCGGCAGCAGCAGGAAAAGTCGGAAATCTCGTTTCCGTACACGTTATCCCGCGTCCGCACGGCGAAGTGGAATCCATTCTTCCGCACGTGAGCGTAGTCACAGAGTAAACAAAAGTAAAGGAAACAGCGCATGAAAGTACTGACAGAAATGGAGCTTCGGGCAAAGTGGAAAACCCCGGAGGACGGAGTCTACCATGTGGAAGCCGGGACATTTGTCACGCCGATGGCAAAAGACTTTCTGCGGGAAAAGGGGGTGTCCATGGTCATTGACCCGGAGGAGAAGAAGTCCATGACCAGGACGCCGGTAAAAAAACAGGGAGACCATACCTATATCGATGCAAAAACAGGAGAGGGATACCGGGAGAAACCGGAGAACATGACTCATCTTCGCGGGAATCTTCTTGTGATGAAGACCCATCCCCGGATCGCTTTCCGGGGAAAGGTGGATACGATCCAGGCGAAAGTCCTTCTTCTGATGGCGGAGTACCGGAATGAACCCGGGCTATATAAAGACCTCGCTGATATTTTAAACGGTCTGAGGGAAGTCCTGGGATCAGAAGTAAAGGAAGAGGAGATCGCGGGATTTTCTCTCTTCGGCCTGGATGAGAAGGAGATCCATCGGATGTCCCACCAGGTAAGGGAGACATTTGGGATGGATCATCCGATCCCGGACGCATCGATGGGAAAAACGGCCCTGGAACTGAACCTTTTGCGGGCAGAGATCCGGGAAGTGGAGCTTGCGGCGGCAAATGCGTTTGAAGACGAAGAAAACGACTATGGGATCATAAAGGCGTTAAACCGGTTGAGCAGCGGAGTCTATGTTGTATTCTGCCGCCTGCTTTCCGGCTATTACGACAGGATGGAGGAATAACGTGGACAGAGAACAGATTCAGGAGATCATCTTCCGCGTATTGTCCGAATTCGGAAACTGGATGCCGGGACGGGAACCGGAACTGGAATTTCCCGTTGAGGTATCCGCAAAACATGTACATCTGACGGATAAAGCAGTGGAAGTGCTGTTCGGCAAGGGAAAAAAGCTGACGCCAAAGCGCCCGCTCTCCCAGCCGGGACAGTTCCTGAGTGAGGAGCGTGTAACTCTCGTCACTCCAAAAGGAAGGATCGAAAATGTGGCAGTCCTGGGACCGGAGCGCCCCTATGTGCAGGTGGAACTCTCAGCAACGGATGCCAGAACACTCGGCGTTAAGGCCCCGCTCAAAATGTCCGGGGATTTAAATGGAGCCGGGGATGTCTATATCATTGGACCGGAAGGCGTCTACGACGCAAAAGGAAGTGCGATCGTGGCACAGGCCCATATTCATCTCACACCGGATGACGCAGCGAAAGCAGGCGTTTCCGATGGACAGAGAGTGTCGGTGACGATCCGCGGGGAGCGTCCGGCAACTTTTGAAAATGTGATCTGCAGAGTCAGCTCCACAGCGGGACTTGCGATGCACATTGATTATGATGAGGCGAACGCGTGCATGCTTCCAAAGAATGCGACTGCAAGAATGCACCTTCAGACACCGTGCTGCAGCCTGGAAAAGACTCCGGCAAAGCTGCACGCGGAGGAAAAGATCGAACAGAAACCGGCTGTGAAGACGGAGCCGGAGAAAGAAAACATTCCATGTGATGAGCCGGTAAAAAAGCCGGAGACGGTATTTAACGGAAAGCTGATCACGGAAGCAATCGCGAAAGAACTGACTGCACAGAAAGGCGGCACGCTGACGATAAAGAAAGGCGTGATCGTCACTCCATCTGCGAAGGACATTTTCAGCCGGGAAAAGATGGAACTCGTGTGGGAGACAGGGAGGTAAAAAACGATGATGATCTGTCAGGTGGTCGGTCATGTCTGGGCGACAAAAAAAGAAGAAAAATTAAACGGACATAAACTTATGATCGTCCGTGAGGAGACGACGACAACGAGAAAGGGAGCGACGTTTGTCGCTGCGGATTCGGTGGGAGCCGGGATCGGAGAGATGGTCCTTGTTGTCAGCGGAAGTACAGCGAGACGGGCGATCGGCGAGGATGACGCGCCCATCGACAGCGCCATCGTCGGGATCATCGATTCCATGGAGATTTCAAAGGAGAAGAATTAACATGGCAGGACTTACGGAAATCATAAAAGAAGCCGGTATCGTCGGATGCGGCGGAGCGGGTTTTCCGACCCATGCAAAATACTCCGGCGGTCCGGTCGAGACAATTATCGTGAATGGTGCGGAGTGTGAGCCGCTCCTGCAGACGGACCGGTATCTCATGAGAAACTGCGCCAGAAAGCTGATCCGGACGGCAGACCGGATCAAGGAAGAAACTGGTGCGAAAGAATTTATCATTGCGTTAAAAGCGGCATATACAAGGGAGATCGAGTCTCTGGAGCGTGCCATTGAAGAGCTTGGCTCCTCTGTAAAACTTCATAAGCTTCAGAGCTTTTTCCCGGCCGGGGACGAGCAGACGATCGTCTATGAAGTGACAGGACGGGTCGTTCCTCCGGCTGCGATCCCGCTTTCCGTCGGCTGCGTGGTCAGCAATGTGGCAACCATCTACGGGATCGGGGATGCCTTTGAGGGGGAACCGTTTACAAGAAAATTCCTGACCGTGACGGGAGAGGTCAACCATCCGACGATCTTAAGAGTGCCGGTCGGGACTCCGGTCAGCGAGTGCATCGCCCTGGCGGGCGGCACGCATCTTTCGAGGTATATCGTGGTCAACGGCGGTCCGATGATGGGAAAGATGATCCCCATGGAAGAGGTTCCGAACTCCTATGTGACGAAGACTATGTCGGGACTCATCGTGCTTCCGGAGGATTCCGCGATCGCGAGAAGAAACCAGGTGACGGTAAAGCACATGATCAATCAGGCAAAATCTGCCTGCATCCAGTGTTCCTTCTGCTCCCAGATGTGTCCGAGAGCGCTTTTGGGACATCCGATCCGTCCGAACAAGATCATGAGAAAATTGAGCTCCGGCACTCCGATCGGGGAGATGTTAAACGATCCGGATGTAAGAAATGCGGCGCTCTGCTGTGAATGCGGGATCTGCGAGATCTACGCGTGTCCGATGGGACTGAAGCCGAGAACCGTGAATTCCATGCTGAAAAAGGAGCTTGCGAAGGCGGGGATCCGCTATCAGAGACCGGAAGGCGTGGAATATACAGCGCGTCCGGAGCGCGGGATGAGAAAAGCCCCGACAGAGCGAGTCGCGTCAAGAGCCGGTGTCGGCGCCTATGAGAACCTGAGGATCGATGATTTCTTTTCTGTAAACCCGGAGGAAGCGGGATGCGTCCGCTTAAGCCTCAGACAGGGGATCGGAGCACCGTCTGTTCCGACTGTGAAGGACGGGGATACGGTGAAAGCAAGAGAGCGGATCGCTGCCTGTCCGGAAAAGAGTCTGGGATCAGAGCTTCATGCTTCCGTGTCCGGAACGGTTTCCATTGATCCGGATGGAGCGTATATCGAGATCCGGACAGGAAAGAGCTGGAGTTATGAAAAACAGGAACCGTAAAAGATACGGAGACAGCCGGCAGTCAGGCAGGATAAAGGAGAGTGGCTATAGTGGAAGCGATCGGAATTCTTGAGAGCAACAGCATCGCGAAAGGAATCGAGGCAGCAGATGCGATCTTAAAAGCAGCAGATACATCCCTGCTGTTTTCAAAACCGGTATGTCCGGGAAAATATACGACCCTGTTTTACGGGGATGTGGCGGCGGTCCAGGCGTCCCTGGAGGCCGGAGAGCGCGTGACGGGAGAGCATACGGTGGACTCCGTTGTGATTCCGAGAGTACATCCGCAGGTGATCCAGGCGATCAACCTGTCGACAACACCGGAAGGCGTGAATGCGGTCGGCGTCATGGAATTTTACAGCATTACAGCGGCAGTTTATGCGGCCGATGCGGCGGTAAAAGCGGCTGATGTCACACTGATCGATGTGCGTCTGGGGATCGGGATCGGCGGAAAATCGTTCGCGGTCCTGACCGGGGATGTGGCAGCTGTTGAGGAAGCAGTGAAGTGTGGAATGGCGGCAGGAACAGAGAAGGGATTGGCGCTCAGCAGCGTAGTGATCCCGAGCCCGCGCGAGGAGATCTTCGCGGCACTTTTATAATGAGACCTGAGAGGGAGAAGACATCATGACAGAGCAGAATCCTTTTGAGAGTAAACAGAGGATCATCCAGGAGTTCGTACCCGGCAAGCAGGTCACCATGGCCCACCTCATCGCGAATCCGAACGAGGATCTCTATAAAAAGCTCGGCGTCGTCAGCAAGACCCGTGGAGCTCTTGGGATCCTGACGATCACGCCGAGTGAGGCGGCGATCATCGGAGCCGATGTGGCGACAAAGGCGGCAGAGGTGGAGATCGTATTTGTCGATCGTTTTTCCGGCTCCCTGGTCGTATGCGGGGATGTAGCGGCCGTGGATGCGGCCCTTAAGGATGTACTCAGAGTCCTTGGAGAAGTCCTTCATTTTACACTCACAGATATTACAAGATCCTGATGAAAATCAGGATCTTGTAAGTTGGGAAGAAAGTTACTTTTTACGGGTAGGAATTTTCTGAACTGAAAATTCCGTATAATACAGTAGTGGTCGCAGATTTTGCCGATTTGGAATGCGAAGCATCGGCAAAATCCTATGTTACAGTGCGCGGGAGGAGAGAAGACATGAAGAAGATCATGATGGTGGGAAAGATCGGCTGCGGAAAGACGACGCTCAGCCAGAGACTCATCGGGGAGCAGGTCTCCTACAAAAAGACCCAGTCGATCCAGGTCATCGGGGATGATATCGTGGATACCCCGGGCGAATATGTCGAGCAGAAACAGTTTTACAGCGCCCTCATCGTGACAGCAGTGGAGGCGGATGTAATCCTGCTCCTCTGCTCGGCGATCGATGAGCAGAATGCATTTTCCCCGCGGATGGGATCCCTGTTCTCCGGAAAACCTGTGATCGGGGTTATCACAAAGACGGATCTGTGTGAGGATCCTGAGCTCATAGAAGGCGCTTCTGAGATCCTTTCCATGGCAGGGGCAGAAACAATCATCGAGGTCGGATTCGGGGATGATTCCTGCCTGGAGAAGCTCAGGGAGGCAATTGAGACGGCGGAGTAGACATTGTATATTTCGCTAAGAAAATGCAAAGATTTCGGTAAAAAACAGTTCGCTTTTTTTATTATTTATGTATAATAGATAGAAAATGCAGAATTTGATATCTGAAAGAGCTGCAAAAAACAGAACTGTAAAGGTGAGAAGCGACAGTTCTCAAAATATCGCAGACAATGAGGTGATCCGATGAAAATTGGACAGTTGGCAAAGTTATGCGGTGTCAGTGTTGCGACGGTCCGCTACTATGTAAGTATGGGAATGCTGATCCCGAATGATTCCAGCGCCCAGTACGATTTCTCCGAGCGTGAAGTGGAGGATCTGAATCTGATCTTAAAGATGCGGAAGCATCAGTTTAAACTGAAAGAGATACAGCAGTATCTGATCCTGACGAGACATTCCAGAATGATCGAGCCGAGTACGATCAATGCGGCGCTGACGATCCTGGAGACAAAGCAGCAGGAAATATTCTCTGAAATAGAGGAACTGAAAAATTCCTACCGGGAGATCGGGGAGGAGATCCACAATCTCCGGGAAAAGGGAACAGCCGAGAGGCGTGTGACGGGGGTGCCGGTGAGTGCCCTGCCTCTTTTTGCGTGTCCGTACTGCGGGGAATCGTTAAATATCGAGGATGCGGAGATCAAGAACGGATACATCATTTCAGGAAAACTCGTGTGTTCCGGTCATGGGAATGGAACGTGTGAAAAGAAATATGAAGCGAAGATCGTTGACGGGATCGTGGAGACCGGAAATCTTTACACCGGAATCTATGATCATCCGGATCTCAAGCGCGGACTGTACCGGGATATGGGACCGGAATTCAGCTTTTGTTTCCAGAGATGCTATGACCGTGTGACAGAGTCTCTGATGAAGGATGATATGAACGGAAAAGTCTTTCTGGAGGCGAATATCAATGGATATTTTTACATGTACAACCATCTGGGACTTCTGCCGGCGAGCAGTACGCTGATCCTGATCGATAAATATCCGGAAATTCTCAGAATGTACAAGGCATTGATCGAACAGTGCGATATCAAGTGTCAGATCCTTTATATCGCCGATGCAGGAACGGATTACCCGCTAAAAAGCAGTTGTGTGGACCGCTACATTACATTCTGTGGGGAAGGAGAATATATGCTGTACCATCAGAACTGCTATCTGATGGATGCGGCCAGATATTTTAAAGATGATGTCTGGGTCTACGGCACATATTTAAGCTATGACAGAACTGCGAAATCAAGGAAAAATCTCCTGCAAAAATATCCGGAGAGTTCGAGCAGAGGATTCCAGATGGAGTATCTGATGGAAGACTATAAAAAATGCGGATATGAGATGGCGATCGAACAGATGGGGGCGATCACGGACTGCGGTGCGAGAGTGTATGCATTCTCGTGTCAGGTGATCGGGGAAGTGCTCAGGACCTACTCGATTGTAGCCTGGCAGAAAGGCCATAAACCTGATAATCTGTAGAATCCAGTTTGATATGCGGAATGTTTGAAAAAAGACGGTAAAACGCGATCAATGCGCTTTACCGCCTTTTTTTGTGGAGAGAGCTGCAATGAGAAGAGCAACAGCACCGCTGACGATCTTTACGATAAAAGTAGCGGTGGTTCCCTCCGGATATGCGATGGAGATGAAGGCAAAGTGGTCGCCGATCATCGCGTTCGCACAGGTGCAGAACGCCATTGCCAGGACTTTTCCTCTTTCATCCATGAGTGGGATCATATCGTACATCGGGAGCGGATTTGCCAGGCAGGCCAGCATTCCGGTCACGGAAGGTCCATTGACGCCCATGAGCTTCGCGATCACATTGAGAACCGGGGCGAGAAGTTTTGAGAGGACATGGACAAAGGGATAGGCACCCGCCAGCGTGATCCCGATCATGGCGATCGTCTCAAGCTGTTCCGCCAGGGGATCCATACCGGGGATCACCGTGATCCCGAGTGTCGATTCCACACCCGCGGCTGCGAGAGCCAGGATGATAAATGCCTGCAGGAGGTTTCCGACCACTCGTAGCCGGTCTGCACGTAGC
>ERZ773216.1510-NODE-1510-length-27629-cov-28.534598_pt1 | contig 27629 bp, 19 predicted proteins | sample MGYA00511259_ERZ773216 | MGnify/ENA primary metagenome ERZ773216 (study PRJEB29015, sample SAMEA2737764) | human gut metagenome | biome: human gut; feature: human-associated habitat; material: faeces | place: China | collected 2012 ... | reverse complement strand
AGCCCCATGCCGTCCATAAACGCCCACGGAGGGGTCAAGACCCCTCCCTACGGACGACCCATCAGCGCTTACGTGAATTCCATCCGTAGGGCGGGGTGCCCGCACCCCGCCGCAAGTTCGCGCGGCTAACCATCAACGGGCAGCCACCCGCGTAGGGGGCGGCGTCCCCGACGCCCCGGAAACCTTCTGCTGCCGCCCATCCCCGGGAAAACCCCCGGGCCGGGCATGCCCGGCCCCTACCGCGCGGCGGTGGGCAAGCCCCATGCCGTCCATAAACGCCCACGGAGGGGTCAAGACCCCTCCCTACGGACTGACCCATCAGCGAGTGCCCGGCCCCTACCGCGCGGCGGTGGGCAAGCCCCATGCCGTCCGTAAACGCCCACGGAGGGGTCAAGACCCCTCCCTACGGACCGCCCCATCAACGAGTGCCCGGCCCCTACCGCGCGGCGGTGCGGGAACGGCGACAAAAAAACCGAGGCGATCCCTTTTCCCGGGACTGCCTCGGTTCTTTACTATAAGCATATAAGCGCTTAATCGTGCCGGATGGCTTCCAGCGCACTGATCCTGACCGCCTTGTTTGCGGGCAGGATACCGGCTACCAGCCCCACCAGCGTGGCGAATACCAGCGCCGCCAGCATGAGCCAGGGCGGGATGATCGAAATGGCCGCGCTGCCGCCCCCGTCCATGTAGTAGTACCCGCCGCCCATCAGGCCGGACAGGTCCAACCCGCCGCCCTGACCGAACGCCGCTAAAATTGTGGAAAGGTTGTTCAGCACAAAGCTGGCCAGCAGGCTGAACGCTACGCCGATCAGCCCGCCGATAAACCCGATGGTCGAGCTTTCCAGCAGGAACATCGTGCGGATGCTGCCCAGCTCACAGCCCAGCACCTTCATGACGCCGATCTCCCGGGTGCGCTCATAGATGGCCATCGTCATTGTGTTGATGATGTTGATGGCCGCCACAAACAGAGAGACCGCCGCAATGCCGCCGAAGATCATCTGGCTTTTTATGACCTGCTGCTGCATCTCCTCGCGCTGCTGGTTCATCGAGTAGGTGTTGGTGAAGCCCAGGTCGTGGATGGCCGTCTCAACGTCGGTGACGTTCTTCAGGTCATCGACCTTGACGTAGACCTGTTCGTAGCTCTTTTCCTCGGTCTTGGTTTTGGTCATGTCGTTGTAGACCTTTTGCAGCATCTTCATGTCCTGAATGCGCAGCACAATGCCGCTCTGGGTCCAGTAGCCCTTGGCACCGTCCGGCTCCAGCACGCCCACGACCTCCAGCTCCCAGCTGCGGGATTTTTCGGTCGAGCCCTCGCCGGTCCGGATGGTCAGGGTCATCTTATCCTTGTCGATGTCCACAAAGGGCGGCAGCTCCTTGCCGTTGGCATCGGTCTGGCCCTGCCAGCGGTAGCGCTTGGGGCTGTTGGGGCTCTTGCGCGAGTCCTGAAACTCATACCCGGTGGACCCGCCGACCAAAATCTGTAATTTCGCCGCCTTCTCGCTGGCGGGGGTGTTCGTGAGCCAGCTGCCGCTCTGCAGGGCGAAGCCCATCGGCTCCAGCGCGGTGGGGTCGATGCCGATCAAATTGTAAATTTCCATCGTGTAGCGGTCATTGCGGCCCGCCGTGATGGTGCCCTCCAGATTATACGCCTGCGCGTAGGGCGTAGCCGCCGCCACATGGGGAATCTGCTTGATGCTGGCGATGGCGGCATCGTCCAGATACAGCGGCTTGCCGTCGCTGCCGACCATCGTGCCGTAGCCGTAGATCTGCACCTGGGTCAGGTCGCCCCAGCTTTGCAGCATCTCCTCGTTGGTTTTGGTCTGGGCAATGCCCAGCGAGATCATCAGCACGACCATGCAGGTGCCGATGACGACGCCGACGAGCGTCAGCGCCGTGCGGCCCTTGCGGCGCAGCAGGTTGCGCGCCGACAGGCTGATTTCATCAGAGATCTTCATCGCTGTCCTCTGCTTCCAGCGCGGCCAGTGCCTTGGCCTTTTTGCGCTTGCGTACCACGACCACGATGACCACGATCACGACCACTGCGCCGCAGACACCGATGAGCACCCACGCCCAGACCGGCATACCGGTCTGCTCGGGCTGGACGTCATCCATCGACGGGTCATAGTTGAAGTCGTCCATGTTCATCTCCTCGGCACTGACAGAGAAGTCCTTCGAGAAGGTCTGCGGGTTGCCGGAGGCATCCTCGTAGTTCAGCGTGATGATGCCGCTGACCGTGCCCGCGGCATCGGGGATGATGTCAAAGTCCACGCTGCCCTCGGTGCCGGCGGCCAGGTTGCCGAGGTACTGGTAGCCGCCCGCACCCAGATTGGTGCCGGTCAGGCGTGCCTCAAGGTTGCTGATGGGGTTTTTGCCCTTGTTGACATAGGAGAGGGAGACGCTGCCGGTGTCGCCGACATAGATCGTGTCGCCGGACAGCTCGAGCTGGCCGACCTCAAAGCGGTCGGGCTGGCTGACGGGCACGGAAATCGTCGTGGTGCCGCTGACCTCCTTGCCGGTGACAGAGCCGGTGCCGGTCATGTTGACGGTGATGCTGGCCACCGTGCCGGTAAAGCCGGAGGCGGGCATGACCTGGAACGTGACGTCCCGGGTCTGCTTGGGGCAGATGGTGCCGATGTAGCTGGACAGGCTGCCGCCGTTCAGGGAGATGTTCTCGGGCAGCGTCAGCGAGACGATGACGTCGTCGAGGTTCTCATTGCCGTCGGTGGCGTAGAGGCCGAGGGAGAGGTCGAACGCCTGCCCTGCGGTGACGCTGTCGCCGTAGCTGGAGGTGCGCACAAGCAGGTTGGGCGAGGTCGTCTGGTCCTTGTCCACGCACTGGCCCAGCGTGACGCTGAACTGCTGCAGCGGCTTGGCAGTGTCCAGATAGGACAGGTTGATGGGCAGCGTGTTGCCGCCGCCGTTGTAGATGACGTCGCGGAACAAAATGACGTAGCTGTAATAATTATACTGCGCGTTCGCCGCAACCTCCTCCGGCGAGGCCGAGCCGTTGCGGACGTTCTGCAGGCGGGTGGCGTTGGGGTCGTCGTTGCTGTCGAACAGCTGGCCGATCTCGCCGGTGCCGGTGTAGGTGAACACGGCGGAGTTGATGCGCGCGGAGATCTCCTCCGGCTTGACGCAGTACCGCGCCGAGGCGTGGTCCACGACCTTGAGCACGATGTTGATCTTATCACCGACCTGCACGGTGGTGACCTCGCCGCCCGCAGTGTCGGTGACGGAATAGGCGGAGACGTAGACGCCGTCGGAGCTGGTCGTGTCAATGGCCGCCGTCGGCGTGGGGGTGGGGTCGGTGACATCCGGTGTGGTGACGTCGTCTGCCATAACCGGCGCACACAGCGCCGCCGCCAGAGCAAAGGCGGTCAGCAGGGAAAATAGGCGTTTCATGGTTGGTTTGTACCTCCAAATTTTATAACCCCAAGGCTTCCCTCTGGGGGAAGCTGCCGCCCGCAGGCGGCGGATGAGGGGAGAGCTTGTGTGGCGGCTCCGTGAGCGGGCCGCGGCGGAAACACGCCCCTCAACCGCCCTCGGTCGGGGCCTCGGGCTTATTACTTTTTCTGTTCCTTCGCTGCCTCCCCGCCAATATCCAGATTCCCTTCCAGATCGGCAAAAAGGGCGTCGCGGTTTTTCTTCTTCGTCTCCTCGTCCTGCACGACGTTGGAGCAGACCTTGCCGTCCAGGATCGTCACAATGCGGTCCGCGCACTCGGCCAGCTCCGGCTCGTGGGTGACCATAACGAACGTGACACCGCTGTTTTTGGACATTTCCAGCATGCGGTACAGCACCTGCTTGCTTGTGCGGGAGTCAAGGTTTCCTGTCGGCTCATCGGCAAAAATGACCTTGGGACTGCTGACGAACGCGCGGGCAATGCCGACGCGCTGCTGCTGGCCGCCGCTCATCTCGGTGGGCAGGTGGTTGGCGCGGCCCAGCAGACCCATGGATTTCAGCTCTTTGCGGGCGCGGGCCAGACGGGTCTTTTTGTCCACACCCTTGAACATCAGCGGCAGGGCGACGTTCTCCGCCGCCGTCATGGTGGGCAGCAGGTTGTAGCTCTGAAAAATGAACCCCAGGTGCTGCTGGCGGAACTCGGCCAGCTCGTTCTCGGTCATTTTGCTGATCTCGTGCTTTCCTATGTATACCTTGCCGGACGTCGGCTTTTCCAGCCCGGCCAGCTGGTTCAGCAGCGTGGACTTGCCGCTGCCCGACTGGCCGACGATACAGCAGAATTCGCCTTTTTCTATCGACAAATCGACATTATTCAGCGCAACGACGCGCTCCTTGCCGACAGCATAGACCTTGCGCAGCTTCTCTGTACGGATGATTGGTGCCAAACGCACACCTCCTTACGTGCAATATACCACATATTGTATCATATTTCGACGATGGTGGGAAGATGGGGAAGTTGTAAAATCTGTTCTTTTCCTATATAATAGACGACAAAAAGGGGGCAGACGTTACCATGGAGTACACAATTCATCCGATTGCGCATATCCGCACGGATTTTACGGATAAATTCGGCATCCCGCGGCAGAGCGGGCTGGTGCCTGAGCTGACGGCGCGCATCGTGTTTGAGCCGGAATACCGCGACCCGAACGCGCTGGTCGGCATCGAGGGGTATGACCGGCTGTGGCTGATCTGGCAGTTTTCTACCGTGGCGGCAGAGTATGCCGCGGGCAAAAGCTGGCGGCCCACCGTGCGCCCGCCGCGCCTGGGCGGCAACGAGCGCCGCGGCGTCTTTGCGACCCGCAGCCCCTACCGCCCGAACGCGCTGGGGCTTTCCTGCGTGGAGCTGGCGGGCGTCGAAAACGGCGAGCTGATCGTCCGCGGCGCGGACCTTTTGGACGGCACGCCGATCTTCGACATCAAGCCGTATCTGCCCTATGTGGACGCCTACCCCGACGCCCGGGGCGGGTTTACGGACACGACAAAGGAATACGCTTTGCAGGTGGTTTGCCCCGACGCGCTTTTGTGCAAAGTGCCGGAAAACAAGCGCGCCGCTTTGTCCGGTGTGCTGAAAAACGACCCCCGCCCCGCCTACCAGCACGACCCGGAGAGGGTGTACACGCTGGATTTCGGCTGCAATAAAGTGAAATTCACGGTGGATGGGGATATTTTGAAGGTTGTTGACATCTTATAAACGGGAAGGAAAGGCGGCGCGGCAAAGCCGTCCGCAGAAAGCCTCCTCGCGCAGCGGGGAGGTGGCCGCGAAGCAGGCCGGAGGGGCTTTTGCGGTTCGCGGCGGCGGTAGGCCGCGGAGGGGTCAAGACCCCTCCCTACGGGGCAAAAGATACATGGGCGGTAATGGCAAAGTCGCGGGCCGGGCATGCCCGGCCCCTACAGACTGCCCCAAATGGGGTGCCGACGAGAGGGGCAAGGGAGGGTGGCAGCCCTCCCTCTTTCCCGTTGACGGGTTGCCGCGGTAGGTTGCGGGCGGCATATATGCCGCCCCTACAGAGCTGCCGTTCATCCCTGCGGGGGTTCGGGGGAACACCCGACTCAAAGGTGGAGGAAGGGGCGGGGGCGTTAAGAACGGACAGTAATACTGCGTCCGTTTAGCCCCCGCCCCTTCCGACTTCCGCTTTGGGGTTCTTAGGGGCGTGCAGCCCCTAAGGCGGGGTCCGCTGCATCCGCAACAGCGGGACTTTTCTTTGCTACTTTCTTTTGGTCACAAAAGAAAGTAGGAGTTCCCGGGAGGCTGCCGTTCCCGGGCAATCGTTCCATTCAGCGGAACGCTGTCCTATAAACCGTACCCAAAAACGCCCTAAAAACCGCCTTGTTCGTCATTGTGGTCAAAATGCACACAACAGCTCTGAAAATATGTGCAACTTTCTGAACAAAACCCCTTTACGAAAAGGGGGGTTTTTTGGTACAATAAAGCTATGCAAAAGCGTTTGTCTGGAACTATGCCCGGAGCAAGATTGGGGCACGTGCCAAATGACGCAGGCTTTGTGCGGCCCTGACACCCGCACAGCTTTGTATGCAAAACTCTAATGAAAAACGGAGGAAAGAAAATGCCCAGAGCTAAACAGTCTATGGACGGCAATACCGCTGCGGCGCATGTAGCTTATGCATTCACCGATGTGGCTGCCATCTACCCCATCACCCCCTCCAGCCCCATGGCCGACACCGTTGACCAGTGGAGCGCTGCAGGCCTGAAGAACATCTTCGGCAACCAGGTCAAGGTTGTTGAGATGGAGTCCGAGGCCGGCGCCGCAGGCGCTGTCCACGGTTCTCTCGGTACCGGTGCCATCACCACCACCTTTACCGCTTCCCAGGGTCTTCTGCTGATGATCCCCAACATGTACAAGATCGCCGCTGAGCAGCTGCCCTGCGTCTTTGACGTTTCTGCCCGTACCGTTGCTACCCAGTCCCTGAACATCTTCGGTGACCACAGCGACGTTATGGCCGTTCGTCAGACCGGCTTTGCCATGCTGGCCGAGAGCAACCCGCAGGAGGTCATGGACCTGTCTCCCGTTGCCCACCTGTCCGCTATCGAGGGCCACGTTCCGTTCGTGAACTTCTTCGACGGCTTCCGTACCTCCCACGAGATCCAGAAGATCGAGAAGTGGGACTACGAGGACCTGAAGGAAATGTGCAACATGGAGGCTGTCGAGGAGTTCCGTGCCAAGGCCCTGAACCCCGAGCACCCCAAGATGCGCGGTTCCCACGAGAACGGCGACGTCTTCTTCCAGCATCGTGAGGCCTGCAACCCCGCTTACGAGGCTCTGCCCGCCGTTGTTGAGAAGTACATGGCCAAGATCAACGAGAAGCTGGGCACCAACTACGACCTGTTCAACTACTACGGCGCCGAGGATGCTGACCGCGTCATCATCGCCATGGGCTCCATCTGCGACGTCGCAGAGGAGGTCGTTGACTACCTGACCGCCAAGGGCGAGAAGGTCGGCCTGGTTCTGGTCCGCCTGTACCGTCCCTGGGTCTCCAGCGCCCTGCTGAAGGTCCTGCCCAAGACCGTCAAGAAGATCGCCGTTCTGGACCGCACCAAGGAGCCCGGCTCCCTGGGCGAGCCCCTGTACCTGGATGTCGCCACCACCCTGCGTGAGGCCGGCATGAACGACGTCGTCCTGACCGGCGGCCGCTACGGCCTGGGCTCCAAGGACACCCCGCCGTCCAGCGTCTTTGCTATCTACACCGAGCTGGAGAAGGACGCTCCGAAGTCCCGCTTCACCATCGGCATCACCGACGACGTGACCAACCTCAGCCTGCCTGAGGTCAAGCCCGCGCCCATCACCTCCGCCCCCGGCACCAAGGAGTGCAAGTTCTGGGGTCTCGGCGGCGACGGTACTGTCGGTGCCAACAAGAACTCCACCAAGATCATCGGCGACCATACTGACAAGTACATTCAGGCTTACTTCCAGTATGACTCCAAAAAGACCGGCGGTGTCACCATCAGCCACCTGCGTTTCGGCGACAAGCCCATCCGCAGCCCCTACTACATCAACCAGGCTGACTTCGTGGCCTGCCACAACCCCGCTTACATCCACATGGGCATGAAGATGGTCCAGGATGTCAAGCCGGGCGGCGTCTTTATGATCAACTGCCAGTGGACCGATGCCGAGCTGGATGAGCACCTGAATGCTGCCGACAAGAAGTACATTGCCGACAACAACATTCAGCTGTACACCATCAACGCTATCGATAAGGCTATCGAGATCGGCATGGGCAAGCGCACCAACACCATCCTGCAGTCTGCCTTCTTCAAGCTGGCCGACGTCATGCCCATCGACGATGCCGTCGAGTACATGAAGGCCGCTGCCAAGAAGAGCTACGGCAAGAAGGGCGACGCTGTTGTCCAGATGAACTGGAAGGCTATCGACGCCGGCCTGGACGCTGTCCATAAGGTCGAGGTCCCCGCCTCCTGGTCCAACCCCGCTGCTGATCCGGCTCCGAAGGCCCTGAAGGGACCCGAGGCTCTGGTCAAGCAGATCCGCGACGTTATGGAGCCCATCTCCCGTATGGACGGCGACAGCCTGCCTGTCTCCGCCTTCGAGGGCAACGTCAACGGCGAGTGGGAGCAGGGTGCTTCCGCTTACGAGAAGCGCGGCACGGCTGTTATGGTTCCCGAGTGGAACGCCGAGAAGTGCATCCAGTGCAACCAGTGTGCCTTCGTCTGCTCTCACGCCACCATCCGTCCGTTCTGCCTGACTGCTGCCGAGGCTGAGGCTGCGCCCGCTTCCACCAAGCTGGCCGACACCAAGCCCAAGGCAAGCGAGTACAAGTTCACCATGGCCGTGTCTCCTCTGGACTGCATGGGCTGCGGCGAGTGTGTCACCGTCTGCCCGACTGCCGCTATCGAGATGAAGCCGCAGGAGAGCCAGTCCGAGCAGCAGGCTGCTTTCGACTACTGCGTCGAGAACATCCGCAAGAAGGACAACATCCCCGGCGTTGTTTCCGAGGTTTCCGTCAAGGGCTCCCAGTTCAACCAGCCGCTGCTTGAGTTCTCCGGCTCCTGCGCTGGCTGCGCCGAGACCTCTTACGCCCGCCTGATCACCCAGCTGTTCGGCGAGAAGATGTTCATCTCCAACGCTACCGGCTGCTCCTCCATCTGGGGCGGCACCGCTTCCATCAGCCCCTACACCACCAACAAGGCTTCCGGCCACGGCCCCGCATGGATCAACTCCCTGTTCGAGGACAACGCCGAGCATGGTCTGGGTATGCAGATCGGTTATGAGACCGTCCGCGCCAACCTGATCACCAAGGTCGAGGCCCTGAAGGGTAAGAACGCTGAGCTGGATGCTGTCATCGACAAGTTCCTGGAGACCAAGAACAACACCAAGGCCAACGACGAGCCCGCAAAGGCCCTGATCGCTGCCCTGGAGGCCTGTGGCTGCGACGAGTCCAAGGAGATCCTGAAGGACAAGCAGTACCTGGCCAAGAAGAGCTTCTGGATCTTCGGCGGCGACGGCTGGGCTTATGACATCGGTTACGGCGGCCTGGATCACGTCCTGGCTTCCGGCCACGACGTCAATGTTATGGTCTTCGACACCGAGATGTACTCCAACACCGGCGGACAGGCTTCCAAGGCCTCCAACATCGGTGAGGTCTGCCAGTTCGCTGCTGCCGGTAAGGAGATCAGCAAGAAGTCTCTGGCTGAGATCTGCATGACCTACGGCTACATCTATGTTGCTCAGATCGCTCTGGGCGCCAACATGGCTCAGGCTGTCAAGGTCATCGCCGAGGCTGAGGCTTATCCCGGCCCGTCTCTGATCATCGGCTACGCTCCCTGCGAGCTGCACGGTGTCAAGGGCGGCATGACCAACTGCCAGAACGAGATGAAGAAGGCTGTTGCTGCCGGTTACTGGAACCTGTTCAGCTTCAACCCCGCTGCCAAGGCCGAGGGCAAGAACCCGTTCACCCTGACCTCCAAGGCCGGCGACATGAGCAAGTATCAGGACTTCCTGGCCAACGAGACTCGTTACAGCCGTCTGGCTCGCGCCTTCCCGGATCGCGCAAAGGCTCTGTTCGAGAAGAACCAGGCTGCCGCCGATGCCCGTTACGAGCACCTGACCAAGCTGGTCGACCTGTACAAGTAATTTGTGCAAGGGCCGCTTAACGGCTAAAGCTAAATAAAAAGTGCCCCACGCAGAAATGCGTGGGGCACTTTTTTGCGTAGCAGAGCGAAAAAACGGGCGGCTGCGTGAACCTTCGGCGGGGTGAGGGCACCCCGCCCTACGCACAACCGGAAAGGGGGATGTAGGGCGGCCAGCCCTCTGGCCGCCGCGGAAGTGAGCGGCAGCGGAAGGCTCGCGGGTCATATCCGCCCGCCGTCCCCCTTACCTCACACCGGCCTCAACACCAGCTCCAGCCCGTTCTTCCCCCAGCCGAAATCCGCGGCGGCGTACCCGCGCTCGAGCACCCGCGGCAGGGCCGGGTCAGCCAGATGGCACCGGCGCAGCGGGTCGCGCCATTGCACAAGACCGTGCGCTGAAAAAATCAGCATCTGGTCGGCCCCGGCCATGGGCCGCATCCCGCGCAGCGTCAGCCCTGCCGAGAGATACTGCGCACACAGATCATCACACGCCTCCGGGTGTTCCAAGTCCAGCGGCAGCACGGCCCAGACATGGTAGCTGGCGTACCGCTCGGTGGCCCAGCGCAGCGCCAACCGCAGAAAATGCCGCAGCTGCGTGTAATCCTCGCGCAGTATGGGCGGCGTCAGCACCGCACCCTGTCCGTCGGCCCCGTAGCCGGCGGCGCGCAGACTTGTGGGCAGCGGGTCCTCGGCGTAGAGCGGCAGCAGCGCGGCGGCGGCCTGTAATTCGTCCTGCCCGGCGTAGTCGCCGACGATCTGGCCTTCCTCCAGGGCCGGGTGCAGGCAGGGCAGCAGCGGCAGCCCGCCCGGCCCGGCCAGCGCGCGCAGGGCATCGGCATGGGCGGCATTAAGTACGCGGGCGTCAAAGATGTTGGTACGTTCGAGAGTTTGCAGCATAGTTGGGAATCCCTCCGTTACAAAAATTGTTGCATAGTTTATTGTAGCGAATGGGAAATATAAAAAATGTCGCATCCCGGGTGGGATGCGACAGAAAAAAGGCTTCCCCATCTGGGGGAAGCTGTCCGCGAAGCGGACTGATGAGGGCAAAGCTTACGTGGCTGTTATAAAAACGGGCAATAAGGCGAACTTCCCCCTCATCCGGCGCTGCGGCGCCACCTTCAGTCTCCGCGCTAAGAGCCGCCTCCGGCGGTTGCGCTCCGACACGCGCCTGCGGGCGCAGCCCCTTGGGGGAAGGCTTGGGAGTTACAGCTTTCGTTTCCTCGCCAGCTCCTCAAAGCTGCGATTCTCCGTGAAAAAACGCTTGTAGGGGTTGTCCGGCAGGGGCGGCGTTTTGGGCCGGGGCTGCACCTTTTTGCGCAAATGCCCCTTCAGGGGCGGCAGCGCCCGGCTCATTGGGCGGCGGTGGAGACAGCCCCTGCGGTCAGGGTGTCCCACAGCTCGGCGCAGCCCTCGTAGGTCGGGACCTGCTTTTCGTCCCAGACGCCGCGGCGTCCCACGTAGAGGTGCGCCAGCACGCTCTGATTCGTGCCGGTGACGTCGTCCATCAGGGTGAGGCCCTCATAGCCGCCCAGATCCAGCCCGGTCAGCACGGGGCAGTCGGTCCAGCGGTAGACCATCTCGCGCCAGTCTGCGTCGGTGGTCTCGGGGTCGTCGGGGACCGTGCCGTCCAGATATTGCAGTGCGCCGGTCTGGGCCTCAAAGCCCTCGGGGTCCTCCAGCAGGAAGATGTAGGTCTTGCCGCCGGACGACAGCTCGGCGCTCAGCCGGGTGACGCCGGCCATCTGGTAGTAGGCGTCGGTGCTCTCGTTCGCGGCGTCAAAGTCAACGGTGTAGCTGTCCACCTGCACAACGACCTTGCCGTCGCCGTTCAGGTCGGAGCAGAACGGCGTCAGCGCGTCCTGCAGCGCGGTGACGGTGTCGGTGGGCAGGTCGCTGGTGCCGACATAAGCGACCTGCACGTCGGGGCGCGTCTGAAAAACGGTGTCCTTGATGATCCACACGCCGAACACGACGACCAGCACGGCCACGACCACGGCCATCCAGTGATAGTGCCACCAGTTGGCGGCTTTTTCTTTTTTTGTATATTCGCGCGGGGGTTCCGGCGTCTGATTGTAAGTTTCGGTACTGTCCTTTGTGACCCAAGCCATAGTGTAGGTACGCTCCTTTTATCATACTTTTTCTATTATAACACAAATCGACAGGAAAATTTGTAAACTTATTTTGACCACGCCTTGCAACGGCGGGGGAAAGAGGGTATGATATAGTTGTGATAGTGTAGGCGGAAGCGGGCCGGAAGCGAGTGGAAACGCAAACGCCCCGGGAGGGATGAATCCCTCCCCTACGGATGACCCGGTCACGATAGTTGGTCGGAAAGCAGCGGAGGGGTCAAGACCCCTCCCTACGGACTGACGTGAACGGGTTGCGGACGAGAGGGGCAAGGGAGGGCGGCAGCCCGCCCTTTCGTAGTGTGCGGTGGTTGCCCGTTGACGGGTTGCCACGGTAGGTTGCGGGCCGGGCATGCCCGGCCCCTACGGACTGCTGTTTCCGGCAGCGGGGGTTCGGGGGAACGCCCGAATTTAAGGTGGAGGAAGGCTCGGCGGCGTTAAGAACGGACAGTAATACTGCGTCCGTTTAGCCGCCGAGACTTCCGACTTCCGCTTTGGGGTTCTTAGGGGCGTGCAGCCCCTAAGTCGCGGGTCCGCTGCGTCGAAACAGCGGCAGTTTTCTTTGCGAGCTTTCTTTTGCTGCCAAAAGAAAGCGACCTTCCGGGAGACTGCCGTTAAAAAAGAAAGCGAGAAGCATAACCATGCGTACCATCACCGTCGTTACCGCCACGCGGGCGGAATATGGCCTGCTGCGCCCGGTGGTGCAGAAAATCGCGGCGTCCGATGTGCTGGACTTGCAGCTCGTCGTGACCGGGGCGCATCTCTGCCCGCGTCTGGGCGAGACCGTGCATGAAATCGAAGCCGACGGCCTGCCCATCGCGGCAAGACTGCCGATCTTCACCGACAACGCCGATGAGCCCGTCGCTAAAACCATCGCACGCACGATGGAAATTTTCGACAACCACTTTGCCGCCCACCGCCCGGACGCCGTGCTGCTACTGGGGGACCGGTTTGAGATCTTCGCCGTGGCCGCTGCGGCAGCGGCGCGGCATATCCCGATTGCCCATATCTCGGGCGGCGACGTGACCTTGGGCGCGGCGGACGAATACTACCGCCACTGCATCAGCAAAATGGCGGCGGTACACTTTCCGTCCTGCGCCGACAGCGCCGCGCGGCTTGTGCGGATGGGCGAAGCGCCCGACACCGTGTTCTGCGTCGGCGGGCTGGGGGATGAAAACATCCGCACTCTGCCCAAAATGAGCCGTGAGGAATTGTGTAAATCGACTGGGTTTGACCTCATGCAGCCCTTCGCGCTCGTGACCTACCACCCCGAGACCGCCCCCGACGCAGGCTCCCCCGCTGTGCAGGTGCAGGCGCTGTGTGACGCTATGGCCGCCGTGGACGGCGTGTTCTGGCTCATCACCGGGTCGAACGCCGACGCGGGCGGGCAGGTCTGCACCGCCATGATGCAGACGTTCGCCGCCGCCCACCCGGACCGCGCCGGATTTGTGCAGAGCCTCGGTCTGCGGCGCTACCTCTCCGCCATGGACTGCGCGGCGCTCGTGGCGGGCAACTCGTCGTCCGGTGTCGTCGAGACGCCCACCTTTAAGGTGCCGACGGTCAACATCGGCAGACGGCAGGCCGGGCGCGCCATCTGCGCGAACGTGCTCTGCTGCGACGCCGACGAGCCGGCCATCGAGGCCGCGCTGCGCAGGGCGCTGTCCCCGGCGTTTGCCCCCGTGGCGGCCGGCGCCGTCAGCCCGTATAACGGCGGCGAGACCAGCGAAAAAATCTGCGCTGTGCTGGCAAAATTTGATTTTGCCAGACCCAAAATCTTTTATGACGGCCCTGTGCCGGAATTTGACCCGCAAAGGAGCGTTTTGATATGAAACTTCTCATCGTCGGTTTAGGCAGCATGGGCAAACGCCGCGCCCGGCTGACCAAAGGCATTGACGCGGCTATTCAGATCGTCGGCGTGGACACTGCCGAGAGCCGCCGCGACGAGGCCCTCCGGCTGGGTCTGGCGGACGCAGCCTATGCCACCATCGGCGAGGCCGTCGCCGCCGAGCACCCCGACGCCGCGCTGGTCTGCACCGCGCCGCTGGCCCACGCGGCGGTCATCGGCGAGCTGCTGGACCACGACCTGCCCGTCTTTACCGAGCTGAATCTGGTCAGCGACGGCTACCGGGAGAATATGGCCAAGGCCGCGGCCAAAAAACTGCCGTTGTTTTTGTCCTCCACGATGCTGTACCGCCGCGAGACGCAGTATATTAAACAGCAGGTCGCGGAATTTGGCAAGCCCGTACACTACATCTACCACATCGGGCAGTATCTGCCCGACTGGCACCCGTGGGAGAATTATAAAAACTTTTTCGTCGGCAACGCCCGCACCGGCGGCGTGCGCGAGATCTTCGGCATCGACCTGCCGTGGCTGCTGGACGCCTTCGGCGACGTGGAGAGCGTGACCGTGCAGAAGGACACGATCAGCGACTTAGGGCTCCCCTACCCCGACTGCGTGACGCTGCTGCTGCGCCACAAGGGCGGCGTGCAGGGTGTGCTGGCCGCCGACGTCGTCAGCCGCAAGGCCGTGCGCAGCTTTGAGTGCTTCGGGGACGGCATCCACCTGTTCTGGGAGGGCAACCCCAAGGCGCTGTACGAGTTCAAGGACGGCGACAAGCGGTTTGTCAACACCTACGCCAGCTTTGAGCACGACAGCCGCTACAGCGACAACGTTGTAGAAAACGCCTATGTGGACGAGCTGACGAACTTTTTTGGCGTGCTGAAGGGCGACGAGCAGCCGAAGTGGAGCTTTGAAAAGGACCTGAAGGCAATTGAACTCATGGACAGGATCGAAAAAGCGTAACCCTGCAGTGGCCGGACATGTCCGGCCACTACATTGCATCTAAATCAAAGCAAAGGGGATTTCCTATGCGTACCATCACCGCGCTGTTCGTGGGGCTGGGCTCCATCGGGACGCGCCATTTAAAAAATCTGACCAACCTCTGTGCGGACCGGGGCTGGACTTTACAGGCCGACGCGCTGCGCAGCGACCTGTCCCGCCCGCTGCGGGACGGCGTGGCCGCGCTGCTGCACGCCCAGTACACCGATTTGGCCGACGCGCCCGCACACTATGACATGGTGTTCATCACGAACCCCACAAGCCTGCACGCCGACGCCCTGACCCGGGTCAGGGGCCGCGGCGGGGCACTTTTCATCGAAAAGCCGATTTTTTCTGCCGAACAGACCGGACTGGATTTGGCCGACTGCCTTCCCGCGGGGCAAAAGGCCTATGTGGCCGCGCCCATGCGGTGGTGCGGCGTCATGCTGGCGCTCAAGGACCGGCTGCCCGGTCTGCACCCCTACTGCGCGCGGGTCATCTGCTCAAGCTATCTGCCCGACTGGCGGCCCGGCGTGGACTACCGCACGGTCTACAGCGCCCACAAGGCGATGGGCGGCGGCGTGACGATTGACCTCATCCACGAATGGGACTACCTCGTCGAGCTGTTCGGCGTGCCGGAGCAGCTGTACAATTTCAAGGGCACCTACTCCGACCTCGAAATCGACTCCGACGATTTGTCGGTGTATATCGCCAGATACCCCACATTGCTGGCAGAGGTGCATCTCGATTACTTTGGCCGCGGATACCGGCGCAGCATCGAGCTTTTCTGCCATGACGGCAGCTATCTGGCCGACTTTGGCGCGGGCACGCTGACCCTGCCGGACGGCACCGTGCAGCACTATGAGGAGGACGTCAACCGCCGCTATGAGCGGGAGATGGAATATTTTGTGGACTACGCGCTGACGGGCAGCGGCGAGAGCTGCAACCCGCCCGCGCTGGCACTGAACGTGCTGAAACTTACCTTGGGGGAGAACGTACAATGAAAAGACTGCTCATTACAATTTGCGGCCGTGCCGGCAGCAAGGGCTTTAAAAACAAGAATCTGAAAAATTTCTGCGGCAAACCGCTGGTTTACTATTCGCTGAGTGCCGCGGAGCTGTTCATTAAAAAGCACCCGGAGCTGGAAATCGACGTTGCGCTGAACACCGACAGCGAGGACCTGGCCAGGCTGGTGGCCGCCGAGTACCCGGAGGTCATCTACCTGCCCCGCGGGGCCGAGCTGGGCGGGGACCGCGTGCCAAAGGTCGAGGTCTACAAGGACAGCTTTGCCCGCATGGAGGCCCGCACCGGAAAACAGTACGATGCTATGATCGATCTGGACATCACCAGCCCCTTGCGCACCGAGCAGGACATTGAGAACGCCTTTGCCAAAGCGCAGGAGCGCGAGGACCTGCAAATCATTTTCAGCGTCTGCGAGGCCCGCCGCAATCCGTGGTTCAATATGTTCAAGATCGTGGGCGACCACGCCGAGATGGTCATCGAGAGCCAGTTCACGGGCCGTCAGCAGGCACCCGAGGTATACGACGTCAATGCGTCGATTTACGTCATCCGCCGCGCGTTCCTTGTGGACAACCCCGACCCGATTTTGTGGCACTCCAAGTTCGGCGTCAGCGTTATGATGGACACCGGCATCATCGACATCGATTCCGAGCATGACTACCTGCTCATGGAGGCCATCGCGCAGCATCTGTACGCCCATTACCCGGAATTCAACGCTGTACGGGAGAATATCCGTGGCTGATGCACTGTTTGACCGTGCGCTGGAGCTGGTCATGGACGCGGGCCAGACGCTGCTGGAAAACGGCGGCGAGGTGTTCCGCGTGCAGCAGACCATGGAGATCATGGCCGCCAGCCTCGGCGTGCGGGACTTCCATGTCTATGTTCTGACCAACGGCATCTTTGCGTCGGCGCACCTGCCGGGGCGGGACGCCGTCTCGCTGGTGCGGCACGTGCCCACCGTGTCGGTCCATCTGGGCCGCGTCGAGGCCGTGAACGAGCTTTCCCGTGAGCTGGCCGCCGGCAGGCTGGGCGTCGTCGAGGCCGAAGCACGGCTGAACACGGCCCGCACGCTGCCGCGCAGCACACCGCAGCTGGAAATTCTGGCCTGCGTTGTCGGGGCAGCAGGGTTCGCGTACCTGTTCGGCGGCACGCTGGCAGACATGCCGGTGGCCGCGGTGGCGGGCCTGCTGGAGGCGCTCGTCTGCCAGCAGTTTGCGAGGCACGGCATCAACCGGATATTCACCGACATTGTGGCGGCGTTTTGCGGCACGATCTGGGCCATTGCGGTGCAGACCGCCGTGCCCGCCGTCAACGCCAACGCGGCGATCATCGGCGCGCTGATGGTGCTGACCCCCGGCGTTGCCCTGACGATGGGCGTGCGGGATATTCTGAACGGCGACTACCTGTCCGGCTCCATCCGCCTGCTGGATGCCCTGCTGATTGCGGGCAGCATTGCGGGCGGCGTGGTGCTGGGCTGGATCATGGCCCGTGGATTGGGGGTGGCGTGATGCCGGTCTGGACACATTATTTTGCCCATTTTGTGGTGGCCGTCATTGCAACGATCAGCTTTGGCATCACATTCCAGATGCCGCGGCGGCACTACCTGGCCTGCGGCCTGACCGGCGCGGTGGGCTGGATGGTCTACATCTTCGGCGTGGAGCTGTTCGCGTTAAGCCCGGCGATTGCGACGCTGGTTGCCACGCTGCCGCTGACCGGCTGCGCGCGGTTCTTTGCCATCCGCCACAAGGCCCCGGTGACGATTTTTCTGCTGCCGGGCATCTTTCCGCTTGTACCGGGCGCGGGCATCTACTACACGGCCTACTACTTTTTGCAGGGCGAGCAGGAGCTTTTCGCCAGCAAAGGCGGCGAGACCTTCAAGGTCGCGCTGGCCCTGGCGCTGGGCATTGCGCTGGTGTGCAGTCTGCCGCTGCCGGGCGGGCATGAGGGTAAAAAATGAGATTGCCTTCCCCCTCGGGGCTGCGCCCGCAGGCGCGTGTCGAAGCGCAACCGCCGTAGGCGGCTCTTAGCGCGTAGACTGAAGGTGTCCGTGGCCCCGACCACGGACGGATGAGGGCAAAGTCTGCCCCACCTCACCGTATACGGGCAGCACCCGCAAGGTCTGCCCTCATCAGTCGCCTGCGGGCGACAGCTTCCCCCGAGGGGGAAGCCAAAAACTCCCGGGAAGCCGCGGCTTCCCGGGAGTTTTTTACCACAAATTATACGTCAGGATCGGCACGTTATAGCTTACGCCCTGCAAAAGCATGACTAAGAAGCAGACACCGCTGACGATGTGCCACGCCAGCGCGGCGGCGCAGACGGCCAGCCGCCAGCGGGGCACGGCCCCGGTACGCGTCTGCTGCAAAAAGACGCTGACGGACTCGAGCCAGAACACCCAGAAGCAGATGAACGGCCCCCACCAGAGGTTGGCGTGATAGAGCCGCTCACCGCTTTCGACCAGCAGCAGCGCCTCGGCCAGCGAGAAGGCGAAGGTGAAAAGGCTGAACCGGTAGCGAAAGCGCTGCCACGCCGCGCGGCCCAGCAGCAGCCCCACTGCCGCCACAAAGACGAAGGACCGCGCCAGCCCCAGCACACCGGCCTCGTTGAACGGCCCCCACAGCATACGGTGGTGGTCAAACGGGACGGTGAAAATCAGGCGTATGCCGGAGCCTTCCTCGGCAAACAGGACGTTGGCCTGGATAAAGCAGAGCGCTACACTGGGGAAAACGCTGCACCCCATGATGATCTCATTTTTCAGATTTTTGGCGCGGGTGCGCACAAAATCGGCAATCAGCAGCACGAGCAGCGCCGGGGCGAATGCAAAGATCAGGCTGGCCTTGAAGCTGGTCGCCACGGTCAGCAGCACCGTGTAGACCGCGTAGGCACGCAGATCCAGGTCATCGCGCATCGTCGGCCAGACACGGTAAAAGGCCAGCATCGCCAGCAGTGCAAAGGGCGCGAGCATAATATACGTTGTGTTGTGATAAATCGTGCCGCCGACAGTGCCCTGGTACCAGTAGCCGCCGCGGGGCATCCAGACCGCCGTGGCAAGGTTGACCACTAGACTGACCAACAGCCGCGCCGGGCGCGGGGCATCGGGCAGGGCAGTGCGCAGGCCACAGGCGAACACGGCGACGGCGGTCAGATGGAACGCCGCCAGCAGCACGGCAATGCCGATGCGCCCGGCCAGTGCATACGCCGGGCCGATGAGCAGCGACACGGTGGAGTAGATCATGCCGCGCTGCGCGAAGGCCAGGTGCATACCAAGGTCGGAGGTATAGGGGTCGCTGCCGCCGCCGGGGGAGCAAAGCTGCTGGTAGTGCAGCCAGACCATGGCCGCAGCAAATGCCGCCAGCGCCGCAAGGCAGACCGCCCACAGCAGGCGGCGGGATTTATTTTGTGCCAAGGGCGGCACCTCCTTGAATTGATAGAGTACGCAGGGGCCGCATAGCTGCGGCCCGCGGCGGGAAGATGGACGGGCTTTTGCGGGAGGGCAGCGGGCCGGGCATGCCCGGCCCCTACGGCGTGGCAGTCCAACAGGCTTTGCACTTCCGCAAGCGGGCACGGCGGCCTGTGGGCAGGCCGCCCTACAGGCCCCGATTTACGTTATGCGTAGGGCAGGGTGCCCCCTAATGAGCGGCCAGCCGGATGCTGTCCGCGAGAATTTCGCCGTCCAGCGTGATCATAGTGCCGTTCTTGTCGAGGTAGACCTCTCTGCGCACTTCCTCGCCGTCGGCGGTTGTGTAATAGAGCACATCATAGAGGAAGGTGCCCGCGGGCAGCCAGACCTCGACATCTGTCAGCACATCCGGGTCTGCCCCGTGGCCAAGGCCGCACCAGGCAATGTCGTAGTGCCTGTCCTGCCCCAGCGTGAACCCGACGCGGTACACTGCCTCGTCGTCGGCGTGGTCCTCGGTGCGCCAGACCTGCAGGGCGTGGGCGTCGGCGTCCAGATCGCCGTAGCGCAGGAAGAAGGCGTTCTCCGCGACCTCATGGCCGCCCCAGATCATGTAATCGGTCACCACCGGCGTGTCGCCGCAGTCGGCGGCCAGGCCCGCGGCGACGCCATCGCCAAAGACCGTGTAGGCGCGCCCGCCCTGGTCGTAGGCCGAGCGGGTCGCGGCGCGCTGCCAGACCACCGACCCGGCCATGCAGACGGCCAGCAGACCGTAAAGCACCGCGCGGCCCCCGGGCCACCAGCTCTTGCCGCGCGCCCGGCGCAGCAGCATCACCAGCACGGCCAGCGCCATTAAACCGACGCCGAAGCTCTCCACGGTCTGGGGAATGTAGCCGTGCCGCCAGTCCACCTGACCGGGCTGCTGGTACTTGGGCGAAAGCCCGATCAGCAGTGCCGGGGCGGACAGCATGGCAAGGCCGCTTAAAAACAGCAGCAGATTTTGCTTTTTGTTCGGCAGCTTATCCAGCGCCGCCAGCGCGGCCACTGCCGCACCGGCCACCATGACGCCGCACAGCACGTCCACGGGATATATTTTCCCGGGGCGCATCTTGCCGAACAGCATCGCGTTCAGTGGGAAGCCCGCCGACATCTGCATGGCCCAGGTGCGCAGGATGGCAGGCAGGTCAAAGTTCGGGGAGATGCCCTCGATCTGGGAGACGCTGCCCGCGAGAATGCCCGCAGCCCGCAGCGTGTTCATGAGCCGTGCGCCCATATTGAAGGCCAGCGTCACGCACTCGCCCAGCAGCGCCGGGATACTTAACCGCAGCGCGTCGCGGGCCTTGTCGGTGTAGAGCCACGCCAGACCAAAAATCGGTACGATATAGGTAAAGCCGATCTCAAACGTGGCGCAGCACTGGAACATACAGTAGCCCGCCAGCACGGCCCACCGCTTGTGGCCGGTGTCCTGCCAGCGCAGCACGGCCAGCCCGGCGACGAGCGCGGGCAGCAGCGTGCTTTGCACCAGTGCGCCGTAGGAGTAGAGGCTGTTGCCCGTGGAGTCCTGCCAGACGCTGAACATCATCGGCAGCAGGCAGAGGCAGGCAATGCCCAGCTTTTTGCTGCGGGACGCCTTGCCGACGAGCCACGCCGTCAGCACAATGTCCGCGTAGGTCCACGCAAGAATGTAGAGCCGGTAGCCGACCAGATCCCCCAGGAACCAGCTCGTCAGGCCGCGCACCGGCGGCGACGAGAAGGGCCGGAACCGCCCGTTCTGCAGGCTGAACTGCTCCCACAAATCGCCAAGGTAGTCCAGCACGCTCTGGGCAAACGAGGTGTGCGTAATATAATAGTAGTTCTGCAGGTTGATAAGCTCATCGTCGCCGCCCAGCGGCGCGCAGGTCACAATGCTTAAATACCACCAGCCGAACACGACGGACACCGCGCAGACCAGCGGCCAGAACCATCGCTTTTGCGTTATTTTTTGCAGTTTCATGCGTTACTCCTGCCCCAGCGGGATGTAGCAGAGCAGCCCGCTTCCGCTGTGGATGACATCCTCCGGGCCGCAGCCGGCGGCCTCGGTCAGGGCGGCCAGCGCCGATTGCTGCTCGTCCTCGGGGTAGCCGTCCAGATCCAGATAGATGCCGGTCATACCCTGTGTGCGCAGCTCGGCCACCATGGCGTCCGGCTCCAGCTCGCTCGTCTCGCGGTACCAGAGGTCATTCTTCGTGCCGTAGCCCGCGCCGTAGGTGAATTTCAGCGTCTTGCTGTGCAGCGGGCCGCGCAGCAGCGTGTAATCCCACATGTTGTTCAGCGAGCCGTTCTCAAAGTTCTTCATGTACGGCAGCGTGAAAAGCATCGCGCCGTCCCCTGCCGCAGCCTCGACCTCGTTCATAAAAGCCTCGTCCTGATACCACTTGTCCTGAATCTCCTCGTACTCAGGCCGGAAGAAGCCCTGCTGCTCCCAGTAGCCGTAGCCCAGCAGGAGGATGGCCACAGCCGCCAGCGCCTTGCGGCTGCGCCCGGTGCGCCGGGTCAGCTGTTTTTCAAGAGCCAGGCCGACAGCCAGCAGCGCGAAGAACGCAATGTACGGGCTGATGCGGTTGTACCCGCGGATGAACCGCACAAAGATGCCGATGATGCCGCCGAAGCCGGCAATCGTCGCCAGCAGCAGCGCCATGACGTTGAGGCGGCTCAGCAGCCAGAGGCGGTCCCCCAGCTCGGGGCGTTCGGTGCGGCCCGCCTTCCAGTCCCGGCTGCGCAGCAGCATGAGCAGCAGCGCGAGGAAGCCGAAAATGCCCACAATGCCGAGGTAGCCGTAGGCGTTCTCGTTGTACATCGGGCCTTCATCGGTGGCCAGAACGTGGAAGTAGCGGCCCATCCAGTTGGCGAGCTTCTGCAGACCGAAGCCGTTGGGCGACAGCAGCAGGCTGCTGATGCGCAGGCTGTAGATGTCCGCGCCGACGGGGCTGCGGTAGACGCCGTTGGTCAGCGTGCTGCCCTGTCCGTTCAGGATGCCCAGCACCATCGGGAAGAAGTCGGGGATCATCCAGGCGACGATCTCGGCAATCGTGACAACGCAGGACGTGCCCGCGCGCCACCTGCGGTCCCGCAAAATCAGGCAGAGCGCCGTAACGCAGAGGAAGAAGCAGGTGAAATACGGGTAGTAGGCCGCGCCGTTGTTGGCGATCCCCCACGCCATGGCCAGCGCCAGCCAGTTGCGCTTGTTTTTGAAGAAGCCCCTGCCCGGGCGGTTGAACTGTTCATCCTCGGCGCACCAGAGACAGAGCAGCACCGAGAACGGCACAAACTCGCAGGCGGCCAGCATCATGTGCCCGGCCATGCGCTGCTGGACGTAGGGCGTCAGGCCAAACGTCAGACCGAACGCAAAGCTCAGCCAGCGGCGCAGCCCGACCATGCGGAACACCGCATACCCCGCCAGCGCGTTGGCAAACGGGATGACGAGGACATACAGGTTGAACACCGTGCCGGTGTCCTTGGTGAACAGGCCGACGAACCAGACAAAGATGTCGTAGATCAGATCATAGTTCGGGTCGTATCTGCCCGCGACCTCATAGAACGGCCAGCCGAGGGAGCCGGACAGCTCACCGTAGCTGCGCTGCACCTGACCGACCCAGTAGATGCCGTCGCCGCCGTAGAACATCGGCACATGCCAGTCCAGCCGCCACAGCTGGAAGAACCAGTATTCCGTGGCCGCCACCGCCGCCAGCAGCAGGATAACGGTCAGGATTTCCCGTGTAAGGTTTTGTTTTTTGGTCAGCATGGGGTCTCCTTTGTGTTGCTTGTTTCTGGGCAGGTCCCTTGCCTCCCCTTGCAGGGGAGGTGGCCCCGCAGGGCCGGAAGGGTAGAGCTTGCGGCAGCCCGAAATATTTCGGATCGCCGCAAGGTTCTCTCCCCCACCCGCTGCGGCGGGAGCCCCCTCCCAGAGGGGGCCAAGGGGGCGTCATTCCCCTCTCTGCATCGCCTCCACATAGGCGTTGCAGACCTCCTCCGCGGGGCCGTCGCCGCGCAGGTGGCCGTGGTCGATCCAGATGGCGCGCTTGCACAGCTGCTTGACCTGATTGATGTCGTGGCTGACGAACAGCAGCGTTGTGCCGCCGGAGAGCATCTGCTCCATCCGCTGGTGGCACTTCTGCTGGAACATAAAGTCACCGACGGACAAAATCTCGTCGCAGGCCAGAATGTCGGCCCGGACCTCTGTCGCAATCGAGAAGCCCAGCCGCGCGATCATGCCGCTGGAATAGTTTTTTACCGGCACATCGACAAAATCCCACAGTTCGGCAAAGTCGATGATGTTCTGGAAATGCTCCTGCATGTAGGCGCGGTCATGGCCGAGCACCGCACCGTTCAGAAAGACATTCTCCCGCGCGGTCAGGTCCAGGTCAAAACCCGCGCCCAACTCGATCAGGGGCGCGATCTCACCGTTGACGGTCACGCTGCCCGTCGTGGGGTACATAACGCCGGCAATCAGCTTCAGCATCGTGCTCTTGCCGCTGCCGTTGCGGCCAATCAGCGCCACCGACTCGCCGGGCTCAATTTTGAACGAAATGTCCCGCAGTGCGTAAAATTCGTTGAAAAACAGCTGATGCTTCAGCAGCTTGACGGTGTATTCCTTGAGGGTCTCGGTTTTCTCCTGCGCGAGGTTGAAACGCATCGAGACATCCTCCACCTGAATGATGGACATGGAAAGCTCCTTACAGATACAGAATGAAGTTGCGCTGCAGCTTGCGGAACGCAGCGAGGCCGACGCCCATCATGACCACGGCACTGCCGATGCAGGCGATCCAGGTGTTGGGGCCGGGCAACGTGCCGTACATGACAAGGCACCGCATACAGTTGATGTAATGGTACAGCGGGTTCAGCTTGATGACGGGCACCATGAAGGGCGGCAGCGCCGAGAGGGGATAAAACAGCGGTGTAGCGTACATCCAGGCCATCGTCAGGATACCGTACAGGTATTGCAGGTCGCGGAAGTAGACCGCCAGCGCCGAAAGCAGCACGGCCATGCCGCAGCAGAACGCCAGCAGCAGCAAAAGCGGTGCCCAGACGAGCAGAATCGTCCAGTAGAACGGCGAGCGGGTGATAAGCATGACCAGCAGGATGGCCGCCAGGCTGAACAGCAGGTTCACAAAGCTGGACACCACGCGGCTGATGGGAAAAATGAACTTGGGCACGTACACTTTTTTGATAAGCGACGCATTGCCCAACACACTGCCCATGCCCATGTTCGTGCTCTCGTTGAAGAAGTTGAACAGGGTGTTGCCGCAGATGAGATACAGCGGGAAGTTCGGGATGTCGAACCGGAACATGTAGGAGAAAACGAGCGTTTGCAGCAGCATCATGAGCAGCGGGTTTAAAATGCTCCACATATAGCCCAGCACACTGCGGCGGTATTTGACCTTGAGGTCGCGGGTGACCAGCTCGCGGATGAGCGGGCGGTACTTGGAAAAATTGTGCCAGCTGTTGTGCAGCTGCCCTGTGGATTTTTGCATGGGGTGTTGGCTCCTTTGCGGTGGATAAAGTTCCAGGGCGGGGTGCCTTCCCCCTTGGGGGAAGGTGTCTGCGGCCCTGACCGCAGACGGATGAGGGGCGAGCTTGCGGGACTTGCCCGCAAACGGGAGACCGCAAACGGTCTGCCCTCATCAGTCACCTTCGGTGACAGCTTCCCCCGACGGGGAAGCCTTTTTACAATTTAAACGGTGCATCGTCGGTCAGGCCGTCGGCGCGCAGCATGTTCTGCATCACGTCGATGTCGGTGCTGACGTCGAGGGCGTCGCTGGCAAACAGCTTATCCAGCTGCGTCTCAAATGCCTTGACCAACGTGTCCATCGTCTGCTCAATGCGGTGCTTGGACTCCGAGATATTCTCGCCCTCGATGCCCTGCTTGTCAAGCTCGGCGTAGGTGTTGAGCAGCTTTAACGACGTAGGCAGGTAATAATCCATAAATTTGCGCATCTGAGGCAGCTTGTCTGGGTCGGTGCGGGCCTGCTCAAAGATCTTGGCGGACACGGCCTCCAGACGGCTGATCTTGTCGGTCATCTCCTCGTCGGGGATGGCGTCATTGACGCGGCGCAGCTCGTCGAGGATTTTCTGGTACTGGTCGGCCTCGGGCATCGGGTCAGCCTTCTGCGGCTTCGGCGCGGGGGCCGGGGCGGGCGTCGGCTCGGGCGGGCGCTCCTTGACGACAAGGCATTTGCGGTGCATATCCAGATAGGCGCCCGGGCCGAACAGTCCCTCGTCGATGCAGTTTTCCAGATGCTTGCAGCATTTTTCATAGCTGCACGGGATGGCGTCGGCGATGTCCTGAATGTACATATATTTCGCATCACCGACGATATTGTTGATTTTCTTGCACATACGGCGGGTGGTGCGGATGTGATTGGCACCGAACAGGCAGCCGATACCGCCGGTCAGCGACATCAGCATCGGCATCGAATCCTCGACCAGCCAGGTCCAATAGCTGCCGCCCTCCGTCAGGGCCTCCGGCAGCCAGTAGATGGCGCTGGGCAGCGCTGCCAGCGCGCAGATAAGCAGCAGCACGCCCGCCACCGTCAGGCCGGTGGCCAGCGCCATGCCCTTGAGCTTTTTGCCCGCCGCCCGTACCTGCGCCTGCTGCGGAGCCGCATGGGGGGTTGCCGCCTTCGGCTGCGGTTGGTCGGGGGTATCGTAGATGGGGCGGAACTCGGCATTGTACACCGGCTTTGCACCGGATGCCGTGCGGTCCCGGGTCGCCTCGCGGGCCTTTTGCTCAAAGCCGCCGAGCCTGCCGTTTTTCATGGCGGCGTTCAGGCCGATAAACACCAGACCCAGCGGCCACCACACCACAAACGCAATGACAATGGCCCACCACGGGAACTGGAACGGCCCGTCCCCGGCGTGGTATTCGTTTTTGTTGGTATATTTCGGATTTTCGTAATCGTTGGGCATGGGTGAAGCTCCTTTGGTGGGGTGGCGAAGATGGCCTGGAGGGTTGGGTGTAACAGAAACGGCGCGGGAGGGATGGATTTTTCCCCTACACATGGCGGACGGTTTGCGGTGAATGTTGTAGGGGGCGGCGTCCTCGACGCCCTGTGGAGGTGCGGGGTTGTGAGCGTGGGCCCACGGTTGAGCGGAGCGAAATCGGGGAGCGAACAATGTTTGCCCCTGCAGGGCAAACAACCGCATGAGCGGGCCAGCTTTGCTGGCTGACGGCGCTCGTTGTGCGCCGTCAAGCGGTCAAGACCCCTCCCTACGATGCAAAAGACACATGGGCGGTAATGGCAAGGTGGCGGGCCGGGCATGCCCGGCCCCTACGGGGTGCTGTGAACGGGTGGTGGGCGGGAGGGGCAAGGGAGGGCGGCAGCCCACCCCCTTTGCAGTGGGCGGGTAGTTGACCGGGAACGGGTGGCGACGTAAGGCCCGTCGGAATCCCCCAGTCACCTAACGGTGACAGCCCCCTTTGACAAGGGGGCCTTTTTCCCCTGCGGGGGTTCGGGGGAACTCCCGAATTTAAGGTGGAGGAAGGGGCGGGGGCGTTAAGAACGAAAAGTAATACTGCTTTCGTTTAGCCCCCGCCCCTTCCGACTTCCGCTTTGGGGTTCTTAGGGGCGTGCAGCCCCTAAGGCGGGGTCCGCTGCATCCGCAACAGCGGGACTTTTCTTTGCTACTTTCTTTTGGTCACAAAAGAAAGTAGGAGTTCCCGGGAGGCTGCCGCTCCCGGTTTACGGCAGATCACTCAGCAGTCCCTTCATATCCTCGCTTAAATAGTAGGTGCTCCCGGCCTGATAGGGGTTGTCCTTGCTGTAGGGCACATGGGTGCAGAGATAGCTGACCCACCTGCTGTAGCCGGAGACTGTCAGATGCACGCCGTCGGGCTGGGAGAACTCCGTCGAGAGATACCCGGCGTCGTCGGCAAACTCGGCGCTGAGGTCAAGATAATAGCACCCACGCTCGGCACAAAGCTGCTGAATGGCCGCGTTGATGACCGCCAGACGGTCCGGGGCCAGACCCGGCAGACTGTCGGCGGCCTTCTCCTGCGTGGCGGGCAGGACCGACTGCACATAGAACACCGTGTTCGGCAGGGCGGTGCGCAGATCGTCCAGCATTTTGCCGTAGTACGCCAAAAAGCTGTCGTCGTTGCCGGGCTGGACCAGGGCGTTCGTGCCAATCAGGATGTACAGCTTCGCGGGCTGGGCCGCGGCCAGAACGTCCAGCGGCACCTCCTCGCCGCGGTCCGGGCTGGTGACGGTGGCGCGGTTGACGACGGTGTTCGGGCTGATGCCCTCATAGCCGCAGACCAGCGCACCACCCACATCAATGTTGTATTCGTTCACGCAGAAGCCCGCGGTCAGCGAATCGCCGAGGAAGGCGGCATCCGCAAACCAGCTTGTGTCCACGCGGCCAAACGCCGGCAGCGCGGCGGGGGCGGCGGGCAGCGCCGTGTAGGTGTAGCCCGTGTCGGCGCTCTGGCGCTGCGGGCCGACAGTGCCCCAGTTCAGGGCCTGTGCCGTGCCTGCGCTGCCGTTGCTGCCCGCGTAGGGCACAGGGGCCACAAGGCGCGTGTTGGCGGGGGCATCGGAGGTGAGCGGCGCGTCCGCACCCTTAGCGGGCAGCAGCGCCGTGATGACGCCCGACACGACGAGAATGCCGCACGCCGTACCGATCAGCGCCAGCTGACGGAGCCTGCGGCGCTTTGCCCGCGCGCGGCGGGCG
>ERZ773216.1478-NODE-1478-length-27927-cov-3.481200_pt1 | contig 27927 bp, 20 predicted proteins | sample MGYA00511259_ERZ773216 | MGnify/ENA primary metagenome ERZ773216 (study PRJEB29015, sample SAMEA2737764) | human gut metagenome | biome: human gut; feature: human-associated habitat; material: faeces | place: China | collected 2012 ... | reverse complement strand
GGCGTTGATCGCCGGATTGGTCTTCGGCTGGTTGCGTTCCAAGCATCCGACTTTCGGACGAATTCCGGAACCATCCCTTTGGGTGTTGAACAACGTCGGGTTGAATATGTTCATCGCCGTTGTCGGCATTACGGCCGGACCGAGCTTTGTCACCGGCTTGAAGGAGGTCGGCGTCAGCCTCTTCTTCATCGGTGCGTTGGCTACCGCTATCCCATTGATCGTCGGTGTGCTGTTGGGAAGATATGTCTTTAAGTTCCACCCGGCCATTACGTTGGGCTGTACATCCGGAGCGCGTACGACCACAGCAGCTTTGGGTGCTGTGGAAGATGCCGTTGAGAGCCAGACACCCGCATTAGGCTATACGGTGACATACGCGGTCGGTAATACCCTGTTGATCATTTGGGGAGTCGTGATCGTCCTCTTGATGACCTGAAGGGTATTGGAAGCATTGTTTTTATATACTCATTATATTCAATTAAGTTATTTCTCTATGACACACAAAATCACTCGTGAATACGAAAAGAAAATGTCAGAAATCAGTCCTTTCGAACTGAAAAATATCCTGATAGACCTTGCGGACGAAAGCGCCCGTAAGAGTACGCATATCATGCTGAACGCAGGGCGTGGCAATCCGAACTGGATCAGTACTGTACCCCGCGAAGCCTTTTTCCTGCTCGGCCAGTTCGGACTGGAAGAATGCGCCCGTTCCTCCGAATATGGCGAGGAAATGATCGGACTGGCCGGTATCCCCGAAAAGAAACGTATCGCCACCCGTTTCACGCAATTCCTGATGAAGCACGCCGGCTCTCCCGGCATGGCACTGCTGAAAGATACCTACGATTATCTTGTGAATGAGAAAGGAGTCGATGAGAACGACCTCGTACACGAATGGGCGGAAGGCGTCATCGGAGACCAGTATCCCGTTCCCGACCGCATCCTGAAATATACGGAAGTATTGGTCGAAGACTACCTGAAGCAGGAATTGTGCGACAACCGCCCGCCCAAAGGGAAGTTCGATCTCTTTGCTACCGAAGGGGGAACCGCCGCGATGTGCTATATATTCGATTCTCTGCAACAAAATTTCCTTCTTGGTAAAGGTGACAAGATCGTCCTGTTCGCCCCGGTATTCACTCCTTATATAGAGATACCGGAACAAGCCCGCTACTTGTTCGATGTAACCGAAATCCACGCTTGTAAAATGACAAAAGACGGCTATCATACCTGGCAGTACATGGAAGAAGACCTGGACATTCTGAAAGACCCTTCTGTCAAGGCCGCCTTTATCGTCAATCCGAGCAATCCGCCTTCGTACGGTTTGACAGATGGTTTGATGAAACGTATTGTAGATATCGTACGCAATGACAATCCGAACCTGATGATCATTACCGATGATGTCTATGCGACCTACATTCCCCATTTTCGCTCGGTTATGGCGGAATTGCCGGAGAACACCCTCTGCGTCTATTCTTTCTCCAAATATTTCGGAGCGACAGGCTGGCGCCTGGCCGTTGTCGCGTTGCACGAAGAGAATATATACGACCGGATGCTGAAGGAATTGCCGGCAGAGCGGAAAGAGCAGTTGAACGAACGCTATAGCAGTATTTCGCTCCATCCAGAGGAAATCCGTTTCATCGACCGTATGGTTGCCGACAGCCGTCAGGTCGCCTTGAACCATACCGCCGGTCTTTCGCTGCCGCAACAGACGCAAATGGCGCTCTTTGCCTCCTTCTCCCTGCTGGATCGCGAGAATGCTTATAAGGCGAAGATGCAGCAGATCATTCACGACCGCCTTCATACGCTTTGGGAAAGCACCGGTTTCACATTGCTCGACGATCCGTTGCGTGCCGGCTACTATAGCGAGATTGATATGTTGGTCTGGGCGAAGAAATTTTACGGAGATGATTTCGTTGTCTACTTACAGGAAAATTACGAGCCGGTAGACGTCGTGTTCCGCCTGGCACAAGAAACTTCACTGGTATTGCTCAACGGTGGCGGATTCGATGCACCAGAGTGGTCCATCCGCTGTTCGCTAGCCAATCTGAAACGTGAAGATTATGTCCGTATCGGGGAAGGAATCGCTTCCATTTTGCACAGCTATGCGGATAAATGGAAAGAATCGTTGAAGGAATAAACAAAGCCTTTGAACAAAACGGGCTCCCGCTACGTTCTATTATTGAACGTATAGGGAGCCCGTTCTCATAGATACCCTTTATCAGCCGATAGAAATTATTGAATAAAAGGTATTTATATAAATACTATTTTTATCCCATCCTACATTGCTAACTAATAAAAAGAATAGATATGGTGTACGACATTGACATGCTGAGAAGCTTTTATTCTAATTTCCCGAAGCGGGTGGATGCAGCTCGCGAACAGGTTGGCCGTCCGTTGACCCTGGCTGAAAAAATATTATATGCACATTTGTATGAAGAATCGGACATCTGTCCTTTTCGCCGTGGTGAAGATTATGTGAATTTCCGTCCTGACCGTGTCGCGATGCAGGATGCGACCGCGCAGATGGCGTTGCTTCAGTTCATGAATGCAGGAAAATCCCAATCGGCCGTTCCTGCCACCGTGCACTGCGATCACCTGATCCAAGCGAATATGGGAGCTAAGACGGATATCGCAACGGCTACGCAGAGCAACAGCGAGGTCTATGATTTCCTAAAATCCGTTTCCGACAAGTATGGTATCGGTTTCTGGAAACCGGGAGCCGGCATTATCCATCAGGTAGTGCTTGAGAACTATGCTTTTCCCGGCGGTATGATGATTGGTACGGACTCGCATACGCCAAATGCGGGTGGTCTGGGGATGATTGCCATCGGTGTAGGCGGCGCTGACGCAGTGGATGTGATGACAGGTATGGAATGGGAGTTGAAAATGCCGAAACTGATAGGTGTAAAACTGACTGGTAGCCTGAGCGGATGGGCATCTCCGAAGGACGTGATCTTGAAACTGGCAGGAATCCTCACTGTGAAGGGTGGGACGAATGCCATCATCGAATATTTCGGTCCCGGTGCCGCATCCTTGTCTGCGACGGGGAAAGCGACGATCTGTAATATGGGAGCCGAGGTGGGTGCCACGACTTCCCTTTTCCCGTTCAATCTGAACATGGCCACTTATTTGCGTGCTACGGGACGTGATGATGTGGCCGAGTGGGCAACAGCCGTTTCCGACTATTTGGAAGCCGATATGGATGTGCAGGCTCAACCGGATTCTTTTTATGACCGTGTGATTGTAATCAATTTGTCCGAATTGGAACCGCATATCAATGGCCCGTTCACGCCGGATGCGGCAACGCCTATTTCCGAATTTGCTACCAAAGTGAAGGAGAATGGTTGGCCCCGCAAGATGGAAGTTGGACTGATCGGTTCTTGTACGAACTCGTCCTACCAGGATTTGAGCCGTGCCGCTTCAATTGCCCGCCAGGCAGCCGAAGACAAGATACCGGTGGCAGCTCCGCTGATTATCAACCCCGGCTCCGAACAGATACGCTATACGGCCGAACGGGACGGTATCCTCGGAGATTTCGAGCAAATTGGCGCGACAGTTATGGCCAACGCCTGCGGTCCGTGTATCGGGCAATGGAAACGGCATACCGACGACAATACGCGCAAAAACTCCATCGTTACCTCCTTTAACCGTAATTTCGCCAAACGAGCAGACGGCAACCCGAACACGCATGCCTTTGTTGCTTCCCCAGAACTGACGCTCGCGCTGACCATCGCCGGAGACCTTTGTTTCAACCCGCTGACCGATACACTGAAAACCGCCGACGGCCGCGAAGTGAAACTGAAAGAACCGGAAGGCACCGACTTCCCGCCGAAAGGATTCGAAGTGAAAGACAACGGGTATGTTGCCCCGACGGGGAAGGACGCCGAAGTGGTAATCAATCCCGGCTCCAACCGTTTACAGGTCTTGAAGCCTTTCGCCGCTTGGGACGGCAAAGAGCTGATCGAAATGCCGCTGTTGCTGAAGGCTGAAGGCAAATGTACGACCGACCATATCTCGATGGCTGGTCCGTGGCTTCGCTTCCGTGGTCATTTGGAGAATATTTCGGACAATATGCTGATGGGGGCTGTGAATGCTTTCAACGGCAAGACAAACAGCGTGCTGAACCAGCTGAACGGCAAGTATGAGGCTGTGTCAGCCGTCGCCAAACAGTATAAGGCAAAGGGAATTTCATCTATCGTCGTAGCAGAAGAAAATTATGGTGAGGGATCGTCTCGCGAACATGCCGCTATGGAGCCTCGTTTCCTGAATGTAAAAGTGATCCTTGCCAAAAGCTTCGCCCGCATCCATGAAACGAACCTGAAAAAGCAGGGTATGCTTGCCCTCACTTTTGCCGATAAGGATGATTATAAGAAAGTACGCGAGGAAGACAAGATTTCGATTGTCGGCTTGAAAGAGTTCGCCCCCGGAAAGCCGCTGACGGCAATCCTTTACCATGCCGACGGCACAGAAGAATCGTTCGCGGTGAATCATACCTATAATGAGTTGCAGATAAAATGGTTTAAAGCGGGAGCAGCGTTGAATGCAGCCCGATGATAAATTATTGATTTATGGGCGAATTAAAACTGTCCTGTTCCCGCACTTGACGCGGGAACAAGGCTGTTAAATCATCATTTGTAAAAATAAAGAATAAGATTATGAATAAGATAACAAAACAAAACGGGACCCTCCTTGTCCCCGATAAAGTCGTCATTCCCTTTATAGAGGGAGATGGAGTAGGTGCGGAGATTACACCAGTTTGCCAGCGTATTGTCGATGAAGCGGTAGGCAGGGCGTATGGCGGCCAGCGAGTGATCGAATGGAAGGAAGTATTGGCAGGCGAAAAAGCCTTCAAGCAGACCGGCAGTTGGTTGCCCGACGAGACGATGGAGGCTTTCCGCGAATATATGATCGGGATCAAAGGCCCGCTGACAACGCCTATCGGCGGTGGCATCCGTTCGTTGAACGTCGCACTCAGGCAGACCCTCGACCTCTATGTCTGCCTCCGTCCGGTACGTTGGTTCCGTGGAGTTGTGACACCTGTCAAAGAGCCGGAAAAAGTTGATATGTATATCTTCCGCGAGAATACTGAAGATATCTATGCCGGCATCGAATGGCAGCAAGGGACGTCCGAAGCTCGCAAATTCCTCAAGTTCCTGACGGAAGAGATGGGTGTGACGAAGGTGCGTTTTCCCGAAACTTCATCCTTCGGCGTGAAACCCGTTTCGGTCGAAGGTACGGAACGTCTCGTTCGCGCTGCCATCGAATTTGCTTTGGCTAACCGCTTGCCCAGTGTCACGTTGGTGCATAAGGGAAACATCATGAAGTTTACGGAAGGCGGCTTCAAACTGTGGGGATATGCGTTGGCCGAACGCGAATTCCCCGATAAGACTTTTACATGGCCCCAGTATGAGAAGATCAAAAAGGAAAAAGGAGAGGATGCTGCCGCTACCGCTCTGTTGGATGCCGAAGCTGCCGGAAAGGTCGTCATCAAAGATGTGATTGCCGACGCTTTCCTTCAGAACACCCTCCTTGTGCCGGAAGAATATTCGGTGATTGCTACGCTGAATCTCAATGGTGATTATGTCTCCGACCAGTTGGCGGCTATGGTTGGCGGTATCGGTATCGCGCCGGGAGCCAACATCAACTACGACAGCGGCTATGCGATCTTCGAGGCGACACATGGGACGGCACCCAACATTGCCGGCAAGAACGTCGTGAATCCCTGCTCGCTTTTACTTTCTTCCGTCATGATGCTCGAATATATGGGATGGAACGAGGCCGGTCGGCTGATAACCGCCGCACTCGAACACGCTTTCTCCGAAGGGAAGGCCACTCGTGACTTGGCCCGCTTTATGCAGAATGGACAGCCTCTCGGCACTAAGGAGTTTGGTGAATATGTCATGTCGATCTTGTAACGGCATAGGAGTTGAATAAATTAAAATTTACTGTCATGAAAAAAGAATATATTATTTATAAATTGTCCGATGCATCCAAAGAAGCATGCAAGATCGACAACGAACTGTTCCCAATGTATAATGTGAAGCGTGGGCTTCGTAACGAAGACGGTACAGGAGTGTTGGTCGGACTGACGAAGGTTGGTAACGTGGTGGGTTACGAGCGTCTGCCTGAAGGCGGACTGAAAGCGATCCCTGGAAAACTGTTTTACCGCGGATACGATGTGGAAGACATCGCACACGGGTTGATCAAGGAGAAACGTTTCGGTTTCGAAGAGGTCGCTTACCTGCTTTTGTCCGGTAAATTGCCAGATATAGAAGAACTGGCAGGTTTCAAGGAACTGATCTGCGACAATATGCCGCTCGAACAGAAGACGAAGATGAACATCCTGGATCTGGAGGGACAGAACATCATGAACATCCTGGCCCGTAGCGTCCTCGAAATGTACACGTTCGATCCGAACCCCGATGATACCTCTCGCGACAACTTGATGCGCCAGTCGATCGAGCTGATCTCACGTTTCCCGACCATCATCGCCTATGCTTACAACATTTACCGACATAGCCAGCAAGGTCGTTCGCTGCATATCCGCCACCCGCATGAAAATCTTTCGATCGCCGAAAACTTCCTTCATATGCTGAAAAAAGATTTTACCGATCTGGAAGCTCGTACGCTTGACTTACTGCTTGTTCTCCAGGCCGAAGGTAACAACTCGACGTTCACAGTCCGCGTGACCAGCTCGACCGGTACGGATACCTATTCTTCCATAGCCGCCGGTATCGGTTCGCTGAAAGGTCCGTTGCACGGGGGAGCCAATATCCAGGTGGTTGATATGTTCCATCATCTGAAAGAAAACATAGCCGACTGGAAAAATGTAGACGAGATAGATACCTATTTCATGCGGATGCTGAACAAGGAAGCCTATAACAAGACCGGCCTGATCTACGGTATCGGACACGCTGTCTATACGATTTCCGATCCCCGCGCCGTCGTCTTGAAAGAACTGGCACGTGATCTCGCGAAAGAAAAAGGGCGTGAAGAGGAATTTGCTTTCCTCGAATTGCTCGAATCACGTGCCATCGAGTGTTTCGCCAAGCATAAAGGGACGAAGAAACGCGTTTCCTCGAACGTTGATTTCTATTCCGGTTTCGTGTATGAAATGATCGGATTGCCGCAGGAAATCTATACACCTCTGTTTGCGATGGCACGTATCGTCGGATGGACCGCCCACCGCATCGAAGAGTTGAACTTCGATGGTAAGCGCATCATCCGTCCGGCCTACAAGAACGTCCTCGAAGAGCAGTCGTATCTCCCTATTGCAGACCGCTAATACCGGTTGGGCCTGCGAACTCCGCAATTCCCCTAATTATGATAATGACCCCGACAGCCCATTTTCATGCGGCAGCCGGGGTTTGCTGTTTTTCCGTCTTGTCGTCCGAGTGGCTGTCCTCTTTTTGCAGGACGGTTCTGGTGATGTTTTCGCGGAGCAACTTATCACGATAGGTGATATTGAATTTAATTTCTTTTGAAGCTCCTGTACAGTGTTCCATCTGGTGATTTCCGGATTAGTTGCTTTCAAAAGAAAGTCGGATACAAATGTCTGTTTTTTTTAATCGGGAAGACGAGATTATGGAATAAGCCATTATCTTTGCACCTGATTTAGAAAAGATGATGAACTATGACACTTCCGGAAGATCCGATGATGCTTTTCAGCTTCATCAATATGAAATTACGTGATAATTATTCTTCTCTTGATGAACTGTGTGACGATATGCATCTTCAAAAAGAGATGCTTGTCCAGAAACTGAAGAGTGCAGGATTCGAGTATAGTCAAGAGAATAACAAGTTTTGGTAATCGATGGAAGGAGATGACGTCCATTTGAAAAGTTGACTTGTCTCCACATGCCATGGCAGCGATGAAAAGCGAAGAAAAAGATGACCTGTTATTCTGAAAAAGTAAATTGTTGTTTGCAAGGCAGCCGATAGAAGATTGTTGATTGTGATTTTGGTGCAGTTGCCCTGAAGTCCTGCTGTATAGTGTAAGATTTATTCGTATATTTGCTATCATTGTAATAAAAATAAAAAAGATATGAAAACAAGATTGATGATGTTTGTGGCGGTTATCGCCTTGTTTGTTTTTAATGGTTGCAGCGATTCCAAAGAATCGTATGTGAAAGATTTCAAGAAGTTTATCGAAAAGGTGGAAGCAGCCGGAAGCGATTATACAGAAGAAGACTGGAAGAAAGCCGATGAAAAGTTCGAAACTTTTACTGGTGACCGTTATGAGAAGTTCAGTTCCGAACTGACAATAGATGAGCAGATAGAGATTACCAAACTGAAAGCAACCTATGCAACCCGTAGAGGACTTTCGAATTTGAAGAACGGAGTTGACAAGCTCCTCGACAGCGATATACTTAAAATGGAAAAGAACAAAAAATAGCGTTTATAGAGTCTGATACCATGAAACTTAAATTATCCATTTTAGCTCTTTTTATCCTGGTTGCCATATCGGTGAAGGGGGCAGTTGTCGATACGTTGGCCGTTTACAGTGAGGCGATGAAAAAGAATGTCCAAGTCGTTGTCGTTTCTCCGGAGAATAATCATGTGCCGAAACCGGTTGTCTACCTGTTGCACGGATATGGAGGAAATGCGAAAACCTGGCTTTCCATGAAGCCGGAGTTGAAAGATATTGCAGATCGCGACGGCCTGATCTTTGTCTGTCCCGATGGCAAGAATAGTTGGTATTGGGACAGCCCGAAAGATCCGTCCTACCGTTATGAGACATTCGTTTCCTCCGAATTAGTCAAATATATCGATTCTGAATATTCGACAGTGAAAGATCGTTCCGGTCGTGCTATTACTGGGTTGAGCATGGGCGGACACGGAGCCATGTGGCTATCTTTTCGTCATAAGGATGTGTTTGGTGCGGCCGGTAGTACGAGTGGCGGAGTCGATATCCGACCGTTCCCCAATAATTGGGAGATGAACAAGCTGCTCGGAAACGAGAGCGACAATCAGGAGGTTTGGAACACTCATACGGCAATCATGCAAATTGACCGTATCAAGAACGGTGAACTGGCTATTATCTTCGATTGCGGTTACAGCGATTTCTTTTTCGAAGTGAATAACGACTTCCATAAGAAGCTGCTGAAATATAAGATCGACCATGATTTCCTTGTTCGTCCCGGATCACATAACGGTGAATACTGGAAGAACTCGATCGACTACCAAATCCTGTTCTTTAAGAAATTTTTCGATAAAAACAAGGGAAAGAATTAGGCTGGTATAGCCTAGTATCAAAACACCGGTGATTCGTTTTCAAAACACCGGTGTTTTGCATATATAGGGATATGGTGGCTTGTCTTTTAGCTCAACCCTTCAATCACGCCGTCCACGATGTCGATACGTTTTGCCTGCGGGTCTTTCGGCAGTCCCGGCATGCGCATGATCTCGCCCATGATGACAACGATCATCTCTGCACCGTTGTTGATGATGATATCGCGCACTTTCAACTCGAAATTCTTGGCTACCCCGTAGGCTTTCGGATCGGAAGAGAACGAATACTGCGTCTTGGCGATGCAGATCGGATAGTGGGAGATTCCGAGACTTTCGATCTGCTTGATTTTCTTGTCCGCCAATGTCGTATAGACAACAGAGGCTGCTCCATAGATCTGTTCGGACACCTTTTTTATCTTGCTACGGATAGATTCGTCGTCCTCGTAGATGTATTTTAGCGGGGTGGAAGGTTTCTTTTCGATCGTGTCGACCACCAGTTTCGCGAGTTCGGCACCTCCTTCGCCACCGGCAGCAAATACGTTGTTCATACAGAAACCAACACCGATCTCGCGGCAATGTTCTGCGACCAGTGCGATTTCCTCGTCCGTATCGGATGCGTACCTGTTGAAAGTCACGATCACTTCCTGGCCGAAGCGTTTCATGTTCTCGACATGTTTGTCCAGATTCTCGAAACCGTTTTTCATCCCTTCGATATTCTGTTCCTTGATCTTGTTTTCCGGTACGCCTCCATGCAGCTTCAAGCTCTGGGCTGTCGCCACGATAACTGTCAGTTTCGGTGTCAGTCCGGCTTTGCGGCATTTGATGTCGAAGAACTTTTCAGCTCCTAGGTCGGCACCGAAGCCAGCCTCTGTAATGACGTAATCGCCATACGTCAGCGCCATCTTGGTCGCCAGAACGGAGTTGCAGCCGTGTGCGATGTTGGCGAATGGGCCTCCGTGTACGAATGCGGCCGTGTTTTCGGTTGTTTGCACCAGGTTGGGCAGGAGAGCGTCTTTCAGCAATACCGTGATCGCTCCGGCCACACCGAGATCGTTTACAGTGAAAGGCTTGTCATCGTTCGTATATCCCAACAGGATGTTGCCGATACGGCGTTTCAAGTCTTCGATGTCCGTTGCCAGGCAAAGGATCGCCATGATTTCCGAAGCGGGTGTGATGTCAAAACCTGTCTCCGTCGGTACACCGTTGGCCGATCCGCCCAAGCCGGAAACAATGTTGCGCAGGCTGCGGTCGTTCACGTCTAGTACGCGTTTCCATTTGATTTCTTTCAGACCTTCACAGGTATTACGCGTCTGGTAGATGTAATTGTCCAGCAATGCCGTGATCATATTGTGGGCAGAAGTAACCGCATGGAAATCCCCCGTAAAATGCAGGTTGATGTTTTCCATCGGCAACACCTGCGAGTATCCGCCTCCGGCAGCTCCGCCCTTCATGCCGAAGCATGGACCCAATGATGGTTCGCGCAAGGCAACGACCGCCTTTTTACCGATTTTGTTCAATCCTAAAGCCAGCCCGATTGAAACGGTCGTCTTACCGATACCCGCTTTCGTAGGAGTGATGGCTGTAACCAGGATAAGATTGTGTTGTCTGATCTTCTCTTCGTCGATCAGATGGATAGGTATCTTGGCGATGTATCTGCCGTAATTCTGAACTTCTTCACGAGGGATACCTAATCCGGTCGCGATTTCTTTTATCTTGCGCAGAGAAACCTCTCTTGCAATTTCTATGTCTGATTTCATGTCTTATGTGAGTTTAAGTGGAAAACAAAAGTAAATATATTTTTGTATAATAACAAAATGAAAAGTCAGGTAGTTTAGATACTATTGGATGATCATAAGGGAAAAGTATGGGAATATTTTCCTCTGGATTTGTTTCCGGTCGGAGGTGTAAAACTCTTCTCCGGTCCCGACATTCTCAAAATAATGGAAGTTCGTTTCCGGATGCAACCGGATGCAGGTATGGACGGCCTCCACACATTGGGACAGCTTCATGATGACGATCACATTACCGGTCTTGATCTTTTTCGACAATTCTTCCGCCGTCAGCATTCCGGGTATGACGATGATTTGTTCTTCCTGCTTGACAATATGCAAGCCGGCTAAAGCACCCGCTGCAATGAAAGCTGGTATTCCGGCGGTTCGTTCCACTTCGATGCGGTTCTCTTTGAATTTGTCGTATATATACTGTATGGAAGAATAGAACCCTGCATCGCCTTCCGCCACAATGACCACCTTTTTCTCTTTATCCCTGGCGGATATGGCCTTTTCATACAAGGTATCGTAGACTTTCCAGACTTCGGTCCGGTCTTTGCTCATCGGGAGCGTGAAGAACTGGACTACAGATTTCTCGATTTCCAGTTCTTCGATAATACGGGCCGCACGGGAGAGTAGTTGTCCGCTTTTGCTTATGGTGGCGGGGCAATAGATGATATCGGCCTGTCGGAGTTTTTTCAAGCCTTTCAAGGTGATCAGTTCGGGGTCTCCCGGACCGAGCGATACGAAGCAGATGGGGTACGACATGTGCGTTAGAATTATTTGGTGCGCAAAAGTGAGGAAAATTGCGGAACTTTCCAAATCTGCATTCCACAATTGTGGGGATAATTTCCACACTGCCTTTTCCACAGCCCGCTTTTTATTCTTTGGCATGCAATTTGTACTTGATGGAACGATTAGAAAAAGGTAAATAGATTGTTTAAGATTTTAGGTTATGAAGAAGTTTGTATTGATGGTGGCTATGGTGGTTTCGTGTGTCTGTATGGCTCAAAACAGTCATGCGCAGACTGGACGGGATGGGAATACGGATATCGATATGTTGAGTATGAAAAATTTCTATGCGATCGATATCGTCGATGTGGACCTTGCCGCACAGGAAGCGATTTACAACGCTTATGAAAATTGCTTGATCAAAGAGGTGTACAAGTCGAATGGTAGCGGTAGCCCTATCCAGTATAAGGTCTCTCTCGAGACGACTGACCAGCGGAATCTGGTTGTCGCTTTCGACGAAAGCGGCCATGTACTGAAAGTCATGCTAGAAGACGAATATTTGGCGGCTCGTAAGAAAAACTGATTTGTCTGCCACTTTTCTCTTGAAAGCAAAAGTAATATTATTATATTTGCCCTTTGAAACAGGTTTCCCTGTCCTCCTTACAGGACAGGAATGAAAAGGGAACCGGGTGGAAATCCCGGACAGACCACGCTGCTGTGAAACTTCGGTAACATACCGGCAATACTCAATGCCACTGATCGGGGGATCGGGAAGGTGTCCGGGGATGGAAGTAAGTCAGAAGACCTGCCGTTTCGGTTTTGAAGAGTCTCGTCCTCGTGGGGTGGACAACGCTCGCTCGGTTATAATAAAATAATATTGAATATGAAAAAATGCCTGGCAGGATGCTGCCTACTTATGTCGTTGTGTGTCGCATCCTCGTGTACGACCAAAAACAATCAACGGACCGATAAGGTGGAAACGACGGAAGAAAGCGCGTTTTCTGGTGTCCATATTGTACCCGAGTATGCCCGTGGTTTCGTATTATCCTATCGGAGCGGGTATGTCTTGCTGGATATCCAGGACCCGCAGAATGAGGAAAGTACGACTTTTCATTATGCGCTTGTCAGGAGAGGAACGAAACCGTCCGGCATCCCCGGATCGTATACTGTGATCGAGACACCCATCAGAAGTGTTGTCTGTATGACATCTTTGCAGTTGTCCAATTTTATCAAGATGGGCGAACTGGACAAGGTCGTAGGGGTGACCAGTACCCGGCATCTGTTCAATAGGGAGATGAACGAACGTCTCAAGAGCGGGAAGACCGCCAAAATCGGCATAGAAGGGAATTTCGACAACGAGGTGATCATGAGTATGAACCCAGACCTGATCCTTGTTTCGCCTTTTAAACGGGGCGGATATGAGACCTTGAAGGATGTCGGTATCCCATTGATCCCACATTTAGGCTATAAGGAGATGACGCCGTTGGGACAGGCGGAATGGGTGAAGTTCGTCGGCCTGTTGGTAGGACAGGAGCAAAAGGCAAACGAGACATTCGACGCTATCGCGGCCCGTTACAATGAATTGAAGGAGCTGACGGCGGAAGGAAAAGTGAAGAAACGCCCGGTCGTGTTGAGCGGCGAGATGCGGGGCGGTAACTGGTATGCCGTAGGAGGGGAGAGCTTTCTCGCCCAACTTTTCAAGGACGCCGGTGCTGACTATTTCCTCAAAAACGACAAACGTTCGGGAGGTGTGACACTTGATTTCGAAACTGTCTACAACCAGGGTGACGAAGCCGATTACTGGCGCATTGTGAACAGCTATCCGGGTACGTTCAGCTATGAGGCATTGAAGGAGCAGGACCCGCGTTATGCCGATTTCCGTGCCTTCAGAGAGAAAGGGATCATCTATTGCAACATGAAAGATACGCCTTTTTACGAAAGTATGCCGACCGAGCCGGAAGTCGTACTGGCCGACCTGCTGCATATATTCCATCCGGACCTGCTGCCCGATCATACACCTGTTTATTATGCACGGCTCAAATAAGTTGCACGAATGAGACATTCCACTACTTTTCTGATGTCGCTCATCGTAGCGTCTATCCTGGTCCTGATGTTCCTGAATTTGGTGTTAGGGTCGGTGTCTATCCCGTTGAAGTCTGTCTGGAACATTATTTGCGGACTGGGAGACGAGCCGGTGACCTGGCAGAATATCGTCTGGAAATCACGTCTTCCGCAGGCATTGACAGCTTTGGTGGCGGGAGCGGGCCTGGCGATAAGCGGCTTGCAGATGCAGACTGTTTTCCGGAATCCACTGGCGGGACCTTCTGTGCTGGGGATCAGCTCCGGTGCGAGCATGGGCGTGGCCTTTGTGGTACTGCTGAGCGGTAGCCTCGGAGGGGTTGCGCTTAGTAAATTGGGGTTTATGGGAGAAATCGCGCTTTCGATAGCAGCCGTGATCGGTTCGCTCTCGGTGATGGCGTTAATCGTATATGTGTCGCAGAAGGTGAAAGGGAACGTGACGCTGCTGATCATCGGCGTGATGATCGGCTACGTGGCGAATGCGGTGATCGGCGTGCTGAAGTTCTTCAGCGTGGAGGAGGATATTCGCGCCTATGTGATCTGGGGGTTAGGCAGCTTCTCACGTGTTTCCGGCAACCAGATGATGCTGTTTGTTGCGATCATGGCGATTCTGATCCCTTTGTCGTTCCTGTTGATCAAGACGTTGAACCTGATGCTGCTTGGCGACGGCTATGCCCGTAACTTGGGATTGAACATCAAGCGGGCACGTCTTTTGGTGATCACCTCGGCAGGAGTGCTGACGGCGATCGTGACGGCCTATTGTGGACCGGTCATCTTTCTTGGCCTGGCCGTCCCGCACCTGTGCCGGGCCATTTTTCAAACATCCGACCATAGGGTCCTGATGCCTGCCGTCCTGTTTGCCGGTGCCGCATTGGCACTCGTCTGCAACTTGATTGCCCGGATGCCCGGCTTCGAAGGGGCTTTGCCGGTCAATTCGGTGACTGCCCTAATCGGTGCTCCGGTAGTGGCCTCCGTTCTATTCCGTAAACGTAAAAACGAACTGAACGAATGATGAGACAAGATACGATTCATATAAACGATCTCTCTATCGGTTATCGGACAAAGAATGATACCAAGTTGGTGGCGAGCCATATACAGGCCCGGATTTATAGTGGAGAATTAACCTGCCTCTTAGGAGCGAACGGAGTCGGGAAGTCGACGCTTCTGCGCACGCTGTCGGCTTTCCAGCCGAAGCTGGGAGGCGAGATCGCCGTCTTGGGACGTGATATGGACAGTTATTCGGACAAGGAACTGAGCACGACGATCGGTGTGGTCCTGACGGAGAAGTGTGACATCCGGAATATGTCCGTGCGGGAATTGGTCGAGATGGGACGCAGTCCCTACACCGGTTTTTGGGGACGGTTGGACAAGGAGGACAAGCAGGTCGTGGAAGAATCGATCGCCTTGGTACGGATTGAGAACCTGGCCTCCCGCATGGTGCACACCCTGTCGGACGGAGAACGGCAGAAGGTCATGATCGCCAAGGCACTGGCTCAGGAAACACCTGTTATCTTTCTGGACGAGCCGACTGCTTTCCTCGATTTTCCGAGCAAGGTGGAGATCATGCAATTGCTCCACCATCTGACGCGAAGCACGAACAAGACGATTTTCCTCTCCACGCACGATCTCGAACTGGCGCTCCAGATCGCCGACAAGATTTGGCTGATGGACCGGACGAACGGGATTACGCCTGGTACGCCCGAAGACCTCGCCCTGAGCGGCCACTTGAGCGGTTTCTTCGCCCGCAAGGGAATCGTGTTCGACACGGAGACCGGCTTGTTCCGCATCGATAACCGGTATTCGAAAGAAATACGCCTGATCGGGCATGGACAGAAATATGCGATGGTCCGCAAGGCACTCCAGCGGAACGGTATACGTGCCGATCGGCATGTGGAGTCGCCTGTATGGATCGAGACGGGCGATCTGTCTGTCGGTTCCGCATTCCTGATCCACCATCTTGACGGACGTACGCTGGCGGCCGATACCATAGAATCTCTCTTGCAGGAGCTTTCTGTTTGACAAAAAAGCCTAAAAGGAAAAACTTTTCCCACTTCATTTGTTATTTCTATCAAAGAAGAATAATAGAGTCCTCGGAGAAGCAATTGGTAAATTATCCTATACTTTCCGTAACTCGGATAAAATTAAATGATATGAGAAAGTATTTCCTTTATGCTTGCCTGTTGTTCGCTGGCGTGTTTACCGCTTGCGATAACGATGATTCGGACGGGATCGACCCCTCGATCCCTTTTTATCAGAATTTGGGTGTCGAATATAATGTTACGCAGAACCATACCCATATAGGCGCAAATTTCAATAAATATAACAGCGAAGGGGCCAATCTGCGCCTGCCGGCCAAAGGTATTCTCTTTAACGGAAAAGTGCCGGACTTTTTAGGAATGGGAGCTTATATGTATATGCTGTCGGAATCCGGGCTGGACCCGGTCACGTTCACCTTTTCCCGTTGGAAAGACCAGGTCTATACAAACAAGGCCTCTATCGACGATGTCGATCCAATCGCTCTTCCCGAATCCCTGACATCCGTCAAAGGCAATGGCGCAACCATTATCACTTGGGTAGGAAAGCCGATCGGGAAGGACGAGTATGTCCAGGTGCACCTGACCTACAGCGGCGGTGTTTATGATATCAACAATACGCAGGAAGGCGCGACCTCCATCACGCTAAACTTTACGAATCCGACTTCTGCCACCAAAGGAACCCTGTTCTTGAGCCGTGTCAGAGAACTTCCTTTACAGGAGAGCAACGGTGATGCGGGAGGAAAAATCGATGTCTCCTACGTGCAGAACAAGGATGTTACATTTGAATAATCACGCTTGAAAGGTTATTTTCCCACTTTCCGAAATCAGCAGAACGGATAGTTTCCCGTTGGGAAGCAAGGGGGTACAATGCTCTCGGCATTTCTGTAACAGAAGTGGGAAGAAACTTTGTTGTTCGGTCTTGCTGAACAGTTCCCATAGTTCTCTGGCCAGCGTCAGGGAATCTATTTTTTGTACGGACTCTGGTTTGCAACCCGCCTTTGCAGCCAATTCTTTCAGAAAGGCTTTGTTCATGACGACCTTTTTGCTGTGCGTATCCAGTGCTCCTTCCGCTAGTTTGACGGCTTTGCCAATCATGATTCCCATGACGACTTCGTCAAATTGCAGTTCGGCAGCTATTTTCAGTGTCTTTCCGATGAAGTTCCCGTAGTGCACAAACATTTGCGGAGGAAGTTCTTCCGACAGCCGTTCCGACAGGTAGCCTTTCAGGAAACGTTCACTTTTCGCTCCTGAGTTGATGACGAGGCGAGAACATCCTATTGCTTTTGCAACTTCGGCTTCTTTCCGGATCGAGGCGAGAAAGGCATCGTTCGAGAAAGGGCGTACGATGCCGGATGTCCCGATGATCGAGATTCCGCCGATGATTCCCAACTTCGGATTGAATGTCCGGGCAGCTAACTCTTTCCCTCCCGGAACGGAGATCGTGACGACCACCTCCTTTATCTTGCCGGACAGGCCGTTTTCCTCCAGTATTGTTGTCAATTCTCCAGTAATCAGACGGCGGGGAGTGGCGTTGATGGCTGGTCCTCCAATTTCGAGGCCGAGGCCGGGAAGCGTCACCGTTCCTACTCCTTCACCAGCCCGGAACAGGAAGGCGGGGGTAGGGGATTGCCCAGCCTGTAACTCGATACGGGCGATAACGGAACAGCCGTTTGTCACGTCCGGATCGTCGCCGGAGTCCTTTATAACCGTGCATAGGGCGGCGTTGTCCGCCCATTCGGTAGCGGCGACAGGGAGCATGATCTTTTCCCCGGAAGGGAGCGTGATGCAACTAACGGTTTGTTCCGTTCGGTTCAGGAGGGCGACTAAGGCGGCTTTGGCGGCAGCCGTAGCACATGTGCCGGTCGTGAAACCGCTCCGGAGCGGGAAGAAGCCGGGAGCGAGGCGTTCGATGGCTTTACGAAGTCCTTCCATGCCTTGCACAAAAGTGAAACTGTCAGGCAGGGGAGGGCGTTGTATGACATAAACGGGAATGCCGCAGGCTTGTGCTGCTTCGACCTTTTCCTTGAAATATCCGCTTTCCCCACTTTCCTTTGTCAGTACGGCATCTGGATGAAGCTGGTCCAGCAGCTTCTTCTCGTCTTCTCCTTCATGGAAAAAAATAATCCGTTCCTTTGGGAATCCGTCGGATTCAGCCAGCGAAAGAGACTCTTTCCGGTTCAGGATACGGAACCAGCAGGGCGTCTGCTCCCAGTAAGGACGCAGTTTCGCAATGGTCTTGACGCCTGTCAGGGCCAATAGGTTGCAGATCCCGTCCGCACGTAGGCGGTCGATGGCGGCGGCATAATCCGTGCACCATATCAACCGCTTGTCATGTGCGGGGTATTGCCTTTCCAACCGGACGACCGGAATCCGGAGACGGGAGGAAACCTTTGCAAGCGTCCGATGCAATCGGATGGCGAAAGGGTGGGCGGCATCGACTAGCAACGAGATTTTTTTCTCGCGGCAGAATTGTGCCATCTTTTCTTCGTCCATACCACCGGTGAGGCGAATGGCATGAACGGCTTCTATCGCCTGTTCGTTGCCGACTGTCGAGTAGTAGTAGGGTTTGCCAGCGCTCTCGACGACTTGTACGGCCTTGCGGCCTTCGGTTGTTCCTCCTAAGATCAGTATCATAATGTTTCTGTTGTTCTCTTGTCTTTACCGGTAATATAGCAGGGGGGCATCCTCTCTGGTGAGTACTTGCCTGGCAGCTATGAGGTATCATGCCTGATAGCTATGAGGTTCCGTACCTCCTACTTATGAGGTATCATGCCTCATAGGTAGGAGGTGGCCCCTCACTAACGGCGGTACAGATGTTTGAACTCCTCGGCGTAGAGACGTGATTCCCCCGTGCGGTTGTCTATGGCATCACCGACGACTAACAAGGTCGTCAGTGTCAGATTGTTTTCTTTTACGATCTGTTCCAGGTCTTTCAATTCGCCTCGGTAGATGCGTTCGTCTTTCCAGGTCAACTTGTAGCAGGCGGCTACCGGTGTCGTTGGCGGGTAATGTTCCAGAAGTTCTTTCTGGACTTGTCCGGCAATGCCGGCGCTCAGGAAGATGCACATTGTGCTTTGGCTGGCGGCTAGTTTATGCAGCTGCTCTTTCTCCGGCATGGGGGTACGTCCTTCACCACGCGTCAGGATGATGGTTTGCACCTTTTCAGGAATAGTGAACTGGGAACGGAGAGCTGCAGCAGCAGCTTGGAACGAGGAGATTCCCGGTGTGATATGGTAACTCATGCCATAGCGGTCGAAGAATGCCATCTGTTCTTGTATCGCCCCATAAATGCAGGGGTCACCTGTGTGCAAGCGTACGATGAACTTCCCTTTGTCATAGAACTTTTTTATAAGGGCGAATTGTTCTTCCAGGTTCATGTCGGCAGAACTGCGAATCGTCGATCCTTTCTTGGCGCATAGGGTGAGTTCTTTGGGGACGAGGCTTCCGGCATAGAGGATCAGGTCTGCATTTTCCAGCATCCGCCGGCCCCGGATGGAGATCAGTTCTGGATCGCCCGGTCCGGCTCCGACAATTTCGATATGTCCATGTCCCTGTTTCCCTTTTTGCTGACTATCTTCTTCGTCCTGTATTGCCGATTTGCTGATGGCTATCGCATAAGTGAAGTCTTTCGTCTGCCCCTTTTGTTTTCCCACCAATAATGGGCCTCCTTCCGCACTCAGGATGGCCGCTGCCTCCGCGACGCTTCCCGACCCGGTGGAAGAAGGTTGTGGTACGGGGATTTTGTCCAGTACCTCTGCCGGATAGGTCTTGAACGGGCTGCGCAGGTAGGTGTCTGCCAGTTCCTTTAATATCGGTTCTTCTTTCTTTAGGTCGATGGAGGAGACGTCGGCTATGCTCTTCAGGTTGAACCTGTAGAAAATGGAGCAGATATACAGGTCCGTGAGGACGGACTTCATGTCTGTCAATCCCTTTTTACATCCGATACCTAAGTGAAGCACTTTCGGGAAGAATGATAGGCAGGGGATAGGGGATTTGTGGTAGTAAGTGGGACTGACCGTGATCAGCAGCTCGTATTTTTCGAGGTCGATATCTTTATATTTATAAAAGACATCGACGTGCGGGGGACAGGTTTCCTTCATATAGTCCGTCTCCTTCGTGCGAATATCGAGCAGGAGGGCGGTCGGTCGACAGTTGACGAAACGGGCGACACATTCGTTCATGGCCTTTTCCCTCGATGCATTAAACGTTTCCTCGTCTATCTTCTCGAAATCGGTTTGGAAGAAACTGATTATGCCTTCTTGTGGGTTGTAGACATCCTGTTCCCAGCCATATTGTTTCGCGAAGGTGTCCAGTGCCCAAAGTCCCTGGTTGTCACTCTGTGTCGTGACAACCGCTTCGGCGTCCAGTATGCGGGCCAATTCATGTGTCAGTTCGTTCGCCCCACCGATATGACCGGATAGTACCGATACGACATATTTGCCGGTACTGTCGAGGCAGATGACTGCCGGGTCCGTGTACTTGCTCTTGATGTAGGGAGCGATACTCCGTACGCAGATACCCATCGCCCCGATAAACACAATCGTTTCCGATTTATCGAAAAGATTGCCAGTCAGCTCTTTGAAAGAGGTGACTGGTTCGATGTCGTTATCTGCTTCTCTACAATAGATGACAGTTTTGCCTGGATATTCGTCCCGGATTTTGCGTGCTAACGACAGACTACTTGCCGAAACCACAAGAATGTTCAGTGTATTTTTAGACATAATTTTTACCCGTTGCGCAAAGGATTGTAATAGGATTATTGGAATCGAGCGTAATGTTTATTTCTGAATGTAGTTTCAGACCGTTTTCTGCAACCGCCTCCCGGAAGAGCTTGCTGCTTTCTTCTGAAACGGAGTTAAAAACGATCTTGCCGTTCAGACTGTTCAAGTGGGAAGCTACCTTGCGGATGATTTCTTTCAGCTTGCCGCCATGACCGCCGATAAAGACTGCATCGACAATCGTGTTCTTTTCGATTGACAGATTGAGGAAGTTACCAATACGCAGGTCTATGCCTGGAGCGCTGTGCAGCCGTGTGTTTGCCCGGATGATGTTCTCGCACTCTTTCCGCACTTCAAAAGCTTGGATATCTAGATGAGGATACTGGCGCCGCGCTTCGATTGAAACCGAGCCGGTACAGGCGCCGATATCCCAGAAGTAGCGGCTGTTATGCAGTTCTAACAGGCTTAGGTCTATCACTCGTATCGGTGCTTTGGTAATCATTTTTGTCCGGTCATTCAGCAAGATAAATTTCGTGTCAGGTATGCCTAAGGCTGGTCGTTGTAATGCGCAGTTTGGAGCCTTCATTAGCAGAACACAGTTTGGATTGGTGAAACTCATTTCGCTGATTTCCTCGATCGAGTAGATTTTATAGATTTTCTCTTTCTTCGGGTTGCCTAAATGTTCGGCTACCCACATGGTGTAATCCCTGTCCAGATGATATTCCATCATCCTCTTGGCTATAGCCCTGGGCGTATGGACACGGTCGGTTAGCACACCGATCAGCGGTCGGTATTCCAGCAACGCCCGGTCGAGTTCGTGCCATGGTCGTCCGGTAACGGACACGGCGTGCATGTTCTCATACGGAATTTGTTCATGGTGTGCGAACATCTGCAATGAGTTGAAGTAGGGAAACACTTTCATGCCTACTCCTAAAAGGTTTTTCCGGATGGTGGAAGCGAAGCCGAAAAAGAACGGGTCTCCCGAAACGAAGGAGACGATCACTTTGCCTTCCTGGATCAACCGGCTGTATTCTGCAAGGACGGCATTTATTGGAGCCTTGATTTCGATCCATACCGCATCGGCGGGTAGGAATGGTTTCACAATTTCGTAATGCCGCTTCCCTCCGGAGAAGATGTTGTCGTGTTTGACATTTTTGATAATGACTTCTATATGCTTAGGCTGTGGATTGTCGTCCATCCCGATCATATAGATGTGCGTTTTGCCGTAAGCTTCTACAATTTCTTGAGTTCTCATACGTCTCTACCTGGTTTTAATTGTTTTGCATCATTGTAGCATAAAATCGCATTTACCAAAGTCGCGGCGAGGTTGCTACCACCTTTCCGTCCTTCGATGATGAGTTTAGGAATAGAGACAAACGGCTTTACCATGTGTTTGGATTCCTGTACGTGTACGAAACCGACAGGAGCGGCAATAATGCCGGCGGGAATGGCTTTCCCTTTCCTTATCAGGTCACAAAGTTCCATTAATGCGGTCGGCGCATTGCCGAATACATATAAAGCGCTGGGATGTTCCTGTACGGCAAGCCGGATGCCAGCTTGTGTGCGGGTGATCCCTTTTTCTGTTGCAAGTTGTACGGTGCGCTCGTCTTGCAAATAGCATTTCACCTCGATCCCCATACGCTGCAAAGCTCCTTTGCGGATGCCGGAAGCAGCCATTGTGACGTCTGTGATGATGGTGCGCACCTCCCCCCGGCTGAATTTTCCGTAAAGGGAAGCCACCGCGTGATCGTCGATCCGTAGGATATTTTCCATATCGAAATCGGCTGTCGTGTGGATGGCATGGAGCAAAGCCCATTTCTTGTCGAGCGGTATTTCTTTGTTCTTGAGTTCTTTCTCGATGGTGCGAAAGCTGCGGATCATGATGTCCTGGCCGATCCCGACATCTGTTTTCATCTTGATCTCTCCGTAATAGCCGCGTGGTGTGATGAATTTACCGTCGGCCTCATATGACTGCGAGTTCCCGATCAGGATGACAGTGAACATGTCGACCTGCTCAGGGTCGAACTCTGCCAGCGTGGTCAGGTTGACGACCTGCTCTTCGCGTCCGGCCTGACGGACATAGCCGACCGGTGTTTCGGGTACACGTTCTTCGAGGAACAGCTCCTTGAGACGATGCAACTGCCAGTAGCGCCCTTCGCTTTTCGGATTGTAGATGGCTGTCACGAAGTCGCCGATAGCGGCGGCCCGTATGCGTTTTTCGATCCGTAGCCAGGGAGTCATCAGGTCGGAGAGGGAGATGATACAGAGATCATGCCCGATAGGTGCCCCCAGAAGCGAAGCCGCCTTTTGGAACGCACTGATACCGGGCACTACCTCGATCTCCACTTGCGGCGCCTCTTTCATCGTCCGCATTTCATATATCAACGGGGCCATCCCGTAGATTCCGGCATCACCAGAACTGATCACTGTCACTGTTTTACCTTCCGAAGCGTATTTGTAGGCCTCTTCGGCACGTATTTTCTCGCGCTTCATCCCAGTATCGATACATTGGGTATCCGGGTGAATTATATCCTGTATAAACTGGAAATAATAGTTATATCCGATGATCACATCCGACTGCCTGATGGCTGATAATGCCGCAGGCGTTATGTCATCGCGATTTCCCGGTCCAATGCCGACAACAGTAATTTTCCCTTTGTTCATATGAGCTGTTTGTAAATTAACAGAAAACAAAGGTACGATTTATTTATTTAGTTTTCCTCTGCGGGTTGATATAAATATCGTTTAATACTCCGTTTCGGTGTCTTTTCGAATTCTTCCTGATAAAGCTTGAAGCAAGATACTTTGCTGTAGGCGGGCATTTCAGTGTTCAGTTGGTCGATGTTCTGCTGCATCAGCTCTTCGATTTCGGAGTGTTGGATGCCTGCCTTGTCCACTTGTTCCCAGTCCGGATAGATCAGGGCGACCAGTTTACCTCCCTGAGAAATGATCAACGACTCCGCCACGTACAGCATATTGTTTAGGCGGTCTTCGATCTCTTCGGGATAGATATTCTGTCCGTTGGAGCTTAGGATCATACTTTTGCTTCGTCCGCGGATGTAAAGGAAACCGTCTTTGTCAAGTGTTCCCAAGTCACCTGTCCGTAGCCAGCCGTCGGGTAGCATCACAGCCTTTGTTGCCTCTGGATTCTTGTAGTAGCCTAACATCACGTTCATGCCGCGAACCAGGATTTCGCCTACTTCGTTTTCCGGATCGTTCGAGTCGATCCGGATTTCCATGCGGTCAACGACACGACCCACCGAGCCTTGCTTGAACGTGTCCCACTGTTCGTAGGAAACCAGTGGGCCGCATTCCGTCATCCCATAGCCAACCGTATAACGGAAGTCGATGGATTTGAGAAACGTCTCTACCTCTTTATTGATGGCTGCACCACCAATCACGATTTCGCCGAAGTTCCCACCGAAAGAGGCTTCCAGCTTTTGGGCGATCTTCTCGCGTACCTTTTGGTCGATGTATGGCACTTTCAACAGCAATTTGATCAATGGCTTTTCCAGTTCGGGAAAGACCTTGTTCTTGATGATCTTCTCGATAATGAGTGGCACGGCAAGGATCAGCGCCGGTCGAATCGTCGCAAATGCCTCTGCGATGATTTTTGGACTCGGCGTGCGTGTCAGGAAATGAACGTGGCAGCCTTTGTTGACGGAGTTCAGCACTTCGAACGCTAACCCGTACATGTGCGCCATCGGTAACATACAGACAATGTTGTCTCCTGGATGTATGAAAGGAAGACGGTCGTAGGCGAACTGTGTGTTGCTCCACAAACTGCGGTAGGGGATCATGACTCCTTTCGAGAAGCTGGTCGTGCCGGACGTATAGTTCAAGACAGCCAATTCCTCCGGGTCTTCGATATGATATTTCACATCGTTGGCGGTGAAAGAACGGGGATATTTCTTGCCAAAATATTCGTTGATGCGATCGCGTATGGTGCGTACCTCCTTATTTTTGCAATCGATAATGGAGAAGTTGTCCAGCATCATGAATAGCTTGACATCCGGCATCATCTTTTCGTTCATGTTCTCCCAGTTGCTGGAGCCTGCCAGTACGGCTTTTGCTCCCGAATGGTTGACGATGTGATGGATATTGTCGGGTTTGAACTCATGCAGGATCGGCACGGCAACAGCTCCGTAAGCCAATATTCCGAAAAAGCAGATTGCCCAGTTGGAGGAGTTGCGTCCGACGATGGCCACTTTGTCGCCTTTCTTGATACCGGCATGTTCCAGTAGGATGTGAAACTTTTCTATCCGCCGTGCGACGTCTTTGAAATGGAAGGTATGTCCATTGTAATCGGAGAAGGCGGGGAGGTCCCAATGCTCCTTTATGCTTCTCTCTATAAGGTCCAAGAAACGATTATCCATAGTGATATAATTTAAAAAAGAACCGGAATATCCGTGAGAATGTTGCAAAGATAGCAAAGAAACGATATGTTTTTATGGAAACCCAAGAAACACCTTTCCAAAACATATATGATTTGAATGCAAAACACCTATGCTTTGAATGCAAAACATAGGTGTTTTAAAATAAGTATAGTTGTTTACCACGGAGTGATTGTCACGTTACGGAATTGTACTTCCTTGCCTTCGCTTTGCAGTCCGATGTAACCTTCCTTTACCTTGTTTGTCCCGGTGTTCTGGTAAACGCCATTGATATAGACCGTGATGACACCGTTTTTTACGAAGATATTAGCTTCATTCCATTCACCGGCAGGCTTCTCGCTGTCTTGATTCGCCTTCTGGATTTTCGGGAAAGAGGGGCGGGGTTGGCCTGGCTTATTCTGGTATTCAGTCAGATCCGAACCGCCGAGCAGGACGAAATCACCGGCATTATCAAGCATCAGGTTGCATTCGATACCGTTCGGAAACGGGTTTTTCGGCTCTTCAATTAGCAGGAAGATACCGCTGTTCGCCTTTTCCTTGCCGTTTGGCCAGCGATATTCTACATGTAGTTTATAATCTCCGTATTTTTCTTTCGTGTACATGTATCCGAATGGCTGTCCTGTGATGTTGATGACACCGTCTTTCACGGAATATACCTGTTCGGCTGGGACGGAGTTCTTATCGACAACGAAGTTCCAGCCGGAAAGGTCTTTTCCGTTGAACAGCTTGGTTGTTTTCTGTGCACTCGCGTCACTTCCGAAACACAAAAAGGCGGCAGCTACTACTGCCATCGATAACATTCTTTTTTTCATGGTCTTATAATATTAATTATTTATACGATTAATCAACAATAAGTTTACGGTAACGGACACGTTTTGGTTCCACGTCGCCCAATAATTTGCGCTTGTACTCTTCATACTCCGAATAGGAACCTTCGTAGAACACGACATTTGAATCCCCTTCGAACGAAAGGATATGCGTACAGATACGGTCGAGGAACCAACGGTCGTGAGAAACGACGACCGCACAACCGGCGAAGTTCTCCAATCCTTCTTCGAGTGCCCGGAGTGTGTTCACATCAATATCGTTGGTCGGTTCGTCGAGCAGCAACACATTCGCCTCGGCCTTCAGCGTTAGAGCCAGATGCAGGCGATTCCGTTCACCACCGGAGAGTACGCCGCAAAGTTTTTCCTGGTCGGCTCCCGCAAAATTGAATTTGGAGAGGTAAGCGCGGGAGTTGACTTCCTTGCCGCCTACGCGGATGAACTCCTGTCCGCCGGAAACAACCTGATAAACGGTCTTCTTCGGGTCGATATCTTTATGTGTCTGGTCTGCATAACCGACCTTTACCGTTTCGCCCACTTCAAAAGAACCTTTGTCGATACTTTCCATTCCCATGATCATCTTGAACAGTGTAGTCTTACCTGCTCCGTTCGGACCGATCACGCCGACGATTCCGTTCGGCGGCAACATGAAATTTAGGTCATCAAACAACAGTTTGTCGCCAAATGCTTTTGCTACATGCTGGGCCTCGATCACCTTGTTCCCTAAGCGCGGACCGTTCGGGATAAAGATTTCCAGTTTGGCTTCGCGTTCTTTCTGGTCTTCGTTCAAAAGGGCTTCATACGAATTCAGACGGGCCTTACCTTTTGCCTGACGAGCTTTCGGGGCCATGTTGATCCATTCTAGTTCGCGTTCCAGTGTCTTACGGCGTTTACTTGCTTGTTTCTCCTCCTGTGCCATACGTTTAGTCTTTTGATCCAGCCAAGAAGAGTAGTTTCCTTTCCAGGGAATACCTTCTCCGCGATCCAGTTCCAGAATCCATCCGGCCACATGGTCGAGGAAGTAACGGTCGTGCGTGATGCAGATAACCGTACCCGTATATTGTTGTAGATGTTGCTCCAACCAGTCGATCGACTCAGCATCCAAGTGGTTGGTCGGTTCGTCCAGCAACAGGATGTCCGGCTGTTGTAACAGCAAACGGCAGAGAGCCACACGGCGGCGTTCGCCTCCCGACAGCGTATCGACCACCTGATCTTCAGGAGGACAGCGTAAAGCGTCCATCGCTCTTTCTAGGCGGCTGTCGAGGTTCCATGCATCAGTTGCATCTATCTTATCTTGTAATTCGGCCTGCCGGTTGATCAGTGCGTCCATTTTGTCTGGATCTTCGAGTATTTCGGGATCGCCGAATTTTTCGTTTACTTCTTCATATTCTTTGAGGGTGTCCACAATATTTTGTACGCCTTCCTGTACGACTTCCTTTACTGTTTTGCCCGGTTCCAGTTTCGGTTCCTGCTCTAGATATCCGACGGAATATCCGGGTGAGAATACTACTTCTCCTTGGTATTCTTTTTCGACGCCGGCAATAATTTTTAGCAATGTAGATTTACCAGAACCATTCAAACCAATGATCCCGATCTTCGCTCCATAGAAAAAGGACAGGTAAATATTTTTCAATACTTGTTTTTGAGGCGGAAAGACTTTACTCACGCCTACCATCGAGAAAATAATTTTCTTGTCGTCTGCCATGTTTCAAATTGTGTGTATTTATATGATCATTTTTCTTTGTGGACAAACTTACATAAATATCTTCATAGTTTATATATGTCCGGATGAAAATAGCGTGTATTTTTATCTTTCCTGCGTTCCTTCGTCTGCAATCTTAAGGGGCATGATTACTTGTTATGTATCGGCTTACTGCAAAACGCAAATGCATATCCTCCCCCCAGAGTGTCTCCAAAAAACGTTTTCAAAGGGATTATTAAGTAATTTTCCTGTCTCAAAACGCTTTTTCTTTCCGGCATATTTTTCTCGGAGGATAACTCGTCATTTACAGTCGTTTTCATCAATTGCTTATCCATAAGAGTTTCCAAAGTTTTACCGATGACATCGAAACGCAAAGCGATAGAATTTGTTACCCGTATCATGGGATTCAGTTGTTCTTCCTCATAGTGACGGATGAAGCGGATAATAT
>ERZ773216.1440-NODE-1440-length-28459-cov-4.037636_pt1 | contig 28459 bp, 21 predicted proteins | sample MGYA00511259_ERZ773216 | MGnify/ENA primary metagenome ERZ773216 (study PRJEB29015, sample SAMEA2737764) | human gut metagenome | biome: human gut; feature: human-associated habitat; material: faeces | place: China | collected 2012 ... | reverse complement strand
ATCGTCAAGGCAAGCATTATCCTTGGTGTTCCAAAACAGAAGAATATTGCGGAGCTGTTGGAATTAAAGCAGCCGTGGATCACCGGACTGGAAGTGAAGGGAAAGCTGCTGCTGTAAATATCAAGTGGCATCTAACAAGGTTTGGAGTGTGGTGGCTGGGAACCCTGCAAGTATGAACGAATGGAGGCACTTGAACATATCGTTGCTTATGAAAGCCGCCCGCAGGTTAAACCCGCGGGCGGAAATTGTTTCACAAGTCTGTACTTTCCGAAATAAAGGAATCCATATACTGGATATAAGTATCTTTTGTAAAGATGGGGTGGTAGTTTTCTACTACCTCTTTTGCTTTTTCTGCGCCATTTTTCAGCAGGCGGTAAGCGGAAAGAGCAAAGATTTTTGCGGTGACTACATAAGCCAGTTCATCGTCCACAATGTCAAAGTCTACGGAGTGAAGTCCGCTTACTTTTCCACCGGTGTTGAAGGTGAGAACCGGCTGGATGTGCTGGACGTCACCGACGTCGGTAGAGCCACCACTATGGGCGGTAGTGTCCTGTTTTACTACTTCGTAGTCTTTTTTGCTGGATTGGGAGGCAATCTGGGCGGCGGCCAGGACTTCCTCGTTGGCCTCGGCACTTAAAGCCGGCAGGTATCCAGGCATTGTGGTGATCTGGCACTGGGCGCCAATGGCATAGGCGCCGGATCTGAAGGCCCGGTCAGTCTTGGCTGCGGCATCTGCGATGGCGTCTTTATTGGCTGCGCGTACCAGGGTCTCGATGACCACCTCATCTGGAACGACATTGACTAAGTTTCCGCCTTTGGTGATGATCGGATGGATGCGGACATGGTCATTGTCACGGAAGGTTTCACGCTGGTAAGCCAGTGCGGAAAGTCCAAGGGAGGCGGCATTTAAGGCATTGACGCCTAAGTGCGGCGCACCTGCGGCATGGGCAGCGACACCCTTGTAACGGATTACCTTGGAGACGAAGCCGTTGTTGGAGTTGGAACCGACGCTGATATCTTTGTCACCGGTATGGTGGACGATATCTAGGTCGATGTCGTCAAAAGCGCCGATGCGGATCAGTTCGCATTTACCGCCGCCGTATTTGATCTTTCCCTCGTCGGTCAGTTTGTTCTTGAACTCGATCTCACCATATTCTTCAGCAGGAACGGCGAAAAGGACTACCTGGCCGTCCAGTTTTTCTTTTACTTCTGGGTTTGTCAGGGCAATGGCGGCACCGATGACTCCGGCTAACTGGGCGTGATGTCCACAGCAGTGGGCTCCCTGGGTTTCCGGGTTTGCGTATTTGTGCTCCGGGATGCGGAGGGCGTCTAATTCGCCGATGAGGGCAAGGCTGACGTTATCCTTCTTTTCTTCATTTATGTAGGCTTTCACGCCGGTAACTGCCAGATGCTCTTTGGTTGGCAGACCAAGATCTTTCATGAAATTCACGAATTTTTCGGCAGTTCGGAATTCTTTATAGCCAAGCTCCGCGTGGGTGTAAATGTCTTTGGCGAAGTCGATGATCTGATCCCGGTGGGCGTCAATGATATTGATGATCTTCTGTTCGGTTTCGTCTAAAATGATTGGTGCTTCATTCTGTGCCATATGCAGGTCTCCTTTATTTTGCAAATAATTGTAACTATTCAGTACCTTCATAGTTACGAGCAAAAATCCATTCCAGATCAGCTTCGCTGATGGGATTTTTGCTTTCTAGCCTATGTGTTCTTACGGTCAGCGCAGCATGTGCGCAGACCTACTGAATAGTTACAAATAATTCATTAGGAACATACCATAAACCGTTGTTGTTCTTGTCTAAGTATTCTTTAAATGCATCAGAGTGGTAAGCAGCCACAATGTCTTTTGCCCACTGAGCATCCTTATTTTCCGCTTTCACGACAACCTGAAGCAGTAAGTGCGGTAAGATATCTTCCTGCAGCAGTGCGGTAGAAGCGTCCATTCCTGCGTTGTATACGATACTTCCTGTGATAACTGCATAGTCAAAATCATCTAGTACGCCAGGGATGTTGGTGGAATTCATTTCTGTAAATTCGATGTTATAAGGATTCTCTGCAATATCATCCTGGGTCACGGTGGAAAGCTCCACATCCGGATTCAGGGTGATCCATCCGGCTTTCTGAAGCAGGACATAAGCTCTTGCGGTGTTCGCTGCATCGTTTGGTACGGCTACCTTGGCTCCGTCATGGATGTTGTCAAGAGAGGTTTCGGTTGCGGAAAAGATCGCTGCCGGAACGGTTGGAATCGGGGAAATCGGTACCAGATCACCGTTCTGGGCCTGGTTAAAGTTCTCCGTATAAGCGGTGTGCTGCTCCACGTTAAAATCAATCTCTCCCTCATTTAATGCCAGATCATTCTGCAGAAGATCGGAGAAATCCACTTCGGTGAAGGTGTAGCCCTGCTCTTCTAGGATCGGCCTGATGGCGTCCTCGAAAAGAACGGTGTATGGGCCTGCGGCCTTGCCGTATTTTAATTCTTTTTTCTCAGAAGTGGTGTCATTGGCAGCGGTGGTATCAGCGGTTCCGGAAGCAGTGGTTCCAGAAGCAGCAGCTGTGGTGGTATCTGCGGCTGCGGAAGTGGAGGTGCCGGAGGAGTTACCGGAGCAGGCGGTTAAAAGTCCGGTGGTCAGTACTAAGGATGCTGCTAAGGTGGTTCTTACATAGGCTTTGAAGTTTTTCATAATCGTTGTCTCCTTTTTTGAGAGTTTTTATTTGAAGAACTGCTCAGATGTGGGGGGAACAGTTCTTGTATACTATGATGGGAAATTTCAAGTTACTGGTGTGTCCGGCGCTTCTGTGACAGCAGATTTCCCAGACTCTGGATCAGCCATACAAAAGCAATCAGGATGAAAACGGTGGAAAACATCAGCGGGAAGTTAAAGGTCTGATATCCATAGGTCAAAGCGATGTTTCCGATACCGCCGCCTCCGATGTAACCGGCCATGGCGGTGGCTCCGATCAGTGCGATGGTTCCGGTGGTCAGCGCCAGGATGATGGAAGCAAATGCCTCCGGAAGTACGAAATGAATGACAATCTGGAGTGTATTGGCCCCCATGGCCTGCGCTGCCTCGATGATTCCGGCATTGACATCAAGCAGGGAGTTTTCCAGCAGTCTTGCTAAAAATGGGGCGGTGTAGATCACCAGTGGAACGATGGCTGCCTTGGTTCCGATGCGGGTTCCTACGATGAATTTAGTCACTGGCATCACGCATACCAGAAGAATGATAAATGGGGTACTGCGGACCACGTTGATCAATCCATTTAAGATGGTGTAAAGGATCCGGTTTTCCTTTAAGCCCCCTTTGCGGGTAAGCCAGAGGACAATGGCGATGAGAAATCCGACCACTGACCCAATGATCAGGGAAAATCCCACCATATAGAGGGTTTCCCATCCGGCCTTCACTAATTTGTCTGTGGAAATTCCTAAATACTGTTCGATCATGGTAAGGTTACCTCCCTGTATTCTTCCTTGGATTCAAGGATATATTGTTCTGCTTTCTCGATTTCTGCATCGGTTCCGATGAAAAGAACTAACATGATGCCGACCACGATTCCCTGGATCACATTGATGGTGGAGTAGAGGATATTGGTCTCTACTTCAAATCTCCGGTTGATCTCCCAGAGCAGTGGTTCGGTGCTGTCGGTGTTTTCCAATTTAATACGGAGAAGGCGGCTGTTTCTGGTCTCTCTCCGGATACTTTCCACTAACGGTTCCGGGATCACATCCCGGATCAGGTTGCCCACAAACCGTCTGGCGATGTCCGACCGGGGATCGGAAAATACCTGGATGACCGATCCGGTCTCGACCACCTGTCCGTAATCCATGACTGCCACCTTGTTACAGATCTTCTGGATCACGTTCATTTCATGAGTGATGATGACGATGGTGATGTGAAGCATTTCATTGATTTTTTTCAATAGTTCCAGGATAGAATCGGTGGTTTTCGGATCCAGGGCGCTGGTGGCTTCATCGCATAGCAGAATCGAAGGATTATTGGCCAGGGCTCTTGCGATGCCTACGCGCTGTTTCTGACCGCCGGAAAGCTGTCCGGGATAGGAGTATTTCTTATCAGACAGTTCTACGAAATCCAGAAGCTCTGTGACCCGTTTCTCGATGTCCTTTTTTGATACGCCATTTAATTTCAGTGCGATGGCCACGTTATCGTAAATGGTCTTGGATTCCAACAGGTTGAACTGCTGGAAGATCATGCCGATTCCTTTCCGCAGATTTCGCAGTTCCTTCTGGTTTAAGGTACCGATGTCTTTTCCTTCCACCCAGACGTTACCGGAAGTTGGGGTTTCCAGGGCGTTTACCATGCGGATCAGCGTGGATTTTCCGGCTCCGCTGTAGCCGATCACTCCGTAAATGTCTCCTTTCTCGATCTCGAAGGACACATCTTTCAGAGCATCGAACGGGCCGTTTTTGATTTGGAAGGTTTTGCTTACGTGTTCAAATCGAATCATGGACGGGTCTCCTTTTCTGGAATTATCAATAACTGTTTGGTAGGTCTGCGCACTTGCTGCGCTGACCGTAAGAAAACTTGGGCTAGCAGGCAAAAATCCCATCGACGAAGTCGATTTTTAATGGATTTTTGTTCGTAACTGTGAGTATATGGAACCGTTACAAAAGAAGTTTGAAATCAGAGTTTCGGTTGTATGAACGTGCATAATAAGGAGGCAATCATTATGGAATACCGCAGATTTGGAAATACGATCGTAGCAAGGATCGATCAGGGTGAGGATGTTCTGGAGAAGATGAAACGCATCGCGATGCTTGAGGACGTAAAGCTTGCGAGCGTCAGCGCATTAGGCACATTTTCTTCCATGACCGTAGGAATTTATGACCTGGAAAAACGTCAGTTTATGGGGAATGATTTCGAGGGAATGTTTGAGATCGTTTCCTTTACAGGAACCATCAACACGATGGACGGAAAGTATTACAGCCACATCCATGCGGCGGCAGCCGACGCGAAGGGTAATGTGTACGGCGGACATTTAAGCCGCGGCATCATTGGAGCGACCTGCGAGATGGTGATCACGGTGATCGACGGAGTTGTGGACCGCGTAAAGGATGAGGAGACAGGACTCAATATCTTTAACTTCAAGTGTTAAAGTGCAGAAAGGTAACTGTGAAGGTACTGAATCGTTACATATTTTTGTGAATTGTGATAAGAGATAAGAAAAGATCGATAAGGAGCAGGCTATGGAACAGATGATTCCGGGATTTCTGGAAGAAATGTTGAAAAAACAGTATGGAGAGGAAGTTTTCGCGAAGATCCTCGCAGGATATCAGGCGAGACGTCCGGTGACACTCCGGGTCAATCCCTTAAAGGCGGACCGGAACACGGTAGAACAGGCACTTACCGGCGCAGGGATCGCGTTTAAAAATGTATCATGGTATGAGGATGCGATGATCATCGAGGGCGCAAGGGAGCCGGAGATCCAAGAACTTCCGATTTATCAGAAAGGCGGAATCTATCTCCAGAGCCTTTCCTCCATGCTGCCGCCTCTGTTTCTTGACCCGAAGGCGGGAGAGACCGTCCTCGATATGGCTGCCGCCCCGGGCGGAAAGACGACCCAGATGGCGGCGATGACGGGAAATCAGGCGCAGATCACGGCCTGTGAGAAGAATAAGGCGCGGTCAGAAAAGTTAAAATACAACCTGGAAAAACAGGGGGCATCGGGAACCTACGTGATGGTGGAGGACGCAAGAAAGCTCGACGATTTCTTTTCCTTCGACCGGATCCTCTTAGATGCGCCCTGCAGCGGAAGCGGAACCGTAGAAGTGCGGGATGGCGTCTGCCGGACAAAGATCTCAAAGGAACTTGTGGAAAGATCTGCGAGAACGCAGGAAGAACTGTTAAAAAAAGCGCTGAAGCTTTTAAAATCCGGCCATGAGATGATATACTCAACGTGTTCGATCTTAAAAGAGGAGAATGAAGGTCTCTTAAAGCGCGTGTTAAAGAGCGCGGGTGGGGAACTTGTGCCGATCGGGGAAGAGTGGACGAAGGAACTTCCGTTACTTCCGAACGCGATGCCGGGGACGCTTCTCGTGGGACCGGATGAATTGTTTGAGGGATTTTTTGTGGCGAAGATCAGAAAAAAATAGAAGCACCGCGAGGAGCTTCTATTTTTTTGCAAAAACCAATTTAAGCTTTTATGCCGTCCTGCGGTTCTCAACCTCGATCCGTTTCAGCTCAGGCATGATCGTGATCAGCATCGTGAGGATGCAGGCGGTTCCACCGATGACATTGGAGACCGGCTCAGCGAGGAATACGCCGTCGGTTCCCATATGCATGGCGTAGGGGAGAATGTAGGTCAGCGGTACGACGATGAATACTTTGCGGAGCAGGGAGAAGAAGATCGCAAAGACCTTCTTGTTCAGGGATTTAAATACCGCCTGACCGATGTACTGCAGGTCCATAAAGATAAAAGCCGCAAAATACATGTTCAGCGCCGGAACTGCATCCTGGATCAGCGCCGCGTCCGAGCTGAAAATACGGATCAGCGTTTCCGGGATGAGGATGATCATGCTCCACATGACGGCCGTGTAACCGAAAACGAGGAGACTCATGATCAGAATGGATTTCCGCACACGTCCCGGTCTGCGGGCACCGTAGTTGTAGCTCAGGATCGGGGAAGTTCCCTCTACCATGGCGTGGATCGGTGTCTCGACAAGCTGGCGCACACTGGAGATAATGGTCATGACGGAGATATAGATATCGCCGCCAGTGACGGAAAGGATATTGTTGCAGCAGATCGTCACGAGGCTGTTTGTTAGCTGCATGATAAATCCGGCCGCGCCGAGGCTGAGGATATTTTTCGCATGTCCGGTACATTCCGGGATCTCATTTTTATGAAGGAACCGCAGCTTTAACTCGGATTTTTTCGTGAGGAAAAACAGGACGAAGGCGGCGGACAGGCACTGGGAGATCACGGTGGCGATGGCCGCGCCGCGGACACCGAGTCCGAGGGCAAAAATAAAGAGCGGATCAAGTACCAGGTTTGTTCCGGCACCGATCGCGACGGATAACATGCCGATGCTGGAGTAGCCCTGGGCGTTGATAAACGGGTTCATGCCGACCGCGATCATTGACGGCAAGGTTCCGATCAGATAGAGCATCATATACGGATAAGCGTAAACGATAGCCTCAGCGGAAGCACCGAAGAGGATCAGGATCGGGCGGGCGAAGAGGAAGCCGACCGCCATCAGGACCATAGCGCAGACACAGAGCATCGTAAAAGAAGTGTTCATAATGCGCCTTGCTGTGTCAGGGTCCTTCTTCCCGCGAAAGATCGAGAAGAGCGGAGCACCGCCGGTCCCAAAGAGATTGCTGAAGGCTGTGATGATGACAATGATCGGAAAGCATAAGCCGACCGCGCCGAGAGCGGCTGTTCCGATCTCCGGGATCCGCGCGATGTAGATGCGGTCCACGATATTATATAGAAGGTTTAAGATCTGGGCAACCAGCATGGGGAGCGCGGCTCCGAGGATATTTCCCGTTATGGTTCCGTTTTCAAAATCAATACGTTTCATATGCATGGTAGATTCGATTCGATCCTTTCTAAATTTTCTCTTGCGTTTCAAGTATAGCATCCCCTATAATATATGTAAATTATTGTTTTTGTATAGAAATAAAATAAAATTTATATAATACAAGAAGGTTCTTTGCATTCAGACTATGATTTTTACGATCCGGGATCCGGACTCCACAATTCGCACCGCTGCGGGAGTGGAGGTCCGCAGATCGCCGGTCAGACAGGAGAGATTATGGAGATCAGACAGTTGGAATACTTCCGGGCCATCGTTGACGCCGGAACCATCAGCGGTGCGGCGAGAGAGCTTCACATGACACAGCCGCCGCTAAGCTACCAGATGAAAATATTGGAGGAGGAACTTCAGGTGCCGCTTTTTATCCGCGGCATGAAGCATATCACACTGACGGAGGCAGGAAAAACGCTCTACGAACAGGCGGGAAAGATCCTGATGCTTTCGGAGGTAACGAAGCGTGAGGTCATAAAATCAAGTCAGGCGGCGACGATCCATATCGGAATGACTCCGTCCACCGTGTCCATGATGTCCCATTACCTGATGCGTTTTGCAAAAAGCCATCCCAATATCCATTTTGATATCCACGAGGGATCCACATTCACGATGAGGGATCAGCTTGAGAACCGGATCCTTGACCTCACGACCCTGCGCACGCCAATTACGTTAAGGGGCTGTGAGACGAAAACTTTGGCTGAGGAACGCCTTCTCGCCATGGCAGTTCCGGAGTTCCCTCTTTTAAAAGGACGCACATCGCTTCAGCTGCAGGAGCTCTCGGAACAGCCCCTGATCCTGTCCCACCGGTTTCAGAAATATATCGCCTCGAGGTTTGAGGAGGCAGGACTTGTCTGCGATATCTACCTTGCCTGTGAAGATGCAAGGACTGCGATCACGATGGCGGAACGGGGAATGGGGATCGCGATTCTGCCGACTTCGATGCTGGAACTTTCTGATAAGCTGAAAGCATGTGAGGTCTGTGATGCCGATTTTACAACAGAGGTCCTTCTTGCCTGGAGAAAAAGTCGGATTTCGTCGGAAATACAGGAATTTCTGGAATTTTGGAATTGAGAAATGTATTCGTGGAATGCATGAATCTTAAAAAAAATCTTGCAAGCAGCTTTTACAGGCAGATTATATGAGTAATTTTCTGAAAGATATGCCATAATGAGAAATAATGAAAAGCTTCATATTATAAAACATGCCAGGTACAGAGAGCCTGACAGGAGAGGAGAAGAATCGTTCATGAAGTATGATCTGGAACATTATGGGTAATATTTAACAGAATGCGAGAAAAGTAAAAATACGATCGAAAAGTATCTGAGGGATGTGCGGACTTTCCTGATATTTTCAGGAGAACGGGAGTTGAGCAAGGAGATCGTCTTAGACTATAAAAAGCTCCTCGTAGAAAAATACCGGACGTCCAGCGTAAATTCCATGCTGATCGCGGTGAATGGATATCTGAGCTGGACCGGCCGGGACGATCTCCGGGTGCGTGTGTGCAGAACACAGAGACGGATCTTTCGCGAGGAGGAGCGGGAACTGACGCGCGAAGAGTACCAGAGACTTCTTATGACCGCGAGACGGGAGAATCGCGAGCGCCTGTTCTGCATCCTTCAGACCATCGCGGGAACGGGGATGCGGATCGGAGAATTAAAATATCTGACAGCGGAGACTCTGGAGGAGCGAAGGATACGGATCGACTTTAAGGGCAAAGTTCGGATCATCCTGATTCCAAGGTCCCTTCGGATCATCCTGAAGGACTACTGCCGAAAGCACAAGATCAAGGAAGGAAGTATTTTCCGATCAAGGAACGGAAGACCGCTGGACCGGAGAAATATATGGGTTGAGATGAAAAGCCTCTGCGAGAAGGCAAAGGTGGCAGCAAGCAAAGTGTTCCCGCATAATCTGAGACATCTCTTCGCGAGATGCTTTTACGAAAAGGAACACGACCTTGCGCGGCTGGCAGATTATCTTGGACACAGCAGCATTGAGACAACAAGACGGTATACGATGATCACAAGCGAGGAGGCCTGCGCAAAGGATTTAGAGCTTGGACTGGTCCAAAGGGAAGAAGCGATATCGGAAGGTGAAAAAGGTAATATGGAACAAATGGGAAAAAGGAGGATCCGTTTACGACATAATGTGTATTATGTCATAACGAATCCTCCTCTGTATTCATATATACATAACAATTCTAACACGAAAAACCTTTGTTTTCAACGGATATTCCGGGTTTTTTACATTTTTGCGTTTTTTTAACATGATTTTCAAAAAATATGCGGTCCTGGAAACAGATTCGCAGATCGGATACTTTTTTAAATTAACTTAAGAAAGCGTAAAAAGTATGAAAATTTCATGTAAGAACGATGCAAGATCTTCTAAGACAAGCCGTTCATGACATAATACACATTATGTCATGGACGGCTTTTTTGAATGAAAAAATGTATGATCGGAGAACGATACGGAAGTCTTGTGGTAATTGAAAAAGTGAAGATTCCTGGGAAACCGAAAACCTATTGGCGGTGTCGGTGTGACTGCGGGAATACGTGCACCGTGGAAGATTCACACCTGAAAAACGGACATACGAAGAGCTGTGGCTGCAGGAGACGAATCCGACTCCAGGAAAAACGCCTTGATCTCACCGGACAGCGGTACGGTAGGCTTGTGGTTCTGGGACCGGCAGCGGGGCTGACAGAAGAAAAAGAAGGCACGGTGGAGCAAAGCGGATCGTCCGAAGGTGATCGCGCGGATCGTTCGGGCAGGATGAGTGACTACTGGCTTTGTCAGTGTGATTGTGGAAAACAATGCATCTGCCGAAAAGAGAATCTCCGCTCCGGGGTCACAAGAAGCTGCGGCTGTCTTCAGGAAGCACAGAGAAAGGTAAATATGAAGAAAGCCATCCATTTTATGGACGGAACCTGTGTGGAACGGATCGCGTGCAGAAAGACATTTTCCAATAATACTTCCGGTCATCGCGGAGTATACAGAAGAGAAAACAACCGATGGAGAGCCTCCATTGGCTTTCAGGGAAAATCCTACAATCTTGGCAGCTTCGCAACCTATGAGGAGGCAGTTCAGGCGCGGCTGGACGCGGAAAAACGGTTATATGATCCGTTTTTAGCGAAATACCGCGAAAAGAATTCCTAAGAACGCAGGGAGATCACAATACTGATAAAAACACTTCCAAACGCAGGAATACCGGGCAGCGCTGCTGCATAGAATGCAGTTTAGGGAGTGATTTTTATAAATTTTTAGGAACAAGGGGGAAAGGAGGAGCTTTGTGAGCATACAGAGGCAGAAGAATCCTGTGTGCAGCAATTGAAATATTGACTCACAGTAACTGTTCGACAGAGATACAGTTACGATCCACGATTTGAAAAAAAGGAGGAAAAGAGAGATGAAGAAGCGCGGAATGAAAAAACGTGTTCTGGCAGCACTCATGACGGCCTGTATGGTCGTTGGGTCTGTGCCGGGAGTGTCGTTGGCGGATGTATCAGGTGAACCATCTGGCACGCTGACACCGGATGCAAAGAAATATAACTTTGATGGATCGGCGTCAACAGCAGCAAACCCGGATATTGAGCTTAACAAGACAGCTGTATATAATGCTGACACGAATGATTATACCATTACACTCTCAGCAAAGGCTAAAGAGAAAGTAGAAACAAAAAAGACGCATGTGGTATTTTTGCTGGATGCGTCAGGGTCGATGAATTTCTGCACGAATAATACAATTAGGGAAGTACCGTGGCAACCAGTACTTAAGGACCATGCGCATTATTATTACGAAACGTGGAAAGGTAAGTACGTAAGTGGATGTACGGAAATCGATAAAAATCCCACGTTGAAAAGTCGTTGGAAAATTGCAACAGAATCGATCAAATCAATGACAGATGAGTTGGGTTCAGACAATATCAGCTATGATTATACATGGTTTAATGAGCAAAATAGTCAGGGAGATGGAAGTGGTTCAGAAAATCCGTATAGTAATGTAACACCAGAGGGTGGAACTTTTCTGACAGAAGGCGTTAAGCATGCTTTAAAAAAATTTGAAAGTGATGATTCAGATACCGATAAGGTTATGGTAATTGTTGCGGACGGTGAAACAAGCAACAATAATTATCCCACGAAGGAATTAAAAAGCTTTAAATCAGCTACCAACAACGGCAAAGTCTATACGGTAGGTTTCACATTCAGTAGCGAAGGCTTCAAGAGTCTTGCAAACGGATCTGACTATAATTTTAACGCGACAGACGAAGATTCTCTGAAGGTGGCGTTAAATCAGATCAGCCAGAAGATCAAGACTGGAATTACGGACCCGTTGGGAAATAATGTTGAACTGGTCGGTGGCATTACGGTTGACGGCAGTGAGGCTGTAGCTAATTATGACTCTGCAAAGAACGAGATTACCTGGAATGATCCGAATGGACTGGATGAAAACGGGGTCAGTCTTACTTATCATGTGAAGGTTAAAGATACATCAGATGCTGGCAGTGTGGATCTTAATGGAGACGCAGTACTGAGCTATACGGCAGGATCAGAGAACCATACAGTAGAGTTCCCGAAACCATCCATTACCGGAGCAAAACTTACGGTTAAGTATACGGAACAGGGTACTGAAAACGTTGTAAAGACAGACAACGATTGGATTGGTTTTACCGGTGGAAATGTTTCTTTTAAGAAGATTACAGAAATTCCGGAAAGGATTCTCGTTGATGGTACGACATATTATGTAGTATCCAGTGACCCTGAAGCAATTCCGACACCGACAGAGGCAATCAACTATATTGTTAATGTTCAGGTATCCAAAGATAAGCCGAATCAGGCAATCTACAGTGTCATATATGATGCAAATGGTGGAACCTGGAAGAAAGGGTATGAAGCGCAGGAACCTTATACGCTGAATCCAGAGCGCAGCATGCTAACACGAGCAGGGATGAATTACGGAGATATTATTGAAATCCTTGACGGTAATGATGCACCAGAATATTCTGGATATGTTTTCAAAGGATGGCAGCTTGGTGAGGACAAATTGGTCGTTCGTGTACCGGTTGGTCGTGCGGCAGATTCCGATCATCAGGTTCATCTGAGCGCAATCTGGGAAGAAGATGGTTCCACTTCTGCAGAAACAGTCACTTATGTTGTAAACAAGCACTACTTTGATACTGACACAGAGAAATCTGTGTACGATGAATCTGTTGATGTTAATCAGACAGCAGAGAAAGGTTCTCTGATTTCTTCTAAAGTTGCCGGTCTTATGACAACTCAGAATTATTATTATACAGATTACCTGTATGACCATGCGACAGTTACTGTTGAGAGTACAACAACAGAGTATACAGAGGCTTCTGTGTTCCAGCCAGGCAGGAACATCATTGATCTTTACTATTACCGTGATTCCTGGAATAAAAATGACGGCAGTGAAACAGGTGGAGATGGAATTCCGGATAACAAGCAGGTTCTTGTTAAGTTTGGCAATAAAGACGGAAATGGTACTGTAACTGACGGCGAAAATGCAGACAACAATGGCACCGTTCAGGTTTATACTCTTGAAGAGAAACAGAAAAACGTAACTCCATCACTGGAGGGCGTGAAAGTCGAAGCGGCAGAAGGCCATGAATTTACGAAATGGACCAAAGGTAATAATTCTGCATCTGTAAAGCCTGATATTGCGTGGATGGTCAAAGGCGGAGATGAGATTGATTTCTGGGCATGGTTTGACGCCAAGGAGCCGGAGAGTCCGGAACTTCCGACGGATGATGAGTTAAAAGCACTTATTGATATTGCGCTTATTCATACCGGAAGCAATGCAGATCATAATAACGAAAGGTATCCGTTGCTCCCTGACAGTTACACAGTTGCAAGCGCAAGTGACGCAAGAGCAATCGTCACAGTGAACGCTGATGCTTATGTGGAAGCATATAACGATGAATATGGAACACATACGCTGGTGGGAAGACCGGCTGCAACACTGACCTTCAAGTACGGTGGAAGCGCATGGGAACTTGCGGACGGTACGGTACCGGTTACATTTACAGTGAAGTGTACCGAAAACAATCCAGAGAAACCGGATCTTCCGAAATACGATGATCTGAAGAAGCTGTTTGGAGAAACGATCAATGTAACCTGTGAAACAGATGAGCAGCACGCTCCGCAGTCCTTCGGTCTTATGGCCGGAACTTACAGCGTCACAAGAGATAAGGAAGACGATAATGAGGCAGTTGTCACTGTATTTGCAAAAGATTACATCAAGGCATATGCAGATGGAAAACATACCAATGCAGGAGACGATGCAGCAACAGTCAAGCTCATCTACGATGAGGACGGCAAGTGGTATTCTGAAAATCAGGAGATCGTGATCAACTTCAAAGCAAAATGTGAGAAAACACCGGAGACACCTGAGAAGCAGTACACCGAAATCAAGTTCGTTGTTGTAAACGGAACATTTACAGAGAACGGTCAGACAGAACTCACAAAGACCTTTGAGGTTGGAACGAAGCTCACACTTGCAGATATTCCAGCATCCAAGGGTAAGAGCAGCAGTTACAGCGATCAGACCTGGGATAAGTTCCCGGTTGGATATGTTGTAGGAAAAGATGGAACGACCTTCACGATCACTTACAGGTGGAGATCAAGCAGCAGTGATAGCGATGACAGCGATTATGACTATGGCACTTCCACAAGAGGCAAAGCCACAAACGCAGCTGGTAAGTCCGGACGCTGGATCTTAGAGGGCGGCGAGTTTACGGAGGACAACGGAAGACTTCCGTCCAACGAGTACTTAAAGATCGGTGATACGATCTACGGTTTCTACACCTACGGATTTGCCATCGACTTTGACCGTCCGGAATACTACACAGACGCGGCAATTCAGGCAAAGGGCGGCTACCGCGACGCGACAGGAACATGGAGATTAAACGGCTGGTGGTTCTGCTATGATGATGGTACATTCCCGCATGACGAGTGGGTATACCTCACATGGAACGGCCGCTCCGACTGGTACTACTTTGACGTAGACGGCTGGATGGAAGACGGCTGGTTATACCGGAACAACAACTGGTATTATCTCCATACTCAGTACGACAACACAAGAGGACACATGTACACCGGCTGGCATGAGATCGACGGCAAGTGGTATTACTTCAACACAGCATCCGACAAGGGAACACTTGGCGTAATGCTTGCGAACACCACAACACCGGATGGATATCAGGTAGATGCAAATGGAGCATGGATCCGGTAATTCCGGCAGGAAACCTTCATGGTTCACCGGGCGCGGGATCCTCATAGCAGTCATATTTCTTCTGGGACTGGGAATTTTCCTGTACCCACATATCTGCGACTGGTACTATCAGTATCAGTTCAACAAGGCGATTGCGGCGTATGACCGGTTTCAGGGGATCGACTGCGAAGGAATGATCCAGGCGGCCAGAGAGTACAATGAAAGACTTGCAAAGAAAGAGGAACAGTTTCTGGTTCCCGCAGAGGAACGGGAGGAGCTTGACCACCTTCTGGATCCATGGGGAACAGGGATGATGGGATATGTGGACATTCCGAAGATCGGGGTCCACATTCCCATTTACCACGGAACGGAAGAGCGGGCGCTTCAGTCGGGCGCTGGTTTCTGGTATGGGACAAGCCTGCCGGTGGGCGGTGAAAATACTCATTGTGTGCTGGCCGCCCATAACGGTCTTGTGAAGGCGAAACTGTTCACTGACCTGGACAAACTGGAAGTGGGAGATCGGTTCACTCTGGATGTCTTAAATGAGACATTCACGTATGAGGTGGATCAGATCCTCGTAACACTTCCGGAAGAGACGGAAGAACTTTATATCCAGAATGGAAAAGACCTTGTGACGCTTTATACCTGTACTCCGTATGGGGTAAATACCCACAGGCTCCTTGTCCGCGGACACCGGGTAACAGAACCGGAAGAATGATGGAAAAAAAGCGCCGGTTCACAAAAAAGTGGAAACGGCGCTTTTTTCGACATAAATTGACATGGAGGGGATCGAAAATGAAAAAGAGCTTCCGGAGCGGGACACACTGTCTGTTGACGATTTCACGTTTTCCTACAATGCGAGACTTTCTCTTCTGGACGGTTTGAGCAGCGAGCTCGGTGACAGCTTTGCTGACAAATTCCTGAACGGAGAAGGAATCAGGGACGATGTTCCGTTTGAAGGAAAAAACTATGAGCTCGGCGGAAAGGTTCTCGGAAGCTTCCCGCAGATCGGCGCAGGCGTGCAGAAGATCAAAGTGACCTTCAAGGGAAATTCGGAGTATCGCGCAAGTGAAGAAGCTGAGGGCAGCGTGACCATCAACAAAGCAAATGTGAAGGTCAGCGTCAACAGCGCCAGCAGATATGTGAGCGAGGCTGTGAAGGGCAGAGAGCTTGTCTCCACGGATCCTGAAGATCATTTCAACCTGTATATCATCTATGCCGGAATCACCAGCAATGTGACTACAGGCGTTTATCTGGAGCTTCCGGAACAGTATACCTCCAACAGCACTGTCATCAAGATCGTAGATAAGGCGCTGGAAAGCTTAAATCAGCCAACCCTGACAGAAATGCTGCAGAACGGCATCACAGTCGGTGAACTTAGACAGCTTCTAAATACCAGTGAAGTGATCGATGTGCTTGAGAAGATCGGTGTGGATACCGGCGCTCTGGGACAGGTCATCAAGGTGATCAATAAGCTTCCATCCATCGCTGATAATCTTCGGATCAGTATTGGTGCCCCGAATCACGCCGGAATTTACAGCGTGACAGCAGTCACCGACAACAAGAACTACAATACGGGTGTCGGTGCCGGCGCTCTTGTCTTAAAGGCTGACAAGGCAAAGCTTGTATGGAACCAGAGTATCGGCAAAAAGATCTCCGCAGCCGATGCGGCGGCAGCTGACTTTGGCGCACATCTTGAGATCGGCGGGGAGAGAGTTGACGATCAGTCCAGCGTCAGCGTGCTCTACTCCGGATTTACAAGCAAATGGAGAGCATACTCCAGCACCACAACTCCGCCGACAGAACCGGGACGTTATACCATGACAGTCGTTGTCCTCGGCGGTAACTATCTGGCTTCCCCGATCAACCGGTCCTTCCAGATCACGAAGTAGGGCGGCTGAATGGTAAAATCGCGGGTTCTGCAGCCCGCGATCAGGAGACCTTCATATGAAAAAAAGTACGCATCACGTGCCCATTGCCAGATCAATGGGGATGTGATGCGTATTTTAATGTAAAAAGAATGTGCCCAGGCAGTTCCGTAAGGAACCACCCGGGCACAGTAGATTGTTTCGTTATTAGTACAGCTTCGCACCAGCTGGGATATGGTTATCAACCATGAGAAGGTTTAATTTCTCCTCTCCCTCTTCAGTATGGATTGCACTAAGCAGCATACCGCAGGAATCGATTCCCATCATGGCTCTCGGCGGAAGATTTGTGATCGCGATCAGGGTCTTTCCGACAAGCTCTTCCGGCTCGTAGAAAGCATGGATACCGCTTAAGATCGTGCGGTCTGTGCCGGTTCCGTCATCGAGTGTGAACTGAAGGAGCTTTTTGCTCTTCTTGACTGCTTCGCAGGCTTTTACCTTAACAGCGCGGAAATCGCACTTGCTGAATGTCTCGAAATCAACATAATCAGCGAACATCGGCTCGATCACAACTTTGGAGAAGTCGATGACTTCCGGAGCTGCGTTCTCGGATGTCTTAACGACCGGTTTCTCAGACTTCTTTGTGTCTAAGGACTTCATTGTCGGGAAGAGCAGTACGTCACGGATCGCCGGGGAGTTTGTAAATAACATAACAAGACGGTCGATACCGTATCCGATACCACCGGTCGGCGGCATACCGATCTCAAGGGCATTTAAGAAGTCCTCGTCAGTGGTATTTGCTTCGTCATCACCGGCAGCAAGAGCTGCTTCCTGCGCTTTGAAACGCTCTCTCTGGTCGATCGGGTCGTTTAACTCGGAGTATGCGTTACACATCTCACGAGCGTAGATGTAAAGCTCGAAACGCTCTACCTGCTCCGGATGATCCGGTTTCTTCTTGGTAAGCGGGGAGATCTCGATCGGATGGTCTGTGATGAAGGTCGGCTGGATCAGGTGCTCCTCAACGAACTCCTCGAAGAAGAGGTTGATGATGTCGCCGCGAACGTGACGATCTTCGTAGTGAACGCCCTTCTCATCCGCTAATTTCTTTGCTTCCTCAGTTGTCTTGATCTCGTTGAAATCAATACCGGTGTATTTCTTGATCGCGTCGATCATGGTAAGGCGCTCGAACGGCTTTCCAAGGTCGATCTCAACATCCGCATACGGGATCGTTGTGGATCCACAGATCTGCTCTGCGATATGACGGAACATGTTCTCGGTGAGGTCCATCATTCCCTTGTAGTCTGTATATGCCTGGTATAACTCCATCAGAGTGAATTCCGGGTTGTGTCTTGTGTCAAGACCTTCGTTACGGAATACACGGCCGATCTCGTAAACACGCTCCATACCGCCGACGATGAGTCTCTTTAAGTAGAGCTCGAGGGAGATACGAAGTTTAACGTCCTCGTCAAGTGCATTGTAGTGAGTCTCGAACGGTCTTGCAGCAGCACCGCCGGCATTTGCAACGAGCATCGGAGTCTCAACCTCGAGGAATCCGAGGTTATCTAAGTATCTGCGGATGCAGCTGATGATCTTGGAACGCATAACGAATGTCTTCTTTACGTCCTCGTTCATGATCAGGTCCACATATCTCTGACGGTAACGGGTATCTGTGTTTGTGAGTCCGTGGTACTTCTCCGGAAGGATCTGTAAGCTCTTGGAGAGCAGAGTTACGGAATGGGCATGAACAGAGATCTCGCCCATCTTTGTTGTGAATACAAAGCCTTTGATGCCGACGATATCGCCGATATCCATCTTCTTGAAGTCTTTGTAGGAATCGTCACCGAGCTCATCACGGGATACATAGCACTGGATGTTGCCCTTGAGGTCCTGGACGTTGCAGAAAGAAGCTTTACCCATCACACGCTTGGACATGATACGTCCGGCGATGGAAACTTCCTTTCCGTCATATTCTGCGTAATTGTCTTTGATATCTGCGCTGTGAGTATCCTGATCATACTTTGTGATCTGGAATGGGTCCTTGCCCTCTGCCTGTAATTCAGCAAGCTTTTCGCGGCGCACCTTTAAGAGCTGATGGATATCCTGCTCTTTTGCATTTGCATTCTTGTTCTGATTCTGCTGTTCAGCCACTTTTCTTTTCTCCTTTAGTCTACTCTCTTAATATCAAGTACCTTGTACTGAATGATTCCGGACTGTGTCTCGACGTCAACAACGTCACCAACGCGTTTTCCGATCAGTGCGTGTCCGACCGGGGACTCATTGGAGATCTTGTTCTCAAGGCTGTTTGCCTCTGTGGAACCAACGAGCTTGAATTCCATCTCCTCATCGAAATCAACATCGTAAACTTTTACGATACATCCAACATTGATCTTATCAAGGTTTACCTCGTCCTCAACGACAACCTCTGCGTTCTTTAACAGTTTCTCGAGCTCTTCGATTCTTAACTCGATATCTCTCTGCTCATCTTTCGCAGCATCGTACTCAGCGTTCTCGGATAAGTCACCCTGTTCTCTTGCCTCTTTGATCTTCTGGGCAATCTCACGACGGCGGTTTACTTTCAGATCCTGAAGTTCATCCTCGTATTTTTTCAGTCCTGCATAAGTTAAAATATGTTTCTTATCAGCCATGACGTCTTACCTTTCTTATTGTTTCGGGGCAGAATGACCCTTTATAATTTCTATCTTTACATTCACTGTATTATAGCGTGTAGAATTGGGATTGTCAAGAAGCCGAAAGCCTTAGTTTTGGTGGATTTTTGCGGAGTTTCGTGGGGATGTGACAGAAAGTGCGGGGGAAGTGTATTTATTATAGAAAGAACACGGAGGGGGAAACACATGAACGGGGTGGTCCGCAGCTGTGAAGATTTCAGAGTGGAAAGAACATCTCAGCAAAGCCGGATTTGTTGATTTATAACGGCAGATGCTTTATACTAAGGATAATATGAAAAAGAAGAGATCCAGCCGGAAAGAGAGGAAATGCGATGGGAATGTTTTTAAACAGCAGAGTTCCGTATGATGCGTATCAGGTGGCAGCTGCAGGAAGATATTTTATGGATAAGACGGCTTTGCTGCCGGAGCTTTTTCTTTCCATGAACACGACAGAGCGCTTTTTATGCATTACGAGACCGAGACGATTTGGAAAAAGTGTGATGGCAAATATGGTGGGCGCTTTTTTCGGAAAGGCGGAAGATTCCAGACAGATCTTTTCACAGCTTGAGATCGCGACAGATCCGAATTTTGAACGGCATCTGAACCGGCATAATATCATTTATATAGATTTTAGTAAAGTACCGGAGAAATGTACCACATACGATGCGTATATCACAAGGATCCTGGATGGCTTGAAGAAAGATCTTTTCCAGGAATACCCGGATCTTCAGATTGATACAGAAAAGGCTGTCTGGGATATTCTGAATATGATCTGCCAGGAGAAAAATGAAAAATACATTTTTGTCATTGATGAGTGGGATGCACCGTTTCACATGGATTTTATTACAGAACAGGATCAGAAGGAGTATCTGCTCTTCCTGAAATCACTCTTAAAAGGTGAGGTCTACGTAGAACTTGCCTATATGACAGGCGTTCTTCCGATCGCAAAGTATTCGAGCGGATCAGAGCTCAACATGTTCCTGGAATATGATATGGCGACTTCTGTACGTTTCTGTGAGTTCTTCGGTTTCCTCGATTCCGAAGTGGATACCCTCTACCAGAGATACCGGACCATAACACGCAATCCGAAAATAGCGAGAGAAGACTTGAAAAACTGGTATGACGGATATCACACAGCAGGTGGAGATCTGATCTACAATCCACGTTCAATCGTATGTGCTCTGACGGACAACCAGGTACGAAACTATTGGACCAGCTCCGGACCGTATGACGAAATCTTCTACTATGTCCGCAATAATGTGGAGGAAGTCCGTGATGATATCGTATTGATGATCGCAGGAGAGGGCATTGATGTTGAGATCCAGAACTACGCTGCGACTGCGATGAAGCTGCATACAAAGGATGAAATTTACTCTGCAATGGTAATCTACGGTCTGCTGACATATGAGGATGGAAAAGTGTTTATTCCGAATCGGGAGATCATGGACCAGTTCAGGCTGCTTCTGATGTCAAAGGAATCATTTGGGTATGTGTATAATCTGGCGCGGGAGTCAGAAAAAATGCTGAAAGCAACGATTGCAGGAGATACAAATACCATGTCGCAGATATTAAAATATGCACATGACTCAGAATCGCCGATCTTTTCATATAATAATGAAATTGAATTATCGGCTGTTGTGAATCTGGTATATCTTGCGGCCAGAGATCGCTATCAGGTGGAACGAGAAGAAAAAGCCGGAGAAGGATATGCAGATTTTATCTTTTATCCGGAGAGAAAAAATGCGGATGCCCTGATCCTGGAATTGAAGGTAGACGCATCACCGGAAGAAGCAATCGCTCAGATTAAAAAGAAGAACTATGCGCTGCGCTTAATGGGAAAACTCGGAGAAAAGCAGAAGTATACAGGAAGAATTCTGGCAATTGGGATCAGTTATGACAGGAAAACGAAAGAGCATTTTTGTAGGGTGGAAGAACTGAAGAATTGAGGAGGATCAATCAGGTGAATATTGATACTACAACGTATAAGGACCGAATCATTCAGGAATATGCAGACTTAGAATGCAAGAAAATTAGCAGAAAAATTATTGATAGATTGCGAAAAATGGATTCAGTTGTTTGCAATGAGAGATTTGACGATTCACAATGCGAAACAGTATGGAATGCTGTTTGTGTTCGGGCTTATGAATGAGATGTCTCAGAACCATATGAAGATTATGCATATACAATATTTGTAGAATTAGCCAAAAGCATCCCAGAGTATGTAAAATCGGCCATATGGTGTGATTGTATCGAAAAAGATTTTTCCGCATTTGATGAGGATGATATAGAATATGAACGTGAAGTTCAAAACTTTCCAGACGGAAGTGAACATGTTATATCCGAAGAAATAGTGGATATAAAAGGATTTCCATACGTGCTTGAGGATGTGTTTAGATATATTTGGAATTATTATGTTATATCAGCGGCAGAAAAATATTCAAATAAAGTTATAAGAAATGAAATAGATATGAGAGATAATAGATGTGATTGAGACTTGTTTTATATTTACAGAATGCACAGCTTAATTCATGTGAAACTATCATGGTATATTATAGCAAGTAAATCTAACTGAGTGTGATGGATAAGGGAGAATCGAAACATGGTAACAGGGGAACTAAAAAATAAAATAGACAGTTTATGGGATATATTTTGTACAGGTGGTTTAACGAACCCGCTAGATGTGATTGAGCAGATGACGTATCTGATGTTCATTCGGGATCTGGATGATGCGGATAATATTCATGCAAAGGAGGCAGCAATACTTGGCATCCCGTATAAGAGTATTTTTGAGGGACAAGTGCAAATCGGTGAACGGAAGGTTGAGGGAAGTCAGTTGAAGTGGAGTGTATTCCATGATTTTCCGGCTGAAAAGATGTATGCAAACATGCAGGAACTGGTATTTCCATTCATTAAAAATCTTCATGGAAATAAGGAAAGCGCCTATGCAAAGTATATGGGAGATGCAATATTTAAGTTGCCGACACCGCTGATGCTAGATAAAATTGTCAATGCTTTGGATGGAATTTATGAGCGAATGGCACAATTGAAAAAGAGCGATACACGAGGTGATGTTTACGAGTATCTGCTTTCTAAAATTAAAACTGCTGGATTAAACGGACAGTTCCGGACCCCGAGACACATTATCCGGATGATCATCGACATGATGCAGCCGAAGCCGGATGATGTGATCTGTGACCCGGCCTGCGGTACATCAGGATTTTTAGTGACTGCCAGCGAGTATCTGCGGGAAAACTGCAAAAAAGAAGTCTTATTTGATAAGGCGAACAAAGATCATTATATGAATCATATGTTCCATGGTTACGATATGGATCGCACGATGCTTCGAATCGGTGCCATGAACATGATGACTCACGGTGTGGAAAATCCATCGATCGAGTATCGTGACAGCCTGAGTGATCAGAACCCGGACAAAGAGAAGTACAGCCTGATTCTTGCCAACCCGCCGTTTAAAGGCAGTCTGGACTACGATATCGTATCGGCGGATCTTTTAAAGGTATGTAAAACAAAGAAAACAGAGCTGCTGTTCCTGACCCTTTTCTTAAGAATGCTGAAAATCGGTGGCCGGTGCGCCTGCATCGTCCCGGATGGCGTATTATTCGGATCATCGACCGCACACAAGGCGATCCGGAAAGAACTGATCGAGAACAACCGCCTGGAAGCCGTCATCTCCATGCCGTCCGGTGTGTTTAAACCGTATGCGGGAGTTTCCACTGCAATCCTGATCTTTACAAAGACTGGTCATGGCGGCACTGATAAAGTCTGGTTTTACGACATGAAAGCAGATGGACTCAGTCTTGACGATAAGAGAAGTGAAATTTCTGAGAATGATATTCCGGACATTATTGAGCGATTCCATCATCTGGAAAAGGAGACAGACCGTGAACGCACCGAGCAGAGCTTTTTCGTCCCGAAGGAAGAAATTGTGGAGAACGATTACGACCTCTCCATCAATAAATATAAGAAGATCGAGTATGTTCCGGTAGAATACCCGTCCACGCTGGAGATCATGACCGAGCTTCGGGAGCTGGGGATGAAGATCGGGGAAGAGATGGATGAGCTGGAAAGACTGCTGGGGTTGTAGAAGATGATGGAGAGAGAATATGGAATTGGAAAATTTTCGGAGAGAGGAAATGGACAATTCGGGTTTGTGGGGATGAGTGGATGGAACATAAAAAATTAGGAGATATAGCTACGTATATAAATGGTTATGCTTTTAAACCACAGGATAGGGGAGAAAAAGGCCTGCCAATTATACGGATACAAGATTTAACCGGAAATGCTTATGATGTAGGATTTTATGATGGAGATTATCCAGAACGTATAGAGATAAATGATGGTGACATTCTTATTTCCTGGTCAGCCAGTTTAGGAGTGTACATTTGGGACAAAGGGAAAGCACTGCTTAATCAACATATTTTTAAGGTTGTGTTTGATAAAATTAAGGTTGATAAACGATATTTTGTTTTTGCGGTCCAGTATAAACTGAAAGAGATGGAACTAAAAACTCATGGTGCAACTATGAAACATATTGTTAAGAAAGATTTTGACAATACATTGATACCGTTTCCTTCAATTAAAGATCAAATTGAAATAGCAAATATCATTTCAAAGGCTTCAGAAATTATTTCCCTTCGACAGGAGCAGCTTGAAAAACTTGAAGAGTTGATCAGAGCCCGATTTGTCGAGATGTTCGGGGATATGTTTTTGAACACAATGGGCTGGCAGGAAGAATCACTTGAATCACTAGCGGATATTGTATCTGGTATTACCAAAGGAAGAAAGATTAAAGAGAAAAAACTGATAGAAGTTCCGTATATGGCAGTTTCTAATGTTAAAAATGGCTATATTGATTGGACTACAGTAAAAACTATTGAGGCTACAGAACAAGAAATAAATCAGTATCGTCTATTACCGGATGATGTACTTATGACAGAAGGCGGTGACCCTGATAAATTGGGTAGAGGTGCGATTATCAGAGAACCATTGGAAAATTGCATACATCAAAATCATATTTTCCGAGTTCGCCTCAATGAATCAATAGTTCTTCCTGATTTTTTTGAAGAATATCTTCAGCATCAAAGAGCCAAAAGATATTTCCTTGGATGTGCAAAGCAGACTACAGGAATTGCGAGTATCAATATGAAACAATTAAGTGCACTGCCTGTTTTAATACCACCACTGAAATTGCAACAACAATTTTCTGATTTTGTACGAGAGTTAAACAAATCAAAATTGCAATATCATCCGCATACGCACACCTGTCAACCCAATACCAGTTAATACTCGACTATTTCATGCAAAATTCGTAGAAAGGACACTGCTTATGCCTAAAATGACAGTTTATCACGGCGGCTACATGCCGGTGAAGGAACCGGAAATTCGGATCGGGAGAAATACGAAGGACTTTGGACCGGGATTTCATTAATTTCTGCACAGAAAATGCATTAAAGTGTTTGGAATATAGAGATTATGAGGTGATTCAATAATGCAGGAAACAGGGCGAGAACCGCAGAAAGATAACGATCTCTTTTTTACATGCAGTTTGATCGATTATATTGCCAGGAAGACAACAAACAAAAGGGCAGATGTTGTAAATGCATTGGGAAAAAGCGTCTGGAAAAGATTTATGATCTTGCGGATGTCTATCATTGTGATAACATAGACCGTGTCAGCGATGATTTCATTGCGGAGTCAGGTATCAAAAAAGGCAGTTTTGATAATGTAGGAGATTGTCGGTATACAATTCCGACTTACTGGGAAATTGGAAAAGTTTATAAGAGGTTGATCAAGCAGGTTGCGGAAAACGAAAAAATCAGTGTGATCGATGCACTGATGAAGGTTTATAATTCTTTTATCAGCCCGAAAATTGATGACTATAACAGCAGTGTTTACTATGAAAATCCATCGTACATTTTCGAAAGCTACAGAGAAAAGAAAATCTTGTAATGATTCAACCGGTCTGTGCACGTGCTGCACGGACGGTAATAAAAAAGTCATACACCCGAACAGGAGGTGTCATCATGACGAACTTTGATTTTTTAAAGGATGAACCAAAATTCAAAAGTTTTGCCGATACAGCGATCGCAGCGGAGCGGATTTTTTCCATTGATGAGTCTGCATCTGTTTTAAACTGCCGTCGGGCGATGGAATTTGCAATCAAGTGGATGTATTCGGTTGACAGCTCGCTGACGAAACCATGGGATGATAAGCTGGTCAGCCTGATGAGTGCGGAAGATTTCCGGGATCTTGTGGATAATGATTTATGGCAGCGGTTGGATTTTATCCGGAAAATGGGAAATACAGCGGCTCATACAGGAAAACGGGTATCGAAGGAGCAGGCAGCGCTGTGTCTGGAAAATCTGTTTGTTTTCATGGATTATGTAGCGTATTGCTATGCGGACCAATATACAGAACGGACATTTGATGAAAAACTGCTGGGTCAGGCGGAGACGAAACCAGTCGCTATAAAGCCGCAGACACCGGAGATCGACCTGGAAACACTGATCAAAGAAAACCAAGCGTTAAAGGCAGAGCTGACGGCACGAAGAGAAGAGCAGCAGCCGACCTATGTGCCGAAACCGCTTGATATTTCGGAATATAAGACAAGAAAACTTTACATCGATGCCATGCTGGAGGATGTCGGTTGGATCGAGGGGAAAAACTGGCTGAATGAAGTGGAAATCCCGGGAATGCCGAATAAGAGCGAGACCGGCTTTGCAGATTATGTTCTCTATGGGGATGATGGAAAGGCGCTTGCGATCATCGAGGCAAAGCGGACCTGTGTGGATGTGAGCAAGGGACGGCAGCAATCGAAATTATACGCGGATTTGATCGAAAAACAGCAGGGAAGAAGACCTGTGGTATTCCTGACAAATGGATTCGAAACGCGGATTTCGGATAACCAGTATCCGGAGCGGAAGGTTGCTTCCATCTATTCAAAGCGTGATCTGGAAAAACTGTTCAATCTGCAGTCCATGCGTACCGGCTTGACGAATATTTTTGTCGATAAAAAGATTGCCGGGCGCTATTATCAGGAGGCAGCGGTGAAAGCGGTCTGCGACAGCTTTGATCGGAAAAATCGCAGGAAAGCGCTCCTTGTCATGGCAACCGGTTCCGGAAAGACGAGAACCGTGATCGCGCTTGTCAAAGTCCTTCTGAATCATGGATGGATCAAAAATGTACTGTTTCTTGCAGACCGGAACAGCCTGGTAACACAGGCGAAAAGAAGTTTTGTCAATCTTCTGCCGGATTTTTCCGTCACGAATCTCTGCGAAGAGAAAGATAATTATGGCGCGCATTGTGTCTTTTCCACCTACCAGACGATGATGAACTGCATTGATATGGTCCAGGATGAAGATGGAAAATTGTTTACATGCGGACATTTTGACCTTGTGATCTGTGATGAGGCACATCGATCCATTTACAATAAATACCGGGATATTTTCAACTATTTTGATGCCCCGCTTGTTGGACTTACCGCAACTCCGAAGGATGAGATCGATAAGAATACATATGAAATCTTTGAATTGGAAAGCGGCGTTCCGACGTATGGCTATGAGTTAGCGCAGGCGGTAAAAGACGGCTATCTCGTGGATTTTATGTCGATCGAGACGAAGTTAAAGTTCATTGAAAATGGGATTGTCTACGATGAACTTTCTGAGGAGGATAAGCAGGAGTACGAGGAGACTTTTGAGACAGAAGATGGAAATCTTCCGGAGCAGATCAATTCTTCGGCACTTAATGACTGGGTGTTTAATGAAGATACGATTCGTGAAGTCTTGAATATTTTGATGACAAATGGGCTTCGCGTGGATTATGGGAATAAGATCGGAAAGACGATCATTTTTGCGAAGAACCACCGGCATGCAGAGAAAATTCTTGAGGTGTTTGGAAAAGAATATCCACACCTGAAAGATTATGCAAAAGTCATTGATAATTATCTGAACTATGCACAGAGCGCAATTGATGAATTCTCGGATCCAAAGAAAATGCCGCAGATCGCGATTTCTGTCGATATGTTGGATACGGGAATTGATGTGCCGGAGGTACTGAATCTTGTATTCTTCAAAAAAGTTATGAGTAAGGCAAAATTCTGGCAGATGATCGGACGCGGAACGAGACTTTGTCCGGGACTTATGGATGGTGCAGATAAGGACAAGTTTTATATCTTTGATTTTTGTGGGAATTTTGAATTTTTCCGGATGAACAAAGGAAAATCGACAGCGAATACGATTGCGGTTCAGGGGGCGATTTTTCAGCTGAAATTCGAAATGTCGTACAAGCTTCAGGATCTCGCATATCAGACAGAACAACTAAAAAAATTCCGCAGTTCGCTTATTGAAGATATGACCGGAAAGGTGCGCGAGCTGAATCGGGATAATTTTGCAGTCCGTCAGCATTTAAAATACGTGGAACTGTATTCATCAGGAGAGAACTATCAGGCGCTGACTTATGCGGATACTTTGGTAGCTCGGGATGAACTGGCACCGTTGATTGAACCGGAAAAAGATGATGCGCAGGCGCTCCGTTTTGATGCACTGATGTACGGAATTGAGCTGGCGTATCTGGCCGGAAAGAAATATTCCAGGGGGAAACATGATCTTATAAAACGAGCAAGGGGTCTTACAAAGGTTGCAAATATTCCGGAGATTACAAAACAGGCACCGTTGATTGAGCAGATCCTCCATACAGATTATCTGGATCGTGCGGATGTCAATGATTTTGAAAAAATACGGAAAAATCTGCGTGATCTCGTGAAGTACATTCCGAAAGAGTATATCATTTATGAGACGAATATGGATGATGAAGTTTTATCTACGGAGTGGAACGAATCGGAGCTCGAAAATGATGATCTGAAAAATTATAAAGCAAAGGCGGAGTTCTATATCCGGGAACATCAGAATGAATCAGTGATTGCGAAGCTGAAAGGAAATATCCCTCTGAATTTCGAAGATGTGAAGGAGCTGGAAAAGATCCTCTGGAGTGATCTCGGAACGAAGGCAGATTATGAGGCGGAGTACGGGGAAAAACCGCTCGGTGAGTTTGTGCGGGGAATCGTCGGTCTCGATATGAATGCGGCGAAACAGGCGTTTTCAGAATATCTGGACAGCACCAACCTTGA
>ERZ773216.1406-NODE-1406-length-28914-cov-10.886552_pt1 | contig 28914 bp, 33 predicted proteins | sample MGYA00511259_ERZ773216 | MGnify/ENA primary metagenome ERZ773216 (study PRJEB29015, sample SAMEA2737764) | human gut metagenome | biome: human gut; feature: human-associated habitat; material: faeces | place: China | collected 2012 ... | reverse complement strand
GCTCGTTCCGAGCAGTGCGCTGTCACCCCGGAAGGTTTGCAACTGCCGCTTTTCATCCGCAGTCAAGTCTAGTGAATAATCACAAATCCGGGTATTATAGGCATAAGTAAGTTTCCGAGCCTTAAAAAATTTCGCGTAATAGCATTGTGCATCTTTTGTCAGAGCAACCACCTTATCCGCCCGGCTATTCACGCATAAATAGAGCATGCCATATAGAAAACCTTTAAACTTGCCATAGGTGAAGCTGAAATCATCGAACAGATAATTATGCATCGTTGTGACAAACTTTGCCTTAGCGTGCCACGGCCTGTGCAAGAACACATAGAGTTGTGGGCGATAACCATGCGTATGCACGATATCATACTCATCAAAATCAATCTTCCGGTTTATCACAATTCTTTCCGTATCACAATCAAAACTCAACTCTTTTATTTCATCGAAATAACACACTTTGCACTTATGCCCATGCCTCACAAACTGATGAACCAAATCATTGGCTACAAGTACAGGACCGGCATTTTTCAAAGACGGAACAAGAAACAATATTTTCATAATCAATCCATTAAAACAAGATAGAACTATAGTGAAGCACTCCCGCAGAATTCGTTGAGAGAAAATAGAAAAAGAACACTGACAAAAAGAGGACAACTACATAGGGAGAAACCACCCTGTATGATTCCTTTACATTCGCCAGATAAAGCGGAAACAAAACCACTTCGACTACAGAAAAATAAAACACGACACGCAGCCCCAGTTCCAGCCGGAGCATTACATTCATCACCAGTATGGCCATAAAATAGAGCTTCATCCAGAAGTTCTCATGCAATTCCTCCTCTACGGTCTCGTACACATAAAGAAATAATCCGGTCCAATACACCGACAGAAGAAATGCCTGAAGTGTCCTGTCTTCTGTCCGGTATCCGTCCGCTTTATCCAAATAGCCTTCATAACTGCCTATAAAAGGAGAAATCATATCATTATTCAGCAACAATCCCACAAAGAACGAGGCTATTAATAAAATATATATCAGCAATCTGTCATCCAGCTTTATTTTCTTATAAAATAAAGCTATTAAAGCCACCATGGCAGTAGAATGAATCAAAGAGGCCACAACCACCCATCCCATAAAAGCATACGTCTTATTACGGTTCAGCCAATAATAGGCATACAGCACCACACTTACCGCTATCATCTGCCGGTTTACGTTCATGGTGTAACAAATAAAGTAAATGGTCAGCAAAACGAACCACGAGAAGATACGGTTGGGGCTTTCCCTCCTAATGACGAATGCGTAGCAAGACAACATGAGCAGACTAAGCACCCATTGAAAAAAATGAAAATCGTTCTTTATCTGATAAATGAAGTATATTAAATACCCATACAGGGGTTCAGGATATCCATGATAACCACTTCTGCCAATTCCATGAAACATCTGATAATAAGCCCTTACATCTACCCCTACCGTTAAAGAACGAAATCCTATCAATACAGAAAAAACCAATAAAATACTCCAAAAAGAAATTTCATTCTCCTTGTCCCACGCAGCTACCAGAATCAGAAGCCACAAAATAAAAAATACCAGCATACTTACTTTCTCTCCAGAAATAAAAAAATTAACGGGAAAGCCGCTTGTCCCTACACACCTTCACTCCTACCGAATGTAAACTTATCCGTCATACATGAAACAAACAAGCCAGCAGATACATTTTGTAATCCTTATCAAGAAACGCCTGATGAATCTGTTTAAGCTCATTCTTGACATGGTACAATTTAAAATCCGGGAAATAAGAACGGATATAATGGCTGAATTCCAAAAATACCATTTGATTTATTGCATCACTGCCTATACTTGCTATACGAATAAAATGAACATTCCGAATTTCTTCCAGTTCAAATTCATAAAATTGTTCATCATTCGGCAAGTTTAACGACACCCTGTCTGCCAGCAAGCGCCTGTTAATCCAAAGGGTATCCAGATTCTTTAATTTCCCTTTTGATAATTTAGTTATACCGCCATAGTTCATCCGATAGCAATAGACGCATTCCGGGATTCTCACAATTCTATCGGCCATAGACGCAATAATCATTGACATCACCGTGTCTTCAAACCAATAATTAAGAGGGAACTGTATTTTTTGAAAGAAATCTCCACGTATTATTTTCATACAAGCATAACCGGAAAAAGAAGGACTTTGCTCATCATATTCCCAAGAAGTAGAAAATCGAATGCCATTGTTATAGAACCTGACAAATCCGCCCTCCACAACATCGGCATTCAGTTTGTCGGCACGAGACATCAGATTTTCAATAGCATGATCGGCCAGCCTGTCATCCGAGTCTACAAACATGATATATCTGGCATTAAGAAAATTCAAGCCGGTATTACGTGCACCCGAAAATCCCCTATTTTCCTGATCTATAATCAGCACCTGCGGATTGGATTCATATTTTCTTAAAATATCACGCGACTGATCCGGTGAACCGTCGTTAATGACAATCACTTGAAAATTATATTGCGTTTGTTGTGAGAGAATAGAATCCATACATTCCTCAATATAGTCCTCAACTTTATAAACAGGTACTATAATCTGCAAATCATATTGATGAGCATTTACAACAGGCTGGATACGAATACATGAATGATCAGGATCTTCGGATAAAGAATTCAAATAATTATGTACATCCACCTTGCCATAAGAAGAAACTGGAAGGCGAGGAACTCTGATGAAGGAACGCAAAATGTGATAAGCCAACTTACTACAACGCAATTTGACGGTACATCTTGATACAAACAATAATATTTTTGTTTTTGTTATCATAACCAATAGTATATTTAAAAATCAATTCAGTTGATTTAAATCAGCGTAACTTCAACCCGACCAACCAACTTTTTGCCCTATTTACCAAGGTACACAAAAATAAAGCGAATGCGTAGCTTACATTCAGTGACAGAAAGACCAGCAAGACACGATAATCGGAACGCAAGGAATACAAACGATTCATATCCAGATTCAGCCCCAGTTCCGTCTTCTTGCTTTCAAGCTCCCTTCTCCGGGCTTTTATCTCAAGCAATATGTACAACAGTCTGATTCCTTCCCTATCCAGTTCATTTTCCAATTCAGCATAATCATGCAGCAATCGCTTTAAATTTTTAAAGACTTCCTCCCACACCTTATAATATTCATACGATATATTGTGGGTGATGGAACCACTGTTTATAATCTGGTCATAATGATAAAATGCCCGGGGAAGATAAGCCACTTTTGTTTCTTGTTTCAATATTTGCATATTCACCAGAAGGTCTTCACGGTAGTTGATGCCTTTTATAAAATGCACTTCACGTGTTTGGTAGCAAGTGGACTTGATCAGTTTGTTCCAAAGAGCGGCATGCAGTCTTTGAAACAAGTCTTTCATAAGTTGGTGAGAGTCCAAAGACGTGGGTTCCTGCTTCCTGTAAGTCGTTTTATGGGGAAAATCCACATAGTAGTCACAAATCACCATGTCCGCATCCGTTTCTTTTGCTTTCCTGTAAAGTTCCTCCAACATGGTAGGTTCCACCCAGTCATCCGGATCGGCATGGATGGAATACTCTCCGCAGGCATGGTCTATACCGAATTGACGAGTAGCTCCTACCCCTTCATTCGGTTTATGGAAAGTACGGATACGGGAATCTTTCCGGGCATATTCATCACAAATCTCTCCCGAACGGTCGGGACTGCCATCGTCTATCAACAGGATTTCAAAATCAGTAAAAGTCTGTGCTAAAAGGCTGTCCACACAGCGATGCAAATATGCTTCCGCCTTATAGACGGCTACAATTACAGATATTTTTATCATTTCAATACTTCCACCCACTTACTCATAACATTGTCAATGGAAAAGCGCTGCACGTTCCTTGCCGCATTCTGTCCCATTCTTTTTCTCTCCTCAGGATGTTCAATCATGTAAATCATCGCCTTTGCCAAGCCTTCCACATCTCCCACTTTATCTACCAGTAAGCCATCTTCGCCATGAGCGATAATTTCACGAGGACCACCACAATCATAAGAGACACAAGGTAAACCACATGCCATTGCTTCTAGTAACACCAAAGGAAATCCTTCATTCCGAGAAGACATAATGTAAAAAGAAGATTCCACATATTTATCAACAATATTTTTCACTGGATCATTTAATGATATAAAGTCTTTCACACCATTATCATTTACTAATTGTTGAAAATAATCCTTCCCTTTATCTTCATCCACTCCACCATAAATATCCAAATGCCAATCGGGATATTTGCGAGCAACCAGTGCCCAGGCAGCAAATAAAAAATCAAAACCCTTTTCAAAATGCAATCTTCCAACAGATATTACTCTTTTACTATTCAATTGTGATTTTATTGAAGGTATATTAACGGTAATAAAATTAGGGATCACAATCATATTAGATAAATTACCACGATTTACAATATCTTCTTCTGTCAAATCTACAATTTGATAATAGTTTTTGTATGTTCTGTATTGATACCACTTTCTAAGTGACGCAATTAAACGATAGATATATCTACCATCATGCCCACCAACATTTAAAATCAAATTATGTATTTCATAAATCTTCTTACTCCCATCTTTCATCTTGGGAATGAATCCACAATGAATCAAAGTAGAAAGATAGTCACATGGATTTTCTTTTATATATTCCAACAATTTCTTTTTCAGCAACCAATGCCTTTTAAAACTAATAAAAATGTTTTTAAGGGATGAAAGGGCGTCTTTCCTACTTTGTTGCTTTCGTACATCAACCAGATTATCTATATGTAAAGCATGTAGTTTTATCTTTTCCGATAACGGATAAAAGGAACAAATTTCCTTTTCTATAGTTGTCAGAATAGTTACATCATAACCATGTTCTACTAACCAATTTGCTTTTAGAGAAACGACACGTTCCGTCCCCCCTGAACGGTTCATACATTCTATTAAATAAATAATTTTCGCCATATATTTCGTATTTTTCTTGCTAAATTTGCCAAGATATAATAGACATACACAAACTCTTCGTGCTGACACACGAACTTTACACATGTACTTTTCAAACCTCCATGATAGCCTTCAGAAAGAGTTAACAGATTGGACATAAATTCTTTATTCCGTATTCTTTTATTCTCTTCAAAAATAAATCTGCCAATACCGGAAAACACAAATGCCAAATATTCATTCCTACATTCATTCTCTAAACCATGATCGGACAACTGTTTCCAGATGGCATTGCACAAACTAAAAAAGACCTCCTCGTACACTTTCATAGTTCTACATACTGAGTTCATATTATCCGGATTATACAGATAAACCACAATATCATCATAAAAGCCTATGCGACTGGAATTCAGGGCAGCTACAATATTCATATACAAATCTTCATTATTCGTCACATTACGGGGCAGTTTGAATGCATTCTCATCCAGAACTTGTCTTCTAAATAATTTTGTAACAGGCCCACAAGAAATCTTATGAAGCAACATTTTTTTTATATAGTCTGTCTTTTCCCAAAGCCCACTTTGCAAATAATGTTCCTTTTGGGTTCTGTCACGATAGAGAGCAGCACAGCCCACGGTAATGTCCAAGTTATCTTTTACAGCCTTCCCCAATAGCAGGCTCAAAGCATCACCGGGCAAATAATCATCAGAATCGACAAAAGCAATGTATTCCCCACAACTGGTCTGTACCCCCAAAACCCGTGCCGCACAAGCACCGTGGTTCTCTGTATGAATGACTGTAATACGCCTGTCCTTTTCCCGATAGGCATCACATATCTCTCCAGCTTTATCTGGACTGCCATCGTCCACTAAAATCAACTCCCAATTCGTAAAATCTTGGGATAATACACTTTCTATACATCTTGCAATGTAAGGTTCCGCTTTATAGACGGGAACAATAACTGAAATTTTAGGCATACTATTTTAATTACATATTTATATTCAGGAACAGTCCTGCTGAACTCATAATCCTAACTTCGGCAAACAGGAGGAAGTACTCCCAACTTTTCCAATCCACCCCTTATCAGATATTTCAAATAAAGATTCAATGGCAAGCTTCTTCTTTTTCTAACCGACAATCCTGTCAGTTTCAAGTACTTGAAAAAATCTTTTTTATAAGGGTTCCAACATTCTTTATGCCAAGGTTTCAATCCTGTGTAATGTACAATTACCGGATCTTTTGACTGTTCGCAAATAGTGGCATAGTTTTCATCCTCCATTATTTCTCGCTTAAGAAAAGTTGATTGTACATTGTATGCTATAGACATCTGTTTTTTCCGGTCTTTCAATACGGCATTCAATATATCTTGATCATGGTACTGCAATAAACCAATATTGTTATAAGCATACTCCAAAAGTTCATTTTCAAGATTATTTTCGCGCCAATAGGTCAAATTCAACAAGAGGACACCACTATTAAAATAACCATACCTTGTTTCATAACCCAATCTGAGACAATGTTCCTGATAATCATCCTGCACAACCGCCAGTGCAACCTCCGATATATTTTCATCAAATAATTCCTTGAGAGAATGACGAACTATAATGTCACAATCCAAGTATAAGACCTTAGTAACAAATAAAGGTAAAACGCTAGACAACAACAAGCGGTAATAAGCAGCTATTGTTATGTGGGATGGCTGTCCTTTTCCCTTTAAAGGAAGGCATTTTAATAAATCCGCATTCACTTGATAAAAAGAAATAGAAATGCCATACTTTTCAGCCAATCTACGCAACATACTTTTGCTCACTTCACTTAAACCTGAACTGACAATATAAAAATTAATATCAGAACCCATGTTATTTTCACACACAGACACTATTAAAGCACTGCATGGTATGATATAATTATCATCCGGACAACATACAATATCCATATTTAAATTTTCTTTTTTATGATACGAACAATAAAAACAAATTCTTTCCACTTAAAAAGAAAGGGTATAACCAAGTAATAAAAACAGCCTAAAACAATCCCTACCAACAGTTGCACTATTGGAGATTCAAAGAATCCTATTACCCAAAACACAACTCCCCCCATAGAAGAAGCCCATATAAACGTTGGAAATATGATTTTTAGTTCCTCTAGGAATCCACAATCGGGCAAAACACGTTTTATATACTGAGTAACAATGAAGATATCAAGAACTGAATAAAGAACAAGCCCCCAGCACATCCATTTAATACCCAAAGGTATGGTTAAAACCAAAATTATAAATGCTACTATTTTTTTTATTATTTCGGACTTCAAAGAATAATCACTTCTACGTTTTGCATTTAATAGTTCCCAATTTTGGCGCATTAAAGGTTCGAACATATAAGCAATACACATAATCTGCAAATAAACGACAGCCCCCAACCATTTATCGGTCAGAATAGTAATGATTAATGGTCTGGCTAAAGCACAAAGCAATATCATCATGGGAAATACAACGAAAGAACTCATCTTTATAAAGAAAAGAAATTTATCACGCAATAAATGATTATCATGTTGCAATTCACATTCTATGGGATATGTCACCCTGTTCACAATAGCCATGAAAAAAGAAGAAGGACTTTGAGCTAGGGAAAATGCCCTATTGTAATATCCTAATTCAACAACTGGAAAAATTTTTCCAATAAAGAGGGTATAAAGATTAGTATAAACCGTATGAATCACCCCGCCTACCAGTAATTTACTGCCAAAAGAGAACAATTCTTTAAACGATTTTACAGAAAAGACAAATAAAGGTCGCCAGTCAGACATTATCCACAAAAGCAAGGCAGATATCATAGCCATAGATAGGTTTTGACCTACCAAAGCCCACACCCCATAATTATTGTAAGCTAAGAGCAACGCAAGTATTCCACTTATTATTATTGAAACAAAAGAAATGATAGCCTGTTTTCTATAATCAAGGTCAATCATAATTTTTGCACGCTGCACAATAGAAAGAGAATTTATGATTAAACTCAACCCTATAATACGGACAATCTCTTTCAATTGCGGCTGATTATAAAAATCAGCAATAAAGCCCGAAAAAGAATACAATATAAAATAAACTGCAACAGAAACAATCAAATTAAAAAAGAAAGCGGTAGAGTAGTCGGTATCTGTCCTATCCTGCTTCTGTACAAGTGCAGCTCCAAATCCAGAATCTACTATATTCTGCGATATACTCATAAAAATAGTGAGCATTGCAATTAACCCATAATCAGCAGGAACTAGTATGCGGGTTATAAAAAGCAAAAGAAGAAAAGACAATAATCTGGAAGAGAAAATATCTATACTACTCCAATACAGACCTTTTAAAGTTCTATTCATAAGTTAGCACTCAATTTATGGCATACTCGTTTGAAAAGGCACATAAGTGTGCCCTAAACTGAGTTTTGTTAATTAATAAGTTTTGAGATAAATGAAGACCGTTACTTATACGGTTATCAATCCAGATACGAACAGGATTTATCAGTTCGGCTTCTTAATACACTTTGATTGCCTGTCTTAGGATCTTCATCAGTAGGAGTCCCATCGACTTTAACTTCAACGACCTTGCTACAAGTATCCTTATGCCATTTGTGAAAGATGTTACAATCTGTAAGCATATCTAATAATCAAAATCCTAAATATTGATTCAAAAACTTCGGAAATAGCTTTTTAAATATGACTACATTCATTTTCTAACTAATGAATACTTTGCATGAAGATTATATACGATTACGCTCATTCGCACCATAGCCTTCTCAAATAAATTCAATTTCCTTGCCGGAAAGAAGTTCAATGCTTCACACTCAGCTGATTCAGTTAGCAATCTCCCTATATAATGCAAAATTCTATTACCTCTAAAATATTTATCAACAATGGCTTTTCGCATATAAAAATTAAATGCGGCAAATCTATCAGATACTATCAACGATGTGTTCACTGCAACCCTACATACATGAAGGGGCTGATTTATTCTATAAATAGGTGCAAAAAGAAAATACTTCATGAGTAAAACAAAATCTATAGCTGGATAAAAATCAGGATTATACCCTCCTATTTTCAGCATTACCGATCTATTAAACATCTCTCCTACCCCATTGCTAAAATCCAGCATAAACAAAGAATATATATCGTTAAGATAATAAGATTTAGACTTCAACAATCCCCAAAATCGATCCTTACATATATCATCTTCACTTATCAAGTTTCCATCAGCATCTATTGCTCTGCTTCGTCCCAAAATGGCCGCTTCAGGCCCTACCTTCTGACGGAACGCCCACAAGTTTTTCAAAGTATCTTCCACCAGCATATCATCGCTATGACAAAACACGATATTCTCCGAACGGGCAAGCTCTATACATCTATTCCAATTGCCTGCCATACCAATGTTATCGTCATTACAGTAATACCGTATACGGCCGGACTTGAGACTCTTTACATACTCCAGAAGGTTACTGTTACCCGGATCATTTTCTACAATGACCACCTCATAATCAGGAGCTTCCGTCTGACGAAGCACACTATCCAAAGCCTCCTTTATATAGGGAGCCTTATAAGTGGGTATGACAACAGAAACAAGAGGGTCTTGGCTCTTTACATCCGAAAACAAAAGATTAGACTTTACATTCTTATATTTCTCAAAGCTGTTCACATATTCAAAAAAATCCTTGCTTTTAAAAGGATATTCAAATTTTATTGCCATATCATATTTTTATTGAAAGATTTCTATTAAAAGTCTCCATCACATTTTTATAGGGATATATAATTTTCAATAGTTTACCTATGTCACACTTCAAATCCATTATTTCATTCTCCCTGTAAGGCATTGCACCATAATGCACTGCTGACGCAGAATGCAACTCCGATTTATATAATTCTATAATTGATTTCAATGAAATGCTGCTTCCACTACTCACATTCACTATCTCGCCTATACATTCCCTATAGTTCTCAAGCAAGCCGTGAATATCCTCTGCAAAATCATCCACATAAATAAAATCGCGTTTTTGTTCGCAAGGAGAAACATTCAAAGGTTCGCCATTCCGAAGCTTGTCTATTACATAAGGAATAAACTTATTTTTATTTTGTCCCGGTCCGAACAGATTGCCCGGACGAACGACCATGGCCGGAAAGGCATAATTACGATGGAGCATCAAGGCTGTATTTGTTGTCAGTTGTTTTACCAAAGCATAAGGAGAATTGGGATATTCCCGGTTTTCTTCCTTGAATGGCGAACTTATTGAACCGTATTCCTCTGAACTGCCGAACTGGATAAAGAGTTTCAATGAAGAGGTATTTTTAAAACGTTCATATAAGTTCAGGAGAACTTTCAGATTGGATGATATCAATTCATCAAACAAGGACAAATCACGCTCGGCGGTCACTATAGAGGCCAAATTGATGATGTAATCGGGAGCAATGATTTCCGATGGTATTTTATCTGCTACCAAGTCAAGTTGATATACATTTACAGAAGGATAATCTGCAAAAAAATCATGATCAATATACTTGTCAAAAACTGATATCTGATAATAAGGCGACAGACATCGTACCAGATTTTTTCCTATGAATCCATTACCACCTATCAAGAAAAGGGATTCTCCACCCATCATGCCACCCTCCTTTCCGGCTCAAGGGAAGGTGTTAGAGGGATGATAAGACCTAATTTACCCCCCCCCGATAACTTTATTTAACATATTGATTATTTGTTTATTTGCTTTCCAATTTGGCAGGACATTCCCCACATAAGGTTTCATCACTTCTCGTTGCCGGTAGCAACGTCCTCCCCACTGAATATTCAGGTGTACATTATTCCGTTGCTCATACAAGTGTGCCCATTCTTTAAGCGAATAGGTCTGACCGGAAGTCAGGACATATTCTTCACGGAGAGCAACTGTATCATCCTGTAACATTTCTGCTAATTGAATGAATCCTGCAACCACATCGTCAATGTGAAGAATATCAAGCTGCTGCTTCCCCGGAGACATTGCCAGCTCTTTTCCGGATGTAGCAATCTCATCAAAAAGCGTGAATATTTTTCGTCGGGTGTCATCCGCACCGTAAGTATCACAAAGCTTCAAAGTACAAAAACGAAGCGGGGATGTCTCTGTATAATACTTTGCCACGGTAATAAAAGCCTGTTTACTGGCCGCATAAAGATTTACAGGATTATATTGATCGCTATAATCAGGAGCATTGTAATTCTGCCAAATGGTACCGGTATTCAGAAACCACTTCACGCCAGCCATCTTAACAGCTTCTAATAAAGCTGTACCTAAATATAGGTTGCTGTCTATTATTGGCTTTATCTGTTCTGTCTTATGTTCGGCGACATAAAGCGATGCCAAATGAATGATTCCATCTATCTGTTCCTGCCGTAAGTAAACGGCCAAAGCTTCTATATTGTCATTAAACGTAAATATACGGCTTACGTTTATAGAGGAGCAGTCGGTGGAAGGTCTTACCAAAATATGAACTTCATGCGCACAGCATTTCAAGTCTTTCACCAGATGCTTGCCTACAAACCCGGTGGCTCCTGTTACCAGAATATTCATCAAAACGGAGATTTAAATTTCTCTAATGGTTCAAATGCTAGATCACGCCCGGAAATGATTGGTTGATTTATATTCCAATTAAATCCTATCGAATTATAGGCTATGCCATAGTCATGTTCTTTAGAATACCCGGAAGTTTGGGCATAATTTACTATCGTATTATCTTCCAATGAAAGGAAACCATGTGCAAAACCTTTGGGAATGTAGAGATATTGTCCTCTACAAGCATCGAGTTCCATGGAAAAACATTTCCCATAAGTTTCAGAACTCTTACGGATATCTACCACTACGTCTCTAATTTTTCCCCGGCTGACATATACTAATTTCGTATGCTCAAAGGGAGGCAACTGAAAATGCATTCCCCGTATCACATCTTTATGCGATACAGAATAATAGAATTCTCTAAAGTCGGTATCCAATCCATTCCTTTCAAAGAAATCATAATTAAATGGCTTTTGAAAGCCACCACGAATATCTTGGAAGTTTACTGTTTCCAAGATATAAAGTCCTTCAAAAGAAGTTTTCTGTATATTCATTCTTGCAAGTATTTTTCTATATGTTCTACACAAAGTGTATATGCATCCTCTTCCTTATAACGTTTATACCAGTCCACAACCAGCTGTACACACTTGCCAAGGCTCATCCTTGGTTCCCAGTCCAATTGAAACTTCGCCTTACTGATATCCAGCATCAGCAACTTCGCCTCATGCAAGGCATCCGGATCAGAAAGGTCCTTCAACTCACCACTTCCGTAATTCTCTATCACCATAGAGGCTACATCCCACACATTGGTGATGCTTTCAGCCCTCGGGCCGAAATTCCATCCTTCGCAATACTTCACAGGGTCATTCCACATCTTTTGCGCAAGAAGCATATAGCCACTAAGAGGTTCAAGCACATGTTGCCAGGGGCGGATTGCTTTAGGACTACGGATTTCTATCGGTTTACCTGCTTCCAACGCCTTGATGCAATCGGGGATGATCCTGTCCAAAGCCCAGTCGCCACCGCCTATCACATTTCCGGCCCTTACACTGGCAATGCTCTTGCCGTGTTTTTCATACGCTCCGGGATGAAAGAAGCTCCGACGCCACGAGGCTATGGCTATTTCAGCCGCACCTTTACTACTGGAATAAGGATCGTATCCGCCCATCGGTTCGTTCTCCCGATAGCCCCAGATCTGTTCCCTGTTCTCATAGCATTTATCGGTGGTTATCATCACGCCCACTTTCACACTGTCTGTAAAACGGATAGCTTCAAGAATATGGATAGTCCCCATCACGTTGGTCTGATAGGTCTCTACAGGAATGTCATAACTCAGACGTACCAAAGGCTGGGCTGCCAGATGGAACACAATCTCGGGCTGATACTGCCGGAAGATTTCTTTGATACGTTCACCGTCACGGATGTCGGCACGGATATCCGCCTTTATTCTCTGACCGATACCGGAAAGCACAAAATTGTCACGTTCAGTGAAAGGGTCCTGAGCCACACCGATAACCTCGGCGCCCAGCTCATGCAACCAGATGGAAAGCCAGCTGCCCTTGAAACCGGTATGGCCGGTGACAAGCACACGCTTCCCACGATAGAAATCATGGAAAATGTCTATCATGAATAATGGAGTTGATTAAAAAAGAATGATTAGTTATGCTTCATCATAGTAGCATGAATGGCCACTACATAAAGAGTTGTATTAGTATAACGATAAATAATCCGATACTTGGGATGGGAAAGGAAAGTATAGTATTCAGTCTTCGATGTGCTACGCCGTTCGTCCAATGTGCCCATGGTGGGCATTTGAGCCAACAAATCTATAGTATTCAAAATTCCTTGATAGAATTTCACGGCGAATTGTTCTCCTCTTTCGTCCTGATACCATCGCAGGATTTGCAGATAGCGGTCAGTAGCCCTGTTGCTCCAAACTATCTTTCGAACCCCCATCTGGCAAATTTAGCAAGGACTTCCTGCTGAGTTATATATCCGCCCGCTTCAGACTGTCTGATTTCCTCATCCAGTTCCTCTTCTGTGAATGTGCAAGGCATGGAACTTTCATGCAGCAAGTCCCAACATTCCTGCAATTTCGCCTCGTCATTGATGCTGTCAATGGTACTTATCAGCCGGTTCTTCAAACCTTGAAGACCGGAAGCATTATAAGCTGTTGCAGGTTCTGAAACTTTCATTAGTATATTCCTATTCGTTTATGCAGGACAAAGAAAGATGTTTTATTTGGAACAAACAAATATTTTAATGATTTTCACGGTTTTATCACCAAACTTTCCAAGGAGCCTGTCCTTTGTCCCACATCCCATTCAGTTCCGTATTGTCGCGCAGGGTGTCCATCGGCTTCCAGAAGCCTGCATGGCGGTAAGCGTGCATCTTCCCGTCCTTTGCCAATTGTTCCAGAGGCTTGCGCTCAAATATCACCGTGTCATCATTTTCCGGTATATAATCGAACACCTCAGGCTCGCACACAAAATAGCCGGCATTGATCCAGTTGCGGTCACCGTCCGGTTTCTCCTGAAAGGACAAGACCTTGTCACTTTCCAAATCGATCTGCAAGGCTCCGAACTTTCCACCCGGCTTGTAGGCTGTCAGTGAAACGGCACAACCGGAAGCTTCATGTGCCCGGATGCTTTCCGCTATATTGATATCGGAAACACCGTCTCCGTAGGTCAGCAGAAAACGCTCGTTGCCGATATACTTCTGCACACGTTTCAGGCGGCCTCCCGTCTGGGTGTTCAGACCTGTATCAACCATGGTTACAGTCCAGTTCTCCGAATGGTTATCCAATACTTTTACACTATTATTGCTAAGATCGACTGTCATATCACAATTATGGCGGAAGTAATTGGCAAAATATTCCTTGATGACATACTGCTTATAACCACAACAGATGACAAAATCCTTAATGCCGTAATGGCTGTAAGTCTTCATGATGTGCCACAGGATGGGCTTCCCTCCGATTTCAACCATCGGTTTGGGGATCAGATTGGTCGCTTCGCTCAGACGCGTACCGAAGCCACCGGCAAAAATCACCGCTTTCATTTTCTACTGGTTTTGAATTTTACTTATGGGAAGCCACAAACTCCTTGATGGTGGAGATCATGTATTGCAACATTTCTTCCGTCATGCCCGGATAGACACCGATCCAGAAGGTATTGGTCATCACAAAGTCTGTGTTCTTCAGCTCACCGACAATGCGGAAACCTTCACCTGTAGCACGCATCTCATCGAACGCCGGATGCTTCACCAGGTTACCGGCAAAAAGATTGCGGGTCTGGATTCTCTTGCTTTCCAGATATTCACTGAGCTGGTTACGGGTAAATCCTGCATCCGGCTTCACCGACATCAGGAAGCCAAACCAACTGGGATTGGAGTTTTTCATCGGTTCGGGAAGAATCAGGCCTTCCGTTCCCTCCAGTCCTTCGCGCAGTATCTTGAAATTACGACGACGGGACTCTACAATATAATCCAGCTTCTCAAGTTGGGCGCAACCGATAGCCGCCTGCATGTCCGTTACTTTTAGGTTAAAGCCGAAATGGCTGTACACATATTTATGGTCATATCCTACAGGCAGTTCACCGAACTTGCCGGTGAAACGACACTTGCACGTATTATCCACACCGCCTATGCACCAGCAGTCGCGCCCCCAGTCACGGAAAGAACGGACTATCTTGTCCAGTTCGGCATCATCTGTATAGACTGCACCACCCTCGCCCATGGTCATGTGGTGGGGAGGATAGAACGAACTGGTTCCGATATGCCCCCATGTACCTGTCTTTTTCGTCACTCCGTCAATGGTATATTCCGAGCCTAAAGCGTCACAATTGTCTTCTACCAGCCACAGTCCGTGTCTGTCACAGAATGCTTTGACCGCTTCAAAATTGAACGGATTCCCCAATGAATGGGCGATCATCACGGCTTTTGTCTTGTCTGAAAGGGCTTCTTCCAGCCGGGTGACGTCCATATCGTACTCCGGAATCGTGATATCCACAAAAACAGGAACCGCACCATATTGTATAATAGGAGTTACCGTGGTAGGAAAACCACAGGCGACCGTGATCACTTCATCACCTTTCTTTATTCTCCTGTCTCCCAATTTCGGGGAGGTCAGTGCATAAAAGGCCAGCAGGTTGGCACTGGAACCGGAGTTGGTAAGCGCACAATGTTTCACACCCAGCCATTTTGCCAGACGGGTCTCGAACTTATGAGCCCAAGGGCCGGCAGTCAGCCAGAAATCGAGTGATGAATCGACAAGGTTCACCATCTCTTCATCATTGAAATAACGACCGCCGTAATTGACAAAACTCTTGCCCGGTTCAAACACTTTGGAAGTCTTATGGACTTCGTTATAATATTCACGTGTCAACTGAAGTATCTGTTGCTTCAGTTCTTCTTTTCTATCCATAATTATATAATCGTTTTATCATTGATCAAGAGCAAAACTCAAAAACAATCTCATCTCAAAAAAGGAGTGATTTTCTTTACCATTTCATTCCAAGACAAGCACAGGGGAAACCACTTTGCAGTGGCTTCCTCTTAAATAGTGTCAAAAGTTGGATTATCTTTTAATGTTTGTTATTGGCTATTCCGATGGTCATCGGCAATAAATTTTCGTAAACGGTGCAACCCGTCACTATCTGTTTGAAAAATTCTTTCAGATATTGCAGTGCGGAGATGCCTTGCATCATTTTTCAAACAAGTTTATATGGCAGCTTGTTTCTCAAGCCGGAATTCTATATGATTTTTATCTTTTCCGATACGCTTTCAGGAAACGATAGCATACTCACAGTTGTTCTATCTCTTCCAAGGAAAGTCCTGTTACACGTGCTATTACATCCGAAGGAATCCCGGCAGCCTTAAACCCCTTAACCAAGGATTTCTTTTCTTCCTCACGTCCTTCCTCGCGTCCTTCCTCATGTCCCTCCTCGCGTCCTTTCTCCCAGCCCTTCTCCCAGCCTTTCTCCCAACCTTTTCTTTCGCCGCTGCTGTAGAGAGTCCTCTCCACGCTGATGGCATCCCAGAATTTCTCGTATCCCTGCAACTGTGCAGGCGTAAAAGCTGATTCTTCCAAGGCTGTTACAGCCCTTTTAATTTCCGGATATTCCATTAGTTCGGCAGGGACTTTACGCGTTTTCTCGTCTATCTCGGTCAGATAGCGGAGCCAGAGTGCCTGCATTTTCTTTTCGGTGTAGGTGTGGGGGGTGAATTTGGGCAATTCCACAAATATAAGGTGGAGACCGTCTATCACTTTTTCAGAATGTTCTACATGCACCAATCTATAATAGTGGTAGTATCCTTCCAGCCCGGTCTCGAATATATCGTTTACCAGATTCAGGGAATAGACGGGTTGCAGCAACTCGTATTTATGCCCCTTGTCCAGCTGCCTCACATACGCCTTGGAGGCGTTGAAGAGTACGCGCTGTTTAAATTCGGGTGACCACACCATCTGCATCTCGACGATAAAATGACGCCCCCGACTGTCCTTGCAGCGCACATCTACAATGCTGTATTTGCGCAAAGGATGCTCAGGAATCAGTTCCGTAGGCAAATATTCTATTTCGGTTATCTCTTCACCTTCCTCCAGAGGGAGCAGGGCATTGAGAAAACTCATCACGATGTCGGGATGCTCTCCGAATACTTTCTTGAAGGTCAGATCGGCCTTAGGATCCAAATAGGTCATAATTTTATTTTTTTAAGGAATTGTCCTTGGTTGATGCAAAGAAACAATTTTCCGGCCACATTTCCTAACAAATAACACTCTTTCATTTCTCCACACACCACGTTAATGGCCAGCAAGCCATAAAGGGCAGGATATTTCACCTTCTAGGACATTGAAGCAGCTCCCTGGCTTTCTCATAATAGTCACAATGAACATATCTGTTTTGATAGACATTTATAAAATTAGAGAAAGTAAAATTCCGATAGGGATCTTTTATGATAACCCCTGCCGGATATTCACACATTACTGCATCCTGAGGATACAGTCCATATTTATCCTTCCATATAACATTGAGATCTCCAAAATCCAAAATGATAAAATAACGACGGACAGCATCCCAATAAGATTCAACATTATCATCCAGCTTCATATATTTGCTCAGATACTGCTTCGTTATATAAATTTCAGGAGGAACTAATTCACAAAATTCTTTTCCATTCTTTGCTTTAAGTCCAGATTCTATTCTAGTATCATAATCAATATCAAAAAGATTTATAAGGTCTTCTGTAAAGCCAAAATACAAATAGTCTTGAAGCCAATAAGGAAAGAATAACTGCCCAGAAAGGCCATTCAAAGAGATTATACGCCCACGTTGCGGAACTTTATCGTTTTCCTTTAATTTTAATGGCATCATCTCTAACAACGACTTCATGAATTCAAACCCGAACTCTTTATAAATGCGCAGGTCGCTCCTGTTTTTTATACAATATTTCGCACCCAGTTCCCGGGCCTTTTCCAATCCGGACAAAGAAGTGCATAGCTGATAATTCAAATTGCAGAATCCACTGGGAGAAAAACTTTTGTTTATCACCACTTCACAACCTTCTCTTTTGAATTCCTCTATCAATTGTCCGGAAGTTGAATCCCATGTACTCAAGATAATAATGGAATCGGGGAATATTTTTTTATAGAGCCGGACAGTTTCCAATGTAAAATTATATTTTGTATCGACCGGCCCTTGTAAAATTATAGCCAACTCCCCCGCTTCAGTATCTGTTTTTATATGACTTCTTGTACAATCTCCTCCAGTTTCTATCGGATAAAGCCTGTATCTGCAAAAACACCTTGCCTTCCTTTCCATCACTATACATACCAGATTCATAAAACTTTCATGAGTTCTACCTGTGCAGGAAACAACCGCAGCAAGCAGTTCTATTATTTTACATAGCACCGCTTTCAAAGCTTTATCTAAAAACTTCTTTACATTTATATCCATAGTCAATCCGGTTATTCACACAAATATTTATCATTATTAGCTCCGGGCCATTTCACCACTACATTTCGTGTTCCGTCTTCCAGACATTCGAAATCCGTTGCATCATCGGGTTCCATCACAATAATGTCTCCCGGGACATATTCCGTGCCGTTCATACGGACCTTACCTGTAATTATTACCGTAATCTCAGTAGCTATCTTATGATAGTGTCTGGTCTCATAATCCCCTTTCCGGTATTCCTTAACGGCCACTTCCACATCATTGGTCCTTATAAGGGATGGTTCGAAGTTACCTACGAACCATCCCTTTATCATGTCTTCCAGTCTTGCTGTTTTCATCACTTATTCTTTTATTTTGATTGCTATATACTTATCCAAATCCTTCGGAGTTCCTGTTCCATGCATCTGGTTCATGTCTATGTTATAGATACCGAATTTATCTCCTTTTGCTATGGCGTAATTATAGACGGGCGCCACATAAAATTCATTGTTCACACGATCATTTCTGACAAACATATCAATGGCATTTTCCACAAAAGTTCTGCCTTTTGCAAAATAATAGATTCCAACAGTGGCATATTCAGAGATAACGACTTTCTCCTTTATTTCAATGATATATCCGTTTTCATCAATTTTGGCATAGCTCCATTTCGTATCATTATCTTTAAAACAAAGAACAGAACCATCCAAACTGCGGCTATCACTGTCATTTATATAGTCGGCAATATTCATATCCACTATTTGGTCAGAGTTGGCAATAAGCAACGGGGTATCATTGTTTATCAAATGATGGGCATGCAGCACTGTACATGCAGCCCCCTCGGTCAATTTATCAATAAGAACAAATTCTACGTTATAGTGCCCTTTGATCCATTGTATGGTTTCCGGTTCATTCTCATAATGCTCCTTGCGTGCCAGCAAGATGAATCTTGCCTCAGGCATATCAAGATTGTCAAGTACATGACAGATCATCGGTTTCCCTAGAACGTCAATAAACGGCTTCGGCTTTCTATAACCGGCTTTGGCAAAGCGACTTCCGGCGCCTGCCATTGGAATTACAATGTTTATCATCTCTATTCTTTATTGTTATTCAAATAATTTTCATACATCTGCGGGGTAGCAAAAAACACATAGTCTTTGGAGGGAATTTCATATACTCCCACTTTTTTCTGGGTGAGAATAAGTTCATTATAAGTGGAGCAGATATAATAGCTGCCATTATAGTTTACATCCTTTCGAATCGTATTGAATGCAGCTTCCACAAAATCCTTGCCATGCTTAAAGTAATAGCAGCCTGCCGTTGCCATATCAGAAATAGGACGTTTTTCGCTGGTTTCATTCACATATCCGTCCTTATCCAGAGCTACAAAACTCCAACGGGGATGTACAGACCGGAACACAATGATTCCACCTTCTTCATCCTTGCTTCGGAAGTGATTTACCGCTTCGTCAATCCCATTTTTTATCCATTGGTCTCCATTAATAATCAGCAACTCATCGTCATTATTAATGCTATCTATCGCAAACAAGGCCGAACAGACAGCCCCCTTAGTGGTATCACTCACTTTGTACACATGACTATGGGGTGACAATATATTCAGACTGGAGCTGATATATGCCTTATCATTGTCTTCCTTTCGTATAGCGAATGACATTGCCGCCCCAAGAGGTTTCAAAGATTCCACAACACGCTGAATAATGGGTTGACCATTTATCTCAAGAAAGTATTTAGGATACCCATGCCCTCTTTCTTCAAAATCCTTACCGGAACCTGCCATCAATACTATTACGTTCATTCCATTCCTCCTTCTATTTCTTTTATTCTTTTCATAATGTTATTGTAGGTAACATCATTTACAGTATCAACTTTAAACAAATGTGCCCCGCTTGCTAAAGCTGCTTTCACACCATTCTGGTTATCTTCCGCTATCAGGCATTCTGTCGGTTCCAATCCCAGTCTTTTTATTGCAACATCATAAATTTCAGGATCCGGCTTTGCCTTAGTTACATCCTGGTTAGACAGTTTAAATTCCAGATATTGCTCCAAATCCGATTTCTCCATCATCATGTCAACCGTATTTCTGATAGAATTGGATGCCAAAGCCAGTTTATAGCCCTCCGAATTCAAACGAGACAATGCATACTGATGAATAAATTTAGGTTTGCACTTCGTAAATACATACTCCATAGTATATCTTTGTTTCATCTCGTTGACAAATGGATGAAGACTTCTAGGCAATCCCCTCTCTACTGATAACATCTCCAACTTCTTAGAAGTAGGCAATCCATCATAGGTCACAAGATGATCATAACGGGATATAGAAAATCCGAAAAGTGCCAAAGCCCTGTTCAATGCCTCGTAATGCCATTCTTTTGCATCAATAAGAACGCCATCCATATCAAATATTATTGCCTTGATTTTTTCCATATTATTGTTCATTAAAAAATTTGTAAGCCTCTTCCGGGTAATCCGTGCACAGATAAAGATAGGGATTATTCATATTCTTCAGTTGATTCCACACATAGCGATAGTCACGCCCGTGTAGTTCCGGCGATACTACACAAACTGCCCTCCCGTCTTCTAAGTATTTATGGGTTTCAGTTACCACCAATGAATCATTCATAAAAAAATCCAGCCAAACTGTCGTGCTATCTTTGTAGAAAGGTAGTTCTGCCTCATACTCAGAACGTCTGGATGCTATTTTAAGCTTTTGGCTGATATACGGGATGGTATCGCATACCGACATATCAAAAAAGAAATAGTTATCAATACTGTATCTGTCTAATAACTCTTTCACCATTTCCTGCAATCCGTCAGCTTTTATGTTTAAAGCCAACATTGCATCAGCCTGTTTTTGTGAATACAGTTTAAAGACAGATTCTACCGTTATTTCATTTCCGCAGGGCGGATTGTGTGAGATTACAAGTTTACCTGCATAATCGCGTAAGTCAGTTTCAAAACCGAAGCCATTCTCAATGGCACGTTCCAATGCCAGCATCGTATTCTTTTCAGACTCTATTTTCCAAAATCCACGATGGGCTATAATCTTAATATTTTGCATAAAGATTTACTATAATAGTTCAGAAGCATACTTAATGAAAAGAATATTACTATTGAGAGAATATTTTAATTTTATCTCTATAAATAATCCTCATCGTTAAATTCCTTAATATTTGTTAGCGTCCAAAAATGACGTGTACTCCAAGGAAATCCGCCACACGGCGGTTCTCCAATAAATAACGTCAAAAAAAATACTGATTTTTAATATTTGTTATTACTCCAGTCCGATTGTCAAGGGTAACAAATGTTCATAATCCCTACGTCCTTTAACAATTTCACTGAAAAATCTCTTGAAATAATCAAGCACAGACACACCCTGCATCCTGCAAGTGAAGATGATGGTATGATATACCGCTGAGACGCCGGCCATCTTGTCACTTCCGAAGAATAACGAGTTCTTACGCTCAACAGCCAATGAACGAATAAAACGTTCGGCACAAACCCTATTGTCGGCACTCATAGTACGGCAAAATACTTTCAGCACCATTATAGGTTACCTACATAAACTGGTATCCGGGTCTGAAACGTCTCTCAAACATACTGTAAGACCGTCGGTCATAGCTGAACAAACGCACCGGACGTAAATCTTTAGACATCACGATAAAGACATCACCATCCTCCGGCTCACGGTTCAACTGTTGATGGATGATGGATAAGACCTTATCATATTTACAGCGCATATCATAAAAATCACGAACAAAGAAAAAACGGTTTAGTCCTGTAATATACTTGGTTGGACATACAAAATTTCTCAATAGAAACACCAGCAGGAATCCCTTCCAATTTATAGCACAAAAATAGACGCTCAAAATCATTGTAACTATACATAAACTTGGATTCTGATTTAACGAAAGCAAAGTTCTAGATTTTATATCGGTTATCCTATTACGTCATTTTTGGACGCTAACGATAAATCTGACGGGAATTCCTATTAATGAGTGCTTTTTATTATTTTAAATGGATTTTGAAATAAATGCCTCCGGAGAAGTATTTTCCATCATTCAATTCGGCAATCAGATTGATGTGGTCTTTCCAAAGCTGGTAGTGTGCCCCGATGTTCACTGTGCGGGCGTCATATTCGGCCATCAGATCCAGCCCGTTCAAAACTTTCACCGCTAGGTTATCTTCCGGCAACAGATTGAATTTGAAATTCACCCCCGCGGCAGGCCTTCTGTAATGAGGGAACCAGCAGGCACGGTAATCCACGTATGCAGCGTGAACACCCAGCGTCCCTACCCCGGCGAAACTGAAATGCTTGGTTGCCGCCAGATAATATCGTGTAAAATGATTGTTCTGCATACCGTCCTCATCGAACTTGATGGCCCCACCACCGTATGCTTCATGCGAAGTGGGATCGTCCAAGCCAAGGACTATCTGCGGAGTCCAGGGCTTCCACCAGCCTTCTTTCCACAACCGCAGGCGAGCATTGAAGGCACGGTCCTGATTGGTGTACTTTCCCCAAGACTGTTCCGGAAAATAAGTGGAGCCATGATTTGCATAATTGATGGTACAAGTATACCCCACTTCAAGCCAAGGAAAGATGGTTATGTTCAGATAATAATTGAATGTGTATTTTATCTCATTACTACTGATATACTGCAACGGAACAAGATGTAACACATTCCCGCCCGCCATAAATGTCTTGTCTTTTTGCATCTCGGCAGTGGGGGCATGAAGAAGTCCCGTTGTACCATATAGCGCCTGTGCCTGACTCCGTAACGAACTAATCGCAATAAGGCATACTAAAATTAATCGTATTTTTCTACACATTATTATGAGAATTCCATCTATCTTTGCTTCCATGAAACGTTTGCAAGCAATAGTGTTATTAGTATTGAATGGGATGGTCTGGCTGGTGTCTTTCATTAGGCATTCATCTATAACCAATTCTTTTTATTTCAAAATATCTTCATCTTACTAAGAATCCAATGATATAAACAGGCTACAACATACGAAAAAATAAATGAAATAACAGCTATTGCTACCATACCGAAAGTTTCCAACTTATACAAATAATAAAAAGTACAACTAAATACCAACATATGTACTAAGTACCATTCATAAGAAATCTTATTAGTCAGTACAAATAACCCATTAATAGGCTTTATATGTAATTTATATATAATCAACAATGTGAACAAATATCCAATCATAGAAGGTATATCATTATATAGTTTCCAAATACCTCCTTTTAACCCGGCCACTCCTGTAAAAGCAACACATAGTATACAAACAGGAACTAATATCTTAAAGTTCAACAAATTGACTATTTCAGAATTAAGTTTATAGCATTTAGCTAAATACATGCCTAAAACAAATTCCCAAAGATATTGTAAAAAGAAACTATTCCATACACGTACATCGCTTTTCCCAAGCATCGCTACAATAGTAGCCCACAACATACTTATTAGCAAAGCATAAATCACCCCGATCGATTTATTAAACAATTTCAACAAAAAAGGCCATATCAAATAAAATTGAATTATTGTTGAAACAAACCACATCTGCCCTCCAAAAGAATTCTCCAAATCATTAAAAAACATTTTAAAGAGAAATATATGTAAGTATTTGGAGAAGTTTATCTGATGAAGTATTATAAAAGGGAATCAGAGCACTTACCAATATAATTATTATGTATGGCAAATAAACTTTTAAAAAACGTCGTTTTAAAAATTGACTATAAGTAAGCGGTTTATTTAAGTATGATAAATAAAGCCCAAATCCACTACACAAGATAAATACATGTACTCCTGCTCCACCAAAAGATGAAGCAGCCATTAAAAACGGAGGTATCGGATAACTTTGCAACAAATGCATCAACACAATGGTAAAAATAGAGAATCCTCGTAAAAAATCAATAACTTCTAATCGCTGCAGCATAGTAACTTATTTAATTCAACTTTTCGACAGTCTGAGAGAAACTTACTAAATTAATAATATGATAAAATTATTTTTACATTTATTGTTCTGCGACTTTAAAATATTCAAGTATATCTTTACATCTTTCCAATAAATACATAATATCCATAATATCTACACCTGCTTCCGTAATCAAAGACGTTACAATAAAGCATAACCAAATTAATCGCATTTTTCTACCTAGTATTATGAGAATTCCATCTATCTTTGCTTCCATGAAACGTTTGCAAGCAATAGTGTTATTAATATTGAATGGGATGGTCTGGCTGATGTCTTTCATTCTGCTCCTACCCGTTGTTTCCTTACATAGTTTATGGAAACTATGCAAAAGGATCTTTGTAAAGCCCCAATAATTGTTTGGCAAAATAATAAAAGAACTGAATATCATCTATAAAATAGCGTCTGAACAGTCGCTTGGGTTCTTTCAGAAAGCGATAGAACCATTCCATCGCCAAGATTTGGAATATTCTAGGAGCACGTTTTATATTACCTGCTTCGAAGTCTATGGTAGCGCCAAGAGCCATAAATAATTTCACACCGGACATACGGCTACGGTATTTTGCTATCCACTTTTCTTGCTTGGGTGCACCAGCACCAACCAACAATACAGTAGCTCCACTTTCATTGACAATATGTATCAGTTCTTCACACTCCTGTTCGTTCTTCTCGAAACCGTAAGAGGGTGAATGAGCACCGACCACTATTTGCCTCCCTACTCTCCTGTTTATATTCTCCATCGCCTTTTTAGCAACTCCTTCAGCTGCTCCTAACAGAAAAATTTTACAATTAGGATTATTGGCATGATAGTTATAGAATGCCGTAAAGAAACTGCTTCCCGGAATAGCCATCGGTAAGGATCGCTTTAATAGTTTTGATACAAGATAAAGGATCTGGCTATCGCATACTATCCATTCCGCTTGCTGGTAGATGTCGTAAAATTCTCTGTCATACTGGAGTTTTATTAGGTGGTCGAGGTTGGGGGTATAGAGTACACCTTCGGCCATTTGCTCTAACAACTCTTTTTGGGTGAGAGAAAAGATTTTTATATTAAGAATATGAATTCTTACCTTAAATTCCATCAATCTGTGTTTTTATTTTTACAATTCTTACTATTATCAAATTCAAAATAGCATAAAATCAAGAGCGGATTAATAAGATAACTTTCATAATTATATCAATGGTTCCAACCCCAAAGAGCATACAAACTTTGCTCAAGTGTTTTTGTAAAATCAGACTTATGCCATTATTTAAAAATAGAATCCATAACACTGAGCCACTTATGTACATAAGAATTCCTATCAATACCCATTCTCCCAATAGATTCTTTAGCATCATCTCCCTCTATTATACATCTTTGAGGATTTTCAATGTAATACATCATCGCTCTTTTCAAAGACTCTACCGATACATTCTCGCATATGTATCCGTTACATTGATGTTCTATTATTTCTGGCATACCTCCTTTATTAAAAATAATACTCGGTTTTCGAAATGCTTTAGCTTCCACCAACACATTTCCCAACGGTTCTTCATAGACAGAAGGAGTACAAGAAACATCAATATTGCTATAAAAAGTTTCTATATTTGTTATTTCATCAAGAAAATGAATATGTTGTGATTGAGGAGATTTATTAAGCAGAGATTTAATCTTCCCATAATAAATAGGATCTGTTTTTGTATTTCCTCCTATATATAATTCCATATTATAACCTTTTTCCAATATTTGCAAACTAGCTTCTACCAATAAAAGAACCCCTTTGTCTTCTACAATACGTCCTAAATATCCAAAAACAACATCATTACCAGTCTTACTGATTTCTACTTGCTCAGTATTATTAGAAAATCTGTTTGGAGGAAAATTATAAATAACAACATCCTTAGGGTTAAATCGTCTTCCAGATTCAAGCAATTTCTCTTTTATAAAATTAGAAACAGAAACGACAACAGATATTTTTTGTACCACAATTTTTCTCCATAACCATGAATAAATTCTAACAGCAAAACCTTTATCTTTCTTACGATAGCTAATTGGAGCATCTCCCATCCTAAATAATATTCGAAGTTCTTTATGAAAAAAAAGAACGGGAAGAAGATATATAAAAACTATTTCTGTAGGAATTAATAATACATCTGGTTTTTGTGCAGCCAATAGCATAGAAATCCTTAAATTAGAATATATTACAGCTATAACATATTTTATTCCTCTCCATGTACCATAAATATTCCTAGGAAAAAAAATAGGAATACACCTAAATTTATTTATTTCTTGTTTTAATCTTTCCGATGCATCTTTATTATAAAGTATAGTTATATCATAACCATGCTCTTCTAATGTTTTGCAAACTTCTATATTAGATAATTCTTTTCCATATACATCTTTACTATCTAATACTGCAAAAATTTTTTTCATGATATTACCTTCTTTTATCTATCAAACTCCACATAAAAGTCAAACTTCGATCTATCAAATTACTACACTTTGATTCTAAAATATTTTGAAGAGGAATTCTCACTATTTTATCTAGAGCTATACTAATAACACATATAGACATACATAATAACAAAAATAACACTGGAACTTGAAGTCCATTAAAACAAGTATAAATCTCACGTACATAGTGATGGTAGATCATGGATGTATACTGATTCTCATGAAAAAGATATATGGAAAAAGATGAACTTGCTAAAAAGTTTATCCATTTCTTTTTTATCTTTATCTTAGAAAATAACAAAATTAAAACCACACATTGCAATATCAAACCAGGTCCTTGATATGCAAAAAATACCCCTCTGTAAGCTCTTGAAAAAGAAACAGGAACTAAAAAAGTACCTACCGAAATAATAAAAACTATAAGTATATAAGCAGTAAAATTCTCCTTTAATGTAGCCAAATACGGCAAATTCATATTGAAATCATTTAATCTTCTTAATAGATTTCCTGTTAAATACAATCCTACGAAGTACACTATACTTTTACCTCCATTCACTACATCACTTTGCCATACAAGTCCCCACCATATTATTGCAAACAGATTTATCAACACAATAGCGCAATGTTCTTTCAACGACATGTTCTCCACTAAATTAAGAACAGGAGCTAATAACATCAACCAAAAATAATATGTTATGAACCATCTGCCTCCGGTATGGCTGAAGGGAAACCATTGCATCATAAAATCTTTTAAGATAAACTCTTCACCTAAAAATAATACTGATATTCCATAGCACATTAAGTACCATAAAAAACAATACAAATAGAAAGAAATTAATTTTCTTATTGAAAGTTTTATAGTCCAATACCCAGAAATTAGAATAAATACAGGAACACCTATGTGAAATATGGTATATCCCAACAAAATCCATCGGTTTTCCGTATCTATCCCAGCCTTAACAGATGAACAAAAATGATACAAGACTATGAATATCATCGCTATAAGACGAAGTAATTCAAAATTAGATTCTCTTTCTTTTTTTACTAATACCATAAATTTTCTTAATAAGTTTTCCAATCTTCTGGAAATATATGAGGATTCCCGAATTCCGAGTTTATCCACTTTGTAGGATAATAGACCAACTCCTTTTTACGCCCCAACATAGCTCCCCAATAGCTAAATGTACTATTTGCTATTATTGCATATTTACACTGGCTCATTAGAAACATATCCAATGGACTGTTCTCACCTGTATTCCAATCTATAAAATAAGCATCATTAAATGGCAGATTCTTTTTTACCCATTCTATATCATCTGAAAAATAAAAAAATTTCGGATGGTCTACGCGTTTCTTAATATCTTCTATTGATTTATTATAATATTCCACAGGACAAGTCCCTTCAAATCTTGCTATATATTTAGGAGATAAATAATCGCCTCTACGCACATGTATGAATATAGATTCAGATTTTCGAATGATTTCCAATGCCTGCTTATTTTGAAAAGACAATGATTCTTCATCTATTTTCCATGTGATCCAATTATATTGAGGTATATATTTATTAGAAAGTTTAAAAGCAAAATAAATCAAAGCATTTTCATTTATGCACAACCGTTGATTTAAATCTAAAAATCTGTTTTTTGGACACAAATGCTTAACTATATACATTATTCCCGTCAAGAAAGTAGCTTTCCAATGCGATTGAGGAAGAATAACATTAAACCATTTATTAATCTCAAGACCATAATGTTCTGACAATTTTTTATGATTATATATTCCATAAAAATTTTGTTGGGGAAACTTATCTTTTATCCAACAATAAAAAGCTTATCCAAATATTTGATTACCTAAACCTCCTGTAAATACCAATATTTTCATATCAACAAAAGCATTCAACTCAATAATTAACTGTTAATAATTTATCTAAGACTTTTAATCCTTTTGTATACATATAACATAAAATATTTAAAGGAAAAAGGGCACAGTTGCATAAGTCCGTGGCAATATAATCATGTTATCCAAAGATTATGGAC
>ERZ773216.1402-NODE-1402-length-28986-cov-6.259134_pt1 | contig 28986 bp, 39 predicted proteins | sample MGYA00511259_ERZ773216 | MGnify/ENA primary metagenome ERZ773216 (study PRJEB29015, sample SAMEA2737764) | human gut metagenome | biome: human gut; feature: human-associated habitat; material: faeces | place: China | collected 2012 ... | reverse complement strand
TCTGGGTATACTTTGTCATGACACTGGACGAGTTCGAAAAAATGCCTGTGGTATTCATTCACTATTTCAGAAATAAATGGCTTACGAACATTACCAGAGATTTTGAGTGATTGCAGTTACCGTAAAGTTTTCTAAACAAGTTGATAAAAAACAAGACTGTCAGATTAAAGTTTCGGTAAATAAGGGGTAACATCATACTCCTGAATGAATTTTACAAATTTAGTTAGCTGATCCGGTACAAAAACACCCTTTTTCCAGATGATACCAAATTTACTGGTGATTTCCGGGGATACCGGGATCACAACAAAATCACGGGGATTGGTAGCGAGAGAGGAATACAAAAAAGCACCACATTTACCACCCCGGACAAAATTAAGGACAGTAACGAGCTGGCTGCAGTACATGTGGACATTTGGTGTGATCCCGGCACTGCGCAGACGGGTGATGACTGTCTGGGTTTGAACAGAGTCCGTATTGAATAAGATAATGGGCTCATCTTTTAACATATCCATTGTAATTTCTTTTTCACCGGCATACCGGTGCGTCTTGGAAACACAGTAGACATATCTGTCTTCCATCATGACATAACTGTTATATTTATCCAGATTATAAAAATCCATATTTGCCATGGCGATATCTAACTGTTCATTGTCGACTAAAGTACGGGCGCGGAGGGAGCCATATTCTAAAAGCTGAATGGGTATATTATACTGTTCCTGAAACTGGTCGGTCACCCGCGGAAAAAATACCGTGCTGATCATAGGAGGAATACCGATCCGCAGCGGGTGCCGCTTTTTTTCAATATTTGAAAAGTCGGTGTACAGTTCCTGCGTCTGTTTTAGAATAAATTCTGCTTTCTGATAAAAAGCCGCACCGTCTTTGGTGAGGGAAATTCTGTTCTTTCCATGGTTAAAAAGTTTCAGGTGAAATTCTTTTTCCAGATCCCGGATCGAAGTGGAGATCGTAGGCTGGGAAACATAGAGCGCGTCAGCCGCGCGGGTAATACTATGGTAGCGGCATACCATACAAAAGTATTCTAATTGTGTCAGTGTCATAGAATCCTCCGTCATTGTACAGAAAAATTATACTATAATTTCAGTATAGAAAAAAACTATGCTGGCGTCAAGTATATGAAATGTACATTATACTGAAAATGCGATATGCTGTGTTTACAAAAGGAAAACGACAAGGCCATGTCACTTTTTAACACGATAAAAAAGAGAAAAAAGGAGGTTTTCTATGAGCCCGACAGTAATTACATTAATATTTCTGGCATTTGCCATTATCATGTTTGTTACAGAGAAGATTCCACTCGGTCTGACATCCATGATTGTCTGCGTTGGTCTTGTGATTACCGATGTGTTGAGCGTAAGTGATGCTTTCAATGGATTTATCAACAGTAACGTGATTCTGTTTGTTGCCATGTTCATTGTAGGCGGGGCATTGTTTGAAACCGGTATGGCAAATGAGATTGGAAGTCTGGTAACAAAATTTGCAAAAACGGAACGCAGTCTGATTATCGCAATCATGGTGATTGTGGCAGTTATGAGCGGATTTCTTTCCAACACCGGTACGGCAGCAGTTCTTATTCCGGTTGTAATTGGAATTGCAGCGAAGTCAGGGTATAAGCGGTCAAGACTTTTAATGCCGTTAGTATTTGCAGCAGCAATGGGAGGAAATCTTTCACTGATTGGTGCACCCGGCAATATGATTGCACAATCTGCACTTGAACCGTTGGGATTGAAATTTGGATTTTTCGAGTATGCGATTGTCGGTTTGCCGATTCTGATCGTTGGTATTCTATTTTATGCTACGATCGGATTTAAAATTTTACCGCATCATGACACGACGGATGCAGATGATTCTATTTTTGATGAGTCACAGGATTTTAGCAATGTTCCAAAGTGGAAAAAAGTATTATCGCTGGTGATTCTGATTGCCACCCTGATAGGGATGATTTTTGAAGAACAGATTGGTGTAAAACTTTGTATCACAGGCTGCGTAGGAGCAATTTTATTAATCCTCACCGGTGTCATTTCTGAAAAGAATGCTTTAAAATCCATTGATTTAAAAACTATTTTCCTGTTTGGAGGTACGCTTTCTCTGGCAAAGGCACTCGAGGTTACTGGATGTAGCCGCTCAAAATTTTTGTCATACTTTCTCATTTTTTTTGTCAAAAATGTTCATATAATGCTTTTTCATTTCACTAAAAAAAGGAGCTACTTTTTTGTCGTTAAACAGCGGTTTAGCGTCCCATAAATCAGCCAGCGACCATGATAATCGCTATTACACAAAAGCACAAATTGACTCAAAAAACGATGTTTTTACAAAAAAAATTAACGAGTACAATATTGATGCAGCGACTGAAGCAAACAATCTTACATGGTTAGTGGTACTTGACGGAGTAACCTTAAAACACCGTGAAATGCGCACATTGCATGTTGATAAAGCGGATTATTTAAGTTCATTTTGGGCATCAGATGGAGTACCGCATAAAATTTCGTTTGGCTTTGACAGTGCAAGTTGGAACGTTATTGTTTATGTTGATGGAGTTCAAATCGGTAAAATTGTAAATTAATTTTTTGATAAAAGTGCCAAAGCGGTGACGTTCGGGCAGATTAACACGAAAATAACTGCTATAAAATTGTGTTAAAAATCCTTAAATTTTACAACTTAGGTGCGATCTTTACCATGCTTAACCATTCCTGTACATCAAGATTTGATCCTGAGTTTTGATAAGTGCTAAGCGTCCCGGTCTGTCCCGGTCCGAAGGTGCCACCGCTTGTTACTTGTAAAGTCATTGCGCCGCCGGATACCGCAGGAACTCTGACTCGTCCCATGACATAATTAGATGTTGTGTTGGTTATAAAAACTTCTCGAAATCCGTTTGCATTTGAACTGAAAGTGACAAGACCTGTAACTAAATAATAACCATCCTCCGGTACAGTGAAATATTGTACAACGGGAGTTTGATCATGATAATTTGTTGACGTATTGGATAAGCTAGATACATTATTTTTGGCATCCGTCTTTTTCATATATGTGTCAGGTATACTGTTGCCTTTGGAATCACAATAAGCTCTACTAACACGGACTGCTGGATATGTGCCATCGGTCTTGTCCGCATAAATATCAACAACGCTGTCACCTTGTACGTTAAATTGTGGAAAAAGTGTACCAACAAAGCCAGACCAATCTTTTTCTAAGACTTTGAGAAAATACTTATTTGCTAAACCGCTGTTTAACGTATTAATATTGGAAATTGCCTGATCCAATTCGGTTTGATTTGCCTTTTTCCCAATAGCTTCATTAAGTGCTGTTGTAACATCCTTATTCTTATCTATCAAATCAGCCAGTTCTCTCAAAGTATCCGCTGTTTCAGGTGCCCCATTTATCAAATCAGCAATTGCTTTATCAGTGTAATTCACTAATTGCCGATAATATGTATCAAACACCTTCTGATGCGGTTCATTCTCATTATTTAAATGGCTTTGAATAATTGTAAGTTGCTGTTCTGCCACTTTTTTTATAAAAGCATCATTATTTATGAGTTGCTGAAAAATAGCGTTGAAAACATCAGCATGTCCCGGTGTTGTTGGCTCCAGTTTTTCAATTTCACTATTATAAGTCTCTAAAACTTCAAAATTTGCCATTTACTGTATCCTCCTATCTAATATAAATCCTGAATAGAAAATGTATCCTCCATAGTATCCTTCCCTTTTGCCATAAATGTAGCTATTGCGACAATGTCATTTTCTTCATCTACCAAGGCTATCTCTGATATGTACTCTCCTACAAGTTCATTTGCCTCAATTAATAATGAATATTCATAGCAACTATCAGATACTTTCCTAGATGCTGTGTACTCTTTTCTGAGAAGCTCATGTTTTAGAGATGTGCTTTCTTTACTAGGTGAAATAACTTCACCGTTCTGATCCACGCCGCCAGAACCAACTGCAATATATTTTACCTTTGGTATTTGTCCTGTCGTATGGGTTGCCTCCGCAAGTTTTTTTCTCTTTAAATCTGTAATTATCTGTTTCATAAAATCTCCTCCTCATATCTATAAGCATCCAGATTTCTATTTCCATCCAGTAGAACCTGTCCATTTAATGTCCAGTAATTATGTTCTACAATGTGCTTTAAATTTGTAAGTTTCTCATCTACTCCCAACATTTGTATATTACTTTCTACAGATACCTTAAAATTTCTTATCACTCCACTTAAAATCTGCGCTCCATCCAAATTCCAACTGCCATCCAACATCAGATAATTATAATTAACAATTACAAGTACTGTATGATATCTTGCAAACAACTGCTCGGTCAATTCGTTAATCGTTATATAATACCTGAATAAATAATTGTCCTTCGCACCGGAATACTTTATCTGCCTCACAGTGTTCCTCAATACCTCAAAAGCTACTGGCTCTATAAAATCAATGTCGTTTTCTAAAAGAACATAAAACTCAGCCCATCTGTTTTCGTCTCCAAGCAAATCCACTGCTCTTACCAAAAGTGGATTTGCATACCCAAGTGCTTTTATTGCCCTCTCAACCCCAATATTGGTTCCACCAAGACGTTTTATTTCAATATACCAGGCTATCCGTTTTCTATAACTTGCATTACTTTCACCCGGATTTCTACTCATTCTACGGTCTGCAGCATGAACTGGAAGCATAATATCATCACAGGTAGCAACCATGCTTTCTTTTCTCGCCCGATAAATATCATTCATACATTCGTCAAACCAGGATCCCAACACTTCACACAGAATATACCAGTTGTTAATCGATTTTTTTACCCGTTTAAATGGAGATGTAAGAAGATAGTACATATAATCTTTAAAATTATCATAAGCCACTCTCACCACCTCCCACATTAGTAACTTGAACATTCAAATTTCCTAATAAAATCACATTACCTTTGTTAAGCTCAATGTCATTATTAGGTTTTGATATCACTGATTTTCTATAATTACTAATACCGCCTGCCAATGCAACCCTAATACTGTCAAGATATAAGCAATTCATATCTTCCCGGTCTGTCAATTTCAATGTGTTTTCTATTATGTACTCCGCCTGCTCCTTCACGCCGCTAGTAGATACATCTTTTGACAAATATATTGTCAAATCAATGTCCTGTCTCACTATCGTAGCAGATCGGCATAAAAAATCATCATAATTCCCTTTTAAATATTCGATTGCCTGCTCCACTTTTCGAAGTAATGTTTCTGTAGCCTCACCAGCAGAACTTGTCACTATGATATCAACAGTACCCTGACCTCTTGGATGTTGTGAATCAATCTCAACATTTAATACTCCAGGAACTGTCTTAGCCGCATTTTTTATCTTTGCATCTGTTGTCCGTTCTGCCGCTTCCTCAAAAGCATCCATTGTCCGTTCTCTAAGGCTTTCTATACTTTCAACCTCTGCCCCTTCCTGATACAACCAGTTAGCTTCATTTGTTACACTGCTAACTCCTCCTAAATGTATCATAGAAACCGTTATTTTCCCGGCTGGCAAATTATAATCCGTTCCACTCTTCTCCGCTTCAACTAATACTTTTCCAACCTGTTCTCCAGCATCTATCACGGTATCCTCTACCGCATAAAACTTGTATTCCCTTCCATTTATGTCTGGTAATGTCTTAAACATATGACCTTTACTGATAAGTAACGTTCCATCAAACTCTTCCCGGTAAATTGTAATATAACCTGTTGCTTTTACTGCCTCTCTTAAAAACCTCCCATAATCAGCAGCCTTTACTATCATGCTTTCACCTTCCGCATGTCTAATAAAACATGAGTTTAATATACTTCTTGCAAGCTGTTTTATCTCAATGCCAATCCGTACACTGATACGGATCAAATGATAAAACACGCCACCTTTATTGAAATTATTTATAATAAATCCCTTTTCTACCAGTTCCTTCTGTATTTTTAATATCTCTTTTTCTTCTTCAGGTATAGGAATGATTTTGTCCATAACACTTTCATCTATCATAAAACAGTAATGTCCTCCGCTATAAATTCCATGTTGTATTGTTCATTAGAATCGTTCTTAGATATTGAAACAGAATCCCTAAATTTATCATTCAAAAATTCAATATTCTGCTTTGTTTTTCGAGAATCTAAAAAAGTTCTCTTATCTATCTTTGCCTTTACCCGCTGTCCGATTTCCATCTCAAGAAAGTCGTTTTTTTCTGCATGAATAAAATCTGTCAATCCAAATCCATATCTCTCATTTCCTGTTGCATCCTCATAAAACAACTCTCCTTCTGCTGTTACAGTTTCTAACATTATGTCCTGTCTCCAACACTCATCATCCGATAATATTTTAAAATCTCCGTTCTCATCAGGAACAGGCTGTCCCTTTTCATCCAACAGTATATCTGTATTATGTTCTCCTGTTATTGTCATGCTGTTTGCCTCCCGATCACCCACACCTGACTTCCACCATACAATAATAAAATAACAGCAATATCACCCTTGTTTAACTCAAGTTCCGTCCTTACACCCGGTATTTCTGCAAAGGAGCTGTCTTCATTTAAATTTTTGTCAAGAATTCTGAGAACATATTCTAATGCATCATTCTTTTTTATTACCTGTACCACTTTAGCATACATCCCCGCCGGGTATTTAATATGGGAATATTTATTTTTTATCTGTTCTTCCAATTCTTTTTTCACAAAGCTTTTAAGCATATCAGACATTTATCTCACCGCCTCTAAAATAGATGTACATTCGCACTCTCCCATCCGCATCACTTTTAATAATCGTCTTCTCCACAAAGGACATTCCGTTATACTTCGAATGTTCTATCTTAATTAATTGACTATGATGTATCCAAGGAACACCTAATGTCTCTATCTCAAATAAATCTCCATATTTTTGCATGGAAAGAACGTTCTCATCTTCCCTTAAAACATAAATCACATCCTGCGCCGGTCTGCATCCCCAGTAAAATCTCCTGTTTCTAAAAAAGAAATTATTCTCAATTCCCCAAATATTATTAATTTCTTTTATTGCTTCTATCCCGTTCTGGCTATTTATTATAATCGTTTCCTTGCTACCGTAAGATTTATCAGACATTTCATAATCATCTATTCCTGCCTGTTTTAATATATATTTTAGAATATCCTGTGGCTCACAATACCGAAAAGTTGCCTTTACTTCCACCCGTTCCAACTTTATCATATCATCTCTTATTAAAATTTCTTTCCAGTAATCACTCCCTGTCCGTCTCGCATACCCCGAAATTAAAATATCATAATCACCATCATAACCAAGCTGTACTGACACAGGTTCAGAATCTTCATAAGATATTATTTTCTGAAGCTGCGATGTAAGTTCTACTTTGCACCAGTCACTCTTGGTTTCACTACTGCTAAAACAGCTAACCTCCATCCCACTTGTTAATATATAGTCTTTCAAACTTACTTTAAATTCTGGTGTTAATAACTTTTTTTTCATACTCGCACCTTAATAAATCATATCCCAATTGTTTCCCCTTTTAACTGCCCGGATATCATGTGCCGGACTTTTTGTTGTATCTTTTGTAGTTTTTGCCACTCTTGTTGTACCGCCCGTCTGCTGTCCGCTTCCTGCCGTCCCTGTTGTGCTTCCCGTCTGCTGTCCGCTTCCTGCCGTCCCTTCAGTTTCTGTTTCCACCGTCTGGGTTTGAATAGATGCTATTGTAGGTGTTTCAAGAACCAGCGAAGCAGTTCTTCCAGAGGCAGCCGTAACACTTTTTGTTCCCAGACTTTTAAAATAAACTTCTGTAATTCCTCTGGCAGAACAATCTTCATTCACTATTGGCAGTAATCTGGCAGCGGTTTGACCATAGTCCTTAAATAACCGCTGCATATCTGCTATCTGCTCTAACGTGCTTTTACTGCCATCTTCTAAGATAAAATCTATCGTTATTTTGGCGGCTCCATAGCCCACAGGCTGACTTGCTTTTTTCTGTCCTTTATCATCCTCAATTTCATCAATCGTTGCCTCCTGCGTTATCTCAACACTTTTTACCTGCCCAGACAGAATCACTCCTCCAAGTTTTATTATCTCATCTTCGATAAACAGCATTTACATCCTCCTACGCTGGTTCTGGTTCACCGGAAGAATTCTGTGCATCTGTAAGTTCATTAATTAATTTTTCCAACATCTTCAGCTCTTTTATATTCTTCGGATCTACCTTGATTTCCAATTTCTGAATAACAATTTTCCCCTCTTTTTCTGTAATCTGTCTTTCCTTGATAGAACTTCCCGTCGTTTCTTTAAAAGAAGATACCGAGTGCATTTCTCTCTGAGTAATAGTGTTAAAATAAGATGCTTCAGACTTCTCTGCGCCTTCACTGTCGTTCATTTCTTTATGTATAAACTGTCCCATCTTATCCCAAAGAGAAGATAATGGCAGTATTGCTTCATCCCCTGCTTCACCACCACCCAAAAGTTGATTTCCATTTTCGCCAAAAATTGTTGGCGAAGTCATAATACCACCCTCTGCAAACCACTTTGTGGTTATTTGGGGAACACTTGGCGGCTTAAGACCAAAGTTACCCGTAATAGAAAAATGTGGTGTCTTCAAATCTGGAAGCTTCCACGAGAAATGGAACAATCCTTTTATTCTCTCTATTCCATTTCTTATAAAATTCTCCGCTTTCGTAATTTTTTCATTAAATTTCTCACTGATCCTACTCATCACACTATCAACTGTGCCTCTTGCATTCTCCAATCCTTCTGCAAATCGAGTTCTTATTCCTGACAATTTTCCTCCAGTTAAATTGTCAATAACAATAAATCCTGTAGTAAACTGTCCTTTAATTCCCTCCATGGATGCAGCAACAATCCCTTGTAAACCTCCTCCATTTTCTTCATATGCAGACTTGATATTATCTAATTTTGACTTGACGGTATCTGCTGCTACACCCATGGCATTTTCAAAGAATCCCTTAACTGTCTCTAATCCATTGTGAATTATATCTTTGAATGCAGAGATTTTTTCAGATGCATCAATGCCAACTGCGCCAAGGGCACCGCTTATTGTATCTAAAAGTCCATCTGCAAATCCTCCAATAAATGATAGAATTGCATCGAATCCATTAATGAAAAAATTTTTGAGATCATCGACTGCATTCTTTGCAAAGTCAATTGCTCCCGTAAAATCCCCTCTAAATAATGCAACTATCATATTAATCACATTTGTGGCAAACGATGCAAGACTTGACAAGGCATTGGTAAGTGGTGTCAAGGCAGCAACAATTCCCTGAATAACCCCGACTATCATTCCAACCGCCAATGTAGCGATTGCTCCCGCAATGGCACCTATTACTTTCAATATAGGCTTAGATGCTTCATACAGACCAATCAGATTTTCACCCAATGTTTGAAGTGCAGGCTTTAGAGATTCCCATGCAGTTAACACTGCTCCCTTGACCTGATTAAATAAGCCAATCCAAAAATTTCGGAAACTTTCTGATTTATTCCATAAAATTGAAAATGCAGCCACAAGAGCTATAATAGATATAGCTATCCATCCAACCGGTGAGGCTGCAAAGGCTCCACTCAATACCATCCATGCAGACTTTAAAGTCAATACAGCTGATTTTGCTGTATTTATAGTTTTTCCGACAGTACCAATCGCACCAACTAATGAGCCTACAACAATTAAAATAACTCCCAGCTTCATTGCAACATTCATCATCGTTGAAATTGTATCCTGATTTTTACCAATCCAGTCTGATCCTTTTTGTATCAAACTATCTGCTTTTTCAAGTGTTTCATTAAATACCGGAAGGAGATTGTTTCCTAATTCCTCAACATTATTATGTATTTTCTGCTTAAGCACTTCCATTTTTTGAGCCGGAGTATCATTAATAGCCTGTGCCATCTCCTGCGTGACATCTATTCCCTTTTTCATGCTAACCGACAGGGAATCAATGCCATTTTGCAGCCCTCCAATATCATTGTATAGAAGATCAATCATTGCAACTGCTTCATCCGTTCCAAACGCTTCTTTTATTTGCTGTTTTTCCACTGCATCCAGAGTGTCTCCATATTTGCTCTGTAATTGTGATAATATCTCTGGTGTACTAAGCAACTGATTATTTGTATCTACAAATGATAACTTTAATTTATCTCCCGCAGATGCTGCAGCATTTAAAAATGCTTTATACTTCGTAGCTGCTTCAGAACCACTCATGGTGGTCTGCAACTGTCCTAAAATAGCAAGCTGCTCTTCCATTGATATCTTATTATTAGTTGCTGTAGCACCAAGTACAGAGATTGCACTAGCCATTTCAGAACCGGCAGTCTTATAATTTTTTACTGCTGTTGATATTCCTGCTGAAAACATTTCCCCAAAATCCATATCTGACATATCTTCATATGCACCCTTATAAATGCCATAACCTGTAGCAAATAAAGAGCCCATTTCCTCTGTAGTCGACTTTGTAGCCTTACCAGTAAGAGCTGCCAATTCTGTAAACTGTGCCACGCCTTCATCCGTAAGCGATGCAATACCGGATTTGATATCATATGCCGCTGTAATGAAGTCACTTTTTGTTGTGCCTGCCCATGTATCAGAAAAACTCTTTGCCGCATTTTCCACAGCTTTCAAATCTGTTACCCCTAATGAAGAAAGCTCTCCTAGCGCATCCTGAGTCTCAAATGTGGATTTTACAGTCGCAATTCCTGCTCCCAGGATGCCCGCTCCTACTCCAGTGAGGGCTGCCCCTGCCTTCTGCACCGTTCCGAATGCTTCATTAATGGATTTCGTACTGGCAGTAACATTATTCGTCACATTTGATAGACCATTAGACATATTATCCACAAGTCCTAATACAACAGAGAGACGATATACTGAATCCATTCCCATATATACTCCCCCTCTCTATTCTGTATCTGGAAATATAGCTGCAACCCCATGATTAACAGCCTCTTCCAAATCCCTGATCATCATTTCCCGTGATATTTCCGCCATTGCAATCAGTTTAAAAAATTCATCAAATTCAAGTTCATCAAATTTTTCTGGAATAAGATGACCGGGAAGATACTTACAAATAAATATCTTCCCCATTTCGATCTCATTTGCACTTATTTTTTGCTTGCATTCATCTACAGCTTTTTTACCTGTGTATCCTTGCTAAGCCCAAGCATATTAAGAAGCTTTTCGCCGATACCAATTGACATAGCCGGATATTCTTCCAATGCTTCTTCCAGATCTTTTTCCTGCTCCAGACATATATTGTCTAACAGAAACATTTTTAATGCCTTACTTGTTGATGCTGCAGAAGTTTTCACATATCTGTCATACGAAGCTGTATTTGGTCTCTTAAAAATGAAGTCATACGTTTTTTCTTCATCGTCATCTTCATTAAAAGAAACCTTTACCTCATAAGCCTTGCCACCGGTTGTTTTGTATTTTTCTCTTAAGCTTTTAACCAAATCATCTCCTGTTTTCGGCTCCTGTGTCTTTGATTCTGTTTCTAAATTCTCATCCGCTGCTGATAAATTCATGTTCTCCACGAATGGTGTTTTAATATCCTTATTTAAATTCTCCATAATAATCCTCCAATTTCTATCATTAAATTTTACGCCCGAAGTCCGTTGTATTTAACACCACCATAAGCTGTTCCTTTTAACTCAACTTTCAATGTCTTATCACCCTGAGCCGCTTTAAATGAAGTCTCTGAAAACTTGACTTTATTTATAATATCCGTTGTCGTTTTCTCTTCTTCATTTGCAAAACTAACTGTAATCTTTGGAATAACATAATTGAACAGTCTTTTTACACCATTTTTCTTAAGCACCCGGCAATATTCATTGAAGTCTTCCCTTGACATGGATACCGTCACATCTGAACTGTGATTTCCCGTTCCATACCCTCTCGGATCTCCGCCTTTTCCATAAACAGTCTCTTCTTCCTGTTTACTGCCATAAGATATATCTGTAATCTCAATATTCTGCATTCCAGGAACAGCAATATCAATACTATTCCAGTCGTATGCCCTTCCATTAATTAATTTGTTTTTCGCCATTTATTTGCCCCCTATTCTGCACTGGGTGATCCATAGGGATTTTTCACCGCAAAATTAATGTTAAATATGCGTGATGTCCCCATCGGAACCCACTCTGCATTTACACTCAATGTCTCATCCACAAGAATATTGGTATTTTCCGTGTCAATCGTAACCTCACCAGAACTAATAATCTTATCATCCTTACAGTCATCCATTGCTATATTTAATTCACTCTCAATACCTTTTACACTGGTCTCAATTTCTTCTGGATCAATCTCCTGCTGAATGTTTTCAGTTGCCCTTTTTGTAACTTCCCTGACAATACGGTTTAGTACTCTGACATTTTCAACATATGGAAAATCACTGTTATCCGTGGCAAGTGTATTTGCATTTGAAACATAATAATTTTCCAGACCTGTATACTGCCGGAACACGGTATACCCCATCTCATCCAGTTTTTCTGTATACTCGCTTATACCTTCCGGAATCAATTTCAGCAATTTTGCAGAGCTTATCGGGAAATCTTTTACGCATCCAATTGAAAGGCTTTCCTTTGCCCGCCCAAATAACCCACATATGACTCCAGCCATATTGGTTATCCTTGTAGACATGTCATTTCCTATATAAATTCCATAGGATAAAGAAACACAGATATAAATGCTGCTGATCCCACGCCGTTCCTCTTTCATAGCTATCAGATATTCGTCTAAAGTTTCCTCTTCCCTTTTTTCTCTTCCTTCGACTACGAAAATTACCGGTTTTTTATAGATATTAAGAAATTCCACCGCTTCCTGCTGTAAAGCAGCCCACAATGCCTTTCCAGATGTCCCAACAATGTGTACAAGTTCAAACGAGATATTACTGTTTTTTAAACTTTCCACTGCCTGTAGCACACTTTGATTATTCAATACCGGCTCTGTCGTTCCAAAGGAATACGCATCTCCCTCTTTAAATTCAACAGACTCCGAAAATTTAAGTACCAGACCCGTCTTTGACAATTCATATGTACCCGTCATTGGTATCATCTGTTCCATCGAAAAAGTATTTCCTCCATCAATGGAATATCGAAACATACCGTTGTTCAAATCCCCTGTTTCGGTAATCTCTACGATTACCTGATATACATTATTTGGATTTCCTTCCACTGAAATTGAACCTGCGCCATCCCCGGAGTGTGTGATTTTTCCCACTGTTCCCTGAACATTTGCGGTAACCGGAATGGCATAATTCTCTTTCAAACCGTTTTCTGCTGCATCCATACATGCATCTGCAAGAGGTGTATATCCTAATTTTTCTTTAATGGCATCTGGTTTCATCGTATTTGTAATCAATAATGGAACTGTGCTTTTCACATTTGATACACCGATTGTTACCTGTACACCGCGTCCCTCCACTGTACTACGTCCAAGATTTCCATCTTCTACGTTGACATTTACTGAACTAAACATGTTTATCATCCTTTCCACTCATTGGAGCGTTTAAAAATGTTTTTTCCGCAGCATCATATTCCTGCTCTGTTACCATTTTTCCACTTCTCCATCCGGAAACTGCTTTTATTCCCTCAAATACTGTATCCGAGGTATTCTTTACTTCCTTCAGTTCCTCAATTGTAATGTATTTTTCATTCTCCACTTTAATCGCCTACCTTTTTAACTGTATAATCATAATTCGCGCTAATTTTTTTCATTGGAACGTCTACATATACGCCGCCGGTCAATGTCATATCAAATTCCACTGCCATTTTACTTTTTAATATGGTATCTTCCCCCTGAACCCAATCTACCTCACCGATTTCCATTTCCACCCAGTTTCCATCCACCTCTACTCCTTTTGACATTATTTTTAAAAATTTCGTGAAAATATTTTCTACTTTTTCCTCGTTATACTCACCAATCACCACATGGAGAACCGTAATCCGTTCAAATAGCTTTTTTCTCGTAATCCTTAGCCCTGCTTGGTCTTCATATATTTTTTTTGACTTGGAACGAGAAACCCGCTCTCCTGATCGAAGTACCGCCCCCACATGGACTTCGTTGCAATTTTTTAAACTTTTAAGTGAATCGTGAATTTTTCCATGAACTCCCGCTTCCTGCAACTTTTCCACGATAAAATCTCTTTCCTTTTTCATCAGTTCTCCCTAACAACGTCTTCCAAAATCTCTCTGATTTCTTCATCGTCCTTTTCACTAATTCCTAAAAATGGTCTTGCCGGGATGTTCACTCTGACAGACTGCTTACTCACAAATTTATTTCCAATTTTAAACTTTAAATATTTCCCATTTTTTGCCCGGATAGTTCTTTCATCTCCAAACTGATGGGTAGCCGCATAAATTAAATTTGTTCCTATTGCAAGCCCCGTACTATCGGCTTCTGTTTTAATAGATGTTCGAAGATCGGATGTACGGATCAATGTTTTTCCACCTTTTTCTCTTGCCCTGTGAGACTCCTTCCACTTAACTCCTTCCGGCGTCTCCTGTGATTGAAACCGTTCTTCTGTAGACGTTCTAAGTCCCTCTGCTATGGCATTCATAATTCCTGCCTTGTCCACATTTTGCATATTTTTTAGGCGTTCAAGCAATTGATCTGTATCTTCTTCCAATCTTACTGATATAGAAGACATACTCTCACCAACCTCTCATGCTTTCTCTAGTGAACAGGCGTTTTGCGTTCTTCATGGAAAATCCATTCTTTGCAGCATCCTCTATGCTTTTTTCGGAAACCCCAATGTCTATCTTTCCCTCTGCGACCTTCGTCAAAAAGGTGATTGCTGAATTATATCTTGTCAGATATGTTTTCTCTCTTTCTGACTCATCAATGCCCTTCCTGGATACCAAATTATATAGGGCAATATCTTTCGCAAATTTATTGATGACCTGCGGAGTTTTTACAAATGGCACTTTGTACCGTTTTGCCAAGTATCCATCAATTTCAGCTTCAGCATCGCCAACAGCCTGTTCTGCTAATGGAGTAATTACCTTGATTCTCTCCTGTTCATCTTCGATATAATCATCTCCAATGATGACATTCATCATATCTGCTTTCAACATATCAAGCACTTCACCAACGGTACAATATGCCACCTATCTCACCATCCTATCCCCGAGCAGTTCCATCCGATCCATATGCCATCTGCCAGAAACCATACCCTGCATTAGAACGTCCATCAGCTCCCCAGACAAACTCATCCCTCATGAACACGTTTTCATCATTATTCCTTGTTAAAGCCGTCAGTTCCACTGGTTTTCTCTTCTGGAAGATGAACGGCTTCAGGAATTTATTGGTACATAAGAGAAACCATGCATCCGGTTTGTCTGCAAGTTCAGTCGCAACCAATAATTCCGCTGTATCCTTATATACATTGGTTGTTCCTTCAATCTGGTCTGCTTTGAGGATCAATCTTGCCATTTTCTCATTTGCAGGCGCTACCACAAGAAGATCAGGAACCAGATTGAGACTCTTTCCCTTGTCTCCAGTTACACTCATGATTGCAGTACGTGCTGTCTCATAAGAATCTGTAGAAAGTTTCAAGTGTGACATATTGCTTGTTGGTGTCTTTCCACCTTCTCCTGACGGATGATCTGTTGCGAAGAATGGCTTTCCATCATAGCATTTTTCTGTGAATCCTTTCTTCATTGTCTCAAATACAAGGGTGTCCGGATGTTCTGCGGCTGCTTCTCCCATGTTAGAAAATAATGGAGTATATACTCCGTACTGATCATCCTCAATATCATCTCTCGGAACAGAAACAGTCATCTCAAACTTTTTGTTCTTGATGCTGTATCCGTACGCAGCCATCTTCTGGATTTCCCTTTCTCCAACCCATTCTTTCATCTGTGGCAGCTGACCGAGCCATTTATAGTCGGTCTCTGCCGTTGTACTTGGAACAGTTGTTGCAATTTTCTCATAATTGGTCTTTACTCCGTCAAAGGCTTTATTGTAAGCGGTTGAAAACGTTACATTAAGCCCTCTCAAATTTGCCTGGTTTACAAACATTTCTTTTCCTCCTATAACATTTCTACTGTGACACCATCGTCCTCAACAGCAAGGATCACTCCTGCTTTGCTGGAACCTGCTGCGGTGATGGTTACTGTCTGTGCATCTGATACATAACAATCCTTCAAGATATCTGTGTTCTCGATTGATCCGTCATTGTTCCAGACGAAAGCCCCTCTTCTTACCGGAACCATTTCCTCTCCGTCTGCACCTGCGTTCTCTGTATATCTCATTGCGCATCCTGCCACCTTAATACCTTCGGTTTTTGAAGCCTCCACTGCGTATCCGTCGGAATTAATTGCTACCATACAAGCCTCTGTAATTGTTGTATTTGCTGCTACCGGGATCTGTAATCCCATTACATTAAGTTTTTCATTTCCCGCTCTGTCCATGAATTATGCCTCCCCTTTAAAATATTTTTTAACATCCTCTTCAGAGATACCACAATTCTTCAGGATGGCGGTATCATATTCCATCTGTTCACTCTTTGGTGCGTCTTTTAAATCAAGCCTGCCCTGCGGAACCACAACAGGAGCCTTATCCAAAAAGGACTTAAATCCCTCTTTATCACTAAGAGCATATGCCTTTGCCCATTCCTTCTGTGCAGCTGTGATCTTGCCATCTTTGAGTGCCATCTGAACGAGATCGTCTGCATTTCGCTCCTTTAATTCTCTTTTGAGTTCAAGTATTTCTGCATCAGCTCCTCCTGCCTTCAATGCCATAACAGCAGCTGCTACATCCTCAGTCCTGGCATTCGCCTCCAGACCAAGAAGGGAAAGCACAATCGAATTTGCTACCGGTTCACAACCATGCTCGCCTTTATCTACATTTTGCCCCATCTTCTCTTCGGGTTTCTGCTGATCCGCTTTTCTTTTGTCCTCAACGGCTTTTCTTACAGCAGAGATTGCTTCCTTCACTTCATCCTCTGTTGCAGTTTCAGGAAGTCCAAGCATAACTGCTAACTCTTTTAAGTCCATTTTTATTTCCTCCTCGTTTTCATTAATATTATTTATATCAATGGAGTTCACCATAGGAAACATTCCATTAATAGCTGGTGTATTGGTCAGGGCAACGGAATGAATTGCCATTGCTTTTCTGTCCTTTTTTCTCACCATTACAACAGGTGATAGGTACTTATACTCTTTGTTTTTTAAATACTCTTCAGCTCTTGGTGTCCACTCAACCTTAGCTATAACAGCATCATCACCTTTATAGATATCTTTGATCCATCCACCGGCAGGAGCCTGAATGTCCTTCAGCGTCTGATGCTCATAATCAATTACTAAATCAAGCTTTCGATCTTTAAACTGCTGTCTTATCAGTTCCACACTCTCATCATCCACTCTGAAATCCCCTTTCTGCGAATGGACGAGACCAAGAGGAAGAATCTTAATTTCTTTTGGCACCCCGACAACACCAACTGTGTTGCCAGAACACACAATAATTTTGTTCATATCATCAACTCCTCTTTATTTGCCTTTCTGATAGCGTTATAACGCGTTATAACGGTGTTTTCTATTCCTTAATGGAAATTCCTACCATAGCAGATACCAATTTGCCCAAAACAGCTTATCCTGTTTTGGCATTATTTTTCTGTTGTCTCTCCCTGAATGCACTCTTCAAATTGGAATCTATTCCTGTCAGATCCGGTTTCCAGCTATCTTTTGCAGGATTATTTGAGAATCCTTTATCTGGAAACTGGTACAGGATTTCTCCTGTGGAATGATCCACATTATAAGGAAGACCCTTGCTGATATGTTCTTTCTCCCTTTCCGCCTGACTTTTTGTCAGACTTACTACTGTACATCTGCACCGGAACCCATTAGGTGGATACCAGATATCCCATATAGGATCATCTGCTGGATATATCCTTCCTTCCATCTGTGCATGTGATTCTCTGACCTCTCCATCTCCTGCTGTGATATATTTCCAAAAGGGTCTCAATTTTTTGGTTGTAGGATTGGTCATGCTTTTATAATGACCTGCATTATAAGCAGTCTGCATGTTGGTTCTGAAGATCACATCTGCATTGAAGGGATTCAATCCTTCGTATCCATTCCTTTCCAGAAAGTCATTCATGGTATCCATAAAGTCCTTCTTTGTCTTCCCCTGTTCACAAGCCTCTGTCAGCTCATCAAGAAATTTCTGAAGCACTTCAAGGCTTGTGTATCCTGATACTGTAAAAGCCTTTCCCTTACACTCATCACTGATTTCTCTATATTCCTCCAATTTCAGCGGTATCTTTTTCTTCAGGAACTCAACAGCCTCCTTGAATATGAAGTCACCTGTGAGTCCATATTCAGCTTTTTTCATTCCATGCTCCTTCCCAACAGTTCTGACAGATAAATAGCCTGATGAAGAATATCTTCAAGTTCTGGTGAATCCATCTGCTCATAGAGCTTTTTGATTTCATTTTTGTCCTTCAGCACTTCCTTGAGCGTTTCCAGATCATCCGTTTTGTCAAGCATATTAAGAATAGGCTTCAGCATTTCATGAAATGCATTTTCTGCCTGTTTCTGCGCTTCAACTGCCATTAAATCAATCTGTTCCTGCTCTGTCTGTCCGATTTCCTCCTTCAGACTCTTCTCATCACCTTCATCTTCTGGCAGATACGGCTCTCTTGTCTCTGTTACAAGTCTTGGATTGAGAACCTCTTCCCCGTCTTCAGGTTTTGGTATGTTAAATTTTTTATATATATGGTTCTTTGGTATTTCAAGTCCCATATCACAAACCAATGTCTTATAAATTTCTACTGTTTCTTTCTGGTCTTCTGCCTCCTGGCAGTCAAAAGTAAAAAATGGAACATCCGCGTCATATCCAAAGTTATACTCTACCAGTGGTCTGATAATATCTCTCCTGACTGTCACAGCCAATGCCTTTGCATCTCCGACTGTAAGATCATGTCTGACCTCGTTATGGACTTTCCCCTGTGCATAAGATCCTCCCGAATCAGATGATAGTGTCTGTCCCAAAACAGCTTTGCTGATCTGTTCATCGCAGTATCTTGCAAGTTTCTCATAAATTTCAACACTTGTTGTTTTCTGACTTTCAATGAACTCAATTATGGTGGAATCCGGTATAATTCCGGCTGCATCAGTTCCCAGACTGTAAATTGCCTCCATTAAAGCCTTTTTATCATCATCCGAAGCAGCCGCATTGTATTTTCCAAGTCGGAGCGGCATCCCAAACACTTCACAAAATGCCACCCAATCCTTCACATCATAATTTTTAAACAAATACATCCATGAAACAACACGGAGGATTCCTGCCCTGCTCGTATGTCCCGACTTTGCCTTGTACTTATGTACCACAAATTTATTTTCCGGAAGTGACATTCCTGACGGGAACTCTTTTGTGCATATTTTCATTTCATCTGTCTGAAAATCCCAAATTAATTTCTTCGGGTACACATACTCAATATTTTCGATAATATTTGCCAAGTTTGAATCCAGTCCCCATTCAATCTCCATGACACTCACCCCCTTGCCAATGGCATCGAGCATGTCAATGAATATGGCATCCAGATTCTCAATTCCCTTCAGCTGCTCATTAATAAACTCCGCAATCTCCTTGTCTCTCTCATCATCACTGAACGGTTGAACTTCCCAGTCAAGTCCAGTGACAGCAAGTTTTCTTGTCTGAAGCTGTGAAAACAGGTGTGTATCCTTCTCTTCCATTTCCTCGAAGAGTTCCATCTGCTCAAATACATCTCCCCCATCCGCAGCTCTAAAGATTCTTGCAAGCCTTCTTGGTGTCAGTCCATTAGATGGATAAGTGGAATATTTATCGTTTACATCTCCAACTGCCAGCATCCCCCTGACTGGTTTTTCAATCCCAGTGTCTACTTCTGGTTTGAACGGCTGTTCTTTCATGCTTTTCTTTTTCTTCTTTGCCAATTCCATTTACCTCCTAATAGGCACCTTTACCAATATGAAACTTTCTTTTAATAACACTCTTATATTTGGTATTTGTGACAATTCCTTTAATGCTTTGTGCAAGCTGTACAGCCATCTGAAGCGCATCAGGTCCATCATCATTCTTTCCCATCGGGAACTCCGTCAGCTGCTTAATCAGTGTTTTGTGCTCCCTGTTAAATTTGAGATACTTATTTTTGATAACCGGCTGAAGGGCTTCAATCCTAAGAACCTTGTTTGACAAGCTCTGTATCTCCTCAATTGGTAGATACTCTCCCTGTTCCACTGATCTCTGTGCCATGACATCCTTGAAAAAATACTGGAACTGTACCGTCTCAATTCCAAATTTGTAGAATCCTTTTGAATAATCTCTCTTTAGTCTGCGGTTGATTTCAAACACATCCTCGATTATGATGTCCGGTTTCCGCTTCTCAATTGAAGCATCCACAACATACATGTATCCAGTCCTGGTTGACAATGCAAGATTGATAATGGCACTGGTATCTGATTTCTTGTTCTTTCCCAGTGAGGGGTCATTCGATCCGATGAAGATGTACTCCGAACTCTTCCAATCCATCAGTTCCGGCTCATACCAGTCGAACCATTCCTCATTGAATGTTGCATTATCAGGATCAATGGGATCATTCTGAAGCTCACTGTTAAAGGAAGCCTCGCCCTCTGTCACTTTCATTTCAATCAGGTCATAATAGGATAATTTGTCTTCCCACAAAACTTCTGTTCCTTCAAGCATTTCCTCTTCATGTGCTTCAAAAAAAGTCTTTGCATCATTTTCATGATTCTCATTCAACAGATTCGTGTATATAGACTCCCACTCATCCCATAAACTTTGATTCTTCGCCCATGAAATAACTGCCCGATATTTCTTTGCATGATATCTTGGATTCCGCAGGACATTGCTAAGAAGAGAATCATAATGAAGAACCGTCCCGATATACATGATATCTGTATAAGTATCTCCTGCCTTTGACACAGCTTTTTCAAACCATGATTTCAGCTTCTTCCTCTGCTCCGGTGTATTTACATTTTCATCATTCTCGATATCATCAAGAACAATGAGATCCGGTCGCCAGTTCCTGTGTTTTCGACCACGGACTTTCTTTCCAGAACCAATAGCCTCCACTTTTATGTCATTTTTAGTGAGAATACCGTTACTTCTCCAAGTTTTCTCACCTTTCAGGCTTCCAAAATCCTCAATCAGATCTGCATTTTCTTCCAGTTCTGTCTTAATTTCATCCAAGAATCCCTCTGCCTGTTCAGAAGAATCAGATAACAGAAGGATATAATGCTTATATCCGTACACTACAGCATGGAGCGAATCCTTAAATGTCAAGTTCGTACTCTTGGCATGTCCTCGTGGTGCAGCTATGACATTTCTGGAACCTTTCATCCTTGATATTTCCTTTGCATATTTCAACGGATTCTTGGATTTCAAAACTCCGCTTTCCCATATAGCATCCAGTTCCTCATGAAATGCAGGTGACTTTCTCACAAAATAGTGGGATAAATAAGCCCTTCCGAAATATCCAAGATCAAATGCGGCAAGTTCCTTCCGAAGTCCTTTTTCTCCGGAAAGTGTTTCCCCATTCTTAAACCTTTTTAGAAGTTCCTGGCGTTTTTCCTTGTTGTCATCATTCCGGATGACATATTCGCTGAATAGCTGTTTCTGATATGCAGCATGGTCAATGATTTCTCTGTCCGGCTGTTCATCCAGTTCTCTGATCCAATCGTCAAGATCAATCATCTTCCATCATCCTCTCCTTCGCTCTTGTCAGAATGTCCTTCAGTTGTTCCGCTGACTGTGGGTCATTCTTGATGACTTTCATCATTTCTGTTTCCATCTCTTTGAAAGCAATATCCGCTTTCTTTTTCATATCCTGCCTTACTCTGTCCTTATATACTTTTGTTCTGGACAGCGAAGCAATGAGCCGACCTGCTTTATCCAGGGGCATCTCCTGGAACTCTTCCTCTGCGGTTGCCACCTTATTGACCAATCCATTCATAGTCAGCATGATTGCGGCTTCTGTATAATCTGCATCCGGATTGTCCTTTACAACTCTGATGAGCTGTTCGGTCTGTACCTGTGCCTCAAGCAGTCTCTGTGTTGCGGTGTTAGACCGCATTGCATATCTTCCAACACTTGACTTGGATATCTCATAGCCTTCCTGTTTCAGGTACTGACTGATATATTCATAAGTATTGGATGTATCCGCAAGCATCACATCCACTTTCACTCTCAATGCCTCAGGGAGCTCATCGATCTTTGAAGATACTCTTGTCCGTGTCCTCTTTTTTGCCATTAAATATCAACTCCTGCATCTTCAATTGTTCCTTCGGCAAGGTCAACTCCTGCTTTGGTAAGCTTGATAACTGCATCATTTGCATAAGCTGTGTAGGCTGTGACCTTTTCAGCTGTAAACTCGATGTATCCTGCTCCCTGAAGATAGTCCAGATACTTGCTGATGTCTGGCGAAATGATGAGACCAGCCGCCATCATCGAATTAGAAATCTGTCTGGTCAGTGCTGTGTTATTGAATCCTTTTACCAGACATCTGATGATATATCCCCGGATTGCTTTGTTCTGTTTAATTTCTGCCTGTTCCATGTCTGTCAATTTTCCTCACCTCGCTCGCTTATTTTTCTTTTCCCATCAAGAGCAGTCTGTCAAGTTTATTGTCTATCTTACCGATCTTGTCCTCCACTCCGTTCATTGACCGAAAGAAATCCTCACGGAGCACGAAGGTTGTAGCAAAGTCACCCTTGATATCATTGATCTCCTGCTTGATATGCTGGATGTCCTTACCTGTATTTTCTTCCAGTTTGTTGATTCGCTCATTCACCTTTTCATCATTCTTCTGAATCTTCTCCTGAATGTCCCTGTTGCCCTGTTCGATTTTTTCGTTCAGCGAATCTGTTGTATTTTCTAGTGCCTGTTGCAGTGCCTTGTTCCCCTGTTCCACGTCGCTGATCCAACGCTTCATAAAGAATCCAATAACACCAAGTCCTAATGTGATAACAGTTGCCATCACATCCGAGAAGGTAATCATATAATCCATCTGACCACCGCCTTACTTAACTCTGAATAGCCTGTTAAAGAGTTCATTCACATCATCCCATCCGCTCATACTGACTTTCGCCACTACGAACGAAGCCAGGAACGATCCAAAAACCATATACCACTCAATCGGCATTTTCATGAATGCCATCATCGCACACATCACTGGTGTAGTAAGTGCGATTGCCACGATGTAGCACACAAGCTTGGTTGGAAGACTGTCAATTTTCTCAACACACTTCAGTCCTTCTGTGACCAGTGAAGTAAGAATGGCACATACACTGATAAAAATCAGTAAAGCAGTCACCGCTTTTGTCACATTCTCTATCCCGATCATTGCCAATAATTCTGTCATAGACATATCACTCTCCTTGTCAGGGCAACAAAAAGAAGGTCATGACTTTTAAGTCATGACCTGATTATAGAGTGTTATATTCGGAGTGTTTAGGGGAAGCATTATAGGATAATATTTTCCGGGAAATTTCTCAAGAATCCGCATAAAATCGGCATTTTCTGTTGACAACCACGTAAATACGTGGTACTATATACTTGTAAGGAGGTGATACACTTGAGGGATAAAATCAAGGAGATGACGGAGATACTAAAAGAGCTCAACAAGTTGTTCGACCAACTCATCAAGCTCTCTTGGAAGATATCTTCACTTGCCGGTGTGATACTCTTCATCATCTACTCTTTAACAAAGTAGTGGTTGGGGCGAAAGCCCCTTCCCTTACTTAAAAATAACACAATTCCTTCAAGAATACAACATGAAAAAATTGTTAAGAGAGACTACTGGTCTCATCATCCGTATCCTGTTGTTTATGCTCCCGGTCATTCTACTGGCTGCACTTTACCGCACTTTATTTTAGGAGGCACTTATGAACCTTAGAGAAATACGAAAGTCACAAAATCTGTCAGTTCCGGAGCTGTCACGCCTCTCTGGTGTTTCAGTCCGCACTATTGAAGATTTAGAAAAGCGTGGAGACGGAAGAGTCTCCACGCTCATCAAATTAGCGGATGCATTGAATGTATCACTAGACCAGTTATGCCGACAATCTACTTCCCATTAAGCAGATCATCAAGGGTCATCTGACCGACAGGTGGCTCATCCTTCAGGATGTTCCATATCTGCTTAACAGTCAGGTTGTATTTGTCCGCCAGTTCCTTGTCATTTGAACCATTAAACTCTTTCTTGATTCGCCTGTTCCTTGCAGGGCTGACTACGTTCTCAACCTTTGGAAAATATATTTCATCACCTCGTGCGTAATTGCTAAGTTCCACGAACTTCTGAACTCCAACGATTTTCGCAATCTCCTGATAACGTTCCGCTATGTCCTCCATCCTGGTCTCATCAATCAATTCCTTTAACAGTTCATCTTTCATTCAAACCAACCTCTCTATACCTTTTTCGTATATGCCAGTGAAATCCATCCGGCTCCGCTCTTTAACTTGCCCCATCCATTTGATACTTCTACAATGGTATATACATTTTTTTTAGATGCATTCTCGCAAATCTGCCCTTTTACTTTATATTTCGTTCCAGCACCTGCTCTGATATTCAGCACATCACAGGTTGTTTTAACTTTAAATGGAACTTTTGAAGAAGCTGCTGATTCATTCGAAGCTGAACTTTCTGAAGGACTTCCACTGGACGTGGAATTTGCTCTTTTTCCATAAGATGAAATAGCACTCTTGAAAGCACTCCACTCTTTATTGCCGGAACGAACATCAGGTTCTCCACATATCTTACCAGTAACATCATAATGACGAAGCACATGTTTTTCATCAATTCCATACTTGTCCATGAGGTAAGCAAACAGCTGAATTGCTGCTTTCTTTGTTTCCTCTGTGTAGTACCATTGCCCATTCGCATCTTTTTTGACACAAAGTTCAACACCGATTGAATTGGAGTTTCTACATTCCTTATGTTTATAAGTCTTTGCTCCACAATGCCATGCTGTATCATTCTCCTCTACACACTGCCATATCTCACCATTATGACCTACAAAGAAATGGGCAGATGCTCCTCTGTATGTATCATAAAAATATCTGCAATTTGCTTCAGCTCCACCAGTAGCTCCTACAAAATGCTTTACCAGATACTTGATCTGTCCGGCTGATCTGTTCGAATCACTAAAGTTAACCTTCGTAATCATTTTATTAATCTTTGGTTTACTTGCCATTTTCCGTCTCCTCCTCTTCATCTGCTCCTTCAGTCCCATCGAATCCCATCATATCCGGATCAAATGATGCTCTGAATCTTTTCAGTTCTTCCTCAGTCATTTCAGATACTGGTTTCTCAGGCTCCTGAAAACCTGCTTTTGTTGCCTCGCTTGAAAATTTGTCCATGACTGTTTCCTCCTATTCTTTGTCATAATCAATAGTGATGCTTGTTTTTGAATCTACAATCAGACACTTTTTAATAGCTTCTATCGTCTGATTCAGACCGTCCTCCGGAAGAAATGCTTTAATAAGCTCTCCATTTTTAATTTTGTAAATATAGTAAAGCTCCACATCAAAATCCGGAGCAGCATCCTCATTCGGATATCCAAATACACTCACAAGCGTCTGCTTATCCTTCACATAATCACCCTTCAGCTTTTTGATAAGCAGTTTTTTCTGTTTTGCATCAGGCTTTATAGACATTTCATCCAAAAACGATTCAAGAGTGTACTCAAATGTATAGTCACCGGTAAAAATTGCCTTCAGCATCTGTTCCAGTCTGGAATCATATTTATACTTAGTTTCTGTTGTTTCCTTTACCTTTGCCTCCCAGACTCCTTCTGAAAGAAGCTTTCTCAATTTGTCAGGATTTAAAACATCAATCTGCTGACTATCCATGACAGAAACATTTCCATCCGAAGAAAAAAACTTAATAAACTTTACATTACGGTCTTCAATGATTCGAAGACCTCTGCCCTGAAGTTCAGCTTTGACTGCATCCAGTTTACTTTTATATTCCTTCTGGCTCTGATCGAGCTTCACAGCTGTGGTAACCAACTGTGCATTATTCATTTCTGCATATATCCTCATTAGTTATTTTCTCCTTTCATAACTGCAAGAGTTTTCTCTACACACATTCGACAAATTCCCTTGCCTTCAAACTTCTTTACTCCTTCCGTGGTTCCACAGAACACACATCTTGGCGTATATGGTCTGATAATGGATAGGTTACAATTAACTGGACAGATTTTTTAAGGTCATATAATCTATAATAAATACACGAAGGAGCACTCTTTATGACCGAACAAAAACAACGACGAAAACCTCGCAAATATACAGATGAATTTAAACAGCAACTGGTGGAACTATATCGTTCCGGCAAACGCAGATGTGATATCTGCCGTGAATATGACATTGCTACTTCCCTGTTTGACAAGTGGGTAAAGCAGGCATCCAATTCCGGTTCTTTCCATGAAAAAGATAACCGGACTCCGGAGCAGGAAGAACTGATCCGGCTTCGGAAAGAAAACCAGCAGTTAAGAATGGAAAATGATATTTTAAAACAAGCGGCGCTGATCTTAGGACGAAAGTAAATGTGATTAAAGCAAATGCCCACAAATACTCTGTATCAGCAATGTGCCGCGTCCTACAGGTAAACAGAAGCACCTATTATTATGAAGCAGCAGCAAAAAAAGATGAATCAGAACTCACTGCAGACATTCAGGAAATTTTTAGAAAAAGCCGGAACCATTATGGTACACGAAAGATCAAGAAAGAACTGGCTGATTGCGGGAAACAGGTATCAAGACGCAGGATTGGACGGATTATGAAACAGGAAGGTCTGGTATCAAGCTATACTACAGCACAGTTTAAACCGCAAAAAGACAGATGTAATGAATCAAAAGTAGAGAATGTGTTGAACCGACAATTTCAAAACCAGCCATACCGCAATGTAGTGGTAAGTGATTTGACCTACGTAAGGGTAGGAAACCGCTGGAATTATATTTGTGTACTGATTGATCTTTTTAACAGGGAGATTATTGGATACAGTGCAGGAGAACATAAAACAGCAGAACTTGTAAAACAGGCATTTATGAAAGTAGACGGAAATCTGTCGGAAATCCATATTTTCCACACAGACCGTGGAAATGAATTTAAAAACGAGACAATTGAAGAACTGTTAGAAACGTTCCATATGGAACGCTCCCTGAGCCATAAGGGATGTCCTTATGACAATGCAGTGGCAGAAGCTACGTTCAAGATTATAAAAACAGAATTTGTATGGAATGAAACATTCCATACGCAGGAAGAACTGAAGATAAAACTATGGGATTATGTAAACTGGTATAATCATCACCGCATACATTCTTCCTTAGGGTATCAAACGCCTGTACAATATCGGAAAAATAACCTAAAAAAATTTGTCTGAAAAAGTGTTGACAATCCAGTACCTTTCTGCATGATTGAATTTCATATAATCTATCCACAACAGACCATATTTTCCAACCCACACATCTGATTCCTCCGAAACAGTAATATTCGGATAAAGCACACCATCCACCTCTGTATAAGTACCACCCATTGCTTCATAAGTTGATAATTCTCTGCTCATTGCCACTACCTCCATTCATTTATCTTGCTCTACCCCGACTGCTGCCAAGGCTCTTCTGCTTGCTGTACTCCTGCTTCTCATACCACTCCTTCAGAAGTTGTTCTATCAAGTCCGTCTTCTGCTTGGGTGTATAATCCTTTGGGAAATACTTCGCTAAAGAATCTGCACGAAGCTTTATCTGTTCCCTCTGATTTGGTTTTTCTTCCTCCAAAACCATACAAATCGCATCCATATTCAAGGTTCCGTGCTGGCTCATTACCTTCAAGCGACACGCCTGTGATAAGGATGGTGTACACTGTTTCAAATCCATAATGGCATGAAGCTCGTACTGCTCCTCTTCCTTTAGATAAGAAAGCTCCACAGCCACCGTAAAAGCAATCTTTCCTTCGTCCACCGTATTCAGAATCTTAGGGATAAGATTGGTAAGGCGGATATACCTTGAAATCTGTGCACGACTTTCTCCCACCTGCTTTGCTAACTTTTCATTTGCATAATTAGGATTCATCTTTCCACCAGTGTTACTTACATTCCAACATCCATTCTCATCTGTACCACAGGTTATCTTTGCTAACTGCAAAGTAGGATTCTCATTCTCCAACTTTTTCTCAAGTTGAGAAGAAGTTAAATCCGTCCTCTTTCCCTGCTGTTTTATTGCCTCCAGCTTCATCTTATAAGCAAAAGCTTTCTCACTTGGCATGATATGTTCCCTCTGCAAATTGCTATCCACCATAGCAATCACAGCCTCATTATCATCCAGTTCCACAATCATTACAGGAACCTCTGAAAGCCCTGCCCATTTACAGGCTGCCTTCCTACGATGTCCGGCAATAATCTCATACCCATCTCCATACGGATTAGCACGGACAATTAATGGAATCAGTACTCCCTTATCCTCAATGCTCTTTGCCAGTTCAAACAGCGCAGTGTCTTCCACAACATGAAAGGGATGTTCCTTAAAGTCGTGTAAATCACTGATTTTGACGTTTCTCAACCTGACACCATGGTCGTCACCCCATGATGGATACATTTCCTTTGTTTCTTTCATTCTCGCATTCCTCCATTCTGAAATCTTAGATATGAAAGCTGACAAAAAAGAAAGACCGTCTGCTTTCACATCCAAAGATGTTGAAAACAAACGGTCTTGCGACTCTTTTAATATTTAGTTGTTGATGAAAATAATCTCCGAAATAACCTTAATTGTGAACTGTAGATTTTTGTGTCCACTCATACCAGTTCCATAACTACTGAGACTTTAATCTCGTGAGAAATCTCCTTTTTCCGTCCAAAATTGCTCTGTCCAGAAAACTTAAAAACTCTCGCAAAGTGCGTAAACTCAAGGATTTCTACATATCCACCCTTTGTAGACATGTGACGACTTCCACATGTGTCGATAGGGTAATTGAGATGCACTTTCCAGAGTTTTCACTGTACT
>ERZ773216.1397-NODE-1397-length-29029-cov-3.822462_pt1 | contig 29029 bp, 25 predicted proteins | sample MGYA00511259_ERZ773216 | MGnify/ENA primary metagenome ERZ773216 (study PRJEB29015, sample SAMEA2737764) | human gut metagenome | biome: human gut; feature: human-associated habitat; material: faeces | place: China | collected 2012 ... | reverse complement strand
GCTACTCCTACACCCCGCTGCCGCCGCAGGCTCCCGAAAAGAGACCCTTTCTGCGCCGCGTCGTCGAGTTGCGTTTTTGTGTTCATCTCTCTCATTTTCCGTTAGTAACCTGTTAACCTCTAACGGCAAATATAACACAAAAACTGCTCCGATCTTAACAAATTTTAGAATTTTCGGAAATTTTTTTAGAAATAAAACCGCCGGCCGCTGTTGACGCCCGTCCGGGTGCGGGTGGAGCTTTGGATGCCCGGGAGTCGGCGTAGAAGGTGTAACTGACGCCGACGCGGTAGGAGATGCGGTATTCGCAGCCGATGCCGAAATGCACGCCGAAATTGCGGATGGAGCGTTTGTCATAGTGACGGCCGAGGTGTTCCGGGCGTGTCGGCAACTCCCCGCGGTCAGAAGAGCGAAGCCTCTCCGTCGCGCGGGTGGGTGAATCCGAGGTGCTGGTAGGCCAGCGGCGTCGCCTCGCGGCCGCGGGGCGTGCGTTTGAGGAAGCCCTCCTTGATCAGGAACGGCTCGTAGACCTCCTCGATCGTCCCGGCCTCTTCGCCCACGGCCGTGGCCACGGTGTTCAGACCCACGGGACCGCCGTTGAATTTCTCGATGATCGTTCCGAGAATCTTGTTGTCCATCTGGTCCAGTCCGCGCGAGTCGATGTTCAGCGCCGCGAGGGCGATGCGCGTGATTTCCAGGTCGATGTGCCCTTCGCCCTTGACCATCGCGAAGTCGCGCACGCGGCGCAGCAGGGCGTTGGCGATACGCGGCGTGCCGCGCGAACGCAGGGCCACTTCGTGGGCCGCGTCGTCGTCGATCGAGACGTCGAGGATGCGCGCCGAGCGTCGCACGATGCCCGCGAGCACCGGGGCGTCGTAGTATTCGAGGTGGCACTGGATGCCGAAACGCGCCCTGAGGGGCGAAGTCAGCAGGCCGCTGCGCGTTGTGGCGCCGATGAGCGTGAAGGGCGCCAGCTCGATCTGGATCGAGCGGGCCGAGGGGCCTTTGTCCAGCACGATGTCGATTTTATAGTCCTCCATCGCCGAGTAGAGATACTCCTCGACGATCGGGCTGAGGCGGTGGATCTCGTCGATGAAAAGCACGTCGCCCGGATTGAGGTTGGTCAGCAGGCCCGCCAGGTCGCCCGGCTTGTCGAGCACCGGCCCCGACGTGACGCGCAGCTGCGCCCCCATTTCGTTGGCGATGATGTTCGCGAGGGTCGTCTTGCCCAGTCCCGGGGGGCCGTGCAGCAGGACGTGGTCGAGCGAGTCGCCGCGCATGAGCGCCGCCTTGATGAAGATATGGAGGTTTTCGACGATCTTGTCCTGCCCGGAGAAGGTTTCCAACTCCTGCGGACGTATCTTGTTTTCGAATTCGAGATCGCTCTCTGTGTTGCGTACGATTGACATGATGCAAAGATAGCGATTTTCGGCAAATCTGCGCCCTCGGGGCGAAAAAACAATGCGCCGGGAGGCGGGCCGGAGGCCGGTTCGGGGCGCACGGCCGGTGTGGGAACGCACGGCTGGTGTTGGAGCGCGATCCGGGGCATGGCCCGGGAAGGGCCGGCTCGCTTCGCCCGGGGGAGGCCTGCCCGCAACGCAGTTGCGGGCGGACCCCCGGGAGCTGCCGCCTGAAAACGGAGTCGAGGTTCCGGAGAACGAATCTTCCGACCACACGCGCCTCTGCGGGGCGCTGCGGCAGGACGCAAAAAATCCGGTCCGCAGAGTGGCGGACCGGAGCAGCTGCCGTGAGGGAGTGGCTACTTCTTCTGCGGCAGGTCGAGTTTGATCTCCTGGGGACCGTTTTTGTTGGTCTCGATATGCAGGACGACGCCCTTCTTGCCTTCGAGCCGTTCGGCGAGCGGCGTGAGGTTGAACGAAACGTAATAGCCGTCGGTATAGCCCTGCGTGTCGCCGCCGGGGTTGTGGCGCAACTCCAGTTGCAGGTAATCCGTTTCGGCCGCTTCGGACTGTTCGGCGCCTCCGTCACCCTTTTCGCCTTCGTCTTTCACCTCGTTGACGATCACCGTGAACGTGTGTTTCGAATTGTCCGATACGGGGTAGAGCGCATAGAAGGTCAGCCACTCTTTCGTGAGGTTGAACGTATTGCCCTGGAAGCCCGTTTTGGCGCTGCCCAGCTCTTCGAGCCGAGCCGCGTCGGTCACGATCTCCGAAGTGCCGGTGTAGATGTTTTCCACGAAATAGAGGTCGATGTTGTAATCGTAATCGGCAATGCCGTTCTGCAATGTGAACCAGATGATGACCCGCTGCGTTTTGTCGGGATCGGGCTTGTAGCCCGGGACGCGGGACTTGTTGCCGGGGTAGAGCGTCTCCCCGTTGTCGCGCTGGAAATAGTAGTCTCCGCCGTCGAGCGTGCGGACGGTGGTGATGAGCGTACGGAGCGGTTCGCCGCCGTCGTCGTCGTTGCAGGAGGTAAAAGCGGTGACAGCTATAGCTGCGATGAGGAATAAACCGAATTTTTTCATAATATCCATATTTTATGTTACCTTTCGCTCTTAAAACGTCCGGCAGGGCCGAATACTGCATGCGAAATAAATTTTTTTCACTCATGCAGTCTTTTGCCTTCCGCGGCATTTATAGAGTGTATTGAGTAATGCAAATGGAGGAACAGATACTGGCCGAAGGGTGCAGGAAAGGGGACGATATGGCCCGCAAGGAGCTGTACGACCGCTATGCAGGCCGTCTGTTGTCGATTTGCATGCGTTACGCCGGAGACCGCGCGACGGCCGAAGACCTGCTCCACGACGCTTTTCTGAAGATCTACGGGGCGTTCGACCGCTTCACCTACCGGGGAACCGGCTCGCTGCGCGCCTGGATCGAGCGGATCACGGTCAACGTGGCGCTGGAGTGGATACGCAGCCGCAGCAAGCTGGGAAGCGTGACGCTCGACGAGGGAAAGGCCGCGGCGGAGGTGGCGGAACCGGACGTGTCGGAGATGGCCCGCGTTCCGCGCGAGGTGCTGATGCGGTTCATCGGCGAGCTGCCCGAGGGTTACCGGGCGGTGTTCAACCTCTACTGCATCGAGGAGTATTCCCACCGCGACATCGCCCGGATGCTGGGAATCAACGAAAAAAGCTCCTCTTCGCAGTTGTTTCGCGCCCGGGCCATGCTGGCCCGCAGAATCAGGGCTTATTTGGAGACGCATTGAAATCGAGAGGATGCAGCTCCGGAATATCAGAAAAAGGTGGATCATCCGGCGCTGCCGGACTCACATAGAACTATGAAACAAGACAAGGATTGGATCAAAGCCATGCGGAACGCGCTTCGCGACGCCGAACTCCCGCCTCCGGCGGGGGGATGGGAGCGTTTGCAGCGCGAGTTGGGCGGTGCGGCTCCGGGGCCGGAGGTTTCCGGGACAAAACCCCGCGGGTCCGTATGGCGGATCTACCGGCCGCGGATTGCCGCCGCAGCCGCTGCCGTGCTGATCTTGGCCGTTGCGGGTGAATTCCTGCTCCGGCCGGACAAGGCGTTGGAAAATGATGGGACTGTTATCGCATCGGTGGCGGAAGACGGAGCAACCGCGGTTGCCATACCGCAGCCCGCGGAGCCGGAAACCGTACGGGACGCCCTTGCAGAGGCGGTGGGGCTGCCCCGGGAGCAGGTTGCCGGGGAGGCATCCTCCGCGGGGCGGCGGTCGCTCTTCGCTGCGGCCGCAGGGCAGCCTGCGCAGACGGCGGCTCTGAAAGATCTCCGGACGGACGGTGAGCCTGCGGTCCGGCCCGGAGAGGTCGCGGCGGAAGTTTCCGGAGAGGCGGCGAAGGCGTCGTCCGGTGAAACCGCAAAGGCGGCCTCCGGAGATACTGCAAAGGCGGAGGCTTCCGGCGAAAGGGCTTCGAAGCAGGCTTCCGGGCGGCCCGCAACGCGGTCGGCGGCCGGCGCGGCCGGTCGTGCGGGGTTCTCCGACGAGCCGTTCGTAGCCTACACCAAACCGCATAAAAAGGCGTCGTTCTCCCTGTTTGCCGGCGGCGGCGTGGCGGGCGGAAACAGCGAAGGTCTGGCTCCCCGGATGCTCAACACCTCGATAAAGAACGATGCTTCGTCGGTGATCGGCAACGGCAACAGCCTGGCGCCCCTGCGCAGCAGCGGATACGGCGAGAGTTCGTTCCGCCACCACCAGCCGTTGAGCTTCGGCATCGCCGTGCGCAAGGAGTTCGCCCACGGACTGTCGCTGGAAAGCGGCGTGAACTACACCCTGCTGCGTTCGGACGTGAGGATGCAGTACACCTCGGACGACGTGGCGCAAAAACTCCATTTCATAGGGGTTCCCCTCCGCTTCAACTGGCAGTTCCTCGAGCGCGGCCGCTTCTCGTTATATATGGGTGCGGGCGGCATGGTCGAGAAATGCGTTTCGGCCCGGCTCGGCTCCGAGACCGTCGACGAACCGGGCGTGCAGTGGTCGGCGCTTGCAGCCGTGGGGGCGCAATACCGTGTAGGCGGTATGGTGGGGCTTTATTTCGAGCCAGAAGGATCGTATTACTTCACCGAAACCGGATTGCGTACGTCGCGTACGGATTCACCTCTGACGCTGACCTTGAGACTGGGCGTGCGCCTCTCTTTTTGAAGTCTGATTTTATAAATCGCACATTTATTGTATAAGAGGAGTTCGCACCGGGAGTGCGGATTCCTTTTATCGTATTACGGGCAGGCGTGTCTAAAAGTGGCATTCGGACGATTAAATATGCTATTTTTTGTTGTATGATCGAAATTTGTTACTATTTTTGTTGAATAAAATAAGTGACGCCCGACTTTGCATTCGCCCAGATACGATAAAAAAAAGTACAAGTGCGCTTGTTGCGCACCTGTGCCTGGTAGTCCCGACGGGAATCGAACCCATATCGTAAGAACCGGAATCTTATATTCTATCCATTGAACTACGGGACCGGGTGTGCAAAGATGCAAAAATTTTTTTAATATTCGAAAAAAAAATGCGAGAAAAGCAGAATAATTGGCAAAGAATCGAGGCCGTAATCAAGTGGGCGAATATGTCGACCAACTATTTTGCGCTATATATCGGCCTGGCGCGCGGCGAAAACCTCTATCAGATAAAGCGGGGCAACAACGGCATTTCGCTGGACGTCGCCGACCGTATCGTCAGCAAATTCCCCCAGGTCGACAAACTCTGGCTGCTGACGGGGGAGGGGCAGATGTTCTCCGAGGAGCGGATACGCGGCGCGCAGATACCTTATTATAATATGGATGTCGAACAGGGCATCGCACATCTGGAACATCTCGAGGCCGAGAGCAACCTCGTCGTGCCTCCGGTGGGGGCGTGCGACCTGGCGATGTGCTATACGGGGCGTGCGATGGGAAACATCGTGCCGCCCGGAACGGTCGTGCTGCTGAAAGCCGTGGACCGCGATGCAATTATTCCCGGGGGTGAATATGTGATAGTCTGCCGAAAAATTGTAACTTTGCGGATAGTTCGGGCCGCCGACGAGGAGGGCAAAGTCCGCCTGGTGGCCGGGGATCGGGAGAATTACGATGACATCGTTTTGAACGTCAACGATATAGTCTCGGTCTACAAAGTGAAGGGAAAATTGATCATAAACAGTTGAAGAGTATGTTTTCAGGCATCGTGGAACGTACGGCGGAAGTGGTTTCGATCCGCACGGACCGTCAGAACAAGGATTTCACGCTCCGGGCGGATTTCTGCAAGGAGTTGAAAATCGACCAGAGCATAGCACATAACGGCGTATGTTTGACAGTTGTGGACATCACGGAGGACACCTACACCGTGACGGCCATGAAGGAGACGCTCGACAGGAGCAACCTCGGGTTGCTGCGCGAAGGCGATCTGGTCAACCTCGAACGGTCGATGAAACCCGATGCCCTGCTCGACGGGCACATCGTGCAGGGGCACGTCGACCAGACGGCGGTCTGCACGGCGAAGGAGGATGCCGACGGAAGCTGGTACTTCACCTTCGAGTACGAGCCGCAGGGCGCCGGACTTTGCACGGTCGAGAAAGGTTCGGTGACGGTCAACGGCGTGAGCCTCACGGTCTGCGACTCGAAAGAGAGCAGTTTCCGGGTGGCGATCATTCCCTACACCTTCGAGCACACGAATTTTTGCCGCATCGAAGTCGGTTCGGTCGTGAACCTCGAATTCGACATCGTCGGCAAATACATCGCCCGGCTGATGCAAAACTACATGAAGTAAGCCTATGGTACACATCAAGACAAAGGAGGGCGCGTCGCTGTGGATCGCCCTGCTCGCCACGGCGATCGTCGCCGTGGGTATGGTTATACAGCATATCGAATGGTGGATCACGCTCTGCACGTCGGTCGGGGTGTTCGTCGTGGTGGCGCTCGCGGCGCTGTTCATCATCCGCAAGTACGTGGCTTACAAACTCAAGCCGATCTATTCGATCGTGCTTTCGCGCGACGTGCACACCAACGAGATCTTCTCGGAACTGAAGGACAAGCGCGTCGAGAACATCGGCGAGGAGCTGACGGCCTGGGCCGACACCAACGACCGGGAGATCGCCCGGCTGAAAGAGGCCGAGTGCTTCCGCAAGCAATATCTGGGCAACGTGGCCCACGAACTGAAAACCCCGATATTCAATATCCAGGGATATATTTCGACGCTGCTGGACGGAGGGCTGGAGGACGAACTGATCAACCGCAAATACCTCGAACGCGCCGAGAAGAGCATCGACCGTCTGATCAACATCGTCAACGACCTCGACACCATTTCGAAACTCGAAAGCAGCATGAACAAGCTCAATCTGGAGCGATTCGACGTGGTGGCGCTGGCCAAGGAGATCGCCGAGCAGGCCGAGATGGAGGCCGACAGGAAGGAGATCCGGATTTCGGTCAAGGGGACCGACAACCTGCCTTCGCCCTTCTGGGTGCTGGCTGACAAACACTACATCGGGCAGGTGTTCGTCAACCTGATCATCAACTCGATCCGCTACGGCAAGGAGGGCGGGCAGACCCGCATCCGTTTCCGCGACATGCTGGATAAAATTCTGATCGAGGTGGAGGATAACGGTTCGGGTATTGCCAAGGAGGACCTGCCGCGTGTGTTCGAACGCTTCTACCGTACGGACAAGGGGCGGTCGCGGGAGCAGGGCGGCACGGGACTCGGGCTGGCCATCGTCAAACATATCGTCGAAGCGCACGGCGAACGGATCACGGTCCGCAGCGAACTCGGCGTGGGCAGCACGTTCTCCTTCACGCTGAAGAAGGTGAATTTGCAGGAGATGAAATAGAATGTACGAAATCCGGAGTAAGATCCGTTAGCATTTCGGTCTGAATTCCGGTTGCGTCGCGACAAGTCCTTTACGTGGGTCGTTTGAGAGACGGCTTTCGGACGAGAGGCGCGGGGCGTACGCCGTCTCCCTCCCCGAAAGAGGGGTGGGGTGGCAGATTCGAATGCGACGCCGGAGGCGGCGACTGTGACCGCCCGAAAAGGAATCGGGGCTGAATAATAAAGAAACAACTTAAATAAATGATTCTACAACCTCTTTCCGTTGTCTGGAATTTCGATCCGGTGCTGTTCAGCATCGGGTCGCTCGACATCCGTTATTATGGGCTGATGTGGGCGCTGGCCATTCTGATCGGCGCGAAATTCTTCGATAACTTCGTCAATCGCGAAGGACTTCCCGCAAAGGTCTCGGAGTCGATTTTCATTTACGGAACACTCGCCACGATCCTCGGCGCGCGGCTCGGCCACTGTCTGTTCTACGACACGATGGAATACCTTTCGAAGCCGTGGACCATCATCACGGGATTTCGCGACGGAGGAATGGCCAGCCACGGCGCGGCCATAGGCCTGCTGATCGGGTTGTGGCTCTTCTCGCGCCGCAACAAACTGCCTTATATCTGGTCGCTGGACCGCATTATGATTCCGGTGGGCATCGGCGGTGCGATCGTGCGGTTGGGCAACCTGTTCAACTCGGAGATTTTCGGCCAGGCGACGACCCTGCCGTGGGGCTTCGAGTTCGTCCGTTCGCACAAGTGGGTGGCCGAGTTCGCCCCTGCGGCGGTGCACCCGACGCAGATTTACGAGGCGCTCTGCTACCTGGCGACTTTCGGCATCCTCTGCTGGCTCTATTACAGGAGGGACATTGCGCGCCGCCGTCCGGGCATTCTGTTCGGAATCGGCCTGATCGGTACGTTCCTCACGCGCTTTTTCATCGAGTACATCAAAACCGAGCAGGAGCCTTTCGAAGTGGGCTGGGCTTTGGACATGGGCCAGTGGCTCAGCATTCCCTTCATCCTGCTGGGAATCTATATGATCTGGCGGGGCGCGACCCGGCCCGGAACCGTTCCGGGTCCGGTGCCGAAAGCCCCGGCCGCAACGCCTAAAAAGAAGAAAAAATGAACGCGAACCCGATGGAAGAGCAGATCGGCAGGCTTGTCGGCAACCTGCTGGCCGGCGGCGGGGAGATTTTTCTGCCCGGCGTAGGCTCGCTCTACACCGAGCGGCAGGGAGCCAGGCGGCTCAACCGGCGAACCGTACTGCCGCCGAGCCGCACGGTGGCCTTCACCTCGCAGCAGCGGGGCGTGTCACTGGTCGACGAGATTGCCCGCGTCATGCGTGAGGCCGGCGGATACGAAAATCCCGAAGCCGAGGCGCAGGCCGTTTACGACCGCTGGATCGCCCGGGTGCACCGGGCCGACCTGCTGACCGTCGAGGGCGTCGGAGAGCTGAAATTCAAGAATTTTATCCCCGACGAGGCGTTCGACCTCCGGCTGAATCCGCAGGGGCGCGAACCCGTGCGGGTTCGTGTGCAGCGTCGTTTCGACTGGCCGCTGTGGGTCGGCATCGCGGCAATCGGGATTGCGGCGGTCTACGGCGGGCGGGAGTTCCTGCTGCTCTATCCGGAGGCGCCGGAAGCGGCAGCCGTGACGGAGATTCCCGCTGCGCCCGACAGCCTCGGGACCGTCGAAGCGCCCGATGCTTTGGTCGAGGCTCCTCCGACGGAACGGTCTGTGGCCGGGGAGTCCGCTGCGCAGGCGGGAGGCGCGGCTTCGGGGGCTTCCGTTCCCGACGCAGCCCCGGAACCGGAGACCGCCGAAACGCATCCGGCGCAGGAGCAGGACGCCCCGACGGCGTTGCTTTCGGGCCGCCACTATGTCGTGCTGGGGGTTTTCAGCACTGAAGAGAACGCCCGGCGCGCCGTGCGGGAGACCGAGGCCAGGGAGTCGGCGCTCCGTTGCCGGATTTACCGTTTCGGGGGGAAATTCATGGTTTCGCCCTTCTCGTCGGACGATGCCGGAGCCTGTGCGCAGTTCATCCGCGTGCAGGACGGGCGTTTCCCCGACATGTGGACCTACACCGCCCGCTGATGGCCCTTGCGGAGTTGATAATCCGGGCAATCGACTGGTTTTACATCCGGCCCGTCGCCGCGGTCCTGCCCCGGCAGGTGTTCCGTTACGTGGTCTGCGGCGGTGTGACCTACATCCTGTTCGATCCCGTCTGCTATTTCCTCTTTTACAATTTCATCGTGGCGCACCGCTACGTCGACCTGGGATTCGTGGTCGTCTCCCCGCACATCGCGGCGATGATTCTCGTCTTTCCGTTCACCTTCTTCGTGGGCTTCTGGCTCAACCGTTACGTGGCGTTCCGCCGGTCGCCGATCGGGGCCGGGACGCAGCTTCTGCGCTACCTGCTTTCGGTGGCGGGGTCGGTGCTGCTGACCTATGCGGGGCTGAAGTTCTTCGTGGAAGTCTGCGGCGTGTGGCCCACGCCGGCGAAGATGGTCACGACGCTGCTGACGACGGTTTACAGTTTCCTCGCAGCCAAATATTTCACCTTCCGCCACGCGGAAAAACCGGAATAGACAAGAATCTGAATTCCATTCATAGCCGAACGACTTTTCGTGTCGTCGGGAGCGGACTTTCAGGCCGATTTTTGCAGAATGCCCGATTATGAATTGTGAATTGTGAATTGTGAATTCTGATTCCGGTTCTCCTCCCGCAGTTTCTGGAGTTCGTACATCCGGTCGCGGAATTTCGCCGCGGCGAGGAAGTCCAGCGATTTGGCTGCGCGTTCCATCTCCTCGCGGGCCTTGTCGATCAGCGCGTCGATGTTCTCGCTGGCCGTGTAGCTTTTCTGCACGTCGGCCGCCGCCGCGTAGTGGTCTTCGGCGATGGGGTAGGCCGTCATGTTGACCTCCGACGTGTCGACGCGGCCCGCCAGCAGCGCGCTCTGTCCCGAGCCGCTCTTCTGCGCCTGCCGCGGCAGCATTTCGTGCTCCATGTTGTAGCGCACCTGCTTCTCGCGGCGGCGGTTGCTCTGCTCGATGGCGTAGCGCATCGAGTCGGTGCAGGTGTCGGCGTAGAGGATCACGTTGCCCTGCGAGTGGCGCGCGGCGCGTCCGGCGATCTGCGTGAGCGACCGGACGTTGCGCAGGAATCCCTCCTTGTCGGCGTCGAGGATCGCCACGAGCGCCACCTCCGGCAGGTCGAGTCCCTCGCGCAGCAGGTTCACGCCCACCAGCACGTCGAACATCCCGGCCCGCAGGTCTTCGAGAATCTGGATGCGCTCCAGCGTGTCGACGTCCGAGTGGATGTAGCGGTTGCGCACGCCCACGCGGTCGAAGTATTTCGAAAGCTCCTCGGCCATGCGTTTGGTGATGGTCGTCACGAGCACCTTGTCGTCGTTCTTCACGCGCTTGTCGATCTCCCCGATCAGGTCGTCAATCTGGTTCAGCGTCACGCGCACCTCCAGCGGCGGGTCCACCAGCCCCGTGGGGCGGATCAGCTGTTCGACGATCACGCCCTCGCTCTTCATCAGCTCGTAGTCCGCGGGCGTGGCGCTCACGTAGATCGACGTGCCCTGCAACTGTTCGAACTCCGAGAAGGTCAACGGGCGGTTGTCCTTGGCCGCCGGGAGGCGGAAGCCGTACTCCACGAGGTTCTCCTTGCGGGCGCGGTCGCCGCCGAACATGGCGTGGACCTGCGGCAGGGTGACGTGGCTCTCGTCCACGACCATCAGGTAGTCCTTCGGGAAATAGTCGATCAGGCAGAAGGGGCGCGTCCCGGCGGCGCGGCCGTCGAAGTAGCGCGAGTAGTTCTCGATGCCCGGGCAATAGCCCAGCTCCTTGATCATTTCGAGGTCGTACTCCACGCGCTGCTTGATGCGCTGCGCCTCCATCGGACGCCCGGCGCGTTCGAAGAACTCGATCTGCTTGCCCAGGTCGAGGTAGATCTGCTGCACGGCGGCGTTGATGCGCTCTTTGGTCGTCACGAACAGGTTCGTGGCGTAGAGCGTGATGCTGTCGAGCGATGCGATGCGCTGTCCCGTGACGGGGTCGATCGACTGGATGGCCTCCACCTCGTTGTCGAAGAACATCACGCGGAAGCACTGGTTGCCGAACTCGCCGAAGGCCGCCATGATGTCCACCGTGTCGCCGTTGACGCGGAACGTCGCAGGCTCCAGCTCGCGTTCGGTGCGGGTGTAGAGCGCCTCGACCAGCTTGTAGAGGAAATGCTTGTAGCTGACGACCTGCCCCACCTTGATGTTGATGGCCGTGGCGTGGAAGTCCGCCGGGTTGCCCGCGCCGTAGAGGCACGAGACGCTCGACACGACGATCACGTCGCGGCGGCCCGACAGCAGCGTGGCGACCGTGCCGAGGCGCATCTTCTCGATCTCGGCGTTGATCTGGAGGTCTTTCTCGATATAGGTGTCCGTCGAAGGCAGGTAGGCCTCCGGCTGGTAGTAGTCGTAATACGACACGAAATATTCCACGGCGTTCTCCGGGAAGAAGTTGCGGAACTCCCCGTACAACTGCGCCGCGAGGGTCTTGTTGTGGCTCAGGACCAGCGTCGGACGGTTCAGCCGCGCGATGACGTTGGCCACCGTGAAAGTCTTTCCCGAACCCGTCACGCCCAGCAGCGTGTTGTGTTTGGACCCGTGTTCGATCGAGCTGACGAGCTGCCCGATCGCCTCCGGCTGGTCGCCCATCGGGGCATAGTCCGATACTAACTTGAAATCCATAGATGCAAAGGTAGTGAAGAATTAAAAATTAAGAATTAAAAGTCGCGAATTATTTCCTCGTGTTCGAATCTCATGCCGAAGAAGTGCGGGGACATCGGATGGAAGACGGCGGGCGGAGAATAATTTTTAATTCTTAATTTTTAATTCTTAATTCGATTATTCGTACCTTTGTAGGCTATGATCGACCGGGAAACAGTAGACCGCATTTACGCCGCCGCCAATATCGTGGATATTATCGGCGAATACGTCACGCTCAAACGCAAGGGCGTGAACTACCAGGCGTGCTGTCCGTTCCACAACGAGAAAACCCCGTCGTTCGTCGTGTCGCCCTCGAAGGGCGTCTACAAGTGTTTCGGATGCGGCAAGGGCGGCAACGCCGTGACCTTCCTGATGGAACACGAGAACATCACCTATCCCGAGGCGCTGAAGATGGTGGCCAAGCGCTACGGCATCGAGGTCAAGGAGAAGGAGATGACCGAGGAGGAGGTGCGACGCAACGACGACCGCGAGTCGATGTTCGCCCTGAACGGCTGGGCTGCGGAGTACTTCGCCAATTACCTCCACCGCGAGACCGAAGGGCAGAGCGTGGGCCTGGCCTATTTCCGTCAGAAGCGCGGCATGACCGACGCCACGATCCGGAAATTCGGACTGGGATTCTGTCCGGCGAAGGGCGACCGGATGTCGAAGGACGCCCTGGCGGCGGGTTACAAACAGGAGTTTCTCGTCTCGACGGGGCTTTCGCTGCAACGCGAGAGCGACGGGTCGCTCTACGACCGCTTCCGCGACCGTGTGATCTTCCCCGTGCACAACATTTCGGGGCGCATCGTGGCGTTCGGAGGCCGCACGCTGCGCACCGACAAGCAGGTGGCCAAGTACCAGAACTCCCCCGAGAGCGAGATATACAGCAAGAAACGCGAACTTTACGGTCTCTATTTCGCCAAGAAGGCCATTCAGCAGCAGGATTTCGCCATCATGGTCGAAGGATACACCGACGTGATCTCGATGCATCAGGCAGGGGTCGAGAACGTCGTGTCTTCGTCCGGCACGTCGCTTACGACGGAGCAGATACGCCTGCTGAACCGCTTTACGAAGAATATCACGGTGATCTACGACGGCGACTCGGCGGGCATTCACGCCTCGCTGCGCGGTATCGACATGATCTTGAAGGAGGGCATGAACGTGCGCGTGGTGCTGCTGCCCGAGCCGGAGGACCCCGATTCGTTCGCGCGCAGCCATACGGCATCCGAGTTGCAGGAGTATATCCGCGCCAACGAGCAGGACTTCCTGGAGTTCAAGGCCAAACTGCTGTTGCAGGACGCCGAGGGCGACCCGATCCGCAAAGCGGCGCTGATCGCCGACATGGTGCAGTCGGTGTCGGTGATTCCCGATCCGATTCAGCGCTCGGTCTACATCAAGGAGTGCGCGCGGATCATGGACATCGACGAGCAGATACTCATTTCGGAGGTGGCGCGCAAGCGCATGACCACGTCGGGCGACCGCGAGACCGACGAGTTCCTGCGCCGTCAGACGACCCTCCGGCAGCGGGAGGCGCAGCAGCCCGGGGTGGAGTTCGTCAAACAGGTCGAGGCGGGGAGCAGTTTCGAGACGCTGGAGCGCGAGATCGTGAAATACCTGCTCAAGTACGGGCACTGCTCGTTCGATTTCAAGGAGGGCCGGACGATGGTGGCGTGCAACGTCGCGGAGGTGATTTTCTCGGAGCTCAGCGACGACAACATCGCCTTCCGCAATCCGGTCTACAACAAGATCATGGCGGCCTACCGCGAGCAGTGGGCGCAGCTGGGGACGGGGGTGGAGGTTCCGGCGCACGTCTTCCTGAACCATATCGACCCCGAGGTGTGCAACATGTCGGTGGACATCCTCACCTCGGACGACAACTATGTGGCCAGCGAGCTGTGGCGGCGTAAGGAGATCCACATCGACACCGACGCCGAGATGCTGGCCGTGGGGGTTCCGAAGGCCGTGACGCTCTACAAGTCGAAGGTGATCGAGGCGCTGATCAAGGAGTTGCAGGGCCGGCTGGGCGACGAGAACATTTCCGACGAGGAGATGCGCGACGTGGTGCAGCGGCTTACGGCCTACAATCAGGTCAAAGTAACGATTGCAAATAAGATACAACGATTGATTTTATAACCCGTATTGGACGGGCCGCATTGAAGGGAGACTTCGGGATAAGGATTTTTAAAGAAAAAAGGGGCGGGTCTCGGGTCGTACACGCATCACTGCGCATACCGTGTGCAAACAGAAAATAAACAGAAAGATGTGTAAAACATATCAAAGATAAAAGAATTAGTTACCTTGACCGATTCCCACCCCTGCGAATTAAAATTGCAATTCGTGTGCCGTTATTGAATATATGAGCGAACAAAAGAAGATAAACATTCGGAACAAGCGTGCGACGTTCGACTATGAGATTCTGGAAGAATACGTTGCGGGCGTCGTGCTGGTCGGAACGGAGATCAAGTCGATCCGCGCCGGAAAGGCGTCGATGGTCGACACGTTCTGCTATTTCGACAAGGGCGAACTGTGGGTGCGCGGCATCAACATCGCCGAATATGCCTGGGGGACCTGTAACAACCACGTGCCGCGCCGCGACCGCAAGCTGCTGCTCACGGCCCGCGAACTGGACAAGTTGCAGCGCGCTTCGCAGGACAAGGGCCTGACGATCGTGGGCCTGCGGCTGTTCCTGAACGAGCGCGGCCTGGCGAAGGTCGTCGTGGGGCTGGCCCGCGGTCGCAAGTCGTACGACAAGCGCGAATACCTCAAGGAGAACGACGCCCGGCGCGAGATGGACAAGGCGATGAAAAACTACCGGTAATGATAAAGGCTATATTTTTGGACGTCGACGGAACGCTGATCAGCTTCAAGACCCACCGGGTGCCCGCTTCGGCGCTCGATGCGTTGCGTGAGGCCCATGCGCGCGGCGTGCAGCTGTTCATCGCCACGGGGCGCGCGGCGGCCGATCTGGCCGATCTGGAGGCGATTCCCTACGACGGCGTGGCGGCGCTCAACGGTGCCGACTGCCTGATGCGTGACGGCCGCGTCGTGGCCCGGCATCCGATTCCGCGCGCCGACTTCGAGAAGTCGCTCGCCTTGTCGGCGGAGCTGGATTTTCCGGTCGGGTTGGAGTTGAACGACGGAGTTTTCGTCAACCGCGTGACGCCCGAAGTGGTGCGTCTGGCGGAGATGGTGGCGCATCCGGTCCCCGAACAGGTCGATCTGCGGGCGCTTTTCGACCGGGGAGACTGCTGCCAGATGTGCTTTTATTTCGATCCCGAACTCGAAAAGAGGGTGATGGCCGAACTGCCGTCGCTCGTGGCGTCGCGCTGGTGCCCGATTTTCGCGGACGTCAATGTCCGGGGTGTCGACAAGGCGACGGGCATGGCCGAGTTCGCCGCGCATTTCGGCTTTGCGAACGGCGAGACGATGGCTTTCGGCGACGGCGGCAACGACGTGGCGATGCTGCGGGCCGCAGGCGCGGGCGTGGCGATGGGCAACGCATGCGACGAGGCGCTCGCCGCCGCGGACTATGTGACGGCTTCGGTCGACGACGACGGAATCCGGCGCGCATTGGAGCATTTCGGGGTGATATAGCGTCTGCGTTCCGGCGGATAATCCGGGTTGCGTCGCGACGAGTCCCTTCCGAGGGAGGGCAGATTTGCAAACGACGCCGAAGGCGGCGACAACCGCCGATGGTGGCGAGAAAACGATAGGATAACTTATGAGTTTAATACTTGCTATTGAGACCGGAACGGACATCTGTTCCGTGGGCATCGCCAAGGACGGCGAACTGCTGTCGCTGCGCGAGAGCGACGAGGGGCGCGACCACGCCCGCAAGGTCGGCGTGTTCGTCGACGAACTGCTGCGCGAGACGGACATTGCGCCCGACGAACTCGACGCCGTGGCTGTGGGTAAGGGCCCCGGATCGTATACGGGACTGCGCATCGGCGTGTCGTTCGCCAAGGGATTGTGTTACGGGTTGCAGAAGCCGCTGGTGGCCGTCGGGTCGCTGGATGCGCTGGCCGAGGTGGCCCGCGAGGACTACGAGGCGGGGATTCTCGCCGTAGATGACTGGTCGAACGCCTTGCTGTGTCCGATGGTCGACGCCCGGCGCATGGAGGTCTATGCGCAGGTTTTCGACGCCGAAGGGCGTCCGCAGAGCGAAGTTTCGGCCGAGGTGGTCGACGCCGGGAGTTTCGCCGCCTTCCGCGGTCAGGGGCGTCCGTTCGTGATCTTCGGCAGCGGGGCGCGCAAATGCGCCGGCATCCTTTCCGACGCGGTGTGCGTGGAGGTGACCCCGTCGGCCCGCGGGCTTGCCCGGCTCGCCCAGCAGGCCCTCGACGAAGGCCGCACGGAGGACATCGCCTATTTCGAGCCGTTCTATCTGAAGGATTTCGTCGTTACGACATCCCGCAAGAAGTTGTTTTGAGTGGTTTCCGGCAGTATGACCGAGGCTGACCTGATACGGCTCCTGTCGGAGCGGTTCCACGGCAATTTCGCCGACGAGACGGCCCGGAGGGTGCGCGATGCCGGGGCTGTGGACCTGTTGTACGCGGTGGCGACCGCGCCGCATCCGGAGCTGCCGGGACCTGTCCGGCAGAAGGTGCTGTTCCGCGGCGCCTATGTGCTCGAACGGATCTATTTCGACGCCCCCGAGGCGTTCATGCCCCGTGCCGAATCCTTTTGCCGGGTCGATTTCGCGGCGTGCGCCAACGCCAGCGCGCAGCGTCATTTCGGGAAGATCATGGCCGACCTGCTGGGACGTTATGCGCCCGAGTCCGGCGATCTGGAGCGGATCGCCGAAACGGCCGCCGGATGGGCCGTGTCGCCGGAGGCGAAAGTCGCCGTGAAGGTCTGGGCCGTGGAGGTCCTGAAACGCTGCCGGGAGCGTGTCGGCTGGGTCGCCGAATCGTGGGACGACATCGTGGCGACGGTGGCCCTCGACGCTACGCCGGGCATCGAAAGCCGGATGCGCAAAAGCTGGAAAACGAGGTCGTAACTGGGTCGGAGCAAAATAAAAACCCCGCTGATGTCAGCGGGGTTTTTCGTTCAGAGCGGGCGGCTATTTCACGCCGCCGATCTGCGCGCGCAGTCGTTTTTTGAAATTTTCACCGATGATGGTCATTTTGTCCGTGGTCTCGAACAGCGCGGCCTTGTTCTTCCCGTAGGCAGCCAGGTAGCCGGCGATGCGGCCCGGGTCTTCGAGAATGAAATTGGGGCACTGCGAGACGTTGAGGTACTCCTTGGGCAGCATGAGGTAGGGTTCCGTTTTGCCCTGTTCGGTCTTGAATTCGACGGTCAGGTCGATGCAGCGTTTGAAGACTCCGCTTTTGCCGTAGAGGTCGGCCTGGTGCGCCGCGGCGTGGTCGTCGAAGGTCAGCACGACCTCCAGCGGACGGTCGCAGGGAGCGGCGTCCGTGTAGACGACCGGGGCGAGCGTATAGGCGTCGTAGGTCCACTGTCCGGCTTTCGGGAAGCGGGCGTAGGGGATTTCGCGGCCGTTTACCTGCACCGTTTTGGGCGGGAAGGTCGCCGGGAAGCGCATTTCGTAGCTGCGGCTGTCGGGAGCGCCGGCGTAGGTGCCTTCGCGGGGCGCGACGACGGCGCGCAGGGTGTTGCCCTCCTGCTTCTTGGCGACCTTCGTGGTGGCGTAGGCCGTGGCGTACTGCTGGCTGACGCCGTCGTCCTCGTAGTGGACAAGCTCGCCGTCGGCCTTCTTTTGGTAGGTCAGCACCAGCGTGTCGCAGGGCTGCTGGAGGTTTTTCACCGTCTGTGGGTTCATCGGAAGGATGGCTCCGGCCCGCGCGTACCAGGGATTTTCCGAGAGGGTGTAGTGCAGCTCCTCGGTGCGTCCGCCCTCGTACATGGCTCCCGTGGCGCAGTCGTACCACCGGCCCTCGGGGAACCAGATCCGGCGCGCGGCCAGCCCCGTGACGCTGTCGACCGGCTCCACGACGGCCGTGGCGAGGATGTCGTTGCCGAACATGAACTGCTCGGGGACGTTGTAGGCCTCGTCCCGTTCGGGATGGTCGTAGTACATCGGACGGCACATGCCGACGCCGGTGTCGTAGTTCTCGCGGGCGGCGTTGTAGACGTAGGGCGCCAGCGTATAGCGCAGGCGGATGGCGTCGCGCATGACGAACAGGTGGTCGGGGAAGAACCAGAGGTAACGCTCGATGCGCGGGTCCTTGGTCGAGTGGGTCTTGAAGATCGGGGTGAAGACGCCGTATTGCAGCCAGCGGGTGTAAAGTTCGGGATCGGTGGCTTTCGTCTCCTTCTTGAACATGTGGCCACCGATGTCGTGCCCCCAGTAGCCGTAGTTGACGTTGGACGAGGTGGCCGTGAAATAGGGCAGGAAGGCCAGCGTCTCCCACTTGGCGTAGGTGTCGCCCGAGAATGCCAGCGGATAGCGGTGCGATCCGAGACCGCCCCAGCGGTGGTAGATGAAGGGCCGCAGCGCGGGGTTCTGCTGCTCGGCGTGGTGGAAGAAGGTGTAGTTGAGCCAGAAGGTGTTCGAAAGTCCCGGGGTGAATTTCGACTCCATCCACTGCTGCCAGTCGAGCCACCAGAAATCGACGCCCTGGCGCTCCATCGGGTTCAGCACGGTCTTGAAGTAGGCGTCGGCCCATTTTTGTTCGTCGATATGGAACGGCACGCTCTTGCCCTTTTCGGTCCATCCGTACTCCCGGGTGAACGGCTCGTAAACGTCTTCGTAGGGTTGGATGCCCGAGGCGGGGGGGAGGGTGAGCGCTACTTTCAGCTGCTCGTTTTCGGTCCATCGGAGGAAATTCGCGGGCGAGGGGAACAGCTCCTTCTGCCAAGTGTAGCCGGTCCAGCCGATGCGCTGTCCGTACTCGTCCTTGGCGGGGTTTTTCTTGCGCAGGCCCCAGGTCTCGTGCCAGTCCATGTCGACGATCAGCACGTCGATCGGAATGTCGACCGACTTGAGTTTCTGCACCAGGTCGACGAACTCGTTGTCCGAATACTGCCAGTAGCGGCTCCACCAGTAGCCGAAGGTGTACTTCGGGGGCAGCGGCGCGCGGCCTGCGACGAGCTGGAAATCGGCGAGCGCCTGCTTGTAGTCGTGCCCGTAGGCGAAGAGGTAGAGGTCCTGGCGGTCGCCCGCGGGGCGCGCCTCGACCCACTCTTTCCAGGCGGAGCCGTCGGGCGTCAGCACGTGGCGGCCGCTGTCGTCGACCACCGACCATCCTGCGCGCGAAAGAAGCCCCTGCTCCATCGGTTCGCGCCCCAGCTTCCTGCCGTCGCATCCGTCGAGCGTGCGGGTCGTGCCCATGAGGTTCTGCGGGTCCTCCGTGCCGGGGGTCCATACGACCTCGCGGCCGTTGAGCCGGAAGACGGCTTTCAGGTTTTTGTCCGAAAACTTGCCGCCTTTGGTGTAGGTCAGCGTCAGGGCCGGGGTGGTGATCGTCAGCCGGGATTTCGTGTCGCGGACCTTGAAGTCCGGCACGGGCGTCTCACGGTTGACGAAGGTCAGCGTGGCGCGGTCCTCGAAACGGCCGTCCTCGCTCCACTCCATGCGGATCAGCTGCGGGGTGAGGACCGTGAAGCGTGCGTTGCCCGCCTCGACGACGGCCCGCGGGTCGGCCTTGGGATTCCCGGCCGCGGCCGCACCCAGCGTCAGCCACAGGACCGTAAAAAGAATTGTCGCTCTTTTCATAAGTTTATGGGGTTAGTTTGCTGAATAGACACATCCCGCAGGCAAAACGATGAGCCTGCGGTGCGATTTTTTTGCGGAGGGGCTATGCGCCGCTGTCCGGCAGGGCGGCGGGGGCCTCGGAACGGTCGTCCGAATCCGCATCGCTACCGGCGATTTCGAGCGTGCGCGCGGCATGCTGCCGCTTGGTTTGCAGGCGGGCGGTTTTGCGCAGGCGTTCGCCGACGCGGATGATGTTGTCGTTGCCCGTGCAGAGGCGTTTGTGGGCGTCTTCGTAGGCGTCGCGGGCCTTGTCCAGCGCCGTGCCGACCCCTTCGAGCGAGGCGGTGAAGGCCACCAGCTGTTCGTAGAGTTTCAGTCCGCAGGCGGCGATCTCCTTGGTGTTCTTGTCCTGGTCGTTGTATTTCCAGAGGTCGGCGACGAGTTTGAGCAGGGCGAAAAGGTTCGTCGGCGACGAGATGATCACCTTTTTGTCGTAGGCGTCGGACCAGATGGCCGTGTCGTTCTGCAACGCCGCGAGGAACGCCGGTTCGTTGGGGATGAACATGATGACGAAATCGGGCGAATTGAGCCGCCGCTGGTACTCCTTGCGGCCCAGTTCGGTGACGTGCTGCCGCACCGAGGCGATGTGCGCCGCGAGATAACGCCGCCGCTCCTCCTCCGTGTCGGCCGAGGAGTAACCCACGAAGGCCGTGAGCGAGACTTTCGAGTCGATGACGATGTCCTTCTTCTCGGGCAGGTGCAACACCACGTCGGGCCGCAGGTTGCGCCCCTCCTCGTCCTTGATGTTGTACTGCGTCTGGTAGTGGATGCCCTTCGAGAGGGCCGAACTGTCGAGGATCGTTTCGAGCAGCATCTCGCCCCAGTCGCCCTGCACCTTCGAATTGCCTTTCAGGGCGTCGGTCAGGTTCCGGGCCTCGGTGGAGATCGTCTGGTTGAGTTCCATCAGGCGTTTGAGTTCCGATTTCAGCTCGCCCCGCTGGGAGGTCTGCGTGGTGTAGATCTCCTCGACGCGCTTGCGGAAGTCGACGATGTTCTCCTTGAACGGTTTCAGCAGGATGTCGATCGACTCCCTGCTGGTCTCCTTGAACCGCTGCGACTGCTCGCCCAGAATCTCCGTCGCGAGGTTTTTGAATTGCAGGCGGAAACGCTCTTCGAGCTGTTCGCGTTCGGCTTTCTCGGCGGCGCGCTCCTCGGCGTTCTTTTGTTGCAGGCCGGCGATTTCCGTCTGGGACGAGGCGCGCAGGGCAGCCAGTTCGGTGCGCAGCCGCGTTTCGATCTGCACGCGGATGTCCGCTTCGGCTTGCAGGCGGGCCTGCTCGGCGGCGGTCTTGTCGGCACGCAGGTGGCCGGCTTCGCGGCGGGCGGCGGCGAGCATGGCTCCGAGCGCCGCCGAGAGGGCGCCGAGCACGATGATTGCAAGAATGAATGCGGTGTTCATACTGACAAAGGTAGAATTTTCCGTGGAATTTTTCGTATCTTTGACCGACAAACTCTTTGATTCATGCAACGTATAGTAGCCCCTTCGATGCTCTCGGCCGACTTCGGCCATCTGGAGCGCGATACCCGGATGGTCGACGCCAGTGCGGCCGAATGGGTCCATATCGACGTGATGGACGGCGTTTTCGTCCCCAACATTTCATTCGGGTTTCCCGTGCTGAAAGCCATCCGCAAGGCGACGGCGAAATTTCTCGACGTGCACCTGATGATCGTCAGCCCGGAAAAATACGTCGCGCGCTTCGCCGAGGCGGGGGCCGATCTGGTGACCTTCCACCTCGAAGCGACGGACGACCCCGCGAGGTGCGTCGCGCTGATCCGCCGGGCCGGAGCCAAAGCGGGCGTGTCGGTCAAGCCGGCGACGCCGGTGGAGGCGCTGCGCGAGGTGTTGCCGCTGGTGGACCTGGTGCTGGTGATGAGCGTCGAGCCGGGATTCGGCGGACAGTCGTTCATCCCGGGGTCGCTGGAGAAGATCGCGCAGCTGCGGGCGATGGCCCGGGAGATGGGTCTCGAAACGATCATCGAGGTCGACGGAGGCATCTCGGCCCGCAACGCCGGAGCGGTTTACGGGGCGGGCGCCGACGTGCTGGTGGCCGGCAGCAGCGTTTTCGGAGCCGAAGATCCGCAGGCCGAGGTCGTGAAGATGCTCAACGCCTGACCGGAGGGTCCGTCCGGAAGAGCGCAGGGGATTTCATTTCGGAAAAAACACTCCGTCAGCGTCCGGCGTGCCGGGCCGTCTCGGCGTCGAGCAGGCGGCGCAGTCGGCGCAGGAGCGCATCGTCGCGGAACCACTCCGCGCCGTAGGTCAGGTTGAATTCGTAATCGAAATCGGCGGGATTGGCTCCCTGATTGTGCTGGAGGATGGTCTCGGCCTTGTCGAGCGCCTTGACCCAGCGGGCTTCGGGCGTGGCGCAGGCTTCGTACTCCTCCCAGAGCGTCCGGATGCGTGCTGCGGCTTCTGCGGGCAGCAGGGGCGTGAGCCGCTCCATGGCCGCAAGTTCCGTCGCGGCCTTGGAGGCGGGGTCGCACTGCGCAACGGCCGGGATGTCGCCTTCGTAAGCCTCCCCGAGGTCGTGGACCAGGCACATCGCAAGGACCCGGGGCAGGTCGAGTTCCGGTTTTTCGTCCGCAAGGACGAGGGCCAGCAGGGCCAGCCGCCACGTGTGTTCGGCGGTGCTTTCGTGCCGTCCGGTCGAGGTGCGGGCCGAGCGCAGGACGTTTTTCAGCCGTTCGGCTTCGCGCATGAATTGCAGGTATCGTTCCAGTTTTTCCATCTCCGGGATTCTGTTTCGGGACCGTAAAGATACGATATGTCGGATTAAATCGCTAACTTTGCGGTGTTTTTAGATTTGCCATGATTTCATTAGACAACCTTACCGTCAGTTATGGGGGCTGGACCCTTTTCGACAATATTTCGTTCCTGATCAACCCGAAGGACCGCATCGGACTGGTGGGCAAGAACGGAGCGGGCAAAACCACGCTCCTGCGCATCATCACGGGCGAACAGCAGCCCACGTCGGGCGCCGTGACGCTCAACGGCGACTGCACGATCGGATACCTGCCGCAGACGATGCGCGTGGCGGACACCACGACGCTCGCGGAGGAGACCGGCAAGGCCTTCGAGGAGGTGTTGCGGCTCGAGGCCGAGATCGAGGCCCTGACGCGCGAGATCGCCGAGCGCACCGACTACGAAAGCCCCGAATACGAACAGCTCCTGCACCGTCTGAACGACGCGCAGGACCACTATCATATTCTCGGCGGCGAGACCCGCGACGCGGACATCGAGAAGACGCTGCTGGGCCTCGGGTTCAAACGGTCGGATTTCGGGCGCGCCACGAGCGAGTTCTCGGGCGGCTGGCGCATGCGTATCGAGCTGGCGAAACTGCTGCTCAGGCGGCCCTCGATCTTCCTGCTGGACGAACCGACGAACCACCTCGACATCGAGTCGATTCAGTGGCTCGAAGAGTATCTCCGGAATTACAACGGCGCGGTGCTGCTCATTTCGCACGACCGCGCCTTTCTGGACAACGTCACCAACCGCACGGTCGAACTGTCGCTGGGCAAGATCACCGATTACAAGGTCTCCTATTCGAAATACGTCGTCCTGCGCGCCGAGCGGCGGGCGCAGCAGATGGCTGCCTACGAGAACCAGCAGCGGATGATCGAGAAGACCGAGGAGTTCATCGAGAAATTCCGTTACAAACCCACCAAGTCGAACCAGGTGCAGTCGCGCATCAAACAGCTCGAACGCATCGAGCGCATCGAGGTCGACGAGGAGGACGCCGCCACGCTCAACATCAAGTTTCCGCCCGCGCCCCGCTCGGGGCAGATCGTCGCGGAGATCAGCGAGGCCGGCATGTCGTTCGGCGAGAAACATGTCTTCAGCGGCGCGAATTTCGTCATCGAGAAGGGTGACAGGATTGCGTTGGTGGGCCGCAACGGCGAGGGCAAGACGACCCTCGCACGCATGCTGATCGGCCAGCTGACGCCCACCGAAGGGTCGGTGCGCCTCGGGGCGAACGTCAATATCGGCTATTACGCCCAGAATCAGGACGATCTGATGGACGGCGATTTCACGGTCTACGACACGCTGGACCGTGTGGCCGTGGGCGACATCCGGACCCGCCTGCGCGACATTCTGGGGGCGTTCCTGTTCCGCGGCGAGGACATCGACAAGAAGGTCAAGGTCCTCTCGGGCGGCGAGCGGGCGCGTCTGGCGATGGCCCGCATGATGCTCGAACCGCGCAACCTGCTGGTGCTGGACGAGCCGACGAACCACATGGACATGCGTTCGAAGGACATCCTCAAGAACGCTATTATGAAGTACGACGGCACGGTGGTCGTGGTGTCGCACGACCGCGAATTCCTCGACGGCATGGTCGATAAGGTCTACGAGTTCCGCGACGGCGGGGTGAAGGAGTATCTGGGCGGCATCTACTATTTCCTCGAAAAGCGCAAGCTGGAGTCGTTGCAGGAGATCGAGCGGCGCGACGCTCCGGCCAAAACGCCTGCGAAAGGCGACGAACCGAAGCCGGCCGTATCCGGAAAGCTCTCCTACGAGCAGAGGAAGGAGCAGGAGAAGCAGCTGCGCAAAGCGAAAAAGGTCGTGGAGACGATCGAGGCGGAGCTGGCCGACATCGAGAAGCGGATCGCGGAGTACGATGCGCGGTTCGCCGCCGCGACCGAATACAACGAGGCCGACTACAAGGCTTACAACGAACTGAAAACCCGTTACGACCACCAGATGCACGAGTGGGAGAAGGCGTCGTACGAACTGGAAATCGTAGCGGATTAGCCCGCTTGAAATCAAAAATCGGGATGCGGGGAATGGAATGCAGAATGAATAATGCATAATGTCATCCTGAGCGAAGCGAAGGATCTTTTGGAAGATAATATGCAGGGACATTATTACGTATATATGATGGGCAGTGCCAGCGGCAGGGCTTTGTACGTTGGAGTAACAAATGATCTCCAACGTCGGGTTCTGGAACATAAAAATGGAGAAACAGCAGGATTTACAAGCCGTTATCGGTGTTATGCCTTACTTTATTACGAGCCTTATTCGGACGTTCGAGATGCAATAGCCAGAGAGAAGCAGATCAAAGGATGGTTGCGGGAACGAAAAGAGCGATTGATAGAAACGATGAATCCGGGCAGAGTGGATCTTGCCGCTGATTTTTAGATTCTTCGCTGTGCTCAAAATGACAAATATAACAATTTACACGATGGATAGCAACCTTATTTTCGGGATTCGTCCCGTGGCCGAAGCGATCGAGGCCGGAAAGCAGATCGAGAAACTCTACATCCGCAAGGGCGCCGAAGGGCAGCTGATGCAGGAGCTGAAAGATCTTTGCATGCGCCACCGTCTGCATTATCAGGAGGTTCCGGTCGAGAAGCTCAACCGTCTGACGCGCGGCAACCACCAGGGCGTCGTGGCGCAGACCGCGGCCATCGAGTATGTGCAGCTGACCGACATTCTGGAACGCGTGCCCGAAGACGAGACGCCGCTCGTGGTGTTGTTCGACGGGGTGACCGACGTGCGGAATTTCGGGGCCATCGCCCGCTCGGCCGAGTGTGCCGGGGCGCACGGGCTGATCACGCCGCTGAAGAACTCGGCGCCCGTGAACGCCGAGGCGATCCGTTCGTCGGCCGGTGCGCTGACGACGATTCCCGTGTGCCGCGTCGGCTCGGTCCGCAATACGCTCAAGGCATTGCAGGCGGAGGGCTTTCAGGTCGTGGCCGCCACGGAGAAGAGCCGCAAACTGCTCTACGATGCCGATTTCCGCCGTCCTACGGTGATCGTGATGGGCGCCGAGGATACGGGCATCTCGAAAGAGGTGCTCAAACTCTGTGACGAGCAGCTGGCCATTCCGCTGATCGGCCACATCGAGTCGCTCAACGTCTCGGCCGCGGCGGCCGTGATGCTGTTCGAGGTCGTGCGCCAGCGCATCGGGCCGGAGAACTGAAAGGAGGAGACGGAGTCCCGTCATTGCGAGGAGCGCAGCGACGCGGCAATCCTTGCGGCGTTACGACACTCTCCGCAGATGGCCGCGGCATCTGACGACGCCTCGCCATGACGAACGAATATGCAAAGCCGATAATCAAAATCATAATTCTGTGAAAGCCAAACTCGAATACTGCCTGCGCTGGCTCCGCGAAGGGGCCGTGCGGGTCGTGCGGTCGTACCCGGTCGAAACGCTCCTGGCGCTCTACGCCTGCATCCGGTGCCTGCTCACCTACGAACTCGACTGGGGCGAGGAGGAATTGTTTAATAGACTCGGCCTCGTGCCGCTGTTCTTCGCTCTGGCGCTTGCCGTCAACAACCTGGCGGGGCGCGGACCGTGGCGGAAAGTCTATTGGGTCGTGTGGGCGCCGATCGTGCCGCTGACGCTTTGGAGCGGTCTCGGCGACTGGATCGAAAGCGCGTCTTTCCGCATTTCGCTCGGCATACTGGCGCCGCTGCTGTTGCTGTTGAGCCTGCGGGCCGTGCGCAACGACCGGTTCGTCAACGGCGCGCTCGTCTGGCTGCGCTCGGGTGCGCTGGCCCTGCTGTTCGCCAATGTCGCGCTGGGGCTGTTCTATGCGATACTCTATTCGGCGACCTATATCTTCGGCCTCGGCGGAGTGTGGATCGAACACGTCGCGGTGTGGTCCGTGACGATCTGCGAGACACTGGCCGTGCCGCTGCTGTTCCTGATGATGGCCGACCGCTGGCGGGACGCCGAACTGCGCGGCAGCCGCATCCTCGAAATGCTGCTGAACTACATCGTGACGCCCGCGCTGCTGATCTACGCCGCGATCCTCTACCTCTACATGGCCAAAATCCTCGTCACGTGGACGCTGCCCGAGGGCGGCGTGGCCTATCTGGTCTTCGGGTTCACGATGACGGCGCTGGCCGTGAAGGCGCTGGGGCGGCTGCTTGAAAAACGGATTTACGACTGGTTTTTCGACCGTTTCAGCCTTGTGTCGCTGCCCGTGCTGACGCTGTTCTGGATCGGCGTGGTGCGCCGCACGAACGAATACGGCCTGACCGAACCGCGCGTCTACCTCGTGGTGTGCGGCGGTCTGATGACCCTCTGCGTGCTGTTGTTCCTTTCGCAGCGTACGGGCCGTTACCTGTGGGTGTGTCTTGCGGCATGGGTGAGCTTCGCCGCGCTGGCTTACGTTCCCTTCCTCGAGCCGGAGCGTATCGCCGTGCAGTCGCAGACGCAGCGCGCGGAGCGGGTGGCGGAGCGGCTCGGACGCCTCGGCGGGGACGGACGGCTGCTGCTGACGCCGATGCCGCTGGCCGATACCGTTTATAAGAAGGAGTACCGGAAACTCTACGAGTCGCTCGACTATATCCGCCGCGACAGCGCGGCTTTCGCCCGTTTCGGCGTGAAGGACCTCGATGATCTGGCCGCGATTTTCCCCGAAGCGATGCGCGATTACGTGAGGTGGGGCTATGATTGGAGCTGTGTCGATACATGTGTCGATACCAATATTATTGAACTGGAGGCGCCCGTTAATGTCCGGTTCGAGGTAAATGCGGAATATCCGCATTATTATACGAATCTCCGGAACTGGTACAACGATCATAGTTATGATGTCAGCAACGATACGCTTCGTCTGTTTTTGGGGGAGGAGTGTGCCGTGTACCGGATTTCCTGTCGGGATTTGCTGGAACGCCAGCTGGAAAGGAGTGGATTCGATCCGGCCGAAGCGTGCGAGCCTGCGCCGGAGCAGTTGCTGCGGCTGTTGGATTACCGCGATGACCGTTGCCGGATTCTGTTCGAAAATATTAAGTTGGAACGTACGGATTCTGCCGTTGTAATACAGGGAATGGCGATCAATGCTGTGCTGATGCGATGACCTCCCTCTATGTGCATCCCCGGCTGGGCGAGGTGACCCTCTCGCAGACCGTGCGCGCCCGCCGCATTTCCATTTCGGTGCGCGCCACGGGCGCCGTGCGGCTTTCGTTCCCCTGCGGGGTGCCGCAAAAACGGGCTTTGGATTTTCTGGAGCAAAAAGCGGAATGGATCGGGGCGGCGCGCGAACGGCTCGCCCGCAAGCGGGCATCCCTACCTTCGCAGTTGCCGCCCGAGGAGCGGAAAGCCCGTATCGAGGAGCTGCGCCGTGCGGCGAAAGCCGACCTGCCGGGCCGCATCGGGCGGCTGTCGGAGGCGACGGGCCTGAAGTACGAAAAACTTTCGATCCGCGCCTCGCGCACGAAGTGGGGGAGTTGCTCGGGGAGCAACCACATCTCGTTGAGCCTCTTTCTGATGACTCTTCCGGAGCACCTGCGCGACTATGTGATCGTCCACGAACTCTGCCACACGGTTCACCACGACCATTCGCCCCGTTTCCATGCCTTGGTCGACCGTCTGGTCGGAGGGCGTGAAAAAGCCCTTAACCGGGAGTTAAGGGCTTTCACGATTCGTTAGCGGGAATTTTCTATCGGGAGAGAGCCTGTTTCTCGCGTTTCCAGGTTGTGGCGCAGAATGCCGTGGCAAGCAGGCTGGCGACAATGAACATCCAGAAGGTGGCGTTCCATCCCAGCGAGTTGTCGTTGGCGACCGAACCCATGACGATTTTCGCCAGCACGGCGTCGCCGAACAGGTAGCCGAACAACCCGACGAATCCTGCGGCCGTTCCGGCTGCATTCTTCGGCACGAGGTTCAGCGCCTGAATGCCGATCAGCGCCACGGGACCGTAGATGCAGAACCCGATTTCGCAGAGCGCCGTGTAGACGACCGTGCGGCCGATGGCGGCAGGGTCGCCGCCGAAGATTTCAGCCAGCGACTGGGCAATGGGAGCGGCTTTCCAATAGACCAGAATGCCGATCAGCACCAACACCATGTAGATCACGTTGGCCGGGGCGCAGCGTCCCTTGAAGAATTTGGCCGAGATCCATCCGCAGATGATCGTTCCGGGGACGCCCGCGTAGTTGTGCAGCGAGAAGGCCAGGTTGCTCTGCGAGGCATCCATGATATTCATCTCCTGCAGGTAGACCGGCGCCCAGTCGCTGATGCCGTAACGCACCAGATAGACGAAAGCGTTGGCCAGGGCGATGAGCCAGAGAATCTTGTTCTTGAAAATGTAGTCGACGAAGAGTTTTTTGAAGGGGATTTTCTGTTCTTCTCCCTTGGCGGCCTTTACCGCCGAGTAATCGTTGCGGTATTCGTCGATGGGAGGCAGCCCGCAGGCCTGGGGCGTGTCGCGCAGCGCCCACCAGCAGAAAACGGCCAGAAGAAGCGCCACGCAACTCGGGAAGATGAAGGCTGCACGCCACGTGTCGCCCCATCCCAGCGTGGCGAAGATGGCGATTCCGGCGGTTACGAGCAATGTTGTTTACCGGTATCTGGCCACAACGGGCGTTCATCCACTGGCGCATTC
>ERZ773216.1362-NODE-1362-length-29657-cov-20.379501_pt1 | contig 29657 bp, 18 predicted proteins | sample MGYA00511259_ERZ773216 | MGnify/ENA primary metagenome ERZ773216 (study PRJEB29015, sample SAMEA2737764) | human gut metagenome | biome: human gut; feature: human-associated habitat; material: faeces | place: China | collected 2012 ... | reverse complement strand
CCAAACTTGCCGAACTGGTTCATCCGGGACGTATCGTTCCCACTACTGTAGAAATTGTTGACATTGCAGGACTTGTAAAAGGGGCTAGCAAAGGTGAAGGGCTGGGAAACAAGTTTCTGGCAAATATCCGTGAAACAGATGCTATCCTGCACGTACTCCGTTGTTTTGACGATGAAAATGTAACTCATGTAGACGGTAGTGTAGATCCGGTACGTGACAAAGAAATCATTGACACCGAACTCCAGCTGAAAGATTTGGAAACCATTGAAAGCCGTATTCAAAAAGTACAAAAACAGGCACAGACGGGCGGTGACAAACAAGCAAAACAAATGTACGACATCCTTGTTAAATATAAAGACGCATTGGAACAAGGCAAATCTGCGCGTACCGTACAATTTGACAGCAAAGACGAACAAAAAATCGCAAAAGAACTGTTCTTGCTGACCAGCAAACCAGTGATGTACGTATGCAACGTGGACGAAGCAAGTGCTGCTACCGGCAATAAATATGTAGAACAAGTACGCGAAGCCGTAAAAGAAGAAAATGCAGAAATTCTGGTCGTAGCCGCCAAAACCGAAGCCGATATCGCAGAACTTGAAACCTATGAAGACCGCCAGATGTTCCTTCAGGAAGTCGGTCTGAAAGAATCAGGTGTAAACCGTCTGATCAAATCGGCTTATCACCTGCTGGAACTGGAAACCTTCATCACCGCCGGAGAAATGGAAGTAAAAGCCTGGACCTATCGTAAAGGATGGAAAGCCCCCCAATGTGCAGGAGTCATCCACACCGATTTCGAGAAAGGATTTATCCGTGCCGAGGTAATCAAGTACGAAGACTACATTAAATATGGTTCGGAAGCCGCCGTGAAAGAGGCTGGAAAAATGGGCGTGGAAGGTAAAGAATACATAGTACAGGACGGTGACATCATGCACTTCCGTTTCAATGTATAAGGTAAATCAAAACGCAAAAGACTTGTCATGCCATGCAATGCATGAAAGAACATCAGGAAACCAGCAAAACTGATGGCAGACCGATAAGTCAGTGTTTTGTTTCCTAAAACAAAATACAACTAACATGGAAAAATATTTAATCGTGGGAACCGGCGGCGTTGGAGGAAGCATCGCCGGTTTCCTTGCTTTAGCAGGAAAAGACGTAACATGCATTGCCCGTGGCAAGCATCTGGAAGCCATTCGTGAAAAAGGGCTTCACCTTAGATCAGACTTAAAAGGTAATCACTTTCTACCTATACAAGCCTGCACAGCCGAGGAATACAACGAGAAGGCCAACGTAATTTTTGTATGCGTGAAGGGCTATTCCCTGGATTCCATCAAAGATCTGTTGGAAAAAGCCTCGGATAAAGATACCTTGATTATCCCCATCCTGAATGTTTACGGTACAGGTCCCCGCATCGGGCAACTCGTTCCACATGTAACAGTACTGGACGGATGCATCTACATCGTAGGTTTCGTTTCCGGACCGGGTGAAATCACACAAATGGGCAAAATATTCCGGCTGGTTTTCGGTGCACGTCCCCAACAGGGTGTGGCTCCGGAACGTCTGGAAACCATTGCCGATGTACTAAGAAAAGCAGGGATCAAAGCCGATATTTCGGATGATATCAATCGCGACACCTTCATCAAATGGTCATTCATCTCAGCTATGGCCTGCACAGGTGCCTACCATGATGTCCCGATGGGTCCTCTGCAACATCCCGGAGCAGAACGCGACACTTTCATCGGTCTGTCCAAGGAAAGTTCTGAAATAGGCCGCAAAATGGGAATTACCTATGCGGAAGACCCGATAGAATACAACTTAAAAGTGATTGACAAATTAGACCCGGACAGTACCGCATCCATGCAAAAAGATATAGCCAAAGGACATGAGTCCGAAATACAAGGACTATTGTTTGATATGATCGCACTGGGCGAAAAGATGGATGTGGATATGCCCACTTACCGCAAAGTTGCACAAAAATTCAAGATATGAATACACTGTCAGCCATTCTTTGGAATCCCGATATAGAAATCTTTTCCATTTTCGGCATTTCCATCCGTTATTACTCCGTATTGTTCGTTACAGGGCTTTCATTGGCTTACTGGGTGATATACAAACTCTACCAAGACCAAAAAATTCCTTACGAAAAATTTGATTCCCTGTTCGTTTACTGCCTGCTGGGTATTGTTATCGGTGCTCGCCTGGGACATTGTCTGTTCTATGAGCCAGGCTATTGGCTCTCCCACCCTGTAGAAATGCTGTTGCCCGTCAAGATTACCGATTCTGGGATAAAATGGACCGGTTATCAAGGTCTTGCCAGCCATGGAGGAACCATCGGACTAATGCTCGCCTTATGGATCTATTCACGCCGTGTAAAATTGAAGTTCCTGACTGTACTAGACAATATAGCCATCGCCACCCCGCTGGCAGGTTGTTTTATCCGTTTAGGTAACCTGATGAATGGTGAAATAGTAGGTACGGTAACTCATGTTCCTTGGGCGTTCATTTTTCCGCACGAAGATATGCAACCCCGCCATCCGGCACAACTCTACGAAGCCATCGCCTATCTTCTGATTTTTATCATAGGCTTGCGGTTGTATAAAAAGTACAAAACCACGCTATACCCCGGTTTCTATTTCGGCTACTGCCTCACTACCATATTCACCTTCCGCTTCCTTGTGGAGTTTATAAAAGCCAGCCAGGAAGCCTTTGAAGACAGTATGATGCTGAACATGGGGCAATGGCTCAGCATTCCGTTCATACTGCTGGGAGCGCACTTCATGTACCATTCTTTTAAACCCGTAAAATAAATGAAACATATAATAGATATTGAAACCTGGGAACGCCGGGACAATTATAATTTTTTCCGCAACTTCCATAATTCATGGATATCCATTACCAGTGAAGTGGATTGCACTGAAGCATTTCCAGCTGCAAAAGCCGCCAAGCGCTCTTTTTTCCTGTATTACCTGTATGCTGTGCTACGTGCTGCCAATGAAGTGAAAGAATTCCGTTTCCGTACAGATAAAAACGGACAGGTGGTCTATCACGATCAGGTGGACATCATATCACCTATCGCTGTACCCGGCAAGACTTTCTACACAGTCCGCATCCCTTACCATGCAGATTTTGAACGGTTTTATGCCGAAGCATATCACATCGTCCATAACATCCCCGAAGAGGGTGACCCGTATGGAGCCGAAAAAGTCATTACAGAACAGGGAGATTTTGATATTATCCAACTGAGTGCCACGCCTCAGCTTTATTTCACTTCACTCACCTATACACAAATGGCTCCCGACCATCCATTAGACTATCCGCTGATGAATGCCGGCAAAGTAGTGCCACGCGAAGGAAGACTGGTAATGCCCATCGCTTTCACTGTAAACCATGCTTTTGTGGACGGAGCGCACATAGGACAACTCTTTCAGAAAATAGAGGAGATATTGAAAGAGCTGGCTCAATAAATAGAGGGGTCTCAAAAGGCATAAAGATCCCTGTCGGACACGTATGTATGCATTTCCCTACATATACGTTCACATATATCCATAAAAGAATAAATAACCAGAAAAAGAAGACAATCTGTCAAAATGCCGATGCACGAGAATACGATGAAAATACACAAACTGTATCCTTTAAAACAGGACACCCTCATACACCGGCATTATCATTTTGACAGATTGCCAGTTTAATTAAATCAGTTTAGAAACGATAGCCTACGGAGAACTGGAAAGTTGAATTCCGCAAACCATTTTGTGCCTGTATCTTTTTTATTCCGACCCTATAATCAAAACTTATCGTATAATGATCGGCAATAACAGCCTTCATTCCAACAATGCCCCCATAATCCCAACGGCGGAAAGCCTGAAGATTACCACTATTATTGGGCTCCCCGGCTTTATAGGAAAAACCATCCAAGGGCTTCCATTTTGCAGGCTCGGTAGTTATATTATCCCCCTCTTGGTGAATAACATCCAAAGAACAGTTTCCAGCACCAAATCCGTAAGAAGCATAAACTCCAACCGACGGAATGAGGCTGAGTTTATCCGAAACCCGAATATTATATCCCATTTTTAACGGCAAAATCAGATTATTCATCTTTATCTCTGTCTTAGGAAAATAAGTAACCATGTGATCCATCATTTTCATGGTACTTCTATTCTGCAACCAAGACAAACCGGACATTAACATCCAATGCTTTCCTATCTCGTAGTCCACAGTCACCCCCAATTGAAAGCCGGGCTTCATTCCACCTACCTGTTCGGCTTTATATCCGTCAGAACCGGAAACCAGATAATGAGACAGGTTCATTCCACCTTCCACACCAACTTTTACCTGTGCAGACAAAGGCAATACACACATGGCAGCCAACACCACCACTACAATCATTTTAGTCTTCATACTTATTTTTTTATTTGATGTTGCAAAATTAGAAAGAAGATATAAGCATAAAGCTCTATCCATATAACATCCACTCACCTATACAACACTAAAAATCAACCATATAACATATTTTATCATAACATGAGCAATAAAATAAGATTCAGATATGAACTTCACATTATCAATAACCTTAGATTATCAACTAAAATATTATCATACAGCCTTAATTGGAATTACTTAAAAACTTAAATTTATCTGAGTCGAGTAAGCACTTCCTTTATCACACTTAGGAAGTACAGCTGTTTTTTCAAATGCGTTATTCATAACTACACCTTTTCATTACCATCCTTATCTAGCATAGTAATGTCAGCATCATCTAATGAAAATTGAAATGTGAGATACAAGCAGTCATTTATATCTTCGGCTTGTACTGAAAAAATAAAAGGAATTCTAGTAGCCACCTTTTCATAAACTTTGCAAACTGCATGAGGCTTCTTTTGGTGATGCTCCGAAGCAAAAACTCCCAAACTCAAGGAAACTAAAAATAACATCAATAATAACTTTGCTTTCATACTTCTTTTTGTTTAAAAATGATGCCGCAAAGTTAGAGGGAAAGGAAAGAACGTACAACTATTTGCTGTGACATAATATTTCTATAAAACACTGATAAACAATATATTTCAGTTTATCACTCTGACATTTTCTTTTTTAGACGCGATTTCCTTTGATTGAGGGCTACCGTATCCGTATGTCCGAAACATAAAGAAATGGCCAACGGAGAAATACCCGCTTCTTGCAGGCAAAGGACCAACAAGTCATCCTCCGTCAGTTGGGAGTATTGTGCTTGCAAAGGAGAAATATAATCAGCATAGATTTCAAAGGTCGTTTTCTTCAGTTTGTCCAATTCAGCAGCTGCCATCACCTTACGGATTTTCTTATTCACCTGCTGCTGGTCAGACAATGACATCACCTTTTTGTATATAGAAGTCTGCTGAAATAACCATGTACGAAGTGCCAACTTTTCTTTCTTCAATTGAGTTATCAATTGCTCTTTTTGGGCAATTTCATCAAGATTTTGGTTTTCCCTATCCTGTAACAGTGCAAAAGCGGATTCATTTTCTTCTATGCGCTGCTGCATCACATTCTGTTTCTCATCAGCATATTGTAATGCTTGCCGATAGAGTGCCTGCTGGTTATTTTTCTTATTTATCCAACGTTGGTAAATCAAAGCAACGACAAAGCAAATAATAATGGCTGAAAAAACAATACGCCCTATAACCTTTCTAGATTTTATTTGCTCATCCTTTACTTCCAATGCTGTCTGATTTTTATAGACTATATGCTGCACTTCAGACAATCGCTCACTAGCATCCAATGAATCCTGAACCATGACAAAAGTATCTAGATAGTGATAGGCAGACTTGAAATTTCCTAGCTTAGCTTCCATTACGGCAAGTGACCAGTAAGACATAGAAAGGGATGGAGAAAAGAGCAGGCTTTTCTCTAAATAATACCTAGCAGAATCATATTGTCCTAAACCAATGTACAAATCACCTATATTATAGAAATAACCGCTAAATATTTTATTTTCATCAGATATATTTTGCAAAACTTTATAGGCATAAACCACGGCAGAATCGATGTTTTCAAATCGTCCATAATACAGACTTAAATTGTGCCAAGAAGTGAGTATCATGCTTGTATCTTTAGAACGCATAGCATATTCCACAGACTTTCTCTGATAAGTTATAGCAGAATCCTGCATATCCCTCATACCATAAATATATCCAATGTTATGATAGGCAATAGCAGTATCTTTAGCACTAAAAGAATAAAGAAGAGCTTGATTTTGTATTTCCAACGCCTTGTCGTACAATTCACAATCACCATACCATACCCCTAACATACTATAAATCAATCTTCTACATTTTAAATTTTGCGGATAATTCTGCAACACTTCCAACGCTTTCAAATTATGCTCTATCGCCGACATTTCATCATTCATCTGCGCCAGCAGCCTTCCCTTATACATCAATGCCACAGCTTTCTCCCTATCATCATCTCCATAATAATCCAAGGCGAAATTCAATAAGGAATCGCAAGGCAATAAGGGTAGTTTGTTCTTGTCCGTAGCCTCAGCCAGCAACAAAGCATAGTATGCCTTGTCTACTTCCGGCAAATCCTCTAAAACAGATATATTTTTTAAAATAGTCAATGCACTGTCCGGCTTCATTTCCAACAATGAATCTACCTGCTGTAACATCGGATTGGAAGAATGGTGGTTACAGGCAAACAAACAGACAGCCAGCAAACTGACGAAATTTAAATATATAATAAATGAACGCATAGTGATTTTATCTTTTAGCTTTCTATGCACAAAGATAGAAAAACGCTTTCATAACCCGGTACACGGACATCGATTAATAAGCAACACAGTACAAATATCCTTGTTGCTTGTTGGCCGTCTGCCCCAAAAGACTATTTTTGTAGAAAACAAAAAGGAGGAATCATACCCAATGTATTTGATGTACTTAACATGCCTTACCGTAGCGTATCCCTTAAGGAATGATGAATTTTGTGGCTGTCCGCGAAGACAATTGTTATTATGTGAACAAGACGCATTACATCTCTTTGATTGAAAGGGCCAACAAGTTCTTTTTCCTCATCCGTTTCCGTCGCTTTGGCAAGAGCCTAACACTCTCTTCATGTTACGGCACTATTATGACTGAACGAGGCAGACAAGTTTGAATTATGAGAAAGACAAACTGGCTTCCCGCCTGGTTTACCAGGGGATGGAGATGGTGGTTTGCGAAGAAAAATGTCAAGAGAAATGCCCCTACACTCTCGTGCAAGAGCATCTCTCTTCTTAAAAAATAAAGTCTAGTATTCGGTTTTCTCTAAAGTGATGAAAATTTAAAAACGGTAACCAACTGAAAGTTGGAATGTAGAGTTTCGTAATCCGTATGTACTTTGTGCTTTGTTCAGACCGATATTATAATCAAATGAAATCGTGTAATGCTTACCTATCACTGCCTTGATACCAGCTGTCGCTCCGACATCCCAATGGTTGAACCCCCGAATAGCCTGATCGGAAGTATTCCCATAGCCATCCAGCGGCTTCCAGCCGGCATGAATCAATTTACCGTCACCCACCATCTGCAAATCGCTTTCACCGGCATTGAAACCATACGCCGCATAGAGTCCGACATTGGGAATAAGACTTAGTTTATCATTTATATGAAAGTTATAGCCCAGTTTCACAGGTATTTGCAGATAGTTCATCTTTACTTCCACATCGGGATAACGGTAATAAGCATTTATACCATCCTTTCCGTAGTAATTCTCACCCAGTTTCAAATTTCCACCCTTTCGGACAAAAAAAAGTCCAGACATCAGCATCAGGTGATTCTGAAACTCATAGTCGACTGTCAGGCCTGCTTGAAAACCTACTTTCATGTTTTTGCTGTCCGAAGGGTTTGAATGACTGTCGGTGATATAGTTGGAAAGATTGGCACCAGCCTCAATTCCCAGTTTTACTTGTGCGGCGACGGGTAATGAACATAGAGTAATCAGGCACGCCAGAATTAGTTTGTTAGTTTCCATATCGTTTCTATTTTTATGGTTTTATTCCGCAAAGATAGAAAGTACAGACATTCGAAACGATTAAACCCAATAACAGTTACTAAGCATACATTACTGACAATCAACAATGTAACACTATTAAAGATAACATAGGATTATTCCATCTTACTTTTCATACGATATTTGCGTTGCGCTACAATCTGTGCATTATTATTACCAAAGCATAAAGCGATGGCAAAAGGAGATAAATCCGCCAATTGCAGACATAGCAAAAGGACATCATCTTCGTTCAACTTGGGATACCGGGTATGCAGTTGCTCTATGTAATCAGCATAAATCTGTCCTATAATCACTCTGAGTTGGCGTTGCTCAGCATTGGTGAGCACTGCAATACGCTCTTTGTGATGCTTTTGCTGGTTGGCCAGTTTGTCTATTTTCGTATAGAGGGCACTTTGCCGGAACAACCAGTTGCGCAATTTCTCCTTCTCCATCTTCATGGCCTCTATAGCCCGTTCCTTCTCTTCTATTTCCTCGACACGGCTTTCTTGTTTCTGTTTCAATTCGGCTATCACCTCTTCATGTTGAGCAATATTCTGCTGCATATCCATCAGGTTCTGTTTCAGCTTCTGCAACAGATATTTATAATTGGATTGCTGTATCTTCTTGTTCTTCAGTATCTGTTGATAAATAATCACAATGACCAGCAGCAACACCACAGCTATCATCGCAATGGTGTATATCCTCCGTTTAGCCTTGAACTGTTCTTTCCTTACTTGCGCGTCGGCATTCCAACGATAGGTCTTCTTCTCCAGTTCCGTAGCCACATTGGTGGAATAGATAGAATCTTCCAACTGGGTGCTGATTTCCAGATATTCCAAAGCTTTCTCCACATTTCCCTGCTGCTTGGCTATGGCATACAAGTCAAAGAAAGAGAGATACCGGATATGAATATCGACAGCTTCCTTGCTTCGGTTCAAATAATAAAGAGCCGAATCAAGCTGCCCGTTATTATAATAAAATTCCCCTAGATTCCAAAGACACTGCAAGCTGTCTTCTCTAAGACGACAGGCATCGTATGCCCTTTTCAGACAAATAATAGCTATACTGTTCCGTCCTGTACGTCCGCATAAATGCCCTATATTTCCATAAAGAGAATGCAAAAGGAAACTATCAGTAGAAAGAGAAAGCTGCAAAGCGCGTTGCTGGCAGATAAAAGCGGAGTCTATATTTCCATACCCGATGTAAGCTACCCCCAGATTGCTGAGTGAACTGATGAAATGACGGTTATGCCGTGCCAGCGAATCATTATAACAAGCCTTGACATACATATCTTTGGCCTGTGCGTACAAGTTCTGTTTGCCATACAGCCCACCCAACATATTATATACAAACCCTTTCCAATAGAATTCGCATGGATAGGCGGAAAGAATTTCAAGTGCCATACGGTAACTTTTCAAGGCATCGGCATAGTTTTCCATTTCCTGTTGCACTTTACCCTTATACAGAAGAGCTATGGCATGTTCTTTGGCTTCTTCATGATATACATGGAGAGCAAAATTCAATAATGAGTCACAAGGAAGCAGTGAATAACCATTTTTATCCGCAGCCTCAGCCAGCAGCAAAGCGTAACCGGCCTTGTCTTCCGGGCTCATACCGGTTAGGGAAGAGATGGATTTCAATAATGAAAACGCACTGTCGGAATGTTATTCCATCAAGTATCCGGCTTGCCGCAAAGCAGGATGTTCCGTGCGCTGCAAAGTACAGGAAAGACCAAGCCAACATAGAAGGCAAACAATACCCAACTGTTTTATATAAACATACATGCAACTCTATTTTTATTCTCCGGTGACAAAGATACAGAAAACTCAGAACTTATATCCTACACCGGCCGATAAACTGACACTCTGCCCGAAAGGTCTCTTACGAAGAGAACACTTACCATCGATAGTGTAAATGAAATGCTCGGATTCCAATGAAACCCCGGCCCTTCCGCCGTAAGTAAAATGATCTGGAAAATCCTGATGCCACCAGCCCAAACTAGAATGCATTCCGTTGCCATAGGCGTAATCAATGGATTTATCCCTGCCAAACATAGCATAGGACAGATACGGTCCCGCATTGATGCGCAAATTCCATTTGTTATTCAAAGCAACATTATAAGAAGCAAGGATAGGAAGCTCCAAATTGAATTTACTAAAAAAAGAATCGGTACCAAGTCTTGTCTTGGATCTGAATTCTTCATAAGTAAATAATAATTGTGGTTGTACATACCATGAGTTTTTAACATGAACGTCATACATTCCTCCGGCATAACCGCCCAGGCTGAAGCGTGCATCCCTGGACAGAGATTTAGAAAAAAGTCCGCCTCCTACAATACCCCAGCTATTCTGTGCGGAAGCGGGAAGAATAAAGCAGGCTAAAAGCATGCAAAATAGAATTTGTTTTATTTTCATCGGGTTTGTTGCTTAAGTTTAATAATGCAAAGTAAGGTATAAAGCCCTTTTCATGAAAATAAAACAGATAACATTTACCGCATATAAAACTTTGATAATAAACAATATAACACTATTAAAGATAACATTCGGAGAAATTTCACTCCTATTGGGCATAGGGACAGGTCTAAAACCTGCCCCTACACAGCAAGAGAAAAGAAATATCTTTTATTGCGTGCAATTTATATTCCGCAACTTCCCTCTGAACCCATTCTGCACATCCCCAATCTGCCGCATGGGAAACACCAAAGTTTCCTGCATATACATCTTGTCCTTGCGTTTATGAGTATAGTTGTAAAACTGCTTGACACGTCCTTCCAAACGTTCCGCTTTCTCACCGTTTATGTAAAGAGTAGTACCTTTGTGGTCTCCCTCTATGCGTACCTTCGTCCATGCTCCGGCAGGCAGTGTGGCAGCGTGGAATACAAACGTATAGCCGTCACGGCTGAAAGCCAATTTTCCCTTATTTTCCCAATTGGCATATACGGTGGAATGAGGACCTTTAAACAAAATACCGTTGATATTTTGGTCTTTGTCCGGATTTATTTCAAATTCTACCACGTATGGATAGCCTACCTCCGGCAACATAGTGGCAATGCTGTCCGTACCGTTCAAAGACAGTTCTTCATTCTGCCCCGGAAGGACTACCTCACCCTGCACACGCCCCAGCAGGTTGACACCGGGAGCTTCAGGCATCTGTTTGCACAATTCCTCAAATTCCTCGTAAGAAACCATTTCATTCTTCCCTCTCCACATCTTCTCGGCCAGTACCTGAGCGGCCGGGAATGTACGGAAATGCACATCCTGTTGTGACACACCGTTACCACAATGGTCATTCCATACGGCAAACATACCTCCCAACAGTCCCGGAGTTCCTTCAGGCAACTCTTCCTTAGGATTCACTTTACCCACACGCCATTGCTCATACAGCCATTTCGTGTCCAGGAAATCACGATAATATCCGGCAGCCGGAACAATATAAAGATAAGCATCACACGTATTGATAATCTTATATCCGTCTTTCAAAGAAGCATTAGGATCAATCCAATCGTATGACCAGGCATTAATAGTTACATTATCCGCTTTCACCGGAGTGTTTCCTTTCAACCAGCGCAGTGCTCCCCACATACGGACATTCTTCCCGTATTTCTCTACATACTTCAGATACCGATCTGTAAAATAGCGGAATTTCTCAGCTTCCTTGGCATTGTACTCGTCTGTACCGATATGTACGTCGGGACCTATGAAAACCGGTTTCTCACCAGAAAGATACTCATCCAGCAAAGAATCTACAAAACGATAGGTTTCCTCCTTGTACAAATCCAAATGATCCATTCCATATTTATCACTGCCTATCTCGGGTTTATAATGTGTAAAGGCCAATGAATGAGCCGGAATATCAATCTCCGGAATCACATTCACACCATATTCCATGCCCAGACGTTGCAGATCGGTGAATTCTTTCTTGGTATAAGAACCATCCTTGGCGGTCAGCCCCGGAAAACGCTCACTCTCCAGGCGGAAAGCAGCATAGGTCTTGTTCCAGTCGTTATCAAAGAACTGTACAAAACCATTGTCATTGAGATGAATCTGGAATTCATTCAGTTTATAGAACGATAGTATTTTGACATATTGCCGCAGGAAATCCATTGTGAAGAACTTACGGCCCACATCCAGCATGAAGCCACGACTGGGATATTGCGGCCAATCACGTGCAACTCCTTTGGGCAACTGTCCTTTTTCATTATAAAGAATCTGCAACAAACTCCGGGTTCCCCAAAAGACTCCCTGACGAGCCGGTGCTTCAATACCGGCATAGCGTCCGGCAGTCAGCACATACCCTTCCTTTCCCAATTGTTTGTCGGGTTTCATCAATGAAAGATAAATATCATTCTTTCCCGGTTTCCCGGTCCTAATGGTATAGTTCCAATCCAACAGATCTTTCAAGTCCTGTGCCAGCACAGTCGCCACACTTTTCAGTGCCGCCTCATCGGCAGGAGCTACAACAATACTGCCTTCAGCAGGCAATACGAGTTTTCCACTTCCCCCCTTCCACTCTTGCAGGGCGGGAATTACTTTCGGACATGTTTCCTTGGCCGAAACACACAGACACAAGGCCAACATCCATAAGGTTAGTAAGTGTTTCATGATAATGATTAATGGTTAGTTATTAACGGTTAATGAAAAATGAAGGCATTTATTTGCCTTTTACTATCTTCTTGATATCATTCAGTTTATTCAATGCTTCAAGAGGGGTCAGATTATTGACATCCAAATTCAGAATCTCATCCCGTATCTGACTCAATACCGGATCATCCAACTGGAAGAAGCTGAGCTGCATTCCGCTCCGGCCGGACGCTATCTCAGCCGTAGGCTTGGCAATGCCCTGCTGGCGGTTGTCCGTTTCCAGTTGATGCAGAATATCATTGGCACGCTTCACGATGCTTTTCGGCATACCTGCCATCTTTGCCACATGAATACCGAAAGAATGTTCGCTGCCGCCACGTTCCAGTTTGCGCAGAAAAATCACTTTATTATCTATCTCCTTCACAGATACATTGTAATTCTTGATGCGCTTGAAAGATTTCTCCATCTCGTTCAATTCATGATAATGAGTGGCGAACAGCGTACGCGCCTTGGCTTTGGGATGCTCGTGAATATGCTCCACGATGGCCCAGGCGATGGAAATACCGTCGTAAGTGGATGTTCCACGTCCCAACTCATCAAACAACACCAGGCTACGGGCAGACAGGTTGTTCAGAATATTCGCCGCCTCGTTCATCTCGACCATAAAGGTAGATTCGCCCACAGAAATGTTATCGCTGGCCCCCACACGGGTGAATATCTTGTCCACCATACCGATCCGGGCACTTTCGGCAGGCACAAAACTGCCGATCTGCGCCAACAAGGTGATCAGTGCGGTCTGGCGCAGCAAAGCCGACTTACCCGCCATGTTGGGACCGGTAATGATAATGATCTGCTGTTTCTCCGAATCCAGGAATACATCATTGGCAATGTACTTCTCCCCCACCGGAAGCTGCTTCTCGATAACGGGATGGCGACCCTGCCGGATGTCAATCACGTCACTGTCCTCCACAACAGGGCGGATATAGTTGTTCTCTCCCGCCACATTGGCAAAAGCCAGCAGACAGTCCAGACGGGCAATCTGATTGGCATTGATCTGGATGGCGGGGATAAACTCCGCTAAAGCGATCACCAGATCATTATAGAGTTTTGTCTCAAGTACCAGGATCTTATCTTCGGCACCCAAGATCTTTTCTTCATATTCTTTCAGTTCCTGAGTGATATAGCGTTCCGCATTGACCAGTGTCTGTTTACGGATCCAGTCGGCAGGCACCTTATCCTTATGCGTGTTGCGCACCTCAATGTAGTAGCCGAACACATTGTTATAGGCAATCTTCAGGCTGGGAATGCCGGTCAACTCACTTTCACGCTGCTGCACTTTGAGCAGATAATCCTTGCCGGAGAAAGCGATCTGGCGTAGTTCATCCAGTTCCGCGCTCACCCCGTCGGCTATCACACCTCCCTTGTTCACCAGCAAAGGAGGGTCGTTCTTTACCTCTTTCGCTATCTTTTCACGGATAGACAGGCATAGGTTCAGCTGCTCCCCAATGCGGCGGAGGCTCTCGTTATCCGCATTCAGACAGGCATTCTTAATCGGCTCGACAGCCTGCAAAGCTACTTTAAGCTGCACCACCTCGCGTGGAGAGATTCTTCCTACGGCAGCTTTCGAGACAATACGCTCCAAATCTCCTATCAGGTGCAGTTTCTCTTCTACGAAGTCTTTGAAGTCCGGCTCGCGGAAGAAGTATTCCACCACATCCAGCCGCTCATTGACAGGCTTCTCGTCTTTCAGCGGAAAGAGCAGCCAGCGTTTCAGCAGACGGGCCCCCATAGGGCTGATGGTACGGTCAATCACGTCCAGCAGACTAGTTCCGCCCTCATTCATGCTGCCCGTCAGTTCCAGACTGCGCACCGTAAACTTATCCAGCCGCACATAGCGGTCTTCCTCTATACGGGAAAGGGAAGTGATATGACCGATCTGATAATGTTGCGTCATATTGAGGTATTGCAGAATGGCGCCCGAAGCTACAATGCCGTTCTTAAGATGCTCCACCCCGAAGCCTTTCAAGTTCTTGGTCTCAAAGTGCTTCAACAGCTTCTCGCGTGAGGTACTCTCATTAAACACCCAGTCGTCTAGTTCGAAAGTAAAGAACTTGCTTCCGAAGTTCCCTTCGAACATCCCCCGTTTGCCACGCTCGAAAAGCACCTCTTTGGGGGCGAAATTATTCAATAACTTGTCTATATAGTCGAAAGGTCCCTCGGCGGTAAGGAACTCACCGGTGGAGATATCGAGGAAGGCCACACCGCAACTGGCTTTCCCGAAATGGACGGCAGCCAGAAAGTTGTTTTCTTTATAGGAAAGGACATTGTCATTGATGGCTACCCCCGGAGTCACCAGTTCGGTGATGCCACGCTTTACCAGTTTCTTGGTCATCTTGGGATCTTCCAATTGGTCACAAATGGCCACCCGCTTGCCTGCCCGTACCAATTTGGGCAGATACGTATCCAGCGCATGGAAAGGAAAGCCAGCCATCTCCACGCTCTTTGCCTGCCCGTTGGCACGCTTGGTCAGCGTAATGCCCAGAATCTCCGAGGCGACAATAGCGTCTTCTGAATAAGTTTCATAAAAATCCCCGCACCGGAATAGCATAATCGCATCGGGATGCTTCGCCTTCAACTCAAAAAACTGCTTCATCATCGGGGTTAAAACTACCTCATTTGCCACTGTGTTTCGTCCTTTCTTTTTTAATTAATATTTCTCGCAAAGATAATAATTAGCAGGTTTAATACGAAACAGTAAAAGAAAAAAATTATATATTTGTACTAGCTAAAAATACGGAAACAATGAAAGAAATAAGAGTAAACGAACTGACAGACAATCTGTTTGAAGCCATCAGCAAGGAATGGATGTTGGTAACAGCCGGCACCAAAGAGAAGTTCAACACCATGACGGCAAACTGGGGAGGCACAGGGTTTCTGTGGAACCGTCCGGTAGCTTTTATCTTTATCCGCCCCGAACGTTATACATTCGACTTTATAGAGCAGAACGATTATCTCACCCTCTCTTTTCTAGGCGAGGAGCATAAAGAAGTGCATAAAATATGCGGTTCTAAGTCGGGGCGTGACATGGACAAAGTAAAAGCGACAGGATTATCGCCCTTGTTCACCGAGAACGGAAGCATCACTTTTGAGCAGGCGCGGCTGACTTTTGAATGCAAGAAACTGTATGCCGATCTGATCAAGCCCGAAAACTTTATCGACAAGAGCATTACAGACAGATGGTACGGGGAATCGCACGGTGATTTTCATAAAATGTATGTGGTGGAGATTGTGAATGTGCTGCGTGGTTAATCCGGTCAGCTTTCGGGTCTGTTCTTTTTCTACAACAGAGTTTTGCAAAACTGCTGCCACTGCTACCACCCTTTCCACTGAAACCACGATGGACAGGGCGTTTTGACGGGTGGTGGCAGCACCTTTTTTCATGTGGTAAAAAGGTGTGCTGCCACCACTTTTGTCTGTTCTTTCCAACAGCGCAAAGCTTCTGTGCAGTCCTGTCAAAGCTGATGATGCCATCTGCTGATGCGTACGATCTGCCTTATTCGTCCGCATGAACGCGCACACGAACAAGGAGTTTCAATCGGTTTCGTCAGGTTGGAACTACAGTTCTGTCGGGTTGAAACTACAGTTTCGTCAGAGTTGTAACTTTGGTTCCGTCGGGCTGAAACTGAAGTTCTACCTGTTTGTAACTCTGGTCTTGACGGGCCGCAACCGGAGTCCTGTCAGGTTGCAGCTGGTGTTTTGCCCTTCAGTGGGCTCGGTCCTATCGGTCCAATTCCCGGGTTATGCGTGTCCGTATCCTCCTCCCTTTCCCGGCGTGTGGTCATCCTCCGCCTCTTGTATCTTCTCCTTCCTCCGGTTGTTTTGGGGCAAAAAAAGAGTTAAAAGTGGTGGCAGCAGCCCTTTTTACCACATAAAAAGATGTGCTACCACCACCCACCAAGACGCCCTGTCCATCGTGGTTTCAGTGGGAAGGGTGGTAGCAGTGGCAGCAGTTTTGCAAAACTTTGTTGTAGATGGTGAGTGGGGGTCACCAGAAATATTTGCAAACATTCACGCTCGTACATGGACAATATACAGGGCAACCGAACCCAAGTCCCAGCAACTTTGGATGCGATTGCCCTGTTTATACTTGCCTGATAGGATAAAAGGAACTAATTTGGATCTTCTACGCAACGGATGAAGCAGGCGTCACTGTTATTTCCATTAAACACATTAGCCTGAGTTATTTTATTAAAATCAAAAGTAAAATAATTGATATCCCAGCCTACATTCGTTCCCCAAACTCCTCCTGAACCGACAGCTTCCTTTATCCAATAAACAGCCCCCGGACGCATATAAAGATCATAAAATAACGGGGCTTTTGATATTGGATTGCTTCCATAAAACTTATCACTTGAGGAAATGGAAACTCCAAAAATCTCTTTCTGTCCACTTGAATAACGTAAACATCCCTGTTCTTTTTCTTTTCTATGACCATATCCTGAAGCACCTATCGGAAAAAATACGGATCTTCCATTTGTCCGGTTATAAACAAAACATCCACGCATGCCACAACCTAGCTTATCTTTCGGATCCGCAGGTTTTCCATACTTATTGTTTTCCTGGTATCCATACGCTTGCAGCAAGTTTATCGCAGGTTTATCCGCTTCATCTCCATAAAGTACCCCATAGCCTTGTGCGATATCAGGACTATCAAATAAAGCCTGATAATCATCCAGTGTAGCAATACGGGCATTGAGAACTTCAAAGCCATTCCATGGTTCCACTGTATTTGCAGGTTTATTCTTTATATCCCTCCATACAGCCTTGTCAGTAGAACCAACCAACTCAAAACCTAAACCCTCTCTTGTTATAGGATCAGGAAAATCCCCTGGTTCCACATTTATCATAGGACGCTTCGCATTGTACTGGTTCTTTGCCGCAATAACTTGGTCAAGATTGCCAAATTTAAACAAAGAACCTTCATCCAATGGATTGGAAGCTTCTTGACCTTTACTAATGAGATTAGATATATGCCATTTCGGTTGTCCGGATAAAAGCTCCTGCGGTTTATCTCCCTGATGCACAAAAATAAGATGCTCACAAGTATAATTGTGATATTCCACACGGATTACAGCATTTTTATTTGAGTCACCCGATCCATGAAACAGAATATCAAATTTAATATCCGAACCGGTCTCTCCATATATCACACCATCAGCATCCAGTTTTGTATTCTTACTAGCAATTCCAAGCGTAATAAAACCGGGATTAGGATCCGTGAACACAGGATCACCTTCCCTAAGTTCTGTTTTCTCATTTACCACATACGCTTTCCAAGGGCCTTCGGAAGAAAAAGATTCAAATGTCTCCGCATTTTCTCTAGGTAAACGCAATAAAGTGACATGAAAGGTTTTATTATTACCATTACTCCTATAAATTCCTTTAGGATTTACAATCCTTCGTACCTGAAAAATGTCAACAGTGTCTTTTTTTGAAAAAATGTTTCCCGCACCAAGGTTTATCTTAGCCATAATCTCTACTCGCGCATGCCGTTGGTAAGCTACATAAGGATTATTTCCTGTATATCCTGATTTTATATACATCTGCTTAGCGCGAGTATAAAGAGGGATAGAAGCAAGCAATTGATTATCATTAATTTTGCTTATTTCATAATGTCCATCTTTCTGACTTTCATAAGTTCCGTCTGATTGAGTAACCCCAGATTCTGCAGGTATATACACTCGTTCTCCCCTTTGAGTACTTTCATAATAATCTTTATTATCTGTCATATCCTTCTCCCCCAGTACGTCATCATGCTCTCCCAGTAAAATACGTTTACTAGTCTTACGAAGTGAAAGAAATCCATGCCATGGTTGATCATTGCTCTTATCAGGAGTTTCAGCATAATCATATTCTCTAGCATAAGCTAAACCACCAGCATTCACCGGAAGAGTTCCATACGGAGCCCAGTTATTATAAATAATCCTGGCACTCAAAGATTCAAGTGTACCTCCTCCCGTATTAATTTTTACCGGAAGATTCATAGTACGGTTATAAAGATAAGAGATATAATAAGGATTCGGAATCTCGATACCCGGCTCAGGTTCTTCATACTCTATATGCCAGTCGGCATCATTGGCATATCCTTTGAACTTCAAAGTCAGTTTGTAATGATGGTTACGTTCCGCATTGTAATCAGTTACAACATCTTTCCCTAACATAAACCGATACTTGATAGGGCCTCTACCTACTTTCTCTTTGTTGATAGAAACATAAAAAGCGTCCACTTCTATATAAGTTCCGTATGGCTTGGCATCTTTCCATGCTTTATCATCTTTCATACCCCCTTCAGGATAAGTCGGCTTGGTTTTATCATTAGCGCCCGCTACAACTTGACGTTTATCACTAGGAGTACCTTCTTCACCCTTACCCTGCATATTTTCATAAAAATAAAGAGCATTGGTAAATTCGGTATGCACATCCTCCAATTTTTCAGGATGATAATATGTTTTAGTCTCGGAAGGAGAGGTAAGAGTGTTATATCCACTCCCCAAAAAAGGCATTCCCTTAGTAACACGAGCTTCGTATGTATCTTTAAAATCAACAAGATCCGGCTCGGTGTCACCTTCATAATATTTTATAGTTTCACCTTCCGGTATCAAATCAAGCTTTACCCCTCCATCCCCATCTGTCGGTTGATAATTTTCCGGAGCTGCAGGATTATCCTGTCCCAAATAACAACTCTTCGGAATGTCCTTTATAGTCACTGATTTTAAATAGATAAAAACGCCTTCTTTCAATCCACTACCATCGTATGCAATCGTCACTTTGGAAGCTGCACGACGTATCCAGGCGTGCAATTTCATAGCTTTTTTATTGACAGTCAATAATTCACCTTTATCCTCTTGATCAATAACAGTAAAATGCCCGAACATCTGACTATTCTTTGTCACATCATTAGTCTGCCAAGTAAAAGAAATGTTTTTTAACTTTTTCACTGTACCAATAGCCGTCTTATACTTTTCAACCTCCTCTGACGTATTATCGGTATCATCTTCCTTCCCATACTTCTCAACTGCCTCATTAAAATCCTTCCCCATATTGGCCACTGCATAGATATAATAACGTCCATATGGAATTTTCAAGCTTAAATTAGCACGAGGTGTTTTATTTTCAGCGATATTTTCATTCGGATCAGCCGCATCTTCTTTTTTACGTGTAATCTCATCTATAGAATACTCTCCATCTGCCGGACTGCCTTGTACACAAGTCAAAGAACGTGCTTCTACCAAAATCCCATCTACGTTGTACAACAACACACACAAGTCATTAATGGACTTGATAGCATCGCCTGCCGTACGCGACTTATCCGTAAGACTTTCTACCAACGGTTTGAAGTCCACCTGTGCCGTCACTATGCTCTCACCTTCGGGAATAAGCCCCCCGTCCGTATAAAGCAGATCGTCCTTGCACGAAGTGACGGCAGCCATCAGCAAACCGCATATAAATAAGAAATAACTTATCGTTTTCTTCATTGTTTTCTTCTCCTTCTTTTTCGTATCATCTTTTAAATATCCAGTCCGAATCCGGGTTCAAGTATCACTTCACTGTATGGACGCAGATCCACCTGCCATGATATGTCATCCGCATCCCCGATTGTAATTTTCACCACCACATGGGTGTTACGGGGCAAAGTGGACAAGTTCGGAAAGAAGTCCTCCAAAGTGAACGATCCGGATGGAATGCTTCCGGCATTGCCGCCCAAGTCTATACCACTATTGTCCTTCGTATCCAGCGTAATAGCGGTCTTGTAGGAAGTCTTATAGTTTTTACCGTCCATGTTAGCTGAATACACATCATCGGCATTCTCATACTTTCCTTCCAGCAAGTAGAACGAAGACAGTTCGACCGGCGCCGTTGATTTTGCTTCCAGCTTCACATTCTCCTCCCCGTATGACTGATTGAACGAAGTATATTCGGCCGATGCCGGTACTTGGAAATCCGTCACTTCATTTTCCGCATCATCATACTTCATGCCATTCGGCAGAAGGTATTCATGGGAAGCCGACTTCTCTATCCTGATTCCACTCAACCAGTAATCCCGGCTGCTCTTGTTCGTTATCTCATACGTGAACTTTGCGGCAGCACGAGTGATTTTCAATGTGATCTCCTTCTTTTTCAGTACCACTTTCTCACCCTCTTCACCAGCCTGTCCCTGTCCCTGACCCTCATCGTCAGGCTCCAGACCTTCATCTGTCAGCATCACCGTATGACATTCGCTCATTGGCAGCGGGTGAGTATCATTGAAAGTTCCCACATTGTCAAACGACAACACCAGCCCTGCCATCTGCTCCCTGGTCAGGAATTTGTCTCCGGGCTTAAAGTCGCCCCAAGATTGGAATACCCGAGACGTCTCCCCCTCCACAGCAGGAAGTTCCACCGAAACACTCGTCTCGTTGCCCAGCAGGTAAATGGTCTTTTCCTCATTGCCCTGCACCTTCAGGCGGATTTTTCCATACCGGTCACTCACAGGAGCATTCGTCAAATCAAGATAGACATTATGTTCCACCCTGCCATCCGGACGGACTAGAATGACACGCAGCGTGTGCATCTTCTCAGCGTCCGTCACTTGATCATACAAAGGATCCTCATCCGCGCGTCCGGAAACAGAACGTCCGGACACGGGAGCATCTCTCAGGGCGACATTGATATCCAGATAGACCGCATCGGGCCCGTCCGATGACAGCCCCTCGTCACTTCTGCCGTCACATCCGCATATCAGGAGGAGGCAGACGCCCAGCACGGACACGATATGTCCCCAATCCTTAATTCTCATAATTCTGCATCATTAATTCTTACTATCCAGTCATTGACCACAATATGGGTGCGTATCCAATTATGGTTATTATCCAAGAAGAATATCAATGACCAGTTACTTTCACGGTCTAGAAACTCTTGGTCACCCATCTCGTCGAAATGGTCACTCTTCAGCAACAGCAGATATTCATTCAGCGGAATACTTAACACCTGTGCACCGTCACTGTTGCGAGTAATGGTCAGGCGCGGATGATTGCCGGCAACCAGCCGTGAGGTAGAAAACTCGGCGTATGCCACTGTCACTTTCTCGTCACCTTCCTCTGTCACTCCCACCGTGCGTTGTCCTTGTGCCCAAGGAGCATAGACTTGCCCGCCATTGCTTATCAGGCTGTTGTCGGGGGCAAACAAGGTGTTGTCGTCCGTAATGCGGAAAGTAAAATCCTTGTCGTCCACCTCGCCGCCGTTCATCTGCTGGAGTACCACACGGATATTGTTGGTGTTCTTCATCAGATACACGGTCGCTTCCTCGTAGGTGTCATTGTCCACACTCATGTCCAGCGAGCCGTGGAACAGGGGATGCAGATCGGTTTCCGAAACACGTCCGGCATTGTGCATCTCCACACGCAGATCCTGCATGACTGAACCGGTACCAGGAATCACCTTGAATGAAAAAGAGGTTTTCGGACAAGTCAGCCCTCCGTATGCTATAAAATGATAACTACCTTTCTCCAAATCGAGAGTCATGCGGTAATTCTCATCCTTCAGCTCATCACCTGTACCGGTATAGGTAGCCAGGTAATTGCCCTGTTCGTCATAGACCAACAGAGCCAGACAGTCCACCTGCGAATGGAATGCATTGGCATACTCCATATTATAATCATAGACAAAACGCAGACGGACACCCCGCGCGCAAGGTTCCAGATCATTATATATGCTATGGCAGGAGGACAACAATGCGGCTACCGCCAGCATGGCGCAAAGCACCATGCCCGGCAGTCTCAATGTATGTATGAATCTTGTTGTCTTATTCATTGTTTAATAGGGTATAATAAGCACTTGTTTAGAACTCGATGTCATTTATGCGAACCACCCAAGGACGTACCTCAACGGTTACTTCGATGTAGAGATCGTTTCGCTCATCCGGATTGTTCGGATCCAGCGGATCGGGATCGTCTTTAGGATCCGATGATGTAGGATGACCATAGCCGTTGATTTTGTTCACCGTCAGCTTGTACACATTGTTGCGCACCACAGCAAACTCCATCGGTCCCATCAGGTTAGGGTCACTATTGTCATTATGACGGTTCCAGTAGCAGTAATACATTTCATAATCACCGCTTCCGTTCGGCTTCAAAACCGTGAATCCAGCCCTGCCGAAATCAGCTCCACTAGCGGGTGTAGCCCCTATTTGGTCAAAAGCGGCTTTCAGGCTTTCGTCTGCATTGGGAGCATTAGCCGCATCTTTCACTTTCTCCCAAGTGCCATACAACACATTGTTATATACATAAATGGGCTGATTGTCGGTTACACCATAGGTTGACTTGTCAAATTGTAGTTTTCCCTTGAAAATCACACCGGTAGAGATGCCGTTTTTCTGATTGCTGTTAGGAGCAGGAATGGTATTCTCAGTTGCATAACGCCAGATCTTGTATGCGTTGCGATTATGTCCCGCATTCCAGGAATCGTCATTATCCTCTTCGGTCAGAGAAGAAATGGATGTGAACTCATTTTCCCATTCCTCTCTAGAATTAGAAAGGAAGTTATTGAAGAAATAGTCCTTTTTATAAGTTTCTCCGACATTGCCATTTTTATTACCCGCATCCGTGTCCACCACATAGTTGTTGGGAGTTTCCTGTCCGCACAATTCTATATTATCCGCAAGTCCGTTTTCAGATACCCGGCGCAGGTAGTAGAAGCTCTTGCTGATATTGACCATCACCATATCAGTCAACTGCACTTTGACGCCCTTGTCACTCTCCAGCACATAGGTATTGGAAGCTTCTCCAGCAGGATAACAGTTTTCCTTGAAGTCAAAACGTGCACAAGCACGTTCCACCGAGATAATACCCAGAGAAAGACGATTGGTCTCAGTATATTGTTCCCACTTCCAAACCGTATTCGGGGTGGAATTTGCCACTTTCACCAGATTGTGGTTAGACATCAGAAAAGCATCTTTTTTCCAGATTTCATCGTTGTCTGTTAATAATTTAGGTTTACCCGACAGCTTATGAGTACTATGAGTCAGATCATTGATATCGATAGTAGAAGTGGGATTGCAGAAAGCATAGACATAAATTTCTCCTTTTTTGTATGCCTCCAACGCACTTCTGTCCAAGGTTGTCACAAGGCTGGGATATTTTCCATCTTCCTTAGGTTCCACATCCAGATGCTGACTGACAATGGGAGAACCATCAGCCTTTGTCAGCACCAACAATATCTCCTTGACACTGTTCTCATAGTTCTTGCCCACTTCAGCACCGCCAGTAGAATTGCTTCCTCCATTCTCGCCATCTGTTGTCTCGCTTCTTGAACCGCTTCCTTGCATCAGCTGCACTCCGAATTCCACATATACATCATTCTCAGCATCAGCCGGCCGAGACACATTTGCCTCATCTGAGCATGCCCACAAACATAATGCTGCAAGCCCGGACATCAAAATCTTACTAAACTTTTTCATATTGATTCCTTATTTCTTTATTATTACTTCTTATCTATTCTGTTAATCTGCTCCAATGCACCGGCAGCTTCCTTTACGCCCATATCCTGTGCCTGTGCCAGCAATCTGCGAGCCTGTGCATAGTCCTTTTCCAGCCCGGCAAGCACACCACGTGCATATACCGCTTCAGCTGTATTTCCCGATTTCGCCACATACTTGCGCGCCGAAACAAGATCACCGCGTGACATTGCCACATTGGAAGCGTTCAAATTGGCCGTAGCATCGTCTGGATAGAGACGGACCATGGTTTCGAACACCTCATTATACTCGTCACTGCCTGCCGGATAACTCTCCGCCACACGGTAGAATTCGTTCAGACTCAACTTACCCGGAGCCGTACGCCAGATGCGGCGTGCCTCCTCCACATCGGTATAAGCACGGACTACATATTCCACCGTATAATCCGAGTGACGAAGGCCGGGATAGACCTCACGAAGCAGGAACTGGTAGTCCTGAGGATAACGCGCCTTGATTTTCTGTTCGCGTGCGTCCGGATCGCCACCGCTGCGCGCCAGTTCCAGCATGCCATAACGGCCCGGAAGCGTACAGGTTTCCAGATAACGTTCCAGTCCTGCCCAGTCTTCGGGTTCGTAGTCCGTGGCCATGATGCCAAACGGAAAATTATACAGACGCTGTACATAGTTCTTCAGGGTCTCCGTACGTCCTTGGGCAAGGCGGGTGTTGTTAGCATAACTTCCCTCGGGAGAAGCATACCCCTTGATACGGATAGAAGTGATGCGGGTATCAGCATCATTACGCACTGTATCTATCGTGGCACGTATCTTGGCCAGTTCCACCGGATTACGGCGGTAATCCTCATAAATCTCCGTGCGGTTCACCGGGAAATCAATATAAGCGGAACCTTTCAATTCACGCGTCTTCACCTCCTCGGCTTTCGGAGCGCGATAGACAAAGACCGGAGAGAAAACCTTCGGACTGAAATCCAGCGTAGTCAACGGCGAACGGTCGGACAAAAGCACCTCGCACAAACAGCCACACACCTCATCGCCGAGCTCAAGGGTGGCATCGGCCATCCATTCAGCGTATGGCACCGTGGCAGTATAATGAATCACACGGTCATGACCGGCACGAAACAACGAAGTACCCACACCGGGAACAGCATCATTGCGTAAATGGAGATAATAACGGTTGCGGCCTGCCAGCACTACAGGAGAAAGAGACAACTCATTGTTCTCCGCACGAAGTACAGGTGCAAAAGACACTTCACGGGATGACGGCATATCAATACCCGCCACGTCAATATCCATAGACACAAGCAGGTTCTCACCGCTGCGAGCAACATTCAGACCGTCCACTTTCACACGGCCCAGCGTCAGAATAGTCTGGCTGTTTACACCTGCCATACAAAATAGCAGGAGAAGTACACATAGTAATTTCTTCATGAGCGGTATCTTTTAAAATACGTATATCAGGTTCAGCGCAGCCTTTGTAGGGCCTACATAGTGATGGGATTTGCCATCTATCAGCTTGGTGCCGCAATCGGCACAAGGATAGGCGTCGAAACGGGTATAGGCATACCCCAAGCCAATCTCGGCCTCCACGTTCCAGTGGCGGGAAAGAATCCACGAATAACCGTAGGCCACACCGGCGCCTACAAACCATCCTTGATAACGACGGTCGGAAAGTTTGGACAAATCACTGCCCAAAAACGAAATATCATTCTTCAGATTACCCACATTGTATTGTCCACCGTGGGCATGAATACCAACAAAGTGACCGGCAAAACGATCACAGAACCAGTAGCGTGCCTCAGGTTGCAACATCCAGTGTTTCCACGTACGACCATGCGAACGAACCCACCCATTATAGTTGCCAGACACATCAAGCGTCCATCTGGGGGCAAGACCAGCCTCAATACCCAGATTGACAGTGCCGGAGGCGTCATAAAGAATATTGCTTTTTAACGCCATATTCTGCGCCTTCACAAATGCACTTCCACAAAGGAGGAAGGAAAGCAAAATTGCATAATTTTTCAACTTCATGCTATCTATAGTTTATATCAATTCATGCTATGTTGCGATAGATCTCTTACCAAGAGATATACTTAATATAAATAACATATTGAAAGATAGACAATTAGAAAACTCATTCCCCTCACCAGCTACATATATAAACTTTGATTATCACAATTTTTTATTTCTTTAATATGGAATTACTGTTGTTTTTTATTGCTTATTACCAGCAATTTACGTATTTTTGCAACACCTTTTGTAGATCTCTTGGTAAGAGATATACAAATTTTGTAACCATTTTTACCTATTCTCTTCCCCCGGTATCCAGCACCTTGTTCATGCTTATTTTCACTTCAATATAAACAGACACCGCATTCTTTAAATAGGGAAGAAATAAACGAATATGAATCAAACGATAGAGACAGGAGATATAAGAAAAGCGGGTTCTAATCTTCATGAAAACGATCTTTTGAGCACTTATACTTTTGTTAAAGTACTCTTATACAGGACTAGTTCTCCGATTACCCCCCGAATTAATGCCGGTTCTTTTCGTGGAGGTCTTTTCCAGAATAGTAAAAAGCCCGTCAACTGCATGTTTGACGGGCTTTTGTTTCATTCAGGTTGGAAATTGTTGGACTACCAAGATTCGAACTTGGACAAACAGAACCAAAACCTGTTGTGCTACCATTACACCATAGTCCAATCATTATGTGCTTTCCTTAGAAAGCGGTGCAAAGATACGTTTTTCCTGCAATATATTCCAAATATTTTCGCACTTTTTTTTGCAATAAAGTGCAAATGCTTAACTTTGCGTACAAACTAAAAGACATAAAGACATGAAAAAACTTCTAACTTGCCTTGCTTTAAGCTTTGTTGCAGCAAGTAGTTATGCAGCCACCCCTTTATGGTTGCGTGATGTGCAAATCTCTCCCGACGGAACAGAAATCGCATTTTGTTATAAAGGAGATATCTATAAAGTACCCGCCAACGGAGGAACTGCCACCCAGCTCACCACACAAACCTCATACGAATGCAGCCCCGTCTGGTCACCGGACAGCAAACAAATTGCCTTTGCCAGTGACCGCAACGGCAATTTCGACTTGTTCGTCATGCCTGCCGGCGGTGGAGCAGCCCGGCGTCTCACCACCCATTCGGCATCCGAGATACCCTCAGCTTTCACTACCGACGGCAACTACATCCTGTTCTCCGCTTCCATCCAAGACCCTGCCGGAAGCGCCTTGTTCCCAACCTCGGCCATGACAGAACTATACAAAGTCCCTGTAAACGGAGGACGCACCGAACAGGTACTAGGCACTCCCGCAGAAATGGTCTGCTTCGACCCGTCCGGAAAAACATTCTTATACCAAGACCGCAAAGGTTTTGAAGACGAATGGCGCAAGCATCACACCTCGTCCATCACCCGTGACGTATGGTTATACAATTCAGAGAATGGCAAACATACCAACCTGACCAACCATGCGGGAGAAGACCGTAACCCTGTATTTGCCCCCGACGGACAAACCGTTTACTTTCTGAGCGAACGGAATGGCAGTACATTCAACGTCTATTCCTTCCCGCTAGACGCTCCCCAATCATTAAAAGCAGTCACCGGTTTCAAGACCCATCCGGTCCGCTTCCTGTCAATGGGCAGCAACGGCACCCTTTGCTATACGTATGATGGAGAAATATACACCCAAAAACAAGGAAGCAAACCACAGAAAGTCAAAATTGATATCACCCGTGACGACCAGCATACCATAGCGGATCTGAGCTTCAGCAGCGGAGCGACCTCGGCCACCGTATCACCGGACGGCAAACAAGTCGCTTTCATTGTACGAGGTGAGGTATTCGTCACTTCCACCGACTATAGCACCACCAAACAAATCACCCATACCCCTGCCCGTGAAGCGGGAGTTACCTTCTCACCAGACAACCGCACCTTGGCATACGCCAGTGAGCGCAATGGAAACTGGGAACTCTGCATGGCCAAGATAGCGCGCAAGGAAGAGGCCAACTTTCCCAATGCCACCACGATTGAAGAAGAAGTGCTCCTGCCTTCGGACAAAATAGAACGTACCTATCCGCAATTCTCACCGGATGGCAAGGAACTTGCCTTTATAGAAGACCGCAACCGGTTAATGGTTCTCAACCTGGAAACCCAAAAAGTGCGTCAGGTCACTGACGGTTCCACCTGGTTCAGCACTGGCGGCGGATTTGACTATTCATGGTCGCCCGACGGGAAGTGGTTTACCTTGGAGTTTATCGGGAACCGGCATGATCCTTATTCCGATATAGGTATGGTAAGCGCACAGGGAGGAAAGGTGATTAATCTGACCAACAGCGGCTATACCAGCGGCTCTCCCCGCTGGGTACTGGACGGTAATGCCATTTTGTTCATCACCGAGCGTTATGGTATGCGCGCCCACGCCTCATGGGGCTCACTGAACGATGTGATGCTGGTATTTATGAATCAGGACGCGTATGATAAATTCCGCCTGAGCAAAGAAGATTACGAATTGCAGAAGGAACTGGAAAAGGAACAAAAGAGTATCACCGAAACCAAGAAAAACGATAAAAAGAAAGGGGATAACAAAGACAAGTCCGAAGAGAAGAAAGAGGAAAAAACAAAGGATATCGTAGTGGAGTTGGACAACATAGAAGACCGCATCGTCCGCCTCACCCCTAACTCTTCCGATTTGGGAAGCGCCATTATCACAAAGAACGGCGAGACCTTATATTATCTCTCTGCCTTCGAAGGCGGATATGACTTGTGGAAAATGAACCTGCGCAAGAAAGACACGAAGCTACTCCATAAGATGGATGCCGGATGGGCCAACATGGAGATGGACAAGGACGGAAAGAACCTATTCCTGTTAGGTGGCAGCAGCATGCAGAAAATGAGTACCGACTCTGAAAGTTTAAAGCCCGTCAGCTATCAAGCCAACGTAAAGATGGACCTAGCAGCCGAACGCGACTATATGTTCAACCACGTCTATAAACAAGAGCAGAAACGCTTCTATAATCTGAACATGCACGGAGTGGACTGGGATGCCATGACCGCAGCTTACCGCAAATTCCTGCCGCACATAGACAACAACTATGACTTTGCGGAATTACTGAGCGAATATCTGGGCGAACTGAATGTGTCGCATACGGGAGGACGTTTCCGTCCGCGCCTGAAAGGAGACGCCACCGCCACCTTAGGCTTGTTGTACGACTGGAACTATACCGGCAAAGGTCTGCTGGTTTCTGAAGTAGTGGAAAAAGGCCCCTTCGGCCATGCCCGCTCCAAAGTAAAAGCCGGAGACATCATTGAAAAAATCGACGGTCAGGAAATCACTCCCGAAAATGACTACTCTGTTCTGCTGAACGGCAAAGCCGGAAAGAAAACATTGGTTTCACTTTATAACCCGCAAACCAAAGAACGTTGGGAGGAAGTGGTTGTTCCTGTCAGCAATGGTGTGATGAGCGGTCTGCTCTATGCACGCTGGGTAAAGCAACGGGCTGCCGACGTGGATAAATGGTCGAACGGCCGTTTGGGATATGTGCACATTGAATCCATGGGAGATGACA
>ERZ773216.1331-NODE-1331-length-30285-cov-10.980284_pt1 | contig 30285 bp, 13 predicted proteins | sample MGYA00511259_ERZ773216 | MGnify/ENA primary metagenome ERZ773216 (study PRJEB29015, sample SAMEA2737764) | human gut metagenome | biome: human gut; feature: human-associated habitat; material: faeces | place: China | collected 2012 ... | reverse complement strand
TAGCAAGCGAAGCGACCTACGACGCATAGAACAAGGTCAAGACAAAACCTGACGGCGGTATTTTACAAAATCAGATCGTCTCAATTGTATTATTTTAAAACAAGATGATAAGCCATGTATTCATCTTTCTGAGGATCTTTTGCCCCAAGCCACATACCTGTTGTACGATTGTTCTCATCTTTTTCAATGGACATAATACGAAGCGCATTATTATCGTCCAAATGGAATGATGCCCAGCCGATGACCGTAAACGAAGGAACAGGATCATTGAACATGAAAATCCCTTTATCATCGAGTGTGAATGTGGTCGAAACCTTCGTTCCGTCGGGAAGAAGCAAACTTGCGGTATTATCCGCACTGTTCATTAACAAAGAGAATCCGGCATATACCGAAGGGTCGACCATACCCAGCCAATCAGGATAATCTGTGGCAGTTTTCCAATCGTTCATAAAACTACCGGAAAGAGAACACCAGTTCATAGGGGTTTCGGGAGAGATGCCCCAAGTCAGCACGGTACTGGTAGATTGGGTGACATCATCACGCCATCCATCAGGGAGTTCGGGTTCCGGTGCGGCATCGGGCACATAGTTCTCAAAATAATCCCGTGTCACGTAGTTGATGGCATCGTTGCTATTATAAGGAACCATCTGCATGGCGGTTTCCGAAAGATAAAGCAATCGGAATGTACGGTCGGGAATCTCTTTCGTATTCAAGGGGAATACATCGGAGAATGAAATCGTGTGGTTATCAATATCCAGCATGTAAGTACCTTTGCCCACGACATTGCCTGCGGCATCCGTCAGGGTTACATGGGCACCGTTAATAAGGTCAAGGGTCATATAGCCATAGTTTGCCAAACTACACATCCAGGAATTGCCCGCATAATCAGCGGCCCAATACCAGTTTTCCCCATTGCCTGCCGCATCTTCTTCTGCGGGTGTCGGATCTATCGCATTCGAAGCCTCCCACGGAGTAGAGTCAATGTAATTGGCGTAGACTGTTTCCGTTTCAGCTTTTGAATGAAGTTTGTCCCATGTAAAGTTATGGTTGAAATACCAATGCGGTCCTTTCCAGAAAGTAGTCTTTGCCGACCCGTCTTCAAGTTGGGCAAGGTCAATCTGCCATGTTTTACTATTACCGATACCTCCGCTTAAACGGTTCCACAGGAAGTGATCAACAAAATCCGTACAAAACTCATCGATATGGAACGTGGCCGGTTGGCTCCACACATATCCGCCTTTTGTACTTACACCCATACGCACTTCATAATCACCGTCAAAAGCGATTTTCAGGGTATATTCATTACTAACCGTACGTCCTTGAGGGGTCTCCCATGCTACCTGATAGCTGGATGGCAACAAACTGGACAGGTAAACGATATTGGGATTGGAAGAATCATGTGTGATGGTGAATGCAATGCCTTCTACCAAGTCGTCTGACTTTATATCAGGAGCAGCAAGATCATGGTCATCAGGGGAACACGAAGCCATCAGCAGCAATCCGGCTCCCAGTATCATAAGCATATTTCTTAGTTTCATGATAGGTTCGTTTTAATAATTAGACTTTTACCAACCGGGATTCTGTTTAAGAACTCCGTGTGACAATGAAATTTGGTTTGCGGGTATTTGGCTGAGCCCTTTTGTAGCGATGATTTTCGCTTTGTCGTAAGCAATCTCTGCGTTCTTTCCACCGTTTTGGACAGTACCGCCCGAACGGACAACCGCATCGGCCATAACCTCCACACCTTGACGGAGAAGATCCCAATAACGAATACCTTCGTAAGCAAGTTCACGAGCACGTTCATCCAGGATATTCTGTTTGTTGGCTTCCGCATGAGGCAATCCTGCACGGCTTCGGATTCGGTTCAGATATTCGTTTGCATTAGGCGAGCCAAGCTCTGCCGCCATCAGCAAGACATCGGCATAGCGAACAATCACCCATGGTTGGGCATTGTTAATCATAAAGTCGGCAGTACCATCCGGATTTGTTGCCGGAAGTCCGTTGTCAAATACCAACGGGGTATATTTCTTAAAATTAAGTCCTGTATATTCACGCCAGTCTTTATATCCGGAATTATAATCAGAAACAGAAGTTACTCCTTCGGCTGCAAGGTCGATGGCAGAAGCGGTACGACGGACATCGCGTGCGTCAAAAAACTGACGGAAGTACGAGGGAGTCAGTGTCGCAATTCCCCATCCCTTACCATAAGGTGAAGCATTGATGTTCCGCATACCCAGATTGACAAGCCAGCGGTTCGCGTCATTATCGCCATCGTAATTTTGAGTCGGAGTAAAGTTCTGTGCCAAAATCACTTCTGAATTATAATCTCCCGCATACGTGGATTTTTCCTGATCCCATCCCGTGGAACCTTTGACGGGCACAAGCGAAGCGGCAGGCCAAAGATTCTTAAAATCGCTGACCAGTTCGTATTTTCCTTGAGCGATGACATCTTCAACGGCAGCAAGAGCCTCTTGACGGTTGATGGAAGTACCGTCGCTATAAACCGGTTCGGCTCCATAATAACCTGAATAGAACAGATAAGCCCTGGCAAAGAGTGCTTCGGCTGCATATTTGGTAATCCTGCCGTAATTGTTTTCTCCAAGATTGTCATCGGCCTCGATGTGGTCGATGGCATATCTGAGATCATCAAAAATCAGCGCATACACATCTTGGGGATCTGCTTGTTCCTTATTGTCGTTAGACGGTTCTGTAAAAAGAGGAATGTTTCCCCACAGACGCACCATATCGAAATAAAGAAGTGCACGCAGCGCACGACACTCTCCCATGATACGCGTATGATTGGTTTCATCTTCCCATGCAATATTAGGATCTGAAACAATGAGGGTGTTGCAACGGAATACTCCGGCGTAATAGACTTTCCATTCCTGCTCGAATACGTTCATCTCCGATGGAGCGGCCGCCTTATCAAAACGATCGATAAGCTGTGCTCCGTAACCGTCACCCACACCTGCTCCACCGTAACATTCATCGGACATAATCGATGAAGCCATCAGGAAACTGTAAGCTCCCGGATTGGATGAAACCTGGCGCCAACCGTCGTAACAACCGTAAAGAGCGCGTAATGCCTGACTCTCCGTCTTGTAGTAATTTTCTGAATTGGGTTCCGTCTTGGACGAGACATCAAGAAAACTCTCGGAACAGGAACTCATGAACGCCCCCGATATTAAGAGGAGGGCAAGCGATATTTTTGATTTGAAATTATTCATGATCATAATTAATGAAATTTAGAATGAAAGATTGACACCAAACAAATAGGTGCGTGAACGCGGATAAAAGCCGAGGTCAACACCGGATACCCATGAAGCCGTTCCATATCCCACTTCGGGATCCATACCGTCATATTTGGTAAATGTGACAAGGTTCTGAACCTGGAAATAGAACCGGCAGTTGCTCAACCATTTCTGATTAATCAACGGAGCGAGGTTATAACCCAATGTCAAATTACTGATACGGAAGAAATCACCATCCTGAAGATAGAGATCAGAGAACTGCCAGTTGATGTTTTCGTTTGTGACACGAGGCATTTTGTTGGAAGTTCCTTCCCCCGTCCAACGGTCAAGTATAGCCGTAGTATAATTGGCTTTGGAGTTGCCTTGGTTACGGTAACTTTGTACAATCTTATTTCCGGCCTGACCGATACCGACAATACCAAGGTCGAAGTTCTTGTAAGAAAAATTAAGATTGATTCCATAAGTAAACTTGGGAGTACCGTTACCAAGATCTACTTTATCGTTATCATCGATCGTCCCATTTTTGTCCACATCCACAAAAATTACATCACCCGGTACCGGATTAGCTTGCAACACTCCGTTTCCGGCAGCTTTCCATTCGTCTATCTGTACTTGATTTTGGAAAACCCCTGCTGTCTTATATCCCCAGAAGTATCCTATGGAATGGCCGTTTTCGGCGCGATAAAATTCCGGTGCATTATCATATAATTGATTGGTCTCTCCGTGAATGATGCCGTCTTGAGTAGGAATGGCACCTACACGGTTCTTATTATACGCACCATTTATGCCAATATTGTACGAGAAATCCTTTCCCACTGTATCATTCCATCCGAGAGACAATTCAACTCCGGTATTCTTCACGTTACCTCCATTGATGAAAGGAGCTTCCGTACCTGCTGTGGCCAAGATAGGAGCCTGTACCAGCCAGTTCTTTGTATTCTTGATGTAAAAGTCGAAGTTGGCAGAAAGACGACCATTCAGGAAACGGGCATCAAAACCGGCATCAAACTGTTCCGATGATTCCCAAGTCAAATCAACGTTACCCAAACGGCTTGGATATGCACCCCAATAATTTTCAAGAATCGTGGAATATCCTCCGTTATAAGCTCCGTTAGCTCCCATATATTGTCCGAAGAAATAATGTGTATGGTCTATCTGAATAGGAGACAGGTAGCGGTAATTGTCTATATTCTGATTACCGACCTTACCGTAACTCGCCCTGATTTTTAAATATTCCAACCACTTTCCGGTAGATTCCATGAACTTTTCATTGGAAATGTTCCATCCTGCGGAAACAGAAGGAAACCAGCCATGCCGATGTCCTCTGGCAAACTTGGAAGAACCGTCGTTACGCAAAGTGACGTTTATCATATACTTCTCTTTCCAGTTCCAACCAAAACGACCGAAATAGCTGACACGACGTTCCTTATCGTATGGGTTGCCCGAAGCGGAAAGACCTTCACCGGTCGTTGCGGCAGTCCCATTATTGACCCAAGCATACGTCCAAGAATCAAAACCTTCTTTAAGGAAAGCATTTCCTGCTCCTACGTGCGTTCCGCTGAGTTGATATGCTTCCATACCCAGCAATGCGTTGAATTCATGCTCTTGGATTTTCCAATCGTATGACAAGGTATTGGTCCATGTCAGTTCGAGACCATGATTCATTCCTTGTGAAACACTAGTCTTTGAAACGTTTTGTATATACGGAGAAAAATTATATAACGGCGTGAAACTGCGTGTTTCGGAAGTTGCATAGTTTACCCCGAAAACTGTACGTAATTTAAGATTCCTAATCGGTTGTATCTGTGCATAAACATTAGCGGTGAGATTGGCATTTTTGTTCTGATTGTATTTAAAAGCCTGCATCATTCCGTATGGATTACCGTCATACATATACCAATCGGAATTTCCTGTATTGTTGAGCTCTCCATTTGCATCATAAACCGGAGCAAGAGGAGAAGTATTGAAAGCTCCCTTGAGGGTTTGAGTCATTCCGTAAAACTGATTACCGATGTCTTGTCCTTTCTGTTTGGAATAGACAAAAGATAGTTGTTCTCCTACTTCAATAAGATTGTCAAATAGTTTGTGATTGGAATTTACACGGAAATTATAACGTGAAAAATTCGAGACATCAGCCCCCCCCACTATACCTTCTTGATTGAGATATCCTGCCGACATAGCATAAGTACTGGTAGCGGAACCTCCTGTAATACCTAAAGTATAGCTTTGGGTTATAGAACCGTCAGCAAACATCTGGTCGAGCCAATCTGTATCAATCAATGAACCATCGGTATGATAGATACTGTTCATACCATTCCAGTCGTAAGGTGCTCCTCCACTATTGATATTGGATTCATCCATGATTGTCATGTATTGATGGGAATTGAGCATAGGTGTTTTGTGAGCTACGGTCTGCCATCCATAGTACCCGTCAAAAGAAATCTTGGTTTTACCTTCTTTACCGCTTTTGGTCGTAACAAGTACAACTCCATTGGCTGCCTGAGCACCATAAATGGCAGCAGATGCAGCATCCTTCAGCACATCAATACTTTCTATGTCGGCAGGATTGACATTTGCTATATCTCCTTTTACACCATCTATAAGGTATAACGGACCTGAATTACCCACTGTCCCAAGACCACGGATATTGACTTTCATTCCTGATCCGGGCTGACCGGACTCAGATGTTATTGTCACACCCGGCATTTGTCCCTGCATGGCTTGAAGAGGACTTGTTGTGTTCATTTTGGTAATTTCCTCACCTTTAACTTGTGAAGTAGCACCGGTTACAAGTTTCTTTTTCTGAACACCGTAACCGACTACTACTACTTCGCTAAGTATCTCTGAGTTTTCTTGCAAAACTACATCAAGCCGATTTCCTGTTACTTTCATCTCACGGGATATAAACCCGATGTATGAAAATAAAAGTACGGAACCTTCTTCAGCCTGAATGGTGAAGTTACCGTCAAAATCGGTGATTGTACCTACACTTGAATTAATCACTTGCACTGACGCTCCTATCAATGGCTCACCGTCAGATGCAGAAGTTACGATGCCAGTCACAGTGATTGACTAGGCATGGATCTGTCCAATACCTATGAAGCAGCATATAAACGCTACTGTAAGAAGATACCGGACGAAGAAGCCGCAATACGAAACTTTTGCCGTTTTCATGGTAAAAAATTATTGTTATTAAATATGTTAATTAGTCCGGCATTAAAATCATGAGAAGACATCTCCTAATCCCTTTCCCGGATTCGATTGCAAATTTAGGGAGAACAAAAACAAGCCAAGGTCAGGGTTTGCTCTATTAAAAGGCATGATTTGTTATAGAACTCTCAAAATGTTTCGGATTAGGATATAAAATGTTATTTTACATTTCCAACTAAGATATAACACGAATGAAAATAGTATATTTGCATATAAAACTTATTAATCTAAGCATGACACACATTCGATTCCATGAACGGAGACTGTTTTTTCTTGTTTTTGTTCTTATTTATCATATTTCAGCTATGGGGACTCCATCCAATATACGTTTTCGGAGTCTTCAGACCCAAAACGGCCTATCCAACAATGACGTAAACTGCATTTTCAAGGATTCGCATGGATTTATCTGGATTGGGACGGCGTCCGGATTAAATCGCTATGATGGATATACGGTCAAGATTTTCCATTCCCAAAGGCCGGATAGTACAGCACTTCGCGACAATTACGTGCAAAACATTCAAGAAGATTCAGAAGGAAACCTATGGATTTGTGCGGGTGACTCGTATTCTGTTTACCATCCTAAAAATGAACGTTTCAGTTGGTTCAGTTCACACAAAGCGAAGGAATTAGGACTACCGTCGGAACCAAGTCTTATTTATATCGAAAAAACAAGCAAATGGTTTGTAGTCGAAAACCATCAGCTATATTGTCGAAAGGCTGACAATACCCTCATTCTATTCCATGATTTCGGCATATCTCACCATATTGTCGATATGAAAATACATCCTCAAAGTGGAAACTTAATCGCAATAGACGCTACAGGTATACTATATGTGCTCAAGCCGGATGGCGAACTGTTATCCCAAGCTCCCATTCCACGAACCGTTGGCAAAGATACCAGTTTCTCCCTGTTCGTGGACAACGAAGACAATATATGGACTTATTCCGTATTGGGAGTCGATGTCTTCCATCTACAAGACATGAGTTGGCAGACCCGTTTCACACCTTATCCGGTCAAGGACCTTCCGATTAAAGCGATGAATCAAGACCATATCGGCCGTATATGGCTTGGAACGGACAACTACGGTATTTATATTATTGAGAAAGATGGGGCTTTCGAAATATTAAAGAACAATCCAACAGATATATACTCCTTACCTAATAATACAGTGAAAGCAATCTACAATTCATCCGATGGAGGTATGTGGATTGGAACTTATAAAAAAGGTATATCCATGTATTTCCCAAGTGAGTATAAATTTTCCAATAAATTAATAGCTGACGTAAACTGCATTACCCGTAATCCCAATGAATATTCAAGCGTATGGCTCGGAACAGACCATTCGGGCCTAATGAGGTACAATTACACAACCCATGAATTGGTTAAAATCGCAGACCCAACAGATTCCAATTGCAGTGCGATAACCTCACTGACAACCGATTCAAAAGGGAATTTATGGATTGGCACCTATAACAATGGACTGAAAAAATATGCGAATGGAGTGTTTTCACATTGGAATGTATCAGACGGGCTTGCATCCGATAACATTTGGGCAATCATGGAAAATGAAGACAAGACATTGTGTATCGGTACATTAGGCGGCGGATTGCAGATTTTTAATCCAGAAGACAATACCTTCAAGACATTCAATGTCTCCAACTCCAATTTGAAATCGGACATGATAAACACGCTTGCCAAGGGACGTGACGGATCCATCTACGTAGGAACGACCTATGGAATTTCATGCATTACTTTATCCGACTACTCCATTCATTCTTACCAAGGAAGCAATAAAGACCATCGTAATTTCACCAACCTGAATATCAATCAAGTATTTGTTGACTCTCGCGGTTTGATATGGGTAGGCACACGCGAAGGTCTTGAAGTGTATGACATAAAGGCCGATACGCTTTACAATGTCAGCTTGTCAGAACGTTTTCCGAATCCTTTCATTCTTGGAGTCATTGAAGGAGCCGACCATAGCATGTGGGTGACGGTAGGCAACGAAATCTTCAACATCTCGGTATATACCGGTCATCCGGACAAACCGTTTGATTTCAAGGTAAAGACTTATGGCAGCCACGAAGGTATTGTTTCAGGAACCTTCAATCAGCGTTCCATGTGCCTGTTGCCATCTGGAGAATTATTGGTCGGTTCCCTTGAAGGCATCGTAAAAGTGAATCCTGAAAAAATAATTCTAAATACGATCCCTTCGCGTGTCATATTTACCGGAGTGTCCATAAAGAACGTCCCTTTAGAAACAGGACGCGAGTACAACGGCAAAGTATTGATGCCCAACGCTCCCGACTACACAGACCAAATAAAATTGAAATACGACCAGAACGACTTGACGATATCTTTCACTACCGATAATTTTTGCAATCCCGAGCGCACTACATACCTGTATAAACTGGAAAATTTCGATGATGACTGGATAGCTTGCGCATCCGGGATGCATCACGCTACTTACACCAATCTTCCTCCCGGGACATATACCTTATGGGTTAAGGCTATCAATTCCGATGGTTTTGAAAGCAAGGAAGCAAACAGCCTTAGCATTGTGATTACCGCACCGTGGTGGGCCACATGGTGGGCGAAACTTCTATACTTGTTTTTAATAACATTATCAGTCATCGGTTGCGTGGCTTACTTTCACCGCCGTTCCATCGCTCAATTACGCCAAAGGCAAAAAGAAGAACTGGATAAAAAGACCGAAGAACTCAATCAATTAAAATTCAAGTTCTTCACCAACGTCAGTCACGAGCTTCGTACCCCTTTGACCCTTATACTCGCGCCTGTAGAGTCTATGCTCAAAGAAAATCCGGAAGGCAGGAATTTGCATAGGCTTCATACCATAAAGACGAATGCGCACAGACTATTGTACTTGGTAAACCAATTGCTGGACTTCCGTAAAAACGAAATGGCTGGACTGACATTGCATCTGTCCGAAGGCGACATAATCACGACAATCCGTCAAGCCTGCAATTCATTTAACGAACTGACCGAACACCGGGATATCTCCTTGAACTTCGAAACACCCCACAACAGACTTGACATGAGTTACGACAACGACAAATTCACCAAAATAATCGTCAACTTATTGTCTAACGCTGTCAAATATACCCCCAAAGGTGGAAACATCACCGTCAAGTTGGGTATAGAAGACACGTATGTCCGTATATCCGTTGCCGATAATGGCAGGGGCATTTCCGATGAAGACAAAGCTCACATATTTGAAAGATTCTATCAGGGAGAAGACAAGTCAGACCTGAGTACCGGTACGGGAATCGGTTTAAGCCTTGTCTATGAATACACCAAGTTACACGGTGGCTCGGTTGAAGTGTCTGACAATACTCCGAAAGGTACTTTGTTTACAGTCATTCTGCCCTTCCGTCCATGCACCAAAGACATAGAAGCTCTTCATTCATCTCTTAACACCCCGGAAACGGACACCGTGCCTGCTTCATGCCCGAATGCCGAACCGAATGATAAGAAAAATGATAAGCCCCACGTACTTTTCGCTGACGACAACCGAGACTTGATTGAGTTTCTCAAAGATGAATTCAGTGAAATTTATACCATAACAACCGCTTTCAACGGTATTGAAGCCCTTGAATACACCAAGCGTCATACATACGACTTGATTGTCACCGATCTGATGATGCCCGAAATGGACGGGATTGAATTGACACGACATTTGAAATCGGATCAGGCAACGGTAGATACGCCACTAATCATGTTGACAGCCAAACAGGATATGGGATCTGTTATAGAAGGACTGACCTTAGGAGCGGACGAATATATTACCAAACCTTTCAACAACGAAATTCTTGCGTTAAAGATGCATCGTTTGATTCAACTCAAACGAAAAGGCATGACCCGCACGCTTATCGACCCCACTCCCAGCAAGATTGAGATTACTTCGTTGGATCAACAACTTATAGAAAAAGCTGTGAAGTATGTGGAAGACAACATTGCCCGCAGCGACCTTTCGGTAGAAGAACTCGCACAAAACATGGGTATGAGCCGGGTGCATTTCTATAAGAAGATAACCATGCTGACGGGAAAGTCACCCATTGAATTTATCAGATTACTCAGGCTAAAAAGAGCAACCCAATATCTAGCTGAAAGTCAGTTGACAATAGCTGAAATCGCCTATCAGTTAGGATTTAACAATCCCAAATACTTCAGCAAGTACTTTAAGGAAGAATTCGGTCTTTTACCCTCTGAATATCAGGAACAATCGGGAATTCATAACAAATCAACCCCCATTTGATAACATTTAAAACAGCCATATAATAAAATGACAAGCGAATGAAAACATAACATCCATCTGGTATCATTCCTCATGGTTATCTTTGCATCATCAATATTAATAATCAAAGATCTGCCATGAGAACAAAAAGAATTGCCTTGCTGCTATTGGCGCTCCCATTACTAAACGGAGCATTTGCAGCCGATTACTATTCGTTGCAGGACGGGGTTATCGTTCGTACCGCCCAGGGAAAGGTACGTCTGAAAGTGATTAACGATAAAATCATTCGTGTATCAACAACTCCCTCAACAGATTTCCCCAAAGATACAAGTCTTGTCGTATTGCCCACGAAAACGATACCCAAGTTTACGCTAACTGAAGATAATGGTAATGTCTGCATTGCCACTTCTGAAATAAAGGCTATCGTTGCAGACCACACCGGTGAAGTAACCTTCTTTGACAAGTCCGGAAAGAAGCTACTTCAAGAGAATCAGAATGGAAGAACTTTCACCCCCATTACGGTTGAGGGAGTTGACGGTTATTCCGTACAACAGACTTTCAAATCGCTTTATGACGACGAGGGTATATATGGTCTCGGTCAACATCAAGCAAACGAATTTAATTATAAAGGCAAGAACGAAGAGCTTTTCCAATATAATACTAAAGTATCCGTCCCCTTTGTAGTATCCACCCACAATTATGGTCTTCTGTGGGATAGTTACTCATTATGTCGTTGGGGACATCCGGATGATTATAAGCAATTGGGAGATGTTTTTAAACTTTATGATAAAAACGGTAAAACCGGAGTCTTGACCGGAACCTATTGTGCCGCCGATGGTACAACCCTCGTCCGTGACGAGTCTGTCCTCTATTTTGAGCATCTTATACGCGGCGATCTTAATCATGTCATCAATCTTCCACAGAATTTTAATTTTATGAATTCATATATTACATTCGAAGGTGAGATTGAAGCCAACGAGTCAGGCGAATTTGAATTTATACTCTACTATTCAGGTTATCAAACGATATACATAGGTGGTAAAAAGGTTGTTGACACCCGGTGGCGCACCGCATGGAATCCCAACAGTTACAAATTCTCCGTCAACTTCAAGAAAGGAGAAAAAGTACCTGTAAAAATCGAATGGAAACCCAATGGCGGTGTCGCTTACTGCGGCTTACGCACTTATCCGCCTACCGATCCTTCCGTCAAAAAGCAAATGTCATGGTGGGGAGAGATGCAGAATATGATTGATTATTATTTTATTTATGGCGGCAATATGGATGAGGTGATTTCTGGTTATCGTACACTGACCGGCAAATCACCGATTATGCCCAAATGGGCGATGGGTTATTGGCAAAGCCGCGAAAAATACAACACCTGCGAGGAAGTTCTCTCTACCGTGGCCGAGTTCCGCCGTCGGAACATACCGCTGGACAACATTGTCATTGACTGGTTGCACTGGCCCGAAAACGCATGGGGCAGCCATGAGTTTGATCCGGTGCGTTTTCCGCGTCCGAAACAGATGGTCGATTCCATCCATGGCATGAATGCGCACGTGATGGTATCGGTATGGCCCAAATTTTACGCAACTACCGAACATTTCAAAGAGTTCGACCGTAACGGATGGATGTATCAGGGAGCCATCCGCGACAGCATCAAAGACTGGGTAGGTCCCGGCTACCTCGGTTCATTCTACGATGCATACGATACCAACGCCCGAAAACTGTTCTGGAACCAGATAAATGACCACTACATGCCTCTCGGCATAGATGCCTGGTGGATGGACGCCAGCGAACCCAACATCCGCGACTGTACAGACATCCAGTATCGAAAAGACCTTACTACACCGACTGCCCTGGGTCCATCGACTCAATACTTCAACGCATACGCCCTGATGAACGCTGAGGCCATCTACAACGGACAGCGTGGGGTGGATCCCAACAAACGGGTTTTTCTTCTTACCCGTTCCGGTTTTTCTGGTCTTCAAAGATACTCCACCGCAACATGGAGTGGCGACATAGCCACCCGTTGGGAGGATATGGAAGCTCAAATTACCGCAGGATTGAATTTCGCAGTCAGTGGTATTCCTTATTGGACTATGGATATCGGCGGTTTTTGTGTTGAAGACCGTTATGTTGAAGCACAGAAGAAATACAACGAAACATTCGAAGAGAATGAAGACTTAAAGGAATGGCGTGAACTCAATACACGCTGGTATCAGTTTGGGGCATTCGCACCGTTATTCCGTGCACACGGTCAATGGCCTTTCCGTGAGGTATATAACATCGCACCGGAACAACATCCGGCCTATAAATCGATCGTCGGTTATACAAGATTGCGTTACCGCATGATGCCTTACATTTATTCTCTCGCCGGCAAGACCTATTTTGACGACTATACCATTATGCGTCCTATGGTGATGGATTTCACGAATGATATCCATACCCGGAACCTCAAAGATCAATATATGTTCGGTAGTGCTTTTCTTGTTGCTCCAGTCTATAAATACGGAGTCAGAGAACGTGATGTGTATTTCCCCGAAAATGAATTGTGGTATGATTTCTATACCGGCAAAAGTATTTCCGGTGGCCAGACCCTATGTGTGGAAGCACCTTATGAAAGAATACCGCTCTTTATCCGTAGCGGCTCTATCATTCCAATGGGTGAAGAAATACAGTATGCCACAGAGGAAACAAAGGAACCGCTGACAATTTTGGTCTATGCCGGTAAAGACGGAAACTTTACACTTTACGAAGATGAAGGCACGAATTACAACTATGAAAAAGAACTATATTCCAATATCCCTATGATATACAAAGATAAGACAAGAACACTGACCATCGGTAACCGCACAGGTTCTTTTAAAGGAATGAAAAAGGACCGTCATTTTAATATTGTCATCATTGATGCAGCGAATCCGATAGCAGATGCTTACTTGTTAAAAGGAAAAACTGTGAAATATAACGGTAATTCAATTTCCATTAAACTCTGATACAATCATGATTAAAAATATTCAGCTTTTCCTTTTATTACTGTTCTTGAGTGCTTGCTCATCAAAGGCCGATAGTTCATTGAACGACCGTGAGTCTTTTAACAGCGGATGGCTTTTCATGTTACAAGCACAAACGGATACGACCCATCTTGCTTTGATGGGACTTGACGATTCTCTATGGAGAAAACTCGACTTGCCACATGATTGGGCCATAGAAGGAGATTTCTGCAAAGATAATCCCTCGGGTACGGGAGGTGGAGCATTGCCCGGTGGTATCGGATGGTACCGCAAACATTTCAGCACCCCTTCAACCCTTCAAAAAGGAAATAAAATCTTTATCGATTTTGACGGGGTATATATGAATGCATCGGTATATGTCAATGAACATTTTCTTGGCATTCGTCCTTATGGCTATGCTTCGTTTAGCTATGACATTACTCCATACCTTCATAAAACGGGGGATAATGTCATAGCCGTAAAAGTGGACAATGCCGAACAACCTAATTCACGATGGTATTCCGGATGTGGAATTTTCCGAAATGTATGGTTACGGAATACACATGGAATTTTTGTACCGCTTTGGGGGCAACAGGTTATTCCTTATGATATTTCTTCTGATAAAGCATCGATTGCTGCAACAACAGATATTGAAAATTCGACCAATCAATCCCAGCAAGTCAGAATTGTCAATACTTTGCATGATCCACAAGGCAAAGAAGTGGTCCGAGCGAAAGAGGAAATACTGGTTGAGGCAACATCGAGCCATTCGTGCGAGCTGCATCTCACGGTAAACACCCCACTGTTATGGTCACCGGAAAATCCATCACTCTACACTCTTATGACGGAATTATCGGCAAACGGAAAGACTATCAGCAAATATGAAACGAAGACGGGTTTCCGGAATATAGCCTTTGATGCCCAGACCGGATTTTCTCTTAATGGCGTAAAAACGAAAATTCAAGGTGTATGCCTTCATCACGATGCAGGAGCCCTCGGAGCGGTTGTAAACCACCGTGCAATTGAACGTCAGTTGGAAATCATGAAAGAAATGGGAGCAAATGCCATACGGGTATCACACAATCCTCCCGCCCCCGAACTTTTGGACTTATGCGATTCCATGGGACTGATGGTTATGGACGAGACTTTCGATATGTGGAGAAAGAAAAAAACAGAGCATGATTATGCGCGGTACTTCAATGAATGGCACGAACGCGATTTAGCTGATCTTGTCCGTCGTGACCGGAACCATCCTTCCATCATCATGTGGAGTATCGGAAATGAAGTACTTGAACAATGGAGTCATGCCGATGCCGATACGTTATCATTGGAACAGGCCAATCTCATACTTAATTTCGGTCATGGCAAAGAAATGCTTGCCCGTGAAGATTCGGTAATGTCCGTCAATTCCATGTTGACCCAAAAACTGGCCGATATGGTAAGAGCACTTGATGGAACACGTCCGATTACCGCAGGATGCAATGAACCGAACCCAGGCAATCATCTGTTCCGTTCTCAAGCCTTGGATGTAATCGGTTACAATTATCATGATGAATGGTTCGAGAAAGTCCCGGTCAATTTTCCCGGCAAACCTTTTATCGTCACCGAAAGTGTTTCGGGACTAATGACACGAGGCTATTATCGGATGCCCTCAGACAGTATGTTCATTTGGCCTGAGCGATGGGACAAACCTTTTTTCGAAGAGTCATTTGCTTGTTCTTCATACGACAATTGCCATGTCCCTTGGGGGGCTACTCATGAAAAAATGATGGCAGAAGTTTCCTGCAATGAATTCATTTCAGGGCAGTTCGTATGGACCGGATTTGATTACATTGGGGAGCCTACACCGTTCGGATGGCCCGCGCGCAGTTCGTATTTCGGAATTGTTGATCTTGCAGGATTTCCTAAGGATATTTATTATATGTATCAGAGTCAATGGCGTCCCGACATAAACGTATTGCATCTGTTTCCCCACTGGAACTGGATGCCCGGACAACAAATTGACATGTGGGCTTACTACAATAATGCGGATGAAATCGAGCTGTTCGTAAATGGTAAGTCTCAAGGGATTCGCCGACCGGAAACCGGTAAATATCATGCCGAATGGCATGTACAATACCAGCCGGGCACAGTTGAAGCAATCACCCGTAGAGGAGGAAAGGAAGTAGCTCGAAAATCAATCACCACAGCCGAAGATGCCTATGCCATCCGGCTGAAACCCGACAGGGAGGTACTGGCATCCGATGGCAAGGACTTAAGCTATATTACCGTAGAAATTGTTGACAAGAATGGCAGTTTATGTCCTTGGGCGGAAAACGAAATCACTTTTCAGGTAAAAGGTTCCGGGATCATTGCCGGTGTTGACAACGGATCACCCGTTTCGCTTGAACCATTCAAGGCCGATAAGCGAAAAGCTTTTTACGGAAAAGCACTGCTTATCGTCCAATCAAATGGCAAAAGCGGAAGTGTCGAAATAACAGCCAGCTCTTCCGGACTCACCCCCCATATACTCACATTACAGACTATTAAATAATAACGCAATGAAAATAGAAAAGATTATCCTATTGGCCGCAATGACAACAAGTTGTTTGTCTGTGTCCGCTCAAAATGAAACTTCCGTCTATCTAAACAAAACCAAACCCATAGGGGAACGTATAGAAGATGCTATTTCACGCATGACACTTGAAGAAAAAGTCGCTTTGTGCCATGCGCAAGGCAAATTTTCGTCACCGGGTGTTCCCCGTCTCGGTATTCCTGAACTATGGATGAGTGATGGTCCTCACGGAGTGCGTGCCGAGATCAATTGGAATGATTGGGGATATTCCAACTGGACGAATGACTCCATAACGGCATTTCCTGCTCTGACAGCACTTGCCGCCACATGGAATCCGGACATGTCCGCCCTCTACGGGAAGAGTGTGGGTGAGGAGGCACGCTACCGTGAGAAAGATGTGTTATTGGGACCGGGTGTAAACATTTATCGCACTCCACTCAACGGACGCAACTTCGAATACATGGGCGAAGATCCGTACCTTGCCGGTGAAATGGTTGTTCCCTATATACAAGAGCTTCAGAAAAATGGTGTGGCGGCCTGTGTAAAACATTTCGCTCTCAACAATCAAGAGAAATGGCGGGGGAACATCAATGTAAAACTCTCCGATCGTGCTCTTTATGAAATCTATCTTCCGGCGTTCAAACGTGCCGTGCAGGATGGAGGAGCCTGGAGCATTATGGGAGCTTACAATCAGATATGGGAAGAGCATTGTTGTCATAATTCCCTGTTGCTCAATAATATACTTCGCAAAGAATGGGGATTTGACGGTGTGGTAATTACAGACTGGGGAGGCGCTCACAATACTAAACAGGCAGCCCTTAATGGGCTTGATATTGAAATGGGGTCTTTCACCAATGGTCTGACTTCCGAATCGGATTTCGGGTATAATGACTATTATCTAGCCGATCCGTATCTCAACATGATTCGGAAGGGAGAAGTTCCGGAATCCACGGTAGATGTCAAAGTTCGCAACATACTCCGTTTGATATTCCGTACAGCCATGAATACCGAGAAGCCGTTTGGTTCCGGTCCTAATGAAGAACATTACGCAGCAGCCAAACAAATTGGAGACGAATCGATCGTATTGCTGAAGAATTCCGGCATTCTGCCCCTCGTTCCCCGGACAGGTATGAAGATACTGGTCGTAGGAGAGAATGCCACCCGCCCGTTGAATCAAGGAGGCGGTTCGTCCGAATTGAAGGTGAAAGATATGTTTACTCCATTAAAAGCTATTCAAACCACTTATGGAGAGGAGGTAAGATATGCTATGGGATATAAGTCCGGCCGTCCTATGTACGATGCTGAAGAAATTATACCGCAGGTCACACTCGACTCGTTACATCAAGAAGCGGTAGCTATGGCAAAAGAGGCTGAAGTGGTCATCTATATCGGCGGACTGAATAAAAATGCTTACCAGGACTGCGAATCGACCGACCGTAGAGAATACAATCTGCCATGGGGACAAGATCAGCTTATTGAAGATCTGGCTGCCGCTAATCCCAATCTCATCATCGCCAATGTCTCCGGTAATGCCTATGCAATGCCTTGGCTCGACAAAGTACCTGCTGTGTTGCAAAGCTGGTATTTGGGTACCATGATTGGCCCGTCAATGGTTGATGTCATATCAGGGAAGATAAATCCTAGTGGCAAATTGCCGTTTTCGTTCCCCAAAAAGCTGGAAGACAATGGTGCACATCACTTTGGCGAAGCTTCTTATCCCGGCATCGAGGGGGCATCGGCCGGCAATGCGGCCAACGACCTGAAGGGTGCTGATGTCAGTGCAGGCAATGATCCGCAACAAGAATATCTCGAAGACATTTGGGTAGGTTATCGCTGGCATGACACCAAGAAAATTCCCGCTTTGTTCCCATTCGGACACGGACTCAGCTATACGACTTTCAGTTATGGCAAAGCGACGTTGTCTGCCAAGGAGATGAGTGCGGACGGTTCTTTGACTATTACAGTACCTATAACCAATACAGGTTCGATAGAGGGCAAAGAGACCGTGCAGCTTTACGTTCACGATGAGAAATCTTCGCTTCCCCGTCCGTTGAAAGAACTGAAAGGTTTTAAGAAAGTGAACATTGCTCCCGGAACAACTGTAGAAGTTGATTTTACCCTCACACCGGATGACCTTAAATTCTTTGACGACAATCAGCACAAATGGATTGCAGAACCCGGTAAATTCAAAGTGCTGATAGGAAGTTCTTCGACTGATATCAGAAACACAGTTCAGTTCGTTTATAAATAAGAATAGGTATGAATATCTCTAAACTTATTATCAGATTTATTGTTGTGGCAGTTATGGTATTCATCTCTGCCACAACAGATGCCGGTAACATTAGTTCTCCGTCAAACAATATATCAGTCTATATCAGCATCGTTGACGGAGTTCCGGTATATAGTGTCTTTTACAAGGGAAAAACCGTAATAGCTCCCTCCAAATTGGGTTTGAAACTAGCCGATGCTCCAGACTTTGTCAACGGTTTCGAGTGCATCAACCAATCCACCTCGTCCTTTGACGAGACATGGCAACCTGTTTGGGGAGAGAACAGTCATATCCGCAACCATTATAATGAGTTATTGTTCGAAATGCACCAACCATCTACGGAACGATTCATGAACGTTCGTTTTCGTGTTTATGATGATGGAGTTGGGTTCCGATATGAATGGCCGCAACAACACAACCTGAGCTATTTCGTCATTGATGATGAAATGACGGAATTTGCCATGTCGGGAGATCATACCGCATGGTGGATTGCTGGCGATTATGACACGCAGGAATACAACTATACCGAAAGCCATTTGTCTGAAATCAGAGGTAAAATGAATGAATCCATTGACAACAATGCTTCGCAAACTACTTTTTCGTCTACAGCTGTCCAGACTTCGTTGCAGATGAAAACAGACAATGGTTTGTACATCAATCTTCACGAAGCAGCCTTGGTTGATTATTCGTGTATGCATTTACAGCTTGACGACTCAGCGATGGTGTTCCGTTCATGGCTGACACCTGATGCACAGGGGCACAAATGCCACATGCAAACTTCCGCAAAATCACCATGGCGCACTATTATTGTAAGCGATGATGCTTGCGACATATTGTCTTCCAATCTTGTTTTAAATCTCAATGAGCCTTGTGCTTACGAAGATGTTTCCTGGATAAAACCAGTGAAATATATGGGAGTATGGTGGGAAATGATAGCCGGTGGAAAACAATGGTCTTATACATACGATCTGCCATCCGTCAAATTGGGAGAAACAGATTATTCTAAAGTACATCCTCACGGTCAACATCCGGCAAACAATGAAAATGTAAAAAAATATATTGACTTTGCAGCTGAACACGGTTTCGACCAACTTCTGGTGGAGGGATGGAATATAGGATGGGAAGACTGGTTCGGAAAATCAAAAGATTATGTATTTGATTTTGTCACGCCATACCCCGATTTTGATATCGCCATGCTAAATGATTACGCCCATTCCAAAGGCATCAAACTGATGATGCACCACGAGACATCCAGTTCGATCCGTAATTATGAACGACATATCCAACAAGCTTATAGACTGATGAATAAATATGGATACAATGCCGTGAAAAGTGGTTATGTAGGCAATATAATACCGCGCGGAGAATATCACTATGGGCAATGGATGAACAACCATTATCTCTATGCCGTGAAAGAAGCGGCCAAATACAAAATCATGGTAAATGCCCACGAAGCAGTACGTCCGACCGGTTTATGCCGTACCTATCCCAACCTGATCGGAAACGAAAGTGCACGGGGGACAGAATACGAAGCTAATGCAGGTATAAATCCGGGACATACCACTATACTTCCGTTTACCCGTTTGCAGGGTGGTCCCATGGACTATACTCCTGGTATATTTGAAATGGATTTGAGCAAGTTTAATCCGTCCAATAAAGCCAAAGTCAACAGTACACTTGCCCGCCAACTAGGATTGTATGTGACCATGTACAGTCCGCTGCAAATGGCAGCAGACTTACCGGAGAATTATGCACGTTTTATGGATGCCTTCCAGTTCATAAAAGATGTTCCTATAGATTGGGAAAAGAGCATCTATCTGGAAGCTGAACCGGGACAATACATTGTAGTGGCGCGTAAAGAGAAGGGTGGAGAAAACTGGTATATAGGATGTACAGCTAATGAAAACGGACACACATCAGTTTTAAACTTTGATTTCCTAGATAGTGGCAAGCAATATGAAACAATCATTTACCGTGATGATGTAGATGCTCATTATTTGGAGAATCCTCAAGCATATATTATATCTTCACAAAAAATAACTTCAAAGTCAAGAATCAAGATCTCAGCCGCCCCTGGTGGTGGGTATGCCATGAGTATTAAACTGATTGAGTAATTTAGTCAACTCTGCAAGGTAGCTATTCAGCCAATATTTAAAACTTGAATTATTGAAAATCATCAATTTATAAAATTGGATAAGTAAATTTTTGCTTATAAACAAACTTTCCGTGCAAAATCGTATCGAAATAGAATCCATGGACTATTGTAAATCAATAATTATAATTGGTTGCATAGTTACCTCTGTAAGCTTTAATCATAAAAAAATAAAACACACAAAGACAACTGCTGATCATCGGTGACAAGAAAATTTCCGAACTAATGAAAGGCAAATCTTAGCAAAGGCATTCGTTTGTTCAATGAGGAAATGAACAATATGGAAAAAGAAATCGAGAAAAAATCGGTGAAGGAAGAGTAAACGAATGATGACAGATACATATAATTTTTGGGAGCATCTCAACATGTTACGGATAGCCATCGTAAAGAGCCTGTTCGTGGTTTTACTGTGAATATTAAATGAGTAAATATCTGGATCATTAAAAACTCAAAAAACTAATGAAATTACTTTTGCAGCATAAAATATTTATAGGATACTTTCTTTTAATGGCGATCATCGGCAGCATGGTCGCTATTGTTCTGCACGAGCGTAGTCGTGTACAGAAAATAGAGAATGAGTCAATCGCTATTTTTCAAACCCGGCACAATATCAATACCACGCACCGCTATGTGACCACGTTAGTAATTTATGGTGAATCCGTCATGGTGTGGAACGATGAGGATTCCATGACTTATCGAGAACGACTTGTACGGACTGATTCCATGCCGCAAACATTACGTACACAATGCAAGGATTTCATACAACCCGAACAGATAGATTCTCTTTGTACATTGTTAGCAACTAAAGAAGACCATCTGTTTCAAATAATGGAAGCGGCCCGAGAACAAAAGAAAACGGATAGCCTTCTATTCCATCAAAAACCGACTGTAACGACACAGACAACCATTAGGACTGTTACCCGAAAGAAGAAAGGTATCGCCGGATTCTTCGGCGGCAAGGAAACCGTACAGATGCCGGTTGTTACAACCAGGCAAACCGCACCCGTGGCAGCGCGGGGTGGAGACGACAGCACGGGTCACGGCGGAGTGTTCCCTGGCTGACTGCCAGTTTGGTCATCTTTTTCAGACGGTACAGGTGTTCATGCACGGTCTTGGGTATCATGTGGCAGTCTTTGCAAAGGAACAGTTCAAAGTCATCGTAAAAATTCTTGTCGAGGCTGCGCAACGTGACATCATCCACACCTTTCTTATCCTTGATGAAAGCGGAAAGTTGTACGACCTCAAGTAGGAATCAAGCGTTTCCTTGATGCGGTCCAGTCCGATCCGCTTGCTGAAATCCTTGTTATGTCCCCTGAACAGTGCCAGCAAGGTAAGCGGTTTCTGACCGACACCCATGACAGCGTTCTTTACAGTGATGTCCGGGATAATCCAAATGCCTTTTCAGCGTACATTTTTCGACTTTAAATCGGCAACGGATAAGTAGTAATTTATTTTCCTAACTCCTCCAAAACGGGTCAAAACCACATAATGGACGAATATAGGTAAAATCTACATATCTCCTTTTAATTCCAACGGTTTGCATTATTCCTGCGAAATCCATCCGTATGTGGGCGAGTTTCCGTATCTTTGTATAATACAAATTGTTAGAAATATGAAGAAACAAATTTTATTGTCCTGTGCTCTTGCCTGCACTATGATGGCAGGTGCTGAGACGATTGACATTACTACTTTCCGCTATGCCGGTCCCTACGCTGTACAGACCCCTTTTCTGGTAGACAGCGTGGATGTGAATGCAAGGACTTTTGTATCCGAACGGCTGTTGGATACTCATCTTTCTGTAGACGTATTGCAACAGGGAAGTTCATTTACAGGCCGAGTTCTGCCGGGAAGTGATTCGGAATATGCTTTGCACATGGTGGGTTTTATGTTGGAGAATACTCATTATGCCACGGCCAAGTTGAAGATTGACGGTCTGAAAAAATACCAACTTTATGTAGATGGGGAAAAGCAGGAAGGGACTGAACTTACCTTGGAGCCGGCTACCCATTCTGTAGTCATTAAATACCTTTCCGAAGCAGGGAAAACAGACTCCTTGAAAGTGAGTGTGGATACGGATCAAGAAGGAAGCATTTCACTTAAGCAGGATAACAAAAAGCTATATACTTTGGCGGATGTGTTGCATGGAACTCGTTTTGCCGGAGTAGGGCTTTCCCCTGATGGCAGATATTTGATTGCCAATTATCGTACGACTTATGTAGGTGGTCGGTCAGCCGGTAGTACGCGCATTACTGAACTTGCCAGCGGTAAGGTTTTGGCGGAGCGTACTGAAAATATGCAATGGATGCCTCGTTCTAACCGTTATTATTATACCCGTACGGGGGTGGATGGCAGGCAGCTGATAGTTGTGGATCCGCTTACCGGAATGGAAACTGTGCTGGTGAATAAATTACCTGACGGGTATTTCCAGTTCGCACCTACGGAAGACTACCTGCTTTTCACCATGACCCAGGAAGGTCCGAAAGAACGTAAAGAAATTTATGAGGTCCTGGAACCGGATGATCGCCAGCCGGGGTGGCGTAACCGTTCTTATCTGGCTAAATATGATTTGAAGACCGGTTTGTTGCAGCCACTGACTTTCGGTTATCACAATGTCTGGGCTGCCGATATTTCCAATGACGGCCGGTATCTTTTGATGATGACCAGTCAGAGCCGTCTGACCAAGCGTCCTACTACTTTATTCTCACTATATCGGTTGGATATGCAGACTTTACAGGCGGAACTGCTGATAGATAAAGATGGTTTTATCAGTGGAGCCCGTTTTTCACCTGACGGAACGCAGGTATTGGTATCCGGCTCGCCTGAATCGCTGGGTGGAATAGGGAAAAATGTAAAGGAGGGGCAGACTCCGAGTATGACGGACGGTCAGCTTTATTTGCTGAATATAGCTGATAAGAGAGTCACTCCGCTGACGAAAGATTTTAATCCCAGCGTACAGCGTGCCGTGTGGAATAAGGCCGACGGGCAAATATATTTCACGGCCGAGAACCGTGACTGTTACAGTTTGTACCGGATGAATCCCGCTGATGGGAAAATTCAGCAACTGGAGGTTTCAGAAGATTTGGTCAACTCATTCTCATTGGCGCAAAATGCTCCGGTTATGGTCTATTATGGACAGAGCGCCTCAAATTCCGACCGTTTATACACCATGAATACCAAAAAGATGAAATCATCTTTGTTGGAAGACTTAAGTAAAGACATATTGAAAGATGTGGAGCTGGGCGAATGCAAGGCCTGGAGTTTTACCAATTCTCGTGGTGATACCATTTATGGTCGTTATTACCTGCCGCCTCATTTTGACGCCAACCGGAAATATCCTATGATTGTGAATTATTATGGTGGGTGCAGTCCGGTCAGCCGTAATTTCGAAAGCCGTTATCCGCATCATGCATACGCGGCATTGGGCTATGTGGTGTATGTGATAGAACCTAGCGGTGCTACCGGTTTCGGACAGGAATTTTCTGCCCGCCACGTCAATACAGCTGGGGAAGGGGTGGCACAGGATATCATAGAAGGTACAAAGCAGTTTTGTAAAGAACATGCTTTTGTCAATGACAAGAAAATAGGCTGTATAGGTGCATCCTATGGCGGCTTCATGACACAATACCTGCAAACACAGACCGATATTTTTGCAGCGGCCATCTCTCATGCCGGTATCAGTGATCATACCAGTTATTGGGGGGAAGGATATTGGGGATATTCGTACAGTGAAGTTTCCATGGCGAATAGTTATCCGTGGAGCAATCCTGATCTTTTTGTAAAACAAAGCCCGTTGTTCAATGCGGACAAGATACATACGCCTTTGCTGTTCTTGCACGGTGATGCGGATGTGAATGTACCGGTGGGAGAGAGCATTCAGATGTTTACAGCACTGAAGTTACTGGGGCGCGAAACGGCTTTTGTGGCTGTAACGGGACAAGATCATCATATAGTGGATTATGGCAAGAGGATTCAGTGGCAGAACACGATTTTTGCCTGGTTTGCCAAATGGTTGCAGGATGATGCGACTTGGTGGAACGCTATTTATAAGCCGAAGGCTTTATAGATGAATAATAAAAGAAGGTGCGTCGTAATGTGAACTGCACCTTCTTTTTATGTTTGTTATACCGATTCATTGATAATTTCCCAGCCATTAATTTTTATACTCACAGGAATATAATCGTTGAATGATATTTCAATGGTAAAGTCATGATTGTAGTCGAAATCAATGTAAGGTTTTTTTTGCAGCAGTTTGCCTATAAGATTTTCATCATAACGGATGACTCCTGTATCATCTGAAATCTTCAGTCGTGGCTCTCTGTTTTTATCCAGCTTCATTACCGTGAAATCGGCTATGAGAGAAGATGTGGTGTTTGATGGATTTGAGTAGGTGGGAAGATAAGTAATTTTTTCATCATCGGCATACTGCAAGAAAGAGTCATATTTCCCATTGTTGTCTTCAATATAGATGATATGTTTCTTTTTATCATTCAAATTATGGACGATAACTTGGATATGGTTGGTGATTTGTTTTAAGTCAATCCATACAATGTTTTCTTTTCCTTCTCTGATTTTCACAATGTCATGTATTCCATGATAGAGCAGACTAGGCTGGTTGATAGTTTGATTGTCTTTTTCACGTTTCAGAGATAAAAAGAAATCGTGTATGTCAGTCTGTTGTGGAATGCATGCGGACAATTGGTAACAGGTTTCATCATAACCTGTCCAGGCTACGAATTGATAGCTGCCTTGTTTGAAAGGCAGTTTCATGGTGTAGTCGTCATTAACTTGATTTAATGAGTCATTTATTTGGGAAACGAATGTTCCTTTGTCATCAAAAATAAAAACAGCCAGCATGGCGTTTGGAGGGAACTCTGTTTGCTGATGTATGCTTTTGTTTGTTGCGTAGCGGAATTTGAGTCCCAGGACTGTATAGTCCTGAGAACAGCAACATTCATTCTCTTTAATGCAATTGGTTAGAACAAATAACAACAGAACAAGAGATGCCAGTTTCAATCTGATTTTCATTTTGTTAATGAATAATTATTACCCATTTATAGATCATGGTCTTCCTCTATTACTTCCCATGGAATGACTTCTATATCTGCACTGATCCATGTGTTAGGCTGGATAGGTTGATTATTATCAAAATTATCGGATGGTTTTCCCGGGGCTTGTATGGAATTGACAGTAATTTTGAAATATTGATTTCGATATATATTATAAGGTGCTTGGGGCGCTGTTACGTTACCGTTGACCTGTACATGAAAATAACATATGCCATTGGTGTAGGTATTGTCTGCCAACACATAATCACCGGTGAGTGCAGGCATACCTGTAGTATTGTTTGCACAAAGTTCGGCATATTTTTCTGCAATAGCACCATCTATAAAGTAATTGGCTGTCCCATCAGCGGTATGTACTACATAAAAAGTTGTTCCGGGGCCACTTGTATTATTCTCTATTGTAAAATCACTTTCACCGGTAGGGGAGTCATTTTTGCTAGTTACGATTTTGGCAGGAGTGAAGACTCCGCTGATACTGATAAAAGTGCTTTCATTTACATTTGATGTTCCCGATACATATTGAAACGTATTTTCCGGAGCATAAGAGAAGACAGAGGGAGGAGTATCATTTCCGTAAACGTTTATAGCATCTGTGCCTCTTGAAAAATCTTGCTCTGTATAGCTGTTCCAGTTATAGTCTTTGACAATTCCATCTCTGCTATCTTGAATAAAATAGAATTTCTTATTTAAGTTTCGCCAACCGAATTTCAAATCTGTCATGGATCCTCCTCCTTTTACTTTAAACGTAGGTGAAGTGAATACAGCACTCTTTGCAGTAACACGGCTGACTGGTATTGAAATATGATGTTTTTCTGCTTCGGCTTTATCTTCATATAAATTTGTGGCTGGAGTGATATTGGGATAATTTTCATTAAACATAATGAACCCGTTTGTTTGATCTGCCAGTTTGCCGACCTCTTGCGTAAACTCTTTATAATTGAATGCTCCCAAGCCATTAGAGGTAATATAATCTACAATTTCTGTATTCAGGTTTACTGCCGCAAAGATATATTTATCCGCTTTTTTGGTATTGACGGGCCGAGTGGTAATCCATTGGGAAGTATTTCCGGGGGCTTGTTGGAGTGTGTTTGCGGCAACGCTGAATTCTGCTACCGTAGAAGTGAAAGGTGCTTCCTTATCGTAAATAAATATATGAAGGGATTTTACGATATTTTCTGCATCTGTTCCTAGTTCAGTGGAACGGGTGGTTACAGAGCGTGTTCCCGAAGTATGGGGGATACTGATGGAGAAAGATGCGTATGCTTCTGGAACTTGCATTTCCAGCTCTGGCTGATTGGCGAACTCTTTGTCATTGTTGCACGAAGCCATTGCCAAAGCAGTGACTATGGTTATAAACATTTTACTTGTTTTCATATTCTTATTGTTTTAATGAATATGATTAGAACCAAGAACCTCTGTCTTTTGTTTCAAAATAAAACAAACTTGAACAATTATGAGTAAATTAATGGCTATATTGGTTATCATCTTTTTATGTATATCTTGTACAGATAATGCAGAATTACCCGTAAAGCCCGATAAAAATGAAGGTACAGAAAATGTTTTGATAGAGTTGGCTGTAACTGTACCGGCGGTCACCTATACCCGTACAAGGGGGATAGTTCGTACGATTGATCATGAAACTTTGATAAATGAGATTCAAATATTGGTATTTGAGGAGGGTAAATATAAATATCGTGTGCCGGGGTTGTCTATCAACAACACTGCTTCTACCATAACTTTTACGGCGTTACTGAAATCCGGTGATATCCCTATGAAGTTATTGATTTTGGCAAATGCCACCGATGTGGTAGTGGCTGATGAGCCTGTCGTTGGTGATAGTGAAGAAATGATAAAGAAGAAAATGAATCGAAAATTTGATTATCTGACATCTGTTTTTCCCATGTCTGGAGAATATGAATTGCCGGAAGGTTTGAAGCCGACGGGAACAGGTACTATTTTAGGATTGAAAATGTTACGTTCCATAGCTAGAGTGGATGTGACAGCTACGGAAGTGGCTAATTTTAGAATGACAGGGGTAAAAGCTTATCGGGCCAATAATTATCTGCAAGTTATTCCGGATGAAACGGGAGTGAGCAAAGTAACTTTTCCAAGTGTACCCGAAGGTAGTGACAGGAATGTGGACAGTTCGATATTTCCTGTTTCTTCAGAGAATTGGAATAATTTTTCCGCCCGGCTTTATTTATCCGAAACTTGGTCGCCTGAACCTGCAGACCAGGTAGATAAAGCTACTAGTATAGTGGTAGAGGGATACTATGCTGATAGCAATACGCCAAGTTATTATCGAATGGATTTTGATCCGGATAATAACCATAATGCTTTTGGGCAAGTTTTACGTAACCATAAATATATATTTAATATAAAGAAGGTATCGGCTCCGGGATGGAGTACGCCGGATGATGCAGCCCATAACCGTTCATCTAATATAGTGGCGGAGGTACAAGCATGGGATGATGATACTATGGATATGTATTTTGACGGAGAACATCATTTCGGAATATCAACACGTGAAGTTGTTTTGAAGCATAAAACCGGCTCTGAGGGAATTATTAGTGTCAGTACAGACCTTTTGGATTATACGTTGCAGTGGGCAGATGATGCAGGTGTGCTCCAAGGAACCGGAGCCCAGTCTTTGTCTAATGATTATTTTACAGTAACGAAGGAGGATAATGGAAGTCGGTTGGTGATAACAGCTTTGCAAAATAATTTGGCAGATGGTAGCAACCGTATACAGCATTTTGTGATTACAGCTCAGCGGTGGACTATTTATGTCAGCATACAGCAGAAGTATGATATAGCAGCTTATAAAACGATCAATTTGATGTCATTTACTTCCGGTCTGGGGTATTTGGGTACTAATATTTTAGGTTCTAGTAGTGCTGAAGCTCGTGCTACCGGACTTCGTGGTATTTTGACTAATCAAACTAATTTTGGACCCGATGGGGTAGTGGAGTGTGGCGGTTATAATTTGGTGGGAGTAGGGGTTAATGCTAATAATTTGACAGATGCTCTTTTTTCTCTGTTTGATGTAGTATATATAAATTATGTGCCAACCTCGCAGTTTGGTAGTCAAGATGCTCATAAACTTCATAACTGGCTGAAAACAAAGAAGAATCGTGTCTTGATCGCCTCTTATGATGCTTCCGATGTAAGTCAGAATTTGTTAGCGGAAATTCTTGCGGGGAAGAGTGGCATCAAATATTTTACATCAAACGGAGGACCTTATCCTTTGGCTGCTTCTACTATTGGTAATCATTATTTTACTACTGACGGACCTTTTACCAAAAATGCTCCTGTCACTTCGAATTTTGCATTACGGAATTATGATATATATCATGGTGAGATACAGGTGAATACTAGTGCTTCTGAGGGCATAACTCCTATTTTGATGGGGCCTGGTGGGGGAATAGTGTTGGGTATAGATTATTCCAGGAGAATTGTATATTGGGGGGATACAGATATGAGCAGTAATTTATCCGGTACAGGGGCGACTAGTGAGAATCACATTAATAACACAGCAGGAACCATCAATAATGATGCTTCCAAATTGATAGCCAATGTTTTTGCATGGATTACCGAAACCGTATTATATGGGGAATGAGCATTGTTATGTGCTCTCCCTATACTGTTTCGGTGACATTCCTGTATATCTTTTAAAATATTTCCCAAAGAATGAGATGTCTGGGAAATTAAGTGAATAGGCTATTTCCTGAATGGTAAAGTCTGTGGATTTTAGTTTGGCTTCCGCATCTGTTATCACTAGTTTGGCGATGATATCTGTAACAGTTTTTCCCGTAATCTTATTGACAGTAGTGCTGAGGTGCTGAGGGGATATATGAAGCAGGTCGGCATAAAAAGCTACACTCCGTTCTTTCGTATAATGTTTGATGATATATTGGACCAGGCGTTTCACAATTTCTTCTCCACGGTTGAAAGTACGTGTGGTTACATTGGTGTTCTGATGAATGCTGCCTACACCGTGCAATATAGTGAGCAGCATGGTGCTGATTAACTCTTTATTGGGCTTGGCTCCCATACGTTTCATTTTTATCAGCAACCGGAAATAGTCTTGAAACAACTCGGTTATTTCGGGACGCAGAGGGATAATGGGTGTGTCAATCAGGGCTGAAAGATAGTTCATGGTGGAATTGAAGAGATTTATTCCGTTCAGCAACTCTTTGTTGAATCCTATCAAGTACAGACGACAGTCGGGACTTTGCCGGTGAACATGTACAAAGGTTTCTGGCAGAATAGTGACAATGTCGTTCTTTTGTATCTTGTGTTCAGACAGATGGATCGTTATGTCACATTCACCTCGCAGGCACAGAAGGAACAAGCATCCTTCCATTCGTTGCGGATAGTGGTAAATACGGCCTAATGATCCTGTCATGTCAATTTCTGCAACGAAATCCTTATTCGATTTAAATAAGTTAATGTCATCTATATACTTCATAAAAATAAAGAAGGTTTTGATTATGCACCACAAATATAGGGCAGTTAGAGCAGATAACAAAGAAAATGC